>WNGB01010476.1_pt1 | contig 12854 bp, 12 predicted proteins | sample 5400681 | NCBI WGS metagenome assembly WNGB01 (sample SAMN13153367, study PRJNA577476) | soil metagenome | isolation source: 115 cm soil or saprolite under grassland replicate 2 | place: USA:California | collected 2016-06-15 | reverse complement strand
GACGCACCGGCCTGCACGCCGTACCCGATCAGCGTGTCGTCGGACAGCCCCACGGAGTTCTCCTTCGGCTGGTTCGCGAACAGCAGCGCGTGCAGCTTCACGAACGGCAGCCCCTGGTCGGCGGCGCACGCCGCCGCGTTCGCAGCCCGGGTGGAGTACTCGGTGCTCCTGGAGGCGCGGTCCAGGAAGTTCAGCATGTGGTACGCCAGCTTCGCCTTGTGGTCGGCCGCGAGCTTGACCACGTCGGCCCCGGAGCGGCCCTCGAACAGCCCGCAGATCGGGCACATGAAGTCCTCGTACAGGTCGACCGTGACCCGGGCGTCCGGGTAGCCGACGACGACGCCGTCGGCGCCCGCGGGGCTGACCGGTCCGGCGTAGCCCACATCGGTGACGGCCTGCTTCGGCTGGTCCCGCCCGGCCTGGACGGCGATCCCGACACCGGCCACCGCGACCAGCGCCGCGGCGCACACCGCCGTGACCACCTGCCCGCGCCGCCGCACGACCTGCCGCTGGCGCGCAACCAGTTCCTCCGCCCGGGCCCTGGCCGCGGCGGTACGGCGGGCCGCCGGGTTCACCGGGGGGACCGGCGGGCCGGTCAGGACGGCCTCGTCCGCGGAGAACCGGGTGGCCGGCCACCAGGCCAGGAAGGCCGCCAGCACCAGCAGCCCGGTGTCGCGGGCGATCTCCAGCCCGTACTGCGTCTGGCCCGCCGTCACCTGCCCGCCGCCGCCGAAGCAGCCGCAGTCGATGCTCAGCCCGCGGGCCGCGGCCGAGATCACCCCGACCAGGAACACCACCAGCAACGCCGCCGAGATCACCGCGGCCAGCCGGGTGGCCAGCCCGACGAGCAGCAGCACGCCGAGACCGATCTCGAAGGCCGGCAGGCCGTACGCCACCGCGCGGGCCAGCCAGTCCGGCAGCAACTGGTACGCCTTGACCGCGACCAGGAACTGCCCGGGGTCGGCGAGCTTCCTGGCGCCGGCATACAGCCAGACCGCGGCCAGGACGAGCCGCACCAGGGTCGCCAGGTACGGCCGGACGATCGGCCAGCGGGTCAGCCGACCCGCCGACGGGGACTGTGACACCGGCTATCCCTTCGCCACGAGGGGCAGGTCGTGGGCAATGTCGTCCGGGCTCGCTCCGGCAAGGTAGAACACCCGGCACAGGTCGTCCGGGCCGTACAGCAGCAACTGCGCGGAGTGCGTCTGGCCCTCGTCCTCGGCGAGCACCACGCCGGCACCGCGCTGGGCGGCGTCGATCTCCGCCTGCGGCCCGGTGAGGCCGACGAACCTGGTCTTCAGGTCCGGGTCGAAGTTGGCCAGCCACGCGGCCAGCGTGGCCGGCTTGTCGCGCCTGGGGTCGGTGGTCACGAACACCACCTGCACGGTGTCCCGCAGCTGCGGCGGCAGCCCGCGCAGCGCGGCGGCCACGTCGGCCATGGCGGTGGGGCAGACGTCCGGGCAGTGCGTGTAGCCGAAGAACAGGAACGTCGGCCTGCCCTTGGTACGCGCCGCGAAGTCGTACCGCTGCCCGTGCTGGTCGGTCAGCACGAAGCTCGGCCGCGGGTGCGGCTGCACGAAGGTGGCGCCGCGGAAGGCGCTGCCGCCGGCCGGCGTGCTCACCGACGCGCCCGGCCCGCCGCCCGACGGTCCCGACGGGCTGGACGAGCAACCCGCCGCCACCGCCGCCACCGCGGCCGCCGCGCAGAGCACCGCGGCGTAACGCCTTCGCACGGCTACCTCCCTGTCGGGGCGGGGTCGGCGATCGCCACCACCGGCGCCTCCACCAGCACCTGCCCGGCCAACGAGAACGTGAGCACGAGGCTCACCCGGTCCCCGGGCTTCAGCCTGCCGGTCGGGTCCTCCAGCATGATGTGGCCCCTGCCGGGCGACAGGGTGACCGTCGCGCCGGGCGGGATGGTGAGCGGCCCGGTGGCCCGGTGCTCGGTCCCAGCTTGCCCGGTGGCCGGGCCCGGCCGCGCACCGGGTACGTCGTGCAGCTCCGCCTTCTTCGCCGCTCCGGTGGCGACCGACTCCAACGTGTCCGGCTGGGTGCCGTTATTGGTGATCGACAGGTACGCCGCGACCACGTCCGGGCTGGCCGGCTCCCGGACGTACGCGCCGCCCACGGTGATGTCGCCGACGGTGGTGCCAGGGGTGGGCGCGCCGGCCGCCCCGACGGGCTCACCGGTCGAGAGGCCGGCCGGCGTGCCGGCGGCGGTCGCGCCGCGCAGCAGCCCGGCGGCGCCCAGCACGAGCGCCACCGCAGCCGCCAGGTACGCCGGCCGGAACCTCATCCGCTACTCCTTCGCGCTACCGACGGTAGTACCCGCGGGCGCGTCCGCCGGCGTGCCGCCACCCCTGCGCCGGCTGCTGAGCGCGATCCCGAGGCCGACCAGCCCGGCCAGCAGGCCGAGGGGGCCGATCACCAGGGCGGCGGTCGCGGTGCCGTTGCCGCTGTCACCGCCGGCCGCCGCGGGTGCGGGTGCGGCCGAGGCCGGTTGGCTGGCCGGCGCGGACGAGCCGTGCTCGCCGCCGCCGGCACCACTGCCGCCGGCCCCGGACGCGGGCAGCAGGGCGAGGACCGGCGCGGGGTGCTCGGGCTCGGCGCCGCCGCTGGACTGCTCGATCCAGGCGACCTGCGTGCCGTCGCTGTAGGTCTGGATCGCCTTGAACGTGATGGAGTCGGCCTTCGGCAGCGGCCCGGCGCTGATCGAGAACTCGCCGTACTCCCCCGGCCTGATCGCGTCGGCCGGCGTGTTCGCGGTCCACTCCACCGTGCTGACCGCCTCGGTGACCTCGCCGTCGTCGGTCCTGACCGGCGTGGCCAGCTTGGTGGTCGTCTCCTTGTGCGTCCAGCCCGGCACCGGCTTGACCGCCACCGAGGCGATGCCCTGGTCGGTCGGCAGTCGGACGGTGAGCCTGGTGGTGGATGCGGTGTCGCTCTCGGTCGGCACCCGGAAGATGATCCCGCCGTACCCGCCCTGCTCCGCGTCGGCAGAGCCCACCGACACGTGCGCGAGGGCCGGCGCGGCGGACAGGCCGACCAGGGCTCCGGCGAGTGCCCCGGCGAGGGTCAGGCGTCTGATCGGGGACATGTCTCTCCTTGTCGTGGCACTAGCGGATGGTCACCTGCGCGACCGCGGTGTACGCGTCGAACTGGCTGAGCCGGACGGACAGGTTGATCTCCCACCGGCCGGCCGTGGGCAGCGACGCGGCCGAGGCGGTGTAGTGGCCGGGACCCGCCTTGACCAGCGGGACCGGCAGCCGGTCGTACTGGCCGCCGGGCAGCCGGGCGAACGCCTCCGCGGCCCGGACGTCCCGGGTCCTCCGGTCCCGGTCCAGCACGTACAGGTCGATCCGGTTGGGGCCGGCCTTCGCCGGGGTGACGGTGACCTGGACCCGGTCACCCGAGGCGAGCGTGACCGTCGTGTCGGCCGGCTTGACGTACGTGGCCCGGGCCGGTGGCTCCGCGACGAGCACAGCGGTGAACGCGAGGACCACCGCCGCGATGCCCAGCTCGGCCAGCACCGACTTGCGCAGCGCTCCGATCCGGGCGTGCACCGGGTCGCGGCCGGACAACCCGCCGGATGACCCGCCGACCTGCTTGTCCGGCGGGTCGTCGGCCGACGGCTCGTCAGCCGGCAGGTCGTCAGCCGGCAGGTCGTCTGCCGACAGGTCGTCGGCCAGTGGGTCGTCGGCCGGCAGGTCGGCGGCCACCGGGCCGCCGGTACCCACCGGCACCAGCGGGCGCGCCGGACTGTCCACAGTGGAGGGTGTCAGCGGCGAGCTGGCAAGCCGCCGCACCCACAGCCGGCTGGCGTTGCCCAGCACCACCAGCAGCGACAGCAGCGAGATCTTCACGACCACGATCCGCCCGTACGTGGTGCCGAACAGCGCGTCCCAGCTCCCGATGTCCCGCCAGGAGCGGTACGTGCCGGTGACCACCAGCGCGGCCACGCAGCCCATCGCCAGCGGGGAGAACGACGGCAGCGCGGCGGCCAGCGCGCCGGCCCGGCGCAGCAGGCAGACCACGATCACCGTCAGCCCGCCCAGCCAGGTGGCCATCGCGGCCATGTGCACGGTGTCGGCGAACACCGCGAGCGGCGCCTGGGTGCCGGCCACGGCATGGCCCGCCCCGCCGAACGTGGCCAGCGTGCCGAGGCCGGCCAGCGCGGCCGCGTCCTCCAGCCACGGCGGGCTCTCCTCGCTGTCCAGCAGGTGGACCAGGACCACCGCGAGCACCGCCAGCAGCACCAGCCGGGCGGACAGCATCCGGCCGTACCCGGTCTGCAGGGTGGCCTCCAGGAGGGTGCCGTCGAACAGCTTCGACAGGCCGGTGCCGGCGCCGTACGGCCCTTCGAGCAGCACCCCCAGCGCGGCCGACCCGGCGACCAGCCCCCAGCCGGTCCACACCAGGCGGCGGGCGCGCCGGTCGCGACGGCCGTCCCGCCAGCACACGGTCAGGAACACCACGCCGCCGAGCAGCGCCAGGCCGGCGAAGCCCAGCCACCGGATCACCGTGAACGCCCGGCCCACCGCGCCGTTCACCGCGCCGCTGTCCACCGCGCCGGTCGTGGTGAGAACCGACGCGTTGCCGACCGCGAAGGAGTACGCGCCGCCGATCGGGTGCGAGTCCGCGGACACCACCCGCCAGCTCACCAGGTACCCACCCTCGGGCAGGCCGGAGCGTACCGACACCGTCATCGCACGGCCGTCGCCGTCCGGATGCTGCGGGGTACCGCCGTCCACCCGCTTTCCGGCGGCGTCGAGCACCCGCAGGTACCCGGTGTCGATGGCCACCGGCTCGGAGAACCTCAGCGTCACCGAGGTCGGCGCCGTGGCCAGCCGCTGCCCGTCCGCGGGGCTGGCGCTGACCAGCTCGGCGTGCGCGCTGGCCGGCAGCGCAGTCGCCACACCGAGCACGCCGAGGCCGACCACGCTCAGGCCGACCAGCAGCGCGCCCAGCGCGACCGGTCGGCACACCGGCCCGGACCGGCTCCCACCGCGGTCCCGGCGCGACCGCATCACGCCACCGTCCCGGACACCGCGGTCGCGGCACGACCGCATCACGCCGCCCTCCCAGCGCGACCGCATCACGCCGCTCTCCCAGCGCGACCGGCTCCCGCCGCCGTCCCGGCGCGGGCGCATCACGCCGCCGTCCCGGCGCGGGCGCATCACGCCGCCGTCCCGGCGCCACCGCATCACGCCGCCGTCCCGGCGCGACCGGCGGCGGGCCGCGGGAACGCCCGGCCCGGCGGGTCCGCGGGCTCGGCGAGCTGCGCCGGCCCGCCCGCCACCGGCTGCTCCCCCGGCCGGACGCCGCCGCCGCGGCCGCCCAGCGACGGCCAGGGCGCGCGCCGTACCCAGATCAGCGCCGCGAGCAGCGCCACCGCGCACCAAACCAGCACGTGGGTGGACACCCGCTGGAGGTCGACCTGCCCGCCGCGCAGGTCGGCGACGGATGTCACGGTGAGCACCGCGCCGAACGCCGCCAGCAGCGGGAGCAGCCCGGCGGCGTGCCGCGGCCGGACCGCCGTCCACCCGACCGCGACCGCGAGCGCCGCGTTCCAGGCGCCGGTCTCGTGCGAGGAGTGCAGCGAGTGCGCCAGCGCGTCGTGGCCGGCCAGCGACGGCCAGGCCAGGATGAGCTGCGCCGCGGCCAGCAGCCCGAGCCCGACCCGTACCAGCAGCTCGCCGGGCCGGATCCGGCGGCGCAGCGGACCGACCGCGGCGAGCACCGCGGCGGACAGGTCCGGCACCGGCTCGGCCGGCGCGATCCGGGCCAGCCGGGTCACCCGCTGCGCGGCGGCGCACCACGCGGCGCAGGCCCGGCACCCGGCCAGGTGCGCGTCGAGGGCCGCGTCGGGCAGCCCCGGCTCCTCGCCGTCCAGCCGGGCCGACGCCGATTCGCGATACTGGTCGCACGTCATGCAGTGGTAGTCGAACCGCGGTGCCGTCCAGTTCCGTGATATTCGTTGGTACCGCTACGCGGTGCGGCGGGCGGGGACCGGTACGAGCCCCGGCCCGGAACGAGGAGGTCGCGGTGGACGCCGAGGCGGTGACCCGCGACGCGCTGGCGGCCCGGGACGGCGACCAGGCGGCGGCGGCCCGGTTCGTCCGGGCCACCCAGGCGGACGTGTGGCGGCTGGCCGCGCACCTCGGCGGCCCCGAGGTGGCCGAGGACCTGACCCAGGAGACGTACCTGCGTGCGTTCCGGGCGCTGCCCCGGTTCGCCGGGCGCTCCTCGGCGCGGACCTGGCTGCTGGTGATCGCCCGCCGCGCTTGCGCCGACCACGTGCGCGGCGCGGTACGGGACCGCCGGCTGCTGCCCGAGCCGCCGGGGGTGGCGCCGGACCTGAGCGACGGGGTGGCGCTGCGGGCGCTGCTGGCCGGGCTGGACGAGCCGCGCCGGGAGGCGTTCGTGCTGACCCAACTGGTCGGGCTGTCGTACGCGGAGGCGGCCGTGGTCTGCGGCTGCCCGGTCGGCACCGTGCGATCCCGGGTGGCCCGCGCGCGCGACGACCTGGTCCGGGCGATACAGCCGCCGGACGCCGGGCGCGCGGCGGGCCGGCCCACCCGGTGAGCCCGGCGAACCCGGTGAACCCGGTGAACCCGGCACGTGCCCGCACCGTGTGATCATGTAGGCCGCCGGAGAGGGGACGTCATGCTGGACACCGTCTTTGGGCTTCCCACCCACGCGCTGGTGGTGCACCTGGTGGTGGTGCTGCTGCCGGCCGCCGCCGCCGGGTCCGTCCTCGTCGCGCTCATCCCGCGGCTGCGCGGCGCGTACGGCTGGCTGGTGGTGGCCGCCGCCGCGGTGAGCGCGATCTCGGTGCCGGTGGCCACCCACTCCGGGCAGCACCTGTTCGACCGCAAGTCGGCCACCTTCGGCCCGCAGCAGGCCGCGGAGGCCGCGCTGATGGAACGGCACCGCACGCTCGCCCACGAGCTCTGGCCGTGGGTGGTGCTGCTGCTGGTCGGCATCCTGGCGGTGATGCTGCTGAACCGGCGTGCCGCCTCGTGGGCCAGGCCGGCCGGTTACCTCGCGGTCGTGGTCACCGTGGTCGGTGCGGTGGCCACCGGGATCATGGTGGCCCGGATCGGGCACGCCGGCAGCCGGGCGGTGTGGGGCGGGCTGATCGGCTCCAGATAAACGCCCGGGACGCCGTAGCCGCAGCCCCGGACGACGCACCGGCCGCGCCTCGCTGCGGGCATCGAGCCGGACTCATATGATCCGGCCGGGACATGTCCACATCGGATGGGGTCACCGTGCGCCTGCGTCTCACGCCCAGCGACGACAGCTTCTACGGGATGTTCGTGTCCTCGGCGAACAACGTCGTGACGGCCGCGAACGTGCTCGCCGACCTGGTGCCGGACAGCGCGAACCGGCCGAAGCTGGCCGACCAGATGCGCGACCTCGAGCACGTCGGGGACACCATCACGCACCGGATCTTCCGCCAGCTCAACTCCAGCTTCGTCACGCCGTTCGACCGGGAGGACATCTACACCCTCGCCTCCAACCTGGACGACGTGATGGACGCGATGGACGCCGCGGCCGACCTGATCGTGCTCACCGGCCTCGGTGCGCTGCCGCGGGAGATGCTGCGCCAGGTCGAACTGCTGCAGAAAGCGGCCGCCGAGACCGCCGACGCGATGCCGCGGCTGAAGAGGATGGCCGGGCTGGAGGCGTACTGGATCGAGGCCAACCGGCTGGAGAACGAGGCCGACAAGGTCTACCGCAAGCTGGTCTCGCAGCTGTACGGGGGCGGGTTCGACGCGCTGACCGTGCTGAAGCTCAAGGAGGTCGCGGACAACCTGGAGGACGCGGCGGACGCGTTCGAGCACGTGGCCAACGTGGTGGAGACGATCGCGGTCAAGGAATCCTGAGGTGACCGCCGCCACCGTCGGCCTGATCGTCATCGTGGTCGTCGCGCTCGCCTTCGACTACACCAACGGCTTCCACGACGCGGCGAACGCGATCGCCACCTCGGTGTCCACCCGGGCGCTCACCCCGCGCGCCGCACTGGCGATGGCCGCGGTGATGAACGTGGTCGGCGCGCTCGTCTCGACCAAGGTCGCCACCACGGTGGGCTCCGGGATCATCGCGCCGCCGCAGGGCGGCCACGGGCTGGTGATCGTGTTCGCCGCGCTGACCGGGGCGATCACCTGGAACCTGGTCACCTGGTACCTGGGGCTGCCCTCCTCGTCCTCGCACGCGCTGATCGGCGGGCTCATCGGCGCCGCGCTGGCCGCCGCCCAGCAGGTCAAGTGGCACGGCGTGGTGCACAAGGTGCTCCTACCGATGGTCGTCTCGCCGCTGGTCGGGTTCGTCACCGGCTACCTGTTCATGCTGGCGGTGCTGTGGGCCTTCCGGCGGGCCAACGCGCACAAGGCCAACCGCGGGTTCCGCCGGGCGCAGATCGCCTCCGCCGCGGCGATGGCGTTCGGGCACGGCACCCAGGACGCGCAGAAGACGATGGGCGTGATCACGCTCGCGCTGTTCACCTCGGGCCACCTGTCCACCTTCCACGTACCGCTCTGGGTGATCGTCTCCGCGGCGCTGGCGATCAGCCTCGGCACGTACTCGGGGGGCTGGCGGATCATGCGCACCCTCGGCCGGCGGGTCATCCAGCTCAGCCCGGTCGGCGGGTTCTCGGCGCAGACGGTGGCGAGCGGGATCATGCTCACCACGGCGTACGTGTACGCGGCGCCGATCTCCACCACGCACGTGATCACGTCGTCGATTCTCGGCGTGGGCGCCACCCGCCGGTTCTCCGCCGTCCGCTGGGGCGTCGCCGGGAACATCGTGCTGGCCTGGGTGCTGACCCTGCCGGCCGCGGCCGCGGTCGCCGCCGGCGTCTACTACCTGGCGCACGCCGTCGTCGGCTGATCAGTCCGCGGGCGTGGTCGCCCGCCACTCCGGTGCTCCCACGACCGACGACGGTACGGGCGGTGCGCCCGTACCGTCGCGGCATTTGCGCCCACCCCCGGGCTACACGCCCAGTTCGCGCGCCTCCGACTCCAGTTCGGCGGCGGCCTCCTCGACCCCGCCCTCGTGCAGTTCGTGCGCCAGGTCCTCCAGCTCCGCCCCGCCGGCCATCAGCCGGGTCAGCTCCTCCCGGCTGATCTCGGACTTGGCGAAGTCACCCAGGCTGCGGCCCCGCTTCAGCACCAGGAACCGGTTGCCGATCGGGTACGCGTGGTGCGGGTTGTGGGTGATGAAGATGACGCCAAGCCCGCGGTCCCGCGCCTGCGCGATGTACCGCAGTACCACCCCGGCCTGCTTGACACCCAGCGCCGACGTCGGCTCGTCCAGGATGAGCAGCCGGGCGCCGAAGTGCACCGCCCGGGCGATGGCCACCGACTGCCGCTCCCCGCCGGACAGGGTGCCCACCGGCTGGTCGGGGTCGCGGATGTCGATGCCCATGTCGCCCATCTCCGACCGGGTGATCTTCTTCGCCTTCTCCACGTCGAACCGGCGCAGCGGACCCCACCCCTTTGTCGGCTCCGAGCCGAGGAAGAAGTTCCGCCAGATCGCCATCAGCGGGATCATCGCCAGGTCCTGGTAGACCGTGGCGATGCCCCGGTCCAGCGCGTCCCGCGGGCTGTCCAGCTTCAGCGGGGCGCCGTCCATGAGCAGTTCGCCCTCGTCCGGCTCATGCACGCCCGCAAGCGCCTTGATGAACGTGGACTTGCCCGCGCCGTTGTCACCCAGCACGCAGGTGACCTGGCCGGCGCGGACCACGGTGGAGACGTCCTTCAGCGAGATGACGCTGCCGAAGAACTTGGAGATGTTGCGGACCTCCAACAGAGGTGCCGTGGTCTTGGTCATGTGCTACCTCCGGCTGCGTTCGGCGTACCGACGCAGGTATGTGTTGGCGAGTACCGCGATGAGCAGCATGACGCCGAGGAACAGCTTGAACCAGTTGTTGTCCCAGTGCACGTAGACGATGCCCTGCGACACCATCCCGAAGATCAGGGCGCCCAGCGACGCGCCCACCACCGAGCCGTAGCCGCCGGTGAGCAGGCAGCCGCCGATGACCGCGGCGACGATGTAGATCAGCTCCTGCCCGATCCCCTGGCTGGCCTGCACTCCGTTGAACCGGAGCACGCCGATCGTGCCGACCAGCCACGCCGCCACGCTCACGCCCATGAACAGCTGAATCTTGGTGCGGTCGGCCGGCACGCCGACGTTGCGGGCGGCAAGGTCGTCCCCGCCGGAGGCGAAGATCCAGTTCCCGAACCGGGACCGCAGCAGCAGGTACGACGCCGCGATGGTGAGCAGGATCCACCACACGATCGACACGTGGAACAGGTGGCTGCCGAACTTGACCGAGGAGGCGAACAGGAAGTGCGCGCTGGTGAAGCCGCCCTCGTTCGCCAGCCCGCTGACCAGCACGGTGCCGGTCAGCGCCTTGGTCAGGCCCAGGTTGATGCCCTGCAGCCCGAGGAACGTGCCGAGGGTGATGATGAAGCTGGGCAGCTTCGTCCGGGTGACCACGATGCCGTTGAAGTAGCCGATCGCCAGCGCCAGCCCGAGCGCGATCAGGATCGCCAGCCACACGTTGACGTGGTACTTCGTGGACAGGATCGCCACGGTGAGCGCCGCGGTCCCGGTCTGCACGCCGGCGGACAGGTCGAACTCGCCGCCGATCATCAGCAGCCCGACCGCGACGGCCATGATGCCCAGCGTGGATGCCGGGTCGAGCCAGTTCGCGACGCCGTCCGCCGACCGGAACGTGTCGGACAGGATCGAGAAGAACACCAGCACCACGATGGCGCCGAACAGGGCGCCGATCTCCGGGCGGATCAGCAGCCGGCGGAGCCGACCGGTGGTGGCCACCCGCTCGTCCGCAGGCGGCTGCACGACGGTAGTTGTCATCGGTGGCTCCTCACCGCGTCCCGCCGGAGGCGAGGCTCGCAACGTTGGCTGCGTTGTCCTTGGTGACGTAGCCCGGCCCGGTCAGCACCGGCTGGCCGCCGCCGACGGTGTTCAGGTTCGTCGCGTACAGCTCCAGGAACTGGATCGGCAGGTAGCCCTGCAGGAACTGCTGCTGGTCCACCGCGAACAGCATCTTGCCCTGCTCGATCGCCTGGATCGCCTCCCCGGACAGGTCGAAGGTTGCGATCTTGGCCTGCGAGCCGGCTGCCTGCACCGCCTGGATGGCCGGCCCGGCGATGATCGGGCCCAGCACCAGGATGCCGTTGATGCTCTTGTCCGCCTGCAGCTTCGCCTGGATCGTCGACTCGACCTGCGCGGTGTTGGAGCCCTCAACCTGCAGGTTCTCGGTGCTGCCGCCGAGGCCGTCCTTGGCGCCCGCGCAGCGCTGCTCCAGGCCGACGTTGCCCGCCTCCTGGATCACACACAGCATCTTGGTGACGCCGGCCTCCTTGAGCTTCTCGCCGGCGCCCTTGCCGGCCACCACCTCGTCCTGCCCGATGTGCATGAGCGCGCCGAACTCGGCCGACTTGTCCTGCCCGGAGTTGATGGTGACCACCGGGATGCCGGCGTTGACCGCGCGCTCGATGGACGCCTTGAGCGCGTCCGGGTTGGCCATGGAGACCACCAGCCCGTCCACCTTCTGGTTCACGGCGGCGTCGATGAGCTGCGACTGCACGGCGGCGTCGCCGCCGCTGGCCTGGTAGCTCACTTTGACGCCGAGGTCCTTGCCGGCCTGCTCGGCCCCGTTCTTGACCACGGTCCAGAACGAGTCGCCGGGCGCACCGTGGCTGACCACGGCGAACGACAGGTCCTCTTTCTTCTTGAGCTGGACCTGCTGGTTCCCGGTGTTGGTCAGGCCGGTGTCCAGCTCGTTCGAACACCCGACCGCGGCCAGCAAAAGGACCGCGAGCAGGGCGAGCCAACACCTTCGTGGGCTCATGGTTCCTCCGGATCAGGCCGGCGCCGACGCACGGCCGGTGAGGGGTGCGGCGGTCAGGGATCAGGTGGCCGTCGGGAAGTGGTAGCTCGCCGCGACCGGGCGCTCGGTGTGCGGCCAGCGGCTGGTGACGACCTTCGCCCGGGTGTAGAACGACACGCCCTCCGGACCGTGGATGTGCTTGTCACCGAAGAGCGAGTCCTTCCAGCCGCCGAAGGAGTAGTAGGCCATCGGAACGGGGATCGGCACGTTGATCCCGATCATGCCGATCTGGACGCCGCGTTGGAAGCGACGCGCCGCCTCGCCGCTGGAGGTGAAGATGGCCGTGCCGTTCCCGTACGGGTTGGCGTTCACCAGCGCGATCGCCTCCTCCACCGAGTCGGCGTGCAGCACCGACAGCACCGGTCCGAAGATCTCGTCCCGGTACACCTCCATCTCGGGGGTGACCTCGTCCAGCACGGTCGGACCGACGAAGAAGCCCTGCTCGTGGCCCGGCACCACCAGGCCCCGCCCGTCCACCGCGACCCGGGCGCCGGCCCGCTCGCCGGAGTCGATGTAGCCGAGGATCCGCTCCTGGGCGGCGCGGGTGACCACCGGGCCCATCTCGCTGGCCGGGTCCCGACCGGGGCCGACCCGCACGCTGCGCGCCCTGTCGGAGACCGCCTCGACCAGTGCGCCGGCCGCCTCGCCCACCGCAACGGTGGCCGAGATGGCCATGCACCGCTCGCCGGCCGAGCCGAACGCCGCGGCCACCAGGTGGTCGGAGGTGAAGTCGAAGTCGGCGTCGGGCAGCACGACCGCGTGGTTCTTCGCGCCGCCGAGCGCCTGCACCCGCTTGCCCGCCGCGGTGCCGCGGCCGTGGATGTACCGCGCGATCGGGGTGGAGCCGACGAACGACACCGCGGCCACCTCGGGGTGGTCCAGCAGCGCGTCCACGGCCTCCTTGTCACCGTGCACCACGTTGAACACGCCG
>WNGB01024706.1_pt1 | contig 12855 bp, 8 predicted proteins | sample 5400681 | NCBI WGS metagenome assembly WNGB01 (sample SAMN13153367, study PRJNA577476) | soil metagenome | isolation source: 115 cm soil or saprolite under grassland replicate 2 | place: USA:California | collected 2016-06-15 | reverse complement strand
CTGTTTGCCGATGTCAAAGGCTTCACCTCGCTCTCCGAGACGCTCTCGCCACGCGATGTGCAGGATCTGCTGAACGAGTACTTCCACGAGATGACCGAGGTGATCTTCCAGCACAACGGTACGCTGGACAAATATATCGGCGATGGGATCATGGCCGTGTTTGGCGCACCGCAGCTCGGCGACCCGGTCGATCCGGAGCTATCGGCCATCCAATCGGTGGATGCGGCGCTGGGCATGATCGCGGCGCACCAGCGGCTGGTCGAGCGGCTCGACCCATCCAAGGGGTTCTCATTCCGGATCGGCATCAACACCGGCCCGGTCTACGCCGGATTCTTCGGCACCCGCCAGCGGCTGGAGTACACGGTGATGGGCGACACGGTCAACACCGCATCGCGGCTGGAGGGCAAGGCCGATCTGAATAGCGTGCTGGTCAGCGAGGCGACGCGTGAGGCGATCGGCGAGGCCTTTGATGTGCAGGAGATGGGCGATTTTCAGCTCAAGGGCAAGGCCAAGCTGGTGCATACGTACAAGGTGTTGCGGCGCGCGTAATATTTGGGGAGGTCTGGAGGGGCCTTCGGCCCCTGCACCCCCACCCAACATGATACTGATGGTGTATAATGCCACCAACGTCGCTCGCGACGATCGCTATAGATTTCGCTAAACTGGCGCACGATACCGCAGCTGTGCGATGATGGGGTCGATAGATTGCCCGGCCATACCGTAACAATGTACGAAGAATATACACCGGCTCCGGCGCCCTGCCGCGCCGCCCGGCTGATAGGCGCTTCGCGCGGAATGCCGATCGTCCAGCATCCCCACGCCCCGCCGGCCTCGCCATATCCTGCGCCTGCCACGGAGCATCACCATGCCTGTTGTGGTAGGGATACGATTCAAAGATTCGGGCAAGACCTACTTCTTCGACCCGAGCGCCGTCGAGACGCTGAACCAGGGCGACTCGGTGATCGTCGAGACGGTGCGCGGCCTCGAGCTGGCCAAGGTCGCCCGCGCACCACACCCGGTGGCAGATACCGAGGTGGTCGGCGAGCTGAAGCCGGTGATTCGGCGCGCTGAGGCGGCCGACTTCGAACGCATGCGGCTGCTTAGCGCGCGCCACGACGAGGTGCTCGATCGCTGTTCCGAGAAGATCCTGGAGCACAGCCTCCCGATGCGCCTGGTCAAGGCCGAGTACAGCTTCGATGGCTCGCGGCTGACCTTTTACTTCACCTCTGAAAAGCGGGTTGACTTCCGCGTCCTGGTGCGTGACCTCGCGCGCACCTTCAAGACGCGGATCGAGCTCCGCCAGATCGGCCCGCGCGACGAGGCCAAGCTGCTCGGCGGCATCGGGCCATGCGGTCGGATGCTGTGCTGCTCGACCTTCCTGCCGGATTATGCGCGCGTTTCGATCAAAATGGCCAAAGATCAGGATCTGCCGCTGAACCCAACCAAGATCAGCGGCGTCTGCGGCCGGCTGCTGTGCTGCCTTTCCTACGAGCACGAGCAATATCTGGAGATCAAAGCCGAGCTGCCCAAGCGCGGCGCCTGGGTGCAGACGCCCGACGGCCCAGGCGAGGTGGTGATGGTGAATGTCGTGCGCGAGACGGTGATCGTCGAGCTGGCCGGCAGCGGCGTCCACGAGGAGTTCTCGCCGTCGCAGATCAGCGAGGCAACCCAGCGCGTGGGCACGCTGGCGCGCAGCCGCGCCGAGGAAGGTATCGCGCCCTTCGCGGGCGGCCCGCCTCGGACGGAGAAGCGCGAGCCGCCGCCGCGGCGTGAGCCCAAACACAGCGGCGAGCGCCGGCTGCTGCGCAATGAGATCGACGACCCCGATGTGCTCGACGCGCTGGCGCTGCTGGAAGAGGGCATCGAGGACCGTGGATCGCCGCCGGCTGAGCTCCGCCGCCCCGTGCCGCCACGGCCGGAGGAAAACCGCCACAGGGAGGGGCGCGCCGAAGGGCTGGCTGACAGGATGGATCCGCCCCCATTGATCTTGCCCGATCTGCCAATCGACGACATCGATGCCCCGCCGCAGCGCCCAGCCGATACCCGCCGCGCGTCGAGCATCCCACCGCGGCGCGACCCACAGCCGAACCGGCCGGATCAAGCGCGGCGGCGACAACAACACATACACCCGCACCAGCCGCCCGCCCAGCCGGCGCAGCGGCCGCCGAGCAGCGCGCCACTGGCCTCCCCGCCGCGCGAGAACGAGCTGCCGCGCACGCCCCGGCATCGGCGTAAGCGCCACGGCGGCCGTGGTGAGCGCTAGCGTATTATGACGGAAGACGAAGGACGGAAGAAGGCGGTCATTCGTCTTCCGTTCTCTGGCCGAAATCACGCTTAATAAACTCTATATACCCGTTGAACGTGCGGCCGGTCGCCCTGCAGGGCGACCGGCCGCACGTTCAACAAAAGAAGATAAAGTACCATTCCAGTTAGCAAATGCTTCCCCTAGGTCGTCATTTCTTCCCGCGCACGCCCCCCGCTGAATGCTAAAGTCTACATACCTGGCATAGCCGCGCCGGCTTGCTCAATTGCCAGAATCGCGTCACCGGGGCACGCTCTGGCGCGCGACAATGCTGGAGTGCCGTGCCTGCGTTGAGATGACGGTTATGACATCGCTACAACAGCTGCTAATTCAAGATGCCTCACAGTTTGAAGTCGATTCCGAGAATGCCAATGTGTGTGTTGCGTCCGGCCACCAGCTGGCCGAGCGATTGCTGCACTTCCGCGGCGGTCGCGCGATCGTACTGGCGATGATGCCCAGCGGACAAGCGATTGCGGAAGAGATCGCGCGGGTGCTACGGCTGCCCCAGAATATTCTGGTGGCGCGTGAGCTACACGTGGATCCATATCCAGAGGTTGCGGCAGGTGGTCTCAGCGAGGGCAGCGGGCTGTGCATCAACCGTGCGGCGCTGCGTCTGCCGGGCATGTCGCTGCAAGCGATCTGGGCCGAAGCGCGGATCGTGCGGGATGACGTGGCGCTGCTGGTTCAACAGTATCGCGCCGGCCGCCCGCTGCCGACCTGTAGCCGGCGTCCTGTGATTTTGGTCGACGATCGCCTGGGCGCCGGCCTGTCCCAGCTCGCAGCGCTCCAAGCGCTGCGGCGGCTGCATCCACAGCAGTGCATTGTCGCGGTACGCGCCGGTGATGAAGCGGCGCTGCAACGGGTTGCACGGCAAGCAGATTTGGTGATTGCGCTTGAAGTCAAAGGGGTATTCCATGCCTGATTTGTCCACCACCTATCTGGGGCTGCGGCTGAAAAACCCGCTGGTGGCCTCGGCCTCGCCGCTATCTAAAAAGGTCGAGCTGGCGCGCCGACTGGAGGCCGCCGGTGCATCGGCGATCGTGCTGTACTCGCTGTTCGAGGAGCAGATCACCCACGAGAGTCACGAGCTCGATCATTACCTCAGCCGCGGCGCCGAGACCTATGCCGAGGCGCTCAGCTATTTTCCCGAGATGCAGCGCTACAATATTGGCCCCGAGCGCTATCTCGATCACCTGCGGCGGTTGAAGCAGGCGCTTGATATTCCGGTGATCGGCAGCCTCAACGGCATCTCGGCCGGCGGATGGATCGAGTATGCGCATAAAATCGAGCAGGCCGGCGCCGATGCACTGGAGCTGAACATCTACTACCTGCCGACCGACGCACGCGTAAGTGGGGCTGAGCTTGAAGATACGTATGTCAACCTCGTCCGCACGGTTCGCGCGCGGGTGCGTATCCCGATCGCGCTCAAGTTGAGCCCCTTCGTCACCGCGCTGCCGCATTTGGCCCAGCGATTCACCGAGGCCGGCGCCAACGGGTTGGTGCTGTTCAACCGCTTCTATCAGCCCGACTTCGATCTGGAGGCGCTGGAGGTGGTGCCCAGCCTGACGCTCAGCAGCTCGGACGATCTGCGGCTGCCGCTGCGCTGGATCGCGATCCTGTACGGGCGCGTCGCGGCCGACCTGGCGCTGACCGGCGGCGTGCATAGCGCGCAGGATGCGCTCAAGGCCATGATGGCCGGCGCGAAGGTGGCGATGCTGGCATCCGAGCTGATTGCGAACGGCGCCGAGCGGCTGAGCGCGATTCTGGCCGATATGCGCGCCTGGATGCTGGAGCACGAATATGAGTCGATCGCGCAGATGCAGGGCAGCATGAGCCAGCAGTCGGTGTCCGAGCCGGCCGCTTTCGAGCGCGCCAACTACATGAAGGCGCTGAACTCGTTCGACAACCGGCTCGCGGTCTAGGCGCCGGCATACTGGTCGAAATGTCATGGCTAGTGGAGAAAACCCATGAAACCAACCTGGATAACTACTGATGGCAACGAAGCCGCCGCTACAGTGGCGCATAAGCTGAGCGAGGTGATCGCGATCTACCCGATCACGCCCTCGACATCGATGGGCGAGCTGGCCGATGCCTGGTCGGCAGTCGATCGGCCGAACCTGTGGGGCAGCGTGCCGCAGGTGATCGAGATGCAATCCGAGGGCGGCGCGGCCGGCGCGATCCACGGCGCGCTGCAGTCCGGCGCGCTGGCAACCACCTTTACCGCATCGCAGGGCCTGCTGTTGATGATCCCAAATATGTACAAGATCGCCGGCGAGCTGACTCCGGCGGTTTTTCATGTGGCGGCGCGCTCGCTGGCGGCCCAGGGGCTCTCGATATTTGGCGACCACGCCGATGTCATGGCCGTGCGCGCCACCGGCTGGGCGCTGCTCGCGGCGCACTCGGTGCAGGAGGCGCAGGATATGGCGCTGATCGCCCACGCCGCGACGCTGGAGGCGCGCCTGCCGTTCGTCCACTTCTTCGATGGCTTCCGCACCTCGCACGAGATCAACAAGATCATCCAGCTGACCGATGACCAGATCCGTGCGATGATCGACGACGACCTGGTGCGCGCGCATCGTTCGCGCGGCCTTTCGCCCGAGCATCCGTCCATCCGCGGCACCGCCCAAAACCCCGATGTCTACTTCCAGGCCCGCGAGAGCGTCAACCCGTTCTACCTGGCCTGCCCGGCGATCGTCCAGCGCACGATGGATCGCTTCGCGACACTTACCGGCCGCCAGTATCGCCTGTTCGATTACGCCGGCGCGCCCGATGCTGAGCGCGTGATCGTGATTATGGGCTCGGGCGCCGAGACAGCCGAGCAGACCGTCAATTACATGGCTGCGCGCGGCGAAAAGGTTGGCGTCGTCAAGGTACATCTGTTCCGCCCCTTCTCAGTCGAGCATTTCATCAGCGCCCTGCCGCCGACGGTGAAAGCAATCGCGGTGCTCGACCGCACCAAAGAGCCTGGCAGCGCCGGCGAGCCGATGTACCTGGATGTGGTGACCGCGCTTAACGAAAGCGAGACGAAAGACGAAAGACGAAAGACGAAGGAATCTGAGGTCGTTTCGTCCTTGGTCCTTCGTCCTTTGTCCGTAGTAGTGGTCGGCGGGCGCTACGGGCTCTCCTCCAAGGAGTTCACGCCCGCGATGGTCAAGGGTATTTTCGAAGAGCTGGGTCGCGACGCGCCGAAGAACCACTTCACGATCGGCATCAACGACGACGTGACCTACACCAGCCTGCCCTACGACCCAACTTTCGCGATCGAGGACGATCGGACGGTGCGCTGTGTGTTCTGGGGCCTGGGCGCCGATGGCACCGTGGGCGCGAACAAAAACTCGATCAAGATCATCGGCGAGGAGACCGACAATCACGCTCAGGGCTATTTTGTGTACGACTCGAAGAAATCCGGATCGGTGACGATCTCGCATTTGCGCTTCGGGCCACAGCCCATCCGCGCGCCCTATCTGATTGACCAGGCCAGCTTTGTGGCGTGCAGCCAGTTCGCATTCCTCGAAAATTTCGACGTGCTCAAATACGCCGCGCCGCGCGCTGCCTTTCTGCTCAACAGCAGCTATGGCCCTGAGACTGTCTGGGACGAGCTGCCGATCGAAGTGCAGCATGCGATCGTCGAAAAGAACCTGCGCCTGTTCGTGATCGACGCCAACCAGGTGGCCCGCACCACCGGCATGGGTGGGCGCGTCAACACGATCATGCAGACCTGCTTCTTCGCAATCAGCGGGGTGCTGCCGCGCGAGCAGGCGGTTGAGGAGATCAAGCGTAGCATCAAGAAGACCTACAGCAAGCGCGGCGAGGCGGTTGTCCAGCGCAACAATCACGCGGTGGACGAGGCGCTGGCACACCTCTATGAGGTAGACCAAAGACGAATGACCAACGACGAAAGCGAGGATGCGCTGGCCACTGCTCCTTCGTCTTTTGTCGTTGGTCTTTCGTCCGTGCGGCGGCGCCTGCCGGTACCCGCCGCGGCGCCAGCGTTCGTTCGCGACGTGCTGGGGCGCATGATCGCCGGCGATGGCGACGCGCTGCCGGTGAGCGCGCTGCCCTGCGATGGCGTCTATCCATCCGGCACCGCGCGCTGGGAGAAGCGCAACCTGGCGTTGGAGATCCCGGTTTGGGATTCCGACCTATGCATCCAGTGCGGCAAATGTGCCTTTGTTTGCCCGCACGCGGTCATCCGCACCAAGATCTACCAGCCGGCCGCGCTCGATGGCGCACCCGCGCAATTTCATTCGACCGAAGCGCGCTTCAAAGAGTTCCCGGGCATGAAGTACACCCTGCAAGTCTCGCCCGAGGATTGCACCGGCTGCGGGCTGTGCGTAGAGGCCTGCCCGGTCAAGGATAAGCGCCAGGTCGGGCGGAAAGCGATCAACATGGCCGAGCAGCTGCCCTTGCGCGAGCGCGAGTCGGCCAACTGGGACTTTTTCCTCGATCTGCCCGAGGTCGATCGTAGCCAGATCCATCTGGGGTCGATTAAGAATTCGCAGCTGATGATCCCGCTGTTCGAATTCTCGGGCGCCTGCTCGGGCTGCGGCGAGACGCCCTACATCAAGCTGGTGTCGCAGCTATTTGGCGATCACACGGTGATCGCGAATGCGACCGGCTGCTCATCGATCTACGGCGGCAACCTTCCGACCACTCCCTGGACCGCTGATCGCAGCGGGCGCGGGCCGGCCTGGGCCAATTCGCTGTTCGAGGACAACGCCGAGTTCGGCCTAGGCATGCGCCTGGCACTCGACCAGCAGGCCGATCACGCGCGCGAGTTGCTGCCGCAATTCGCCGACCAGCTTGGCCAGGAGCTTGTCGACGCGCTGCTCAGCGCCGACCAATCCACCGACTCCGGCATCCAGGCCCAGCGCGCGCGAGTAGCCCAGCTGGAAATGGCCGACGCGCTGGTCAAGAAAGACGTCTGGATCATCGGCGGCGACGGCTGGGCCTACGATATCGGCTTCGGCGGGCTGGATCACGTGCTGGCATCGGGGCGCAATGTCAACATCCTGGTGCTGGATACCGAGGTCTACTCCAACACTGGCGGGCAGGCATCCAAGGCCACGCCGCGCGGCGCGGTAGCCAAGTTCGCGGCGCGCGGCAAGGCGGCTGCCAAGAAGGATCTAGGGCTGCTGGCGATGGCCTACGGCAATACCTACGTGGCGCGGGTGGCTATGGGCGCCGACGACCAGCAGACGTTGAAGGCGTTTCTGGAGGCCGAAGCCTACGATGGGCCATCGCTGATCATCGCCTATAGTCACTGCATCGCGCACGGCATCGATATGCGCAAGGGCCTGGAGCAGCAGAAGCTGGCAGTGCAGGCGGGCGCATGGCTGCTGTATCGCTATAACCCCGACCTAGTGGCGGCCGGCAAAAACCCGCTGATGATCGACTCGAAGACACCCAGCATCCCATTCGAGCAGTATGCCTACAACGAGGCGCGCTACAAGATGTTGGCCCAGAGCGACGAGCATCGCGCCGAGCAGCTACTGGCGCTGGCGCAGCACGATGCGCAGGATCGTTGGAGCCGCTATCAAGCGCTCGCCGCACCGGCCTTGCCGCCGGCTGCCGGCGCGGTGCCCACGTAACCCGACACCCTTTGTTAGAGCGGATGAGCGTGGCGTGGCCACGCTCATCCGCTTTAACTTGGAACGTCGGTTGACCACCACAGCAACACCCCTGGGTTGACTCAATTATTCAGTCCCGGCCTTGCTTTAAGGAGCGATCGACTTGCTGTTCCGCTGCTGTCGCGCGCCGCTCGGCGTGCTCGACCTGCTGTATAACCTGCTCGGCGTTCTGCTCGATCTGCTGGCGCGTGCTGGGAAACATATCGGCGATAAACAGTACCGCCGCGTAACTCCTATCATGCGACAGTATGGCGGGCACAGAAAAGCGCCCCCAGCTTAGCTGGGGGCGCGGCGTTGGGTCGGCTTATGCCCTACGGATGAGTCGGTTTAAGTTTGGCCGGCTTGGCCGCGTCATCCTGCCCGGTGCCGTTACCCTTCGCAACAGTGAGCAGGATCGGCAGTGGGTGCGCGAGCATTCGCTGGCCCGCGCGAACCTGCACAACACCGCCCTGCGTATGTGCGCCATTCGCCGGCATCGTCACGGTAAACGTGACCGTGGTGGATGTGCCAGCTTTGATATTGGTGAGCTTGGCGATGTCCGCTTTCAGCACCTTGCCGAGGCCACCATGGATCACGAGCGTTGCCTCGGCGATGTCCGCGCTGCTGCTGAATGTCGCGCTCAGCTGGACGGTTTGGCCGGCGGTGACGGCTTGTGTGATGCGGCGGGGGCTCCAGGTCAGGCGGGCGGGCTTGCCTTTGCCGGCTGGCGGCTGGCCCGCCCGGCCATGCGGCGGTTTGGGCTTGTCGTTGCCTCTGGCCGCAGCCGCGCCAAAGGTGAGCAGCAGCAGGGCTACGACTCCGAGCGTGATGATCAGATGACGGTACCGGGACATGAGTGCCTCCTTGTGGATTGGACTGCGGCGACGTTTTACCGTGGGCATAGAATAAACCCTTCGACTTCCGAAATAGATATGAGTACCTTCGTCCTGGCTTCTACGGTGAGCAATGCCACAGCAGCGGTTACACACTATAAACGGCCCCAGTAGTGCGAAGATACGGCCATCGGCAGAGAATGCATTCCAAGACAGAGCAACGCCCCAGCCGAAGCCAGGGGCGCTGCAAGGGGTTGTTGGTTAGTGGAGGGTGGCGACCATCCGGCGTGGGCGACGGAGCAGTAAGTACAAGATAGCGCCACCGAATTGCTCCAGAGGCGTTTTGGGGCGCGAGGGTGAGGGCGAGCATCGTATTAGACGCGCAGCACCTGCTGCAACCACACGAACGCCAACAGCAGCACGGCTAGCTCGATGATACGGCACAGCCAGATAGGCAATGCCGCACGTGCCGCCAGCACGCTCGCACCAACTGCGAGCAATGCAGCGACAAGACAGGCCAGTACCAATTGCAACGTCATCTCGACCACCTCCTTGTAGCATGCTGACAATAGACCGCCTGTGCATAGTATAACGCCGCCCGCAAGCTCGTGAGCGGCGCGCGGTGGGAATCTTCCCTAGGCGGCGGGTTGCTCGAACGCCTCAACAATCATCGGCCTGGCCCTCAATCACAGCCAGACGTACCGCCAACAGCGCGTTCCCAGCACAAAATGACAATGCCCCTGGCGACTGCCGCAGCCGACCGCCAGCGCGCCATACACGGTTTTGCGGCGAACGCGACGTATCACAGGAGGCTTTGGTTTGTGCAGAGGGCGGCGCAGCCGTGCCGCGAAAACCCCGCAAGGGGTAGCCCGTAGGGTTCGTGGGGTTCTGAGCGGCATCGTGACCCTTGCACCAAACCCGCCCTGTGAAGGCGTTAAGCGGAAAGCGCAAAACCAAGCGCAAGGGAGGCGATTTATCGCAATAGAAAGCCACATGTGCCTCGATTCACAATGTTGACTAGCATGGACGTTCGAGGTAGGATCTTACAGAGCGCATACAGACTCGATACCCAGGAGGTTCTCCATGATTGCTGCTGTAATGGGTAGGACATCCAAAGAGGTAGACGATGCATACTCCGTTTCGAGCCAGATTGATGCTGGACTCGCCTACGCTGCCACCAATAGCCTCACTGTACCCCGTGAATATATCTTCCCTGAGGACTTTACCGGGCGTGTTCTCGACCGTCCAGAGCTAAGCAAAATACGTCGGCTCGTGAAGGACGGTAAGATTCAGGCACTCATCATTCACTCGACGGATAGGCTTGCCCGCCGTGTCTCGGTTGGTGAAATCTTGCTTGATGAGCTTTTCGATAATGGTGTCCAGCTTCACAACGTCTCCTGGGGCTCCTATGTCAAAAACACGCCGGAAGACCGGCTCCGCTTCAACTTTGAAACCACGTTCTCCGGTTTTGAGCGCGATAAGATTGTGGAGCGCACCACCCGAGGGAAACAGAAAAAAGCCAGTCAGGGCTTCATCGTCGGCAACAATCATCCGGCCTACGGTCTCAAGCTCAATAACCGGAAAGATAATTTTGAACTCGCCGAAGAAGCAGCTATTGCCCGCGACGTGCTGCGTATGTATGGCATTCAGCATCTCAGAACAGCGGATATCGTTCGGTACCTTGAAGAACAAGGGTACGATTCCCCTGGCGTCATCCGATATGAACAACTCCGGGCAAGCTTTGAGGAAAAATACCAGTCGGGGCGCATATCCGAGGAAGACTATGAGAAGAAAAAACGCTTCGCCGAACGGGAACGAGGTCGGGGCAAGTGGAGCCTTAATAGTGTCTATCGCATCGTGAGCAAGGTAGACCTGTACGCTGGCTCATTTACTTTCACTGTTTCGGGCAAGGAATATACGGTCAGTGTGCCGGCGATCATCAGCGAGGAGGAAGCCGAAGAAGTTCGGAGAATGGCTGAGGTCGGCAGGAAGCGCTTTGCTCGCAAGCGAACAACCAAATATGATTTCCTGATGGCACGCCGGTTAAGCTGTGCTATGTGTACCTATTCCTATCAGGTTAACTACGACAAGAAAGGCTACTGCTATTATCGCTGCTTGGGAACGAATAAGAAAGCGGACAAGGTCTGTTCTGAGATGCCTGTGCCGCGCAACAAAGTTGATGAGAAGGCCAAAGAGTTTATCCGTGACCTCCTCCTCAATCCCAGGCGGCTTTTTGCCTGGTGGCAGGAGCGGCATGCTCAGACCGTCGAAGGCCAGGAACAACTCCTTGAAGATATTGCTGCGCTTCAGAACCGTAGCCGGATCACAACGGAGAAGTATCATCGCACCCTCGATCGACTCACGGATAACCTTGACGGCGATGAGACCGCCTACTATACCCAACAGCGAGATAGCCTTAAGCAGCTTCTCACCGAGTATCGCGAAGGGCTGGAACTGCTCACTGCCAAACAGGAAGATGCTGCGGATGTTCCAGAGGAGCTGATTACGGATTTTATGGCAATGGGCGTGGAGTATCGGGAGGTTCTAGAGACATCCACAGCCTTCACATTTTGGCGCGGACTCGTAGATGACCTGGATATTACCGGCCTTGTTGGCACCGAAAATGAGCGCAGGTTCGTTGATTTCGTTGTGTTCGGCAAGACCCGAAAGCGGTTTTACCTCACTCCAAAGCTACTTCCTGAATTCCATCAGGAAGAGGCTGATTTGGCCAAAACAGATATTTTGCATAGAAGTAGAACTCGGCATCCAGCGCGCGCTTGATGTTCTCGGCCTTGCGAAAGCCATGCTGCTCGCCTTCGAACGCAAGATAGGCCACCGGCAAGCCTTTTGCCCGCAGCGCATCGACCATCAGCTCGGCCTGACTCGGCGGCACGACCTTGTCCTCTAGCCCTTGAAACAGAATCACTGGACATTCGAGGCGATTGCTGTAATGGATCGGCGAGCGCTGGTGATACAAATCCTTGCGCTCGGGATATGAGCCAATCAACCGGTCAAGGTAACGCGATTCGAACTTGTGGGTATCCTGCGCCAGCGCGGCCAGATCGCTGACGCCATAGTAGCTCGCACCGGCGCTGAACTCATCGCGAAAGGTCAAGGCGCACAGCGTGGTATAGCCGCCGGCGCTGCCGCCGGTGATCGCCAGCCGATCGCCATCGACTTTGCCAAGCTTGGCCAGATAGAGCGCGCCATTGGCGCAATCGTTCATGTCCACAATGCCCCACTGGTCGTTCAGCCGCTGGCGATAGGCCCGGCCATAGCCGGTGCTGCCGCCGTAGTTCACATCCAGAACCGCGATGCCGCGGCTGGTCCAGTACTGCTTTCCGAGATCGAGCTCCGCTGTTGCCGCAGCGGTTGGCCCGCCGTGGCTCATCACCAGCAGCGGTGGTCGCTCGCCCGCCGGCGCGCGGTAATCGGCGTTGCGTGGTGGGTAAAAGAAGGCATGCGCCGTCAGGCCGGCGTCGGTCGGAAACTCGACCGCCTGCGCGGCCGAGATATAGCCGGGGTCGATCGCCAGCTCGCTGGTGCGGCGCAGCGTCTCAATCTGCCGCGTGCCCAGGTCAAGCCGCACCACTGCCGCGTGCTCGGTCGGCGCGCCGGCCAGCGCTACCAGCTGCCCAGGCGCGCTATGCGGATACGCGAACATGGTATACGGCGTCTCAATCGTCTCGAACGCGCCGCTGGAGGTGTCGAGGATCGCCAGCTTGTCGATTCCGGCCGCACCGTAGACGCAAACGATCCGGCTGGCTGATTCGAAGCCATACGATGTCATCCCAAAGACCCACTGCGGCAGCCCAAACTCGGCCTGCATCGGATGCAGCGGCTCAACTCGTGCGTCGTGCCAGCGATACAAGTTCCACCAGCCAGTCCGATCCGACACAAAGTGCAGCACACCAGCGGGCGACCACTCGGGCTGGAAGATCGACTCCTGTAGGCCACCGGCAACCAGTCGGGCCGAATCGATCAACCCCTGCTCGGTAAGTGTCGCGCACCACAGCTCGGTGCCATCCCAGGGCATATTCGGGTGATTCCAGGCTAGCCAGGCCAGCTGCGCGCCATCGGGGCTGAGTCGCGGGGTCGAGTAGAAATCGTA
>WNGB01027126.1_pt1 | contig 12856 bp, 9 predicted proteins | sample 5400681 | NCBI WGS metagenome assembly WNGB01 (sample SAMN13153367, study PRJNA577476) | soil metagenome | isolation source: 115 cm soil or saprolite under grassland replicate 2 | place: USA:California | collected 2016-06-15 | reverse complement strand
CAGGAACCAGCCGAATCCGTACCCGACCGGGCGGCCCGGGAAGAGGTTGTCGCCGCCCTGCTCACCCTGGGGCCAGCGCGGCTCGGACCCGTCGGCCAGCCGCACCGGCTTGAGGGCGGGTGCCATCTCCGCCTCGGACAGGAGCGCGTGCGTCCGCAGCCCGTCGTCCCACTTCGCGAGGTCCTCCAGGCACGAATAGACGCCGCCGTCGCCGAGGGTGGCGGAGGTCGAGCTCTGGTCGGTCTCACGGAAGCCCGCGGGCTCCTTCGTGTGGCCGTAGGCCCGGTCGTCGACCTCGTTCCGGCCCTTCTCGTAGGCGAGGGTTTGGGTCATGCCGAGGGGCGCGAAGATCCGCTCGCGCAGGACGTCGCGGAAAGGCTTGCCCGCGGCCCGCGCCGCGACGAGCCCGAGGAGGACGTAGCCCGAGTTGCTGTAAGCCCAGCTCGTTCCCGGCGCAAAGAGGCCGCGCCTCTCCTGCTCGATCAGGTCCAGGACTTCGGGGTCACGGATCTGGCGCTCGGGGGTCCAGATCGGTCCCTTGTCCTTCTCCGCGTTTTCCATGAGCTGCTCGTAGTCGGGCAGACCGGAGGTGTGGGTCAGCAGGTGGCGGATGGTCACGCCGCTTCCATACGGGGGGAACCCCGGAAGGGCCCCGGACAGCGTGTCCTCGTAGCGCAGCCGGCCTCCGTGAACGAGCAGCATGATCGCGGCCGCGGTCATCTGCTTCGTCACCGAGGCGAGCCGGAAGCGCGTGCGGGGGTCGATCGGGTGCGGGTGCGGAGGTCGCGCACGCCGTACCCGCGCTGGAGGACGGTGCGGCCGTCCCTGCGCACGAGCACCGCGAGGCCCGGCTGGCCGTCGGCGACGAGCCCCTTCAGGAGCGCGGACGTCGCCGCTTCACGGTCGACCGCGGGCGTCGAGCCGGCCGCGAAAAGGAGAAAAGCAAGGGCAAACACGGCGCATGATCTCATCCTCCCCGAGAAGCGGAAAGAACGGGGTAACCTTTTCTCCCCCCGCGGCGTCCTAGGGGCATGCTCTGGGCCGACGTCCGCCTCGCGGTTCGCAGCCTGCGAAAGAGTCCCGCCTTCACGGCCGTGGCCGTCCTCACCATCGGGCTGAGCCTGGGGGCCAACGCCGCGATATTCAGCTTCCTGGATGGGGTGCTGCTCAAGCCCCTCCCCTATCCCGAGCCCGAACGGCTGGTGCAGCTCTGGGAGAAGCCGCCCGGCGGCACGCGCAACGGCATCTCGGCGCTGAACTTCCAGGACTGGCAGAGGCAGGCGACGTCCTTCACCGCCATGGCCGCGCAGACCGGCAAGATCGTGACCATGTCGTCCGCCGCGGGCGAGCCCCGCCAGCTCCGGCTGAACCTGGTGAGCGCGCCCTACTTCGACGTCCTCGGCGTGCGCCCGGCCCTGGGGCGCCTCTTCGTCCCGGGCGAGGATCAGCTCGGCAACGACCACGTGCTCGTGCTCAGCCAGCGGGCCTGGCGATCGGAGTTCGGCGGGGATCCCGGCCTGGTGGGCCGCGAGGTCGTCCTGGATGGCGAGCGGCACACCGTCGTCGGCGTGCTCCCGGCGGGCGAGTTCGATCGGCGCTGGAGCGACGGCTACATGCCGCTCGCCTTCCCCCGCGACGCCGTGCGCAACTTCCACTACCTGGGCGCGACCGCGCGGCTCAAGCCAGGGGTCAGCCTCGAGCAGGCGCAGGCGGAGATGAGCCGCATCGCCGGCGCCATCGCCGAGCAGTATCCCGCGATCAAGAAGGACTGGGGGGCCACCGTCGACCGCCTGCTGGACCGCGTGGTGGGCCCTCAGCTCCGGACGTCGCTCGTCGTCCTGATGGCCGCGGTGGGGGCGGTGCTGCTCATCGGCTGCGCCAACCTCGCGAACCTCCTGCTGGCCCGGGCCACCGAGCGCGCGCGCGAGACCAGCATCAGGGTCGCTCTCGGCGCGGGCCGCTGGCGCCTCGTCCGCCAGCTCCTCACGGAGAGCCTGCTCCTCTCCTGCGCCGGTGGCCTGGTCGGCCTCGCCCTGGGGGTGGCGCTGTTCCGCGGCATCCGCTCGCAGCTCCCGCCCTTCTCGCTGCCCGCCCAGGCCGAAGTGGGCATCGACCCGCGCGTCGCCGGATTCCTGGCCCTGCTCACGATCCTCACCACGGTCCTCTTCGGGCTGGCCCCGGCCCTTCAGGCCTCGCGGTGCGATCCCATCGAGGCGCTCAAGGAGGGGGGCCGGAGCGGTTCCGTCGGCCGGCGCAAGGCCCGGCTCCGCAACGGGCTGGTGGTCGCGCAGGTGGCCCTTGCCTTCGTCCTCGTCTCCGGAGCGGGGCTGCTCATCCGCAGCTTCGCCCGGCTGACCAGCGTGGATGCCGGCTTCGACGCCACGAGCGTCGTGACCATGGGCTTCCTCCTGCAGATGGAGAAGGACACCGACGGCGACCGCCTGACCGGCTATCTCGGCGAGGCCATCGAGGCGGTGCGGGCGGTGCCCGGCGTGCAGGAGGTGGCCCTGACCTCCGCCCTGCCCCTGCAGGGCTGGGGCTTCGGCATGCCCTTCCGCATCGAGGGGAGGGCGACGGAGCCCTCCCGTCGCCCCGCCTGTTACTTCAAGATCGTCACCCCCGGGTATTTCCGCGCGCTCGGCATGAAGCTGCGAAAGGGCCGCGGCCTCTCCGAGGCGGACGCCCAGGGGGCGGCGCCCGTGCTCGTCGCCAACGAGACGTTCGTCCGCCGTTTCCTCTCGACCAAGGAGCCGATCGGACAGCACGTCATGATCGAGCGGATCGTGACCGGCAAGCGCGAGCTGGGCCCCGAAGTGCCCTGGGAAGTCGTCGGGGTGGTCGCCGACGAGAAGGTCAGCGGCCTGGACGACACGAGCGCCGGCGTCTACGTGAGCTACGCGCAGAGCCCGATCGTGGGCGTGAGCCTGCTGGCCCGGGGCGCCGGCGATCCCCAGGCCCTCATCGCCTCCATCCGGCGGGCCATCTGGGCCGTCAACCGGAACCAGGCGCTGCCCAACCCCCGGACCCTGGAGGAGATCAAGTCGGACTCGCTCGGCCAGAACCGCCTGCGGACGATCCTGATCGCGGCCTTCGCCGGTCTCGCCCTGTCGATGGCCGCCCTGGGCGTCTACGGGGTGCTCTCCTACGTGACCGCCCAGCGCACCCTGGAGCTGGGCGTTCGGGCCGCCCTCGGGGCCTCCGCGACCGACCTCGTGCGCCTGGTCGTGCGCGCCGGATCGACGTCCGTCCTGCTCGGGCTGATCATCGGCGCCTACGGAGCGGTGGGCCTGACGCGCTGGCTCCGGGAGATCCTCTTCGAGGTGGACCCCACCGACCCCGCGACGATGGCCGTGACGGCCGGCGTCCTGATCCTGGTCGGCTGGGCCGCCTGCTACGTCCCCGCCCGCCGGGCCGCTTGTGTGGATCCGATGACGGCGCTGCGCACGGAATAGCCGAGACAGCTCCAGAGCCAGACCCCCCCGCCGACGCATCGCGTGGTAGGCTATCCTTCGGTTCGATTCGTGCCTGAGGAGCCACGCACCTGCTCTTGACCCTCCTCCCGACGCGCGGCCGACTCCACCGGGCTACGGGCCGGTTCGCCCTCGGCCTCTACCTGCTGGTTCTCGTCGCCAGCCCTCTCCTCCACCACGACCTGGCCTGCCACCGGCGGTCTCCCGTCCATTGCCAGGCCTGCCTCGCGCATCCCCCGGCCCCCCGGGCGGCGGAACCCGCCGGGCTCTGCGCGCCGCGCCTCGCGGACGCGGGCTCGATCGAGAGCCCGGGCCGGCAGCCGTCCCCTCGCCACGTCGTCGTCCCCTCGCCCGGCCGAGCCCCCCCCGGCCGCTGATCACGCCCTGAAACGACGGGCCCGAGGTCTTCCGGCCTCGCGCCGCAATCGTCCCCTTCGTCTGTTTCCAGGAGTTGTCAGCAATGCGCATTGCCGCCGTTCCCTTGATCGGCCTCGCTCTCGTGTGCGGCCCCGGCCGCCCGGCGCAGGCCCAGGCGACCGCCAGTCCCGAGGACGTCGCCCGTCTCCGTGAAGAGCTGCAGCAGCTCCAAAAAGCCGTGACCGCGCTCGAGGCTCGCCTCGATGCCCTGCAGGCAACGCCGTCGCCCGCTCCCCCGGCCGCGCCGACTCCCGCCCCCGCCGCGCCCGCGGAAACGGCGGCGGTTCCCGCGGGCGCGCAGGGCGCCGGCGGACCAGGAGGCGCGTTGCCGGTCTATGGCGGGGGCGCCGCCGCCTCCAAGGTCTTCAATCCCGACATCGCGGCGATCGGCGACTTCCTGGGCGCGATCGGCCGGTCGCCGGGGGGTGGCGAGCCCTCCCTCCAGATGCACGAGTCCGAGCTGGCGTTCCAGGCGGTGGTGGACCCGTATGCCCGCGCCGATTTCTTCCTGACCTTCGGCCCCGACGAGGTCGGCGTCGAGGAGGCGTTCATCACCTTCCCCACCGCGCCTTTGGGCTTGCTGGTGAAGGTGGGAAAGATGCGGGACGCCTTCGGCAAGGTGAACGGCATGCACAACCACGTCATGCCCTGGGTCGACCGTCCGCTGGTCACGAACAACCTGCTCGGCGGCGAGGACGGGCTGGCCGACGCGGGGATCTCGCTCTCGCGGCTCATCCCGAACTCGTTCGCGTTCCTGGAGGCCACGGGCCAGGTCTACCGGGGCGACTCGAGCGTGTTCAAGGGGGAGAAACGGGCCGACCTCGCCTACGTCGGCCACCTGCGCGCCTACCGCGACCTGACCGAGAGCACCAACCTCGACCTGGGCGGCTCGATCGCCTACGGCCACAACGACTCGGGTCCGCGAGAGACCACCCGACTCTTCGGGGTGGACGCGACCTTCCGCTTCCGGCCCCTGCGCCGGGCCATCTACCAGCGGTTCATCGCCCGCTCCGAGCTCGTGTGGAGCCGGCGCGGGCAGGCGACCGGCACCGCCAACGCCTTCGGCACCTACGTGGGGCTCGAGTACCAGTTCGCCCGGCGCTGGTTCGCGGGTGGGCGGTGGGACTGGTCCGAGCGGGCGGAGGACGCGAGCGTCCGCGACACGGGCGAGTCGCTGCTCCTGACCTGGTGGCCGAGCGAGTTCAGCCAGATCCGCGGCCAGTACCGTCACACCCGCTTCGGAGAAGGGCGCACCGCCAACGAGTTCCTCTTCCAGTTCCTGTTCTCCATCGGCGCCCACGGCGCCCACACCTTCTGAGGCCCGCCATGCGACTCGTCGGCATCCCTCTGCTTCCGGTCCTCCTCCTCGTCGCCCTCCCCCTCGAGGCCGCGGTCAACGTGGTGGCCACCACCGAGGACCTGGCCGCCCTCGCCCGCGAGGTGGGCGGCGACCGGGTCAAGGTCGAGGCCCTCGCCCGGGGCTATCAGGACCCGCACTACGTCGAGGCCAAGCCCAGCTTCATCCTGAAGCTCCACTCCGCGGACCTGCTGGTGGCGGTGGGGCGCGAGATGGAGATCGGCTGGCTCCCGCCCCTCATCCAGCAGAGCCGGAACGCGAAGGTCCAACCGGGGGCCGACGGCTACCTCGACGCCTCGCTCACCGCGCGCATCCTGGAGATCCCCACCGGCCAGATCACCCGGGCCATGGGCGACGTGCACCCCCTGGGGAACCCGCACTACTGGCTGGATCCCGCGAACGGCCGGCGCATCGCCCGGGTCATCGCCGACAAGCTCTCGCGCCTGAGCGCGGGCGATGCCGCCTACTTCGGGAGCCGCTACGACGACTTCGACAAGCGCCTGGCGGAGGCCGAGAAGCGCTGGGACGCCCTCATCACCCCCTACAGGGGCCTGAAGATCGTGACCTACCACAACTCCTGGCCGAACTTCTGCGAGCGCTTCTCTCTCCAGGTCGTGGGATACGTGGAGCCGCGGCCCGGCATCCCGCCCACCCCCTCCCACACCCTCGACCTCATCCAGGAGATGAAGCGGCTCGGGGTCAAGATCCTGCTCGTGGAGCCGTACTTCGACCTCAAGACGCCTCAATCGGTGGCTCGGGAAACGGGGGCGAAGGTGCTCGTGATGTCACCCTCGGTGGGCGGGGTCAAGGAAGTCACCGACTACATCAAGCTCTTCGACTACGATCTTGGCCTGCTGGCGAGCGCGATCAAGGAGGTGGGGGCGCGATGAGCAGCACGGACTGGACCATCCTTCAGTTCCTCGCCGCCCCCTTTGCGGCCAGCCTCATCCTCACCGGGATCCACGCCTACCTGGGCGTCCACGTGATCGAGCGCGGGGTCATCTTCGTGGACCTCTCCCTCGCGCAGATCGCCGCCCTGGGCTCCACGATCGCGATCCTGCTGCCCTTCACCGGGCAGGACCCCCACGGGCCCTGGGTCTACTGGACCGGGCTGCTGTTCACTTTCATCGGCGCCGCCATCTTCTCGACGGTGCAGGTGCGGCACGCGCGCATCCCCCAGGAGGCCATCATCGGCATCACCTATGCGGTGGCTTCGGCGGCCACCATCCTGGCCATGAGCCAATCCACCTCGGAGAGCGAGCACCTCAAGGACATGCTGGTGGGGAACATCCTGGCCGTCTCCTGGCCGGAGGTGGAGAAGACGGCGGGGCTCTACGCGGCGATCGGCCTCTTCCACTACGTCTTCCGCCGGCCGTTCCTGACCATCTCCCTGAACCACGCGCAGGCGGAGGCCGAGGGCCTGCGCGTGCGCTTCTGGGACTTCCTCTTCTACGCCTCCTTCGGCTTCGTCGTCACCTCCTCGGTCCTGATCGCGGGGGTGCTGCTCGTCTTCTGCTACCTGATCGTGCCCTCGGTGGCGGCCATGCTCTACGCCGACCGCATCGGCGCGCGCCTGGCCATCGGCTGGACGATGGGGACCGTGGTCTCGGCTCTCGGCATCTACCTTTCGGTGAAGCTGGACCTGCCCACGGGCGCGGCCATGGTCTGCACCTTCGGCCTGGTGCTCATCCTGATGGCGCTCGTGCGGCCCCTGGTGCGGCGCGGCCGGGCCCCGGGGAGCGCGACCGCCTAGGGGGCCGGGAATCCCGCGCTTCAGGGGTGCCGGTGGCGCAGCCAGTACTCGCGGAAGGAGCGAAGCCGGGGTAGCGACTCACGGTCTTTCACCCGGTTTGCGGCGGCCTTGCTGGCGATGATGTCGTCGATGTGGCAGACCGGGAAGCCCTCCACCTCGACGCGGCGCCGCCAGGCATCCCCGAAGCCCTCGATCCCGTCGGGAGCGAAGACGATGTCGACGTCGAAGGGCCCGTTCTTGAGCTGGACGAAGTCCTTGCCGCGCTCGAGGTCCCCCGCCTGGTCTTCGGTCAAGGCGAAGCCCAGCTCGCGCAGGGCCGACGCGAGGGCTCGCCCGTTCCCGGGCGAGCGGTCCACGAAGATGTCGGCATCCTGCGTGGTGTCCGGGAAGCCGAGCAGGATCGCGCCCGCCTTGCCGATGAAGAGGTAGCGGACCCCGTGACGGGCCAGCGCCTCCCGGATCTCCAGCGCCTGGCGGTAGTCAAACGCGGCCATAGCCCAGCCAGTCCGGCAGGCTCTGCTCGCACCAGCGCCGGTACTCCTCCATGGTGTCGAACGCGCGGTAGGGCGCGTCGTCCAGCACGGGCTTGTAGGTGCGGAGGAAGGAGTAGCGGAGGCGCGCGAGGGAACGGCGGGCCGCCGCCTCGAACTCGTCCCACCACTGGCGGACCGTCTGCTCCTCGTTCAGGGAGGCCGCTCGCCTCCCGGTCGGCGCACGCTCCATGCGGGATCTCCGTCGTCAATCATACTGCCCGCGCCCGCGCAGCGGAGGGGGCGTAGCGCCGCTCCCGCCCTCGTCGTATGCTCTCCCTCCCGGAGGCAACACGCCATGGCCCTCATGTGGATCGCCAATCGGTGGGTCGGCTCGGCGGACGGCCGCGCCTTCGAGGTCAAGAACCCGGCCACCGAGGAGCTGGTCGACACGGTCCCCCGGGCCGGGGTGGCGGACGTGGACCGCGCGGTGCAGGCCGCCAAGGCCGCCTTCCCGGAGTGGCGGCGCACCCCCGGGATCGAAAAGGCGGACAAGCTGCACAGCGCGGCCCGGCGGATCCGCAAGGAGCGCGAAGCCGTGGCCATCCTCCTCACGAAGGAAGGCGGCAAGCCGCTCCCCGAGAACCGCGACGAGGTCGAGTGGATCGCCGCCTGCCCCGAGAACCGCGACGAGGTCGAGTGGATCGCCGCCTGCCTCGACTACTACGCGGAGATGGGGCGCGACGTGGTGGGCAAGGTGATCAGCCCCGTCGCCCGCAACCAGTTCAACTTCGTGGTCAAGGAGCCCTACGGGGTGGCCGGCCTGATCGTGCCCTGGAACTACCCCCTCCTGCTCCTCGTCTGGAAGCTGGCCCCCGCCCTGGCCGCCGGCAACACGGTGGTGGCCAAGCCCAGCGAGTACACGCCCCTCTCCACCCTGCGGCTCATGCGCGCCTTCGAAGACTTCCCGGAGGGCGCCCTTAACGTGGTCACGGGCTACGGCCCCGAGGCGGGGGCGGCGCTCGTGGCCCACCGGGAGGTCGAGCTGGTGGCCTTCACGGGGAGCCAGGCCACGGGCCGCCGAGTGGCCGTGACCTGCGCCGAGCAGCTCAAGAAGTGCCATCTGGAGCTGGGCGGCAACGACCCCCTGATCGTGGACGAGGGGGTGGACCTCGAGGTGGCGGCGCGGGGCGCGGCCTGGGCCTGCTTCCTCAACATGGGCCAGGTCTGCACGTCCGCCGAGCGCTTCTACGTGGTGGGCCGGGCCTTCGACGAGTTCGTGGACCGGTTCGTGGCGTTCACGAAGACGCTCCGCATCGGCGATCCCCTCGGTCCCGACGTGGACCTCGGGCCCATGATCAGCGCGTTCCAGCGCGAGAAGGTCGAGCAGAAGGTGGCGGCTTGCTTGCGGGCGGGGGCACGCCTCGCGGTCGGCGGCAAGCGGCCGGCCGGCTTCGACAAGGGCTACTTCTACGAGCCCACCGCCCTCCTCGACGTGACCCCCGAGATGCCGCTCCTGCGCGAGGAGACGTTCGGGCCGGTGGCCCCCATCGTGCGCTGCCGGGACATCGACGAGGCCATCGCCCTGGCCGACCGGAGCGAGTACGGCCTGGGGGCCTCGATCTACACCAACCGCCTCGAGCACGCGATGAAGGCCGCGGAGCAGGTCCACGCGGGGACGTTCTGGATCAACGACCCTCTCACGGACAACGACGCCGGGCCCTTCGGAGGCATGCGCCGGAGCGGCATCGGCCGCGAGCTGGGCAGCGAGGGGATCGAGGACTTCCGGGACAGCAAGCACGTCCACCTGGACTACGTGATCGCGGCCAAGCCCTATTGGTATCCCTACCGCTACGATCGCCCGCGGGAGTAAAGTAGGCCCGCCCCATGGACGGCGACATCCGCCACGACTGGACGACCGAGGAGGTCGAGGAGCGGTATCGGCTCCCCCTGACCGAGCTCGTCTACCGCGCCCAGGGCGTTCACCGCCGCCACCACGATCCCACCGCCGTACAGCGTTGCACGCTCCTGAGCATCAAGACGGGCGCCTGCCCCGAGGACTGCGCCTATTGCCCGCAGAGCGCGCGCTACGAGACCGGGGTGGAGCGCCAGGAGCTGCTCCCGCCCGAGACGGTGCTGGCCGCGGCGCGCGCCGCCCGGGAAGACGGCTCGACCCGCTTCTGCATGGGCGCCGCCTGGCGGGACGCGAAAGAGGGCCGGGCCTTCGCGCAGGTCCTGGAGATGGTCGCGGGCGTGGCCGGGCTCGGCCTCGAGGTCTGCGCGACCCTCGGGATGCTCACGGCCGACCAGGTGCGACGGCTCCAGGCGGCCGGCCTCACCGCCTACAACCACAACCTCGACACCTCGCCCGAGTTCTACCCCCGCATCATCACCACCCGGACCTACCAGGACCGCCTCGACACGATCGCGCGGGTACAGGAGGCCGGGATCAAGGTCTGCTGCGGCGGGATCGTGGGGATGGGGGAGAGCGCCCGCGACCGCTGCGCGCTCCTCGCGCAGCTCGGCCGCCTGGACCCCCACCCGGAGAGCCTGCCCGTGAACCTGCTGGTGCGGATCCCGGGGACACCTCTGGCCGAGGCGCCCGACCTCGACCCGTTCGAGCTCGTGCGCACCGTGGCCTGCGCGCGGCTCGTGGCTCCGCGGGCCCGGGTGCGGCTCTCCGCCGGGCGCCTGGCCCTCACCGCCGAGGCCCAGGCCCTCTGCTTCCTCGCGGGGGCCAATTCGATCTTCGCGGGCGAGAAGCTCCTCACCTCACCGAACCCCGGGGTGGGCGAGGACGAGCGCCTGGCCGCGCGTCTCGGAATGCGCTTCCTGGAGACGGAGACCGCCGGGGCATGAACCCCCTCGACGCCTGGCGGGCCGAGGAGGAGCAAGCCCTGAGCGCCCTCCGGCAGGCGGGCCTCCTGCGGCGCCTGCGCCTGCCCCAGGGAGTCGACCTGGTCTCGAACGACTTCCTCGGCCTGGCCTCCCATCCGCACCTGATCGAGGCCATGCGCGCCGCGCTTCCCGGCCTGGGCGCGGGCTCCTCCGGCTCGCGCCTGCTCCACGGCCACGACCGGGCCTTCGAGCGGATCGAGACCCTCCTGGCCGCCTTCTGCGGGACCGAGGCCGCCCTGCTCTTCGGCTCCGGATACGCGGCCAACCAGGGGCTGATCCCGGTCCTGGCCGGCCGGGACGACCTCGTCCTTTCCGACGAGCGAAACCACGCGAGCCTCATCGACGGGATCCGGCTCTCCCGCGCCCGCAAGGTCGTCTACCCGCACCGGGACCTGGACGCGGTCGCGCGCGCCCTCCTCACCCCTCGCGGCCGCGGCCGCGCGTACGTGGTGACCGAGAGCGTCTTCGGCATGGATGGCGATCTCGCCCCCCTCGTCGCGCTCGTCGATCTCGCGGAGGCCCACGGCGCCCTGGTGGTCGTGGACGAGGCCCACGCCACCGGCCTCTACGGACCGGGCGGCTCCGGCCGGGTCGAGGAGCTGGGGCTCCGCGACCGCGTGCTGGCCACCGTCCACACGGGAGGCAAGGCCCTCGGCTCGGGAGGCGCCTGGGTGGCGGGGCCGCGCGTCCTCCGGGACCGGCTCGTCAACCACGCCCGCACCTTCATCTACTCGACCGCGCCCCTGCCCGTGCTCACGGCGGCGCTGGAGGCCGGCCTCGAGCTCGTCCAGCGCGAGCCCCACCGCCGGCACGACGTCCACCGGAAGGCCGCCCTCCTTCGGGGAGAGCTGGGCGCCGCCGGCCTGCCCGCACCGGGCGCGGCCCCGATCCTCCCGCTCGTGGTCGGCGACGTCGCCGAGGCCCTGGCCCTCCAGGAAGGCCTCGCCGCCGCGGGCTTCGACGCCCGGGCGATCCGTCCGCCGACGGTGCCGGAGGGGACGGCCCGCCTGCGGGTCACGGTGCGCCATCCCGTGGGCGACGGCGACCTGCTGCGGTTCGCGCGCGAGGTGGCGCGGCTCCGGCACGCCGCGGTGGTGGCCGCGGCCGAGCGGCCCCGGCGGCTCGGCTCGCCCCTGCCCGCCGAGTGAGGTCCGACCGCGCGCGGGTGAGCGTCCGTCCCGAGGACGTCCGGGCCTGGGACCTCGCCCACCTCTGGCACCCTTTCACGCAGATGGCGGAGTACGCGGCCGGCGATCCTCTGGTGGTCGTCCGCGCGGAAGGCCACTACCTCATCGACGACCGCGGCCGGCGGCTCTTCGACGCGACGTCGGCCCTCTGGTGCAACCTCTTCGGCCATCGGGTGCCCGAGATCGACGGGGCGATCCGCGCCCAACTCGAGCGCCTCGCCCACTCGACTCTGCTCGGGGCCACCCACCCGGGGGCGGCCGAGCTGGCGCGTCGTCTGGTCGAGCTCGCGCCTCCGGGCCTCGACCACGTCTTCTTCTCCGACGACGGGGCCACCGCGATCGAGTCGGCCCTCAAGATCGCGTTCCAGTACCGGCGCCTCACGCGGGGACCGGAGGCGGCGGCCGAGAGCGTCTACTTGAGCTTCGACAACGCGTACCACGGCGACACCCTGGGCGCGGCGGCGGTGGGCGGGGTCGAGCTGTTCCACGAGACCTTCCGGCCGATCCTCCTCCCCGCCCTCAAGACGCCGGCGCCCTACTGCTACCGCTGCCCGCTGGGGCGCGAGCCCGCGGACTGCCCGATCGATCGGGGCGAGGAGCTGGAAGCGGTGCTCGCCCGCGAGGGGGGGCGGGTCTGCGCGGTCGTGCTCGAGCCCCTGGTCCAGGCGGCGGCGGGGATGCTCGTCCAACCCGAGGGGTTCCTGACCCGGGTCGCCGAGGCCTGCCGGCGTCACGGCGTGCTGCTCATCCTGGACGAGGTGGCCACCGGCTTCGGCCGCACGGGGACGCTCCTGGCTTGCCAACGCGAGGGGGTGACGCCCGACCTGCTCTGCCTGGCCAAGGGCCTGACCGGTGGCACCCTGCCCCTCGCGGCCACCCTGGCCACGGACGCGGTCTACCGGGCGTTCCTCGGCCGCTACGAGGAATACCGCCACTTCTTCCACGGACACACCTACACCGGCAACCCTCTCGGCTGCGCGGCGGCGCTGGCCACCCTTGGGCTCCTGGCCGACGGCTCCCTCCTGCGCGGTGTTGCGGCGAAGGCCCGCGTCCTGCGCGAGGCCCTGGCGCCGCTGGAGCGTCATCGACACGTGGGCGAGATCCGCCAGGCGGGGCTCATGTGCGGCGTCGAGCTGGTGGCGGACCGCGAGACGAAGGCCCGCTTCGACCCCGGCGATCGCGTCGCCTACCGGCTCTGCCTGGCCATGCGCGAGCGCGGGGTGTTCATCCGGCCGCTCGGCGACGTGATCGTCCTCATGCCGCCCCTCACGGTGACCGAGGACGAGCTGCGGCACCTGGCCGGG
>WNGB01010475.1_pt1 | contig 12858 bp, 11 predicted proteins | sample 5400681 | NCBI WGS metagenome assembly WNGB01 (sample SAMN13153367, study PRJNA577476) | soil metagenome | isolation source: 115 cm soil or saprolite under grassland replicate 2 | place: USA:California | collected 2016-06-15 | reverse complement strand
GCGTTCCTCGGGCTCGGGCGGATGGTGCGGGGGCTCTCGTCCCTCGCGCGCGCGCCGTTCTGGGAAGGGATCGCCCTCGCGACGGTGGTCGTCGTCGCGCGCTTCCTCGAGATCGAGACGCGCCTGTGGCTGAAGGGCGCCGCGTTCATCGCCTGCGGCGTCGCCATCACCGCGGCGGGGCTCGCCTTCGAGCGACGGCTCGCGAGCCGCCCGAGCGGGGAGGTGTCCCTTGCGCGCTAGCGTCCCGAGGCTCGTCGCCGTCCTCGGGCTTCAGGTAACGATCCTGGCGCTCGTCCCCGCGAGCCAGGTGCGCGCGCGGCTCCTCGGGCGGCCGATCACGCTCGACACCGGCCCCATCGACCCGTTCAGCCCGTTCGCTGGCCACTACATCGACCTGTCGTTCCGGGTCGAGCGGCCGGGGCCGGGGCTCGCGCCGACGGGCCTGCAGCCCGGGGACCTCGTGTACCTGAACGTCGCGCGCAGCGGGCCGGCGTGGCGCCTCGTGTCCGTGACGCGAGCCCTCCCGTCACCGTCGCCGGAGCGCGTCTCGCTCCGCGCGCGCTGGGGGCGCTACGAGTCGGCCGAGATCGAGGGCGCGCGCCGGTTCTTCGTGCCCGAGTCGAAGGCGAGGGCGCTCGGGGAGGCCCTCTCCGTCGAGCGGCGGCGGGTCTCCGACGAGGCGGAGAAGACCCGCGATCTCGCCGAGCGCCAGCGGCTCTGGGACGTTTCCGCGGGCCGGGTGGACCTGCGCGTCGACGAGGACGGCCACGTCGCGCTCGTCCGCCTGCGGGTCGGCGACGTCAGCGCCGACTGGTGAAGAGCCGCGGCGCAGCGCCGCATTCCCGCTCCGGGGCGGGAAAGCTACCCTCCCGCACGGAGGTCTCATGGAAAGGTCGCGCGAGTTCTTGGACGGGCTCCGGCGGGAGCTCCCGGTCTGGCAGGCGGACGGGATCGTCACGCCCGGCGCCGCCCGCGCGCTCGCGGTGCGCTACGACCTCGAGCCGGGCGCGGCGCCCGCCGCCCGCCCGCGCGACCGGACCGGACCCTTCGCAGCGGCCGCGGGGGTCGCGGTCCTGCTCGCGCTCGCGCTCGCCCTCCTCGCCGCGGGCATCGGGGACGGCGTCCTTTTGCCGATGACCGCGCTCGCCGCCGCCTTCGCTGCGACGCCGCTCGTCATGCGCGGCGCCACGCTCGCGGCCGCGGCCGGGGCGCTGCGGACGGAGGGGCGCGTCCTCTTCTACGCCGCGGCCTACGCGCTCTCGTTCGTCCGCGTCGCCGACGCGGCGCGGTTCCGGACCGGCTTCGCGAGCGAGGGGCTCCTCGCCGCGCTGCCGACGTTCCTCCTCGCGGCGGCGGCGGTCGCGGTGGGGGTTCGCCGCACCGACGTCGACGCCCACACGCGCGGAGAGGCGATGCTCCTCGTCGCGACGGTCGTCGCGTTCGCGGCCGGGCTCTCGCTCGACACCGGCGGCGGCACCGCGCTCGTCGCCACGATGGCGCTCGTGTTCCTCGCGGTCGGGCGGATCGTCCGCGGCATCACCTGGCTCTCGCGCGGCGCGTTCGTCGAGGGGATCGGGCTCGCCGCGCTGCTCGTCGCGAGCCACGCCTTCGACGTGTTCCCGTCGATCTGGATCGCGGTCGGCGCGGGCGGCTCCTGCCTCGTCGGCGCCGCCGCAGCGCTGATCGGGTTCGAGCGGCGCCGCGTCCGCGCGGCGGAATGCGCCGGCGCGGCCTAGCTGCCAGCGTCGCCCGCAGGTACGACGAGCCGCGCGATCGTCCCGCCGCCCGCGCGGTCCTCGAGGGCGAGCGTGCCGCCGTGCGCGTCCGCCACCTTCTTCGCGAGGGCGAGGCCGAGCCCGGTGCCGCGCGGCTTCGTCGTGAAGAACGGGCGGAAAAGCTTCTCGCGCGCCGCCGGCGGGAGCCCGGCGCCGCGATCCGCCACCTCGATCGCCGCCTCGCCGTCGGCCGCGCGCGCGACGAGCTCCACGAGGCTCGCCGCCGGCGCCGCCTCGACGGCGTTCCGCACGAGGTTCACGGCGGCGCGCCGGAGCTGCTCGCGATCGGCCCGCGCCTCCCCCACGCCCTCGACCGAGATCGAGACCTGCCGCGCCGTCGCGAGCGGCTGCGCGAGGTCCGCGACCTCCCCAAGCAGCTGCGCGAGGTCCACCGGCTCGCGCACCGGCGGCCGCGCGCGCGCGAAGTCGAGGAACTCCTCGACGACCTTCGAGAGCGCCGCGAGCTCGGCGCGGATCCGCGCGACGTGCGCCGCCTCCGGCCTCTCCGCGAGCTCCTCGGCGAGCAGGCCCGCGAAGAGATCGAGAGCGCCGAGGGGGTTTCGAACCTCGTGGGCGATGCCGGCGAGCAGCGTCTCACGCTCCTCGCCCCGGGCGTGGAGCGCGCGACGCATCTCCTCGAGGGTGTCCCGCAGGGTCCCGATCTCGTCCTTCCGCTTGCGGCGCCAGAGCGGCGTCTCGAGGTCGCCGCGCGCGATGCGCCGCGCCGCGAGCGTGATCCGCATGAGCGGCCGCGTCACGGTGAGCGCGGCGAGCGCCGCGACGAGCGCGCCGAGGAGCGCGCCCGCGACCGCGACGGTGGCGAGGGTCCGGCGGAAGGCGCGGAGCGTCTCGAAGGACGGCGCGGTCCCGTCCGCGCCGACGACGGCGACGACGCGGCCGCCCGGCTCGAGGAGCGGGGCGTAGCCGGCCTTGTGGAGCCGCCCGTCGGTCCCCTCGAAGAGCACCTGGCTCGGCACGGCGCGCCCCGCCGACGCCTGCGCGATCTCGAGCCGGTCGCGCTCGAGCGCGGCGACCCGCTCGCCGATGCGGACGCGCCCGGCGGAGTCGGCGAGCGCGGTCCGGTCGGGCCGGACGACGAGGAGGCGCGTCTCCGTCGCCTGCGCGACCGCCTCGAGCCGGGCGCGGACGTGGCCGTAGGTGCGGGTCCCCTCGTCCCCCGGCGCGAGCCGCACGACCCGGTCGGCCGGCAGCGCCGCCGCCGCGGTCTTCGCCGCCGCGACGAGGCGCGCCGAGAGCTCGTCCTCGAGCGCCCGGCGCGCGAGGCGGTCGGCGAGGAGCGCCATGACCGCGAGCGACACGAGCGCGGGCAGCGCGGCGGCGAGGGCGAAGCGGCGGCGCACTGAGTCGAATGGTAACCCACAAACGTGGACGTGGAGTTGGACGTGGACTTCGACTTGGACTTCGACTTCGAGGTCCGGTCGAGCTCGACGTTTAGGTCGAGGTCGACGTCGAGGTCCACGTCCACGACCACGACGATCAGCCTTCCTCGGAGTTCTCCAGCAGGAAGTCCCGGATCATCGGGAACACCACCTCCGGCGCGTTCCTCCCGAGGAGCACGTCGGCGTGTCCGTAGTCGCGACCGCAGCTCCAGTAGCGGCGCGGCCCGCCCCAGCGCTCGAACGCCGCCTCGACGACGGCCGGGGGCGCGAGCCCGTCCTTCTCCGCGGCGATGAAGAGCGCCGGCTGCGTGCAGGCCGGGAAGAGCGCGCGGTAGTCGAGGCGACCGTCGCAGGAGCGGAACGTGTCGTCGCGGATGCAGGCCTCGAACTGGTCGAGCACCCCCGGCTGCAGGTCCTCGATCGCGTTCGCGAGCAGGCGCCGGTAGATCGGCCGCTCGACGTTGCGCATGTTGATCGCGATCTCGAACGGGGCCGGGTGCCACCACCCGGAGAAGGGTGCGACCGCGCGCGCGAGGAGCCGCAGGTGGCGTGCGAGCGGGAGGTGGCCGAACCGGACGAGCGCGCGCAGGCGCGGCTGGGAGTCGAAGTGCGCGGGCCCGGCGAGCGCGACGAGCGCCCGGATCCGCGGCGCGTGGAGGGCGCAGGCGGCCATGCCGAGGATCGCTCCCTGGCTGTGGCCGACGTAGAGCACCTGCGCCTCGCCGGTCGCCGCGTGGATCGCGTCGAGCGCCGCCGGCAGGTCCTCCTCGAGGTACGTGTCGAGCGTCCAGCGCGAGGTCGGGCCGCGCCGGGAGTCGCCGTGGCCCCGCAGGTCGAGCGAGAAGCAGTCGAAGCCGGCCCGCGCGAGGTGCGCCGCGATCGAGTAGCGCTCGATGCCGAAGTCGAACGCCTGCCGGTTCATCGCGATGCCATGGACGAGCAGGACGGGCGGGCGGCGGCCCGCGGCGCGCGGACGGCGGCGGGCGAGGGCGAGCTGCCAGCCGTCGCGGGTGGCGACGCGCAGGAGCTCGTCCTCGCGCCCCGGCGTGCGCAGCCTCCAGCGCCAGAAGAGGGCGTGCGCGACCCCGAGAAGGACGAGCGCGGCGAGCGCGGCGAGGACACCGACGGAGGGCACGCGCCGATTCTACCCGTGGCCTGCCCGTTGCAGATTCACCCTTCCGGATCCGGACGAGACCGGGCTTCGGCACGTGCCGCGGCCCCGGCTCGCCCGGACGTTGAAGAAGGAGCCGGGCAGCGAGGCAGGTAGTGTTCGGAACACGGGCACGGCTCGCCCGGGATCCGAGCATCAGTGGTTGACCGCCCCGACGAGCGGGGTTTAGCGTCAACTTCAATCTCTTCGAAGGGGTGCGCCGTGAAGAAGGTCGAGGCCATCATCAAGCCGTTCAAGCTGGACGAGGTGAAGCAGGCTCTCTCCGAGGTCGGCGTCGCGGGGCTCACGGCGACGGAGGTGAAGGGCTTCGGCCGTCAGAAGGGCCACACCGAGCTCTACCGCGGCGCCGAGTACGTGGTGGACTTCCTCCCGAAGGTGAAGGTCGAGGTCGTCGTCGCCGACGGCATCGTCGGCCGCGTCGTCGAGGCGATCGAGCGCGCCGCGAAGACCGGGCGCATCGGCGACGGCAAGATCTTCGTCGTGCCCGTCGAGGAGGTCATCCGGATCCGCACGGGCGAGCGCGGCGAGGACGCGCTCTAGCGGGCGGCCCCGCCGTTGTCGCGAACCGGCAAGGCTCCTCCGCTCCCGGCGGCGCTCGCGCGTGCCGCCGTCGACTCCGTCGCCGACGCGATCGTCATCGTCGGCGCGGACGGCGGCGTCGTGCACCTGAACCCGGCGGCGGAGGAGCTCTTCCGCCGCAGCCGCGAGCGGGCGATCGAGCTGCCGGTCCGCGCCCTCCCGGGCGGCCCGCAGCTCGCGATCCTCTGCGAGCGTGCGCTCGTCTCCCAGGAGACGCAGTCGATCGACTTCCCTTCGCCGCGCGACCCGGGTGTCCCCATCTCGGTCGAGGCGAACCCGCTCGTGGACGGCGCGACCTGCGTCGGCACGGTGCTCGTCCTGCGCGTGCCGCGCTCCTCCGAGCGCGCCCTCGACTTCGAGGCGCTCGCGGCGGGGCTCGCGCACGAGATCAGGAACCCGCTCGCGGGACTGCAGGGCTCGGCCGAGCTCCTCGCGCGCGAGGCGGAGGGCTCCGCGAAGGAGTACGCGCAGGTGATCGCGCGCGAGGCGAAGCGGGTGGACGGCCTCGTCCGCGAGCTGCTCGACCTCGCTCGCCCTGCGGCGCTCCAGACGGAACCCCTCGACGTGCACGACGTGCTCGGCGACGTCGCGGTGCTCGCGCGGGGGATCCCCGGCGCGGACCGCATCACGTTCGTCGAGCGCTACGACCCGTCGCTCCCGCGCCTCATGGGCGACGAGCTGAAGCTGAAGCAGGTGGTGCTGAACCTCGTCCGGAACGCGCTCGACGCGCTCTCCGAGCGGGAGGACCCGGTCGTCACGTTCGAGACGAGCGTCGCGTCGCTGCGCCTCCGGCAGGCGAGCGGCCGCAGCCGCCCGCTCGCGCGGATCTCGATCCAGGACAACGGCGCGGGGATCCCCGAGCCGATGCTCGCGCGGCTCTTCACGCCGTTCGCGACCTCGAAGCCCTCCGGCACCGGCCTCGGCCTCGCCATCTCGCGCCGCATCGTCGAGGCGCACGGCGGGCGCATCGAGGTGAAGAACCGCTCGACCGGCGGTGCCGAGGCGAACGTCTACCTCCCCCTCGACGTGCCTTAGCGGGGGCAGGGGTGGCGGGCTGGCCCCGTCCTTGCTTAAGGGGCAGGATCGGACACCCGTTCACCAGGAGGAGCGTTGCGCAAAGTCCTCATCGTCGACGACGAGCCGTCGGTCCGCTTCGTCCTCGGGCGCACCTGCGAGCGCGCGGGCGTGCCGTTCGAGGAGGCGGGCAGCGCCGAGGAGGCGCGCCTGAAGCTCCGCGCGATCGGCGGCGGCAAGGACGGCGTGGGGCTCGTCCTCCTCGACGTCCGGCTCCCGGGCGACGACGGGTTCAAGCTCCTCGGCGAGATCGGCGGGCGCAGCGACTCGCCGTTCATCGTGGTGATGACCGCCGAGGACACGATGCGCTCCGCGGTCGAGGCGATGAAGCGCGGCGCCGCCGACTACCTCGGCAAGCCGTTCGACCTCGCCCGCGTCGAGCGGATCGTGAAGGACCTCGCGTCCGCCACGCCCGACCACGCCGAGGCCCTCGAGGAGGCGTCCGCCGCCGGGATCGACACCCGGATCGACCCGAACGCCGAGCCGCGCCGCTACCGCGACATCGCGCTCCCGGAGACGCTCATCGGCCGCTCCGCGGCGATGATCGAGGTCTACAAGGAGATCGGCCGCGTCGCCCGGACCGAGATGACGGTCCTGCTCATGGGCGAGTCGGGCACCGGCAAGGAGCTCGTCGCCCGCGGGATCCACGCGAACTCGACCCGCTCGAGGGGCCCCTTCATCACGGTCAATATGGCCGCGATCCCGAAGGACCTCATCGAGAGCGAGCTGTACGGCCACGAGAAGGGCTCCTTCACGGGCGCGGTGGAGCGGCGCCCCGGCAAGTTCGAGCTCGCGAGCGGCGGCACGCTCTTCCTGGACGAGATCGGCGAGATGCCGATCGAGCTGCAGGCGAAGCTCCTGCGCGTCCTGCAGGAGCGCGAGATCGACCGCGTCGGCGGGTCGCGCCCGATGCCGGTGGACGTGCGGATCGTCGCGGCGACGAACGCGGATCTCGGGCGCTCGGTCGAGGAGGGGCGCTTCCGGCGCGACCTCTACTACCGCGTCGCGGTGGTGCCGATCCGGCTGCCGCCGCTGCGGGAGCGCGAGGCGGACGTCATCCTGCTCGCCCGCCACTTCCTCGCGAAGTACGGGGAGCAGCTCAAGGGGCGCCCCCTCGCGCTCGCGAAGGACGCCGAGCCGCTCCTGCTCGCCCACGGCTGGCCCGGCAACGTCCGCGAGCTGCAGAACGTCATCCAGCGCGCGCTCCTCAAGCTCGCCGGGGCGCGGCTCGCCGCGAAGGACCTCGTCGGCCTGCTCCCCGCCGCGGGCGCGCAGGAGCGCGGGGTCGGCGGCCTCGTCGAGTCGATCCTCGACGCGGCGGAGCCGGACGGCGGCCGCTACCAGGCGGCGCTCGCCGCGATCGAGGCGCCGCTCATCGCCGCCGCGCTCGCCCGCACGGGTGGCAACCAGCTGCGCGCGGCCGAGCTCCTCGGGATGAACCGGAACACGCTGCGGGAGCGGATGCGCGCCCTCGGGATGAAGCCGAAGGTGTAGCGCCGGCACCCGCCGAGGCGTGCCTTGATTCCGGGCAGCTGGTGCCCGGAACTCGGTCACCCGGATCATCCGGGGCGCGTTCTTTTTCCGTCGCTCGGCTGGTGATCATGTGGCACCGAACGTGCTAAACGGCGACGCACCACCCCGCACCATTCTGGGAGACACGACCTCGATGGCTAAGCTGACCGCGAAGCAGGTCCTCGACCTCGCCAAGGAGAAGAAGGCGACGTACGTCGACCTGAAGTTCATGGATTTCGTCGGCATCTGGCAGCACTTCTCCATCCCGCTGTACGAGCTGACCGAGGCCGTGTTCGAGGAGGGGCTCGGGTTCGACGGCTCGTCCATCCGCGGGTGGCAGGCGATCCACGCCTCCGACATGCTCGTGATGCCGGACGCCGACACGGCGGTGATCGATCCGTTCATGGCGGAGCCGACGCTCTCGCTCATCTGCAACATCACGGATCCGATCACGAAGGAGCCGTACACCCGCGATCCGCGCAACATCGCGATCAAGGCGGAGAAGTACCTCAAGAGCACCGGCATCGGCGACACGGCCTTCTTCGGCCCGGAGGCCGAGTTCTTCATCTTCGACGAGGTCCGGTACGACAGCGGCGTGAACCACGGCTTCTACAAGGTGGACTCGGTCGAGGGGCAGTGGAACACCGGTCGTGAAGAGGCGGGCGGCAACCTCGGCTACAAGCCCCGCTACAAGGAGGGCTACTTCCCGGTCGGCCCGACGGACAGCCAGCAGGACATCCGCACGGAGATGTGCCGCGTGATGGAGTCCGTCGGCATCCACGTCGAGCGGCAGCACCACGAGGTCGCGACCGCCGGCCAGGCCGAGATCGACATCAAGTTCAACTCGCTCGTGCAGATGGCCGACAACCTCCAGTGGTTCAAGTACATCATCAAGAACGTCGCGCGCCGGCACGGCAAGACCGCGACGTTCATGCCGAAGCCGCTCTATGGCGACAACGGCTCGGGCATGCACGTGCACCAGTCGATCTGGAAGAGCGGCAAGCCGCTCTTCGCGGGTGACGGGTACGCGGGCCTCTCCGATCTCGCCATGTGGTACATCGGCGGCATCCTGAAGCACGGCCCGTCGCTCGCCGCGCTCTGCTGCCCGACGACGAACTCGTACAAGCGGCTCGTCCCCGGCTTCGAGGCGCCGATCAACCTCGCGTACTCGGCGCGGAACCGCTCGGCCTCCATCCGCATCCCGATGTACTCGCCCTCCCCGAAGGCGAAGCGCATCGAGTTCCGGTCGCCGGATCCGTCGGCGAACGGCTACCTCGCGTTCGCGGCGATGCTCATGGCCGGCCTCGACGGCATCGAGAACAAGCTCAACCCCGGCCAGCCGCTCGACAAGGACATCTACGGCATGTCTCCGGAGGAGCTGAAGGAGATCCCGAAGATGCCGGGCTCGCTCGACGAGGCCCTCGAGTGCCTCCGCAAGGATCACAAGTTCCTGCTGAAGGGCGACGTCTTCACCGACGACGTCATCGAGACCTGGATCCAGTACAAGTACGACAAGGAGATCAACCCGGTCCGGATGCGGCCGTCGCCGATGGAGTACGCGCTGTACTTCGACATTTGACGGCGAGCTTCGCTCGCCATCAAACGTCGAAGTCACTTCGACGGTGTTTGGGCGGGGGGGCGCAAGCGCCCCCCGATCCCCCCGGATCGCAGTTCCGACGGCCGCCCCCCGGGGCGGCCGTTTCATTTTCCGGTCGCGCGGCGCGGGCTGGTGCGATGCTCCCCGTGCCGTGGAGCGCCCCGCGATCCGCCTGCGCCGCGCCGTCGGCGGCCTGCCGCCCGTCTACTGGGCGCTCCTCGCCGGCATGTTCGTGAACCGGCTCGCGAGCTTCGTCGCGACGTTCCTCGGCCTCTACCTCGTGCGCGCCCGCGGCTTCACGGCCGTCGAGGCGGGGCCGGTCGTCGCGCTCTTCGGCGCCGGCGTCCTCGTCGCCGCGCCGGCGGGTGGCGTCCTCGCCGACGCGATCGGACGGCGCGCGACGATGCTCCTCTCGTTCGCCTCGGGCTCGCTGTGTGTCGCGGCGCTCGGCTTCGTGAGCTCGCCCGCCGCGCTCGCTGCCTGCACCTTCCTCGCGGCGGCGACGAGCGAGCTCTACCGCCCGGCGATGAACGCCGCCGTCGCCGACATCGTCGCGCCGCCCGATCGCGCCCGGGCCTGGGGGCTCTCGTACTGGGCCATGAACGCGGGCTGGGTCGCCGGCATCGGGCTCGGTGGATTTCTCGCGTCGCGGAGCTTCACGCTGCTGTTCCTCGCCGACGCCGCGACGACGCTCGCCTTCGCCGCGATCGTGCTGCGGCGCGTGCCCGAGACGCGCCCGCCCGGCACGCGCGCCCACTCTCCGCTCGCCGGTCTCGCGCTCGTCCTGCGCGACGGCCCGTTCGTCGCCTTCCTCGCCCTCCACCTCGTCGCGCTCTCGATCTTCGTGCAGTTCCAGTTCACCCTGCCGCTCGCGATGGACGGACACGGGCTCGGGCCCGCGCTCTTCGCGGCGGTGATGATGGTGAACGGCGTCGGGGTCATCGTCCTCCAGCCGCTCCAGGCGACGCTCCTTGGCCCGCGCGAGGGCTCGCGCCTGCTCGCCGCATCCGCGCTCCTCTTCGGCGCCGGCTACGGCGTGTACGCCCTCGCGGGGCCCCTCGGGCCGCTTCCGGTCTACGTCGCCGGAGCGATCCTCTGGACGGCAGGCGAGGTGGTCGGGTTTCCGGTCGCGGCCGCGCTCGTCGCGGACCTCGCGCCGGTGGAGCTGCGCGGCCGCTACCAGGGCGCGTTCTCGATGTGCTGGGGGCTCGCGTTCACGCTCTCACCCATCGCCGGCGGGCGGATCCTCGCGGGTGCCGGTGCGACGGCGCTGTGGCTCGCCTGTCTCGCGACCGGGATCGCCGTCGCGCTGGGCCACCTCGCCGCGGCGCCCGCGCGGCGGCGCAGGCTCGGCTCCGCCGCGCGCCCTCCACCCGCCTGACGGGTCGGCTCCGAGGCGTCGCGCGACCTTCGTAGCAAGCTTCCCCGCAGAGAGGGGACGCGGTGGCGCGGATCGGGATAGCCGGCCTCGAAGAGGACCTCGCCCGCGCGCGCGAGGCGGTGAGGGGCCGGTCGCCACCGTACGAGCGGGCGCTCGCGCTGCTGCCGGAGGTGCTGTCCGGACCGCCCGGGCGCTTCGTCGACGCGGCCTGGGAGCACCGCCGCTTCTTCGCCTGGTACGAGCGGCCGCTCCTGCTGCTCGCCGCGCTCCGGAGCGACGCCCTCGCGGAGGGACCCGGCCACCCGCTCCACGCCGGCTTCGCCGGGCCGGAGCCGGATCCCGAGGAGGTCACGACCGCGCGGCTCGCGACCGGCCTCGACGGGACGCGCGACGCGGTGTTCGACGCGCTCGCCCACCGCGGGGTCCAGACGAACGAGACCTCGCGCGCGATCGCTTGGCTCTGGCCGGCCGCGCTCGCGCGCGCCGGGGACGAGGCCCACCCGCTCGCGCTCGCCGACGTCGGCGCGAGCGCGGGGCTGAACCTCGTCGCGGACAACCTCCCCTCCATCTGGTACGCCGCCGACGGGTCGGAGCTCGAGCTCGCGCAGCGCGTGCGCGCCGTCGCGCGGCTCGGGCTCGATCCGGCGCCCCTCGACGCCTTCCGCGAGCGCGACGCCCGCTGGCTGCGCGCCTGCATCTGGCCGGGCGAGCGCGAGCGCGAGGAGCGGTTCGAGGCGGCGCTCGCCGCGTTCCGCGCGGCGCGTGTTCGCCCCGACGCGCCCGTGCTCGTGCCGCTCGCCGCTTCGAACGTACCCGCGCGCCTCGACCTCCTCTCGGGAGCGGAGACGACCGCGCTCGTGCTCGCCTACCAGACCGTGATGCGCGACTACCTCGAGCCGTCCGAGCGCGAGGAGTACGAGGACGGCATGCGCGACTGGCTCGCGACCCACCCGCCCGGCCGCGCGCTCTGGGTCGAGCTCGAGCCGGTCGCGGAGGACTCCGGCGCGCCGGGCGCCATCACGACGCACGTGCGCACGCCGTGGGGCGAGCTGCGCACGATCGTGCTCGCGCGGTGCGGGCTGCATCCGCGCCGCCTCGAGGTGCGCCACGCGGGCGTCGCGGAGCTGCGGACGCTGCTCCGCGGCGAGGTCCAGGCCGGCATCCGCCCGTGAGCCCGCGCGTGGCTGGCGCGATCGTCCGCCTCTCGCTCGCCGCGCTCGCCGCGCTCACCGCCTTCGCGCTCGCCGCGCCGGCTCCGGCGCGCACCGAGGAGACCTCGTGGAGCGTGCAGCTCCTCGTCGGCGTCCCGTTCAACTTCCCGGCCCGGGTGAAGATCCGGCAGGAGGGCGCCCCGGACCTGCGCTTCCGCGGTCGGTTCGCCACTCACCCGTTCGAGAGCCCCTGGTACTACGGCGTCGGCGCGTTCCGCCGCTCCGGCGGGCGGGAGTGGTCCGCCGAGCTCGTCCACCACAAGGTCTTCCTCGAGAACCCGCCGCCCGAGGTGCAGGCCTTCTCGATCTCGCACGGCTACAACCTCCTCCTCGCCGGTCTCGGCGTGGAGGTCGCGCCCGGCGTGTGGGCGCGCGGGGCCGCCGGCGCCGTCATCGCGCACCCGGAGAGCACGGTGCGCGGCCGCACGCTCCCCGAGCGCGGCGGAATCCGCGGGTACCACCTCGCCGGCCCCGCGCTCTCCGTCGGGCTCGAGGGACGCGTGCCCATGGGCGAGCGGCTCCGGATCGCGCTCGGCGGGAGGATGACCGCGGCGCAGGCGACCGTGCCGGTGGAGGGCGGCAGCGCGCGCGTGCCGAACGTCGCGTTCCACGCGACGGCGGGGCTCGCGGGCGATCTCGTCCGCTGAGCCCCTCGCCCAGGCTCGCGCCCGGGGCGAGGGGCTCGGTCGTCCGTGCTCAGAAGATGTAGATGAGCCGAAGCTCCAGCTGATCGCGGTTCCGGTTGTTGACCGCGTTGAGCTCGGTGAGGACATGGCGGTACTCGAGGATCCCCTGGGCGCCGTTCAGCCCGGCGACGTTCAGCGCCGCGGTGACGACCCGCTGCGTGTTGTCCGAGACCGTCTTCGAGTTGTCCCACCAGTCATAGCGCACCGACGCGCCGACGTACGGGTTGTACGGCATCCACAGCTCGCCGAACCAGCCCTGCGAGGTGAACTTCCCCGAGGGGACACCGCGGTCCCAGCCGCGCTCGAACCCGCCGAGCACCCACAGCGGCGGCACCGGCTTCGGCACCCACTTCACGAGCGGCAGGGTGCCGTACAGCGTCAGCCGATCGAACCGGTCGAGGAAGGTGGTGCTCCCCGCGGCCCCGACCGCTCCCGCCGTCGGGACGGTGAGGAGGCCGTGGTACCAGTGCGC
>WNGB01025964.1_pt1 | contig 12859 bp, 9 predicted proteins | sample 5400681 | NCBI WGS metagenome assembly WNGB01 (sample SAMN13153367, study PRJNA577476) | soil metagenome | isolation source: 115 cm soil or saprolite under grassland replicate 2 | place: USA:California | collected 2016-06-15 | reverse complement strand
ACAGGTTCGTCAGGCGATCTGGGCGCTCCCGCCTAACGAACGCATGGTGATCACGCTCTTCTACATCAGCGACTACTCGCAGCGCGAGATCGGTGCGTTCCTTGACCTGCCGGTGATGACGATCAAGAACCGGCTGCGCACGGCGCGCACGCGCCTGCGTGTGAGCATGCTGGCGCTGCTCCAGGAGAATCTCGCCGACCAGCGCCCATCTCGAGATACTACCTTCAAGGAGGCGACGATGCAGGCACTCGACAATCTGATTCAGGCGGCGTGCAGCGGCGATGTTGAACGAGTCAGACAGCTGCTCCAGGCCGATCCCACGACGGTCCACGCCCGTGACCCGTATCTGCAGAGTACGCCGCTCCACTACGCAGCGCATCGCGGCTATCTGGAGGTCGTGCAGCTGTTGCTGACCGCTGGCGCGGATGTCATGGCGCGCGAAGGCAGCAGTGACACGATTCCGCTCCATTGGGCGGCCGAAGGCGGGCATCTGGAGGTTGCGCGACTGCTGGTCGACCACGGCTCGGACGTCAATGCGATCGATGGCTGGCACAACCTCGGGCCGCTGGGCTGGGCCGTCGCGCGAGCGTTCGACCAATGTCGTCGCGAAGCTGGGCGACACGAGGTTGCGGACTTCTTGCTCGCGAAGGGCGCCCAACTCGATATCTTCTCGGCGATCGCCTGGGGCAAGCCAGATGGCGTTCGGGCGCTGATCGAGACCGATCGTGCCGTGCTCAGCCAACGGTTGGGAGTCGTGGACCAACGAGGGCAGCCGCTGCACTTTGCTGTGCAGCACGGTTGGCCGGACATGGTGGCCTTGCTGCTGGACGCTGGCGCGGAAGTGCATGTTACCACCGCCTGGGGACTCACGCCGTTCTGCCTTGCCGTGACACAGCACCAGGAACAGATTGCAGATCTTTTACGCACCAGGCACGGCGATGGTGATCTCTCGGCAGCCGTTGCCCTCAATCAGCTTGATCAGGCCAAAGCCCTGCTGGATGCCGACGCAACCCTGGTCGGTCCCGCCGGCGCATATCGGCGACTGCTGCACTTCACCGTCCAGCAGGGTCTGGCGGAAGCGACCGCCTTGCTGCTCAACTATGGCGCCGATCCCAACCTTGCAGCTGAGCATTTCCACCAGGAGATCATCTGCCCACTCTCGCCACTGCATCTGGCTGCCTGGCATGGCCACCCGGAGGTGGCGCGCGTTCTGCTCGACCATGGCGCCGATCTCCAGGCCACAGACGCTCAGTATGAGAGTACGCCGTTCATCTGGGCCAAATGGCACCACCAGCACGAGGTTGCGGCGTTCCTGAAACAACACAGTGCATCAGCCTAGCAGCGGAAAGTTATCGTAATCGCTCAAACGAGTCTGAACAACGCCAATTTCCCTGCTTCGCCGCGCTCCTTCAGGCTCGCCCACATCCGCGGTTAATCGTGCCAATGGGATATTCCTGTTGGTGTCGGGCTGATGGCGCGCTCTGCATGCGACGAACGCACGGCCCGCTAACAGTCTCACTCGTGCGCTGGTCAGGCCGTTTCTCTCCCCTGTGTATGCCAATGCCTGGAGAGCAGCTGCCCTGTTTTGTCGATAGAGGTACGCTATCAGCGCGGCCCATCAAAAGAACGTGCTCGTAGTGACCACGGCCTCCTTCAGAACCCCGAAGTCGCCACTGGCGCCGCTTTGCGTTTTGGCCGATCGCTCATCCGCAGACCAGCCGCGCTACCGCTTCGCACAGCAGGGCGCCTCCGCGCTGTCCGATGCCGAACTCCTTGCCGTTGTCACCGGCGTCGCCAAACGCGCCGAGGTTGCGTGCGCGTGCGGCCAGGTGGTCAACCTATTCTGGCAGCACGCCAGGGCGGCCAGATACGTCTGTATCCGGCCGCCTTTTGTACGCCTCCATTGCCTATTATCGCTATCTTGTCAAATACATTGCCCGCTATACTACGATTATCAGGTTTGTATGCTGACAAATCTGATAATACAACTTGTCTCACAATGCAGACCTATCTCTCCGTACAGATAAGACATGTTGTGTTCGCGACAGTACCACTCTACCAGCAACTTGCCGATGTGTTTGCAAATCCGCAGGTATCATCGCGCCTTTCCTTTGCCCCACTTTGGCCGAAGCCGTGCCCATCATCTCAACGCTCCCGCTGGTTTGCTCATGGACAGATAGGCCAGATGGCGCATCCTCCAGTGCGCGCCCGCTTGCTACAATTTGGTTGTCCAAGCAAATGAGCAGGTTGATAGAAAGGACTTTTACCCATGTCGTACGCATTCAAGGTTGAGGATATGACTTGTGGCGGTTGCACTGCTTCGATCAAGCGTGCAGTGTCGCGTGTCCCGGGCGTCAGCAGCGTCGAGACGAACCCGTCCAGCAAGGATGTGGTGGTTGACACATCGGTCGACGTGAGCCGCGAGACGATCGTCGCAGCCATCGAGGCTGCCGGCTACACCCAGATCACCTCGGTCGACGCTTAAGCAAGAATACCGCAACACAGACAGTGTAGCCGCGCGGAAGACGGAGAGTGACCCTGCGTCTTCCGCGCGGCCTGGCGCTTCACATCACTCACGTCGTTGGCCCACGTGTGCGCCACTTTTCTCACCACGACTAGGCCATCTGGCGGGTACTCGTCGCTATCGGGACGCGTTATGATTCAATCATCACGGAGATGCACCGCCAAGGAGGCGTGAACTATGACGACGAAAAACATCACTCTGCCGGTCACCGGTATGACCTGCGCCTCGTGCGCCAGCCGGATCGAGCGCGGCCTCAAGAAGGTCGGCGGCGTAGAAAGCGCCCAGGTCAACCTGGCGAGCGAGCAGGCCACGATTACCTATGACCCGCAGCAGGTCCAACCGCACGAGCTTGTCGCGGCGGTCGAGAAGACCGGCTACGGCGTCATCTCTGACCAGATCGAGCTGCCGATCACCGGCATGACCTGCGCCTCGTGCGTCAATCGCGTAGAGAAGGCGCTCAAGAAGGCTGACGGTGTGTTAGACGCCAGCGTCAACCTGGCGACTGAGCGCGCGACGGTAACGTACGCGCCGGGGGTTGCCGACTTCGCCTCGCTCCAGGCCGCCGTCGAGGCGGCCGGCTACGGCGTGATTGCGCCGACGCAGAACGAGGCGGTCGAGCCGCAGGATGTCGAGGCGGCCGCACGCAGCGCCGAGCTGGCCGACAAGCGCCGCAAGCTGATCGTCGCCGTCGCGTTTGGGCTGCCGCTGTTCCTGCTGGCGATGGCGCGCGACTTTGGCTTCATTCAACCCTGGCTGACATCGTTCTGGGCAGCCAATGAAGCCTTGATGGAGGCGGCCGGCGCGCACAGCGAGGGCGTAGACACTTTGATGCACTACCCGGCGCGGGCCGACATCCTGAACTGGCTGTTCCTGCTGCTGGCTATCCCGGTGCAGTTCTACAGCGGGCGCGACTTCTATGTCCATGCCTGGCGCGCGCTCAAGGCACGCACGGCCAATATGGACACGCTCATCGCGCTCGGCTCGTCGGCCGCGTTCTTCTACAGCCTGGGTCTGCTGGTGTTCAACCTGGCCGGGCATGTCTACTTCGAGACCGCGGCGGTGATCATCGCGCTCATCCTGGTGGGCAAGTACCTGGAGGCGCGCGCCAAGAGCCAGACCAGCGCAGCAATTAAGACGCTGATGGGGTTGCAGGCCAAAACCGCGCGCGTGCTGCGCGGCGGGGCTGAGCAGGACGTGCCGATCGCCGAGGTGCGCAAGGGCGACATCGTGATTGTGCGGCCGGGCGAGAAGGTGCCGGTCGACGGCGTGATCCTCAGCGGGCGCTCCAGCATCGACGAAAGCATGATCACTGGTGAGAGCCTGCCCATCGAAAAGGGTGAGGGCGACACAGTCGTTGGCGCCACGGTCAATAAGAGTGGCAGCTTTCAGTTTCGCGCCACGCGTGTGGGCAAAGAGACCGCCCTGGCGCAGATCATCCATCTGGTGCAACAGGCGCAGGGCAGCCGCGCGCCGGTGCAGCGGCTGGTCGACCAGGTCGCGGCGGTGTTTGTGCCCGTGGTCATTGTCGTTGCGCTGCTGACCTTCCTCGTGTGGTACTTTATCGGGGGAGTGGGCTTCACGCAGTCACTGATCTTCGCGGTGGCGGTGCTGGTGATCGCCTGCCCGTGCGCGCTGGGCCTGGCAACCCCGACTGCAATCATGGTTGGCACTGGCACAGGCGCCGAGCACGGCATCCTGATCAAGAACGCCGAGAGCTTGGAGCGAGCCAACGCCATCCAGACAGTTGTGCTGGACAAGACCGGCACAATCACCGCGGGCAAGCCGCAGGTGACGGATATCGTCGTCGCACGGACACAGCTCGCCCCGGTCCTGGCGCAGGGCGCGGACGGCGATGGCAACGGCACCCATGGTGCAGCGAGCGAGAGCGAACTGCTGCGGTTGGCGGCCAGTGCCGAGCGCGGCAGCGAGCACCCGCTGGGCGAGGCGATTGTGCAGGCGGCGCAGGAGCGTGGGCTCAATCTCGCCAAGCCGGAGCAGTTTCAGGCCGTGGCGGGGCAGGGCATCACAGCCGTGGTGGATGGACACGGGCTGTTGCTCGGCAACCGCACGCTGATGCGCGAGTGGAGTATCGACCTCAGCGGCGTCGATGCAGACATCGAGCGGCTGCAGAGCGAGGGTAAGACTGCCATGATCGTCGCTGCGGACGGTACAGTGCTGGGCATCGTTGCCGTGGCCGACACGGTCAAGCCGACATCAGGTGCGGCGGTGGCTGAGCTGCACCGCCTGGGCATCGAGGTGGCCATGCTAACTGGCGACAACCGGCGCACGGCCGAGGCGATCGCGCGGCAGGTGGGCATCGACCGCGTGCTGGCCGAGGTGCTGCCAGAAGACAAGGTTGGCGAGGTCAAGCGGCTCCAGGGGGAGGGCAAGATCGTGGCGATGGTCGGCGACGGCATCAACGATGCGCCGGCGCTGGCCCAGGCCGATGTCGGAATCGCGATCGGCACCGGCACCGACGTGGCGATGGAGGCCGCCGATATCACGCTGATGCGCGGCGACCTGACCAGTGTGCCGCAGGCAATCGAGCTGAGCAAGCGCACGCTCCGCACGATCAAGTGGAACCTGTTCTGGGCGTTCATCTACAACGTGATCGGCATCCCGGTCGCCGCTGGCGTGCTGTACCCGTTCTTCGGCCTCCAGCTCAGCCCGATCATCGCGGCAGGCGCAATGGCGTTCAGTTCAGTCTTCGTGGTCAGTAATTCGCTGCGCCTGCGACGTGTGCGCTTCGAGTCGGCGCGGGCCTAAGCGCTCTAAGGAAGGACGAATACGATGGCTGTGGGCTTTCCAACGCCAGGGTTCGGCATTAACATCCACACCCGCATGCGTCCAGATGCAGATCTGGTGGCCGAGGCGCTGCATGCCGAGCAGCTGGGCTTCGACCTCGTGACGCTGCATGGCGATGTGCTGCACACAACAGCCCCCTCGTACGAGACCTGGACGCTGTTGACCTGGGTGGCGGCGCGCACCGCTCGCATCAGGCTGGCCCCACTCGTGCTGGCCTTGCCCAACCGCCACCCGGCCGTGCTGGCCAAGATGGCTGAAACACTGCAGCGCCTCTCAGTTGGTCGGCTCGTGCTGACGCTCGGCAGCGGCGCGACGATGAACGAGCCGGCCTTCCGCGCTTGACATGCTGCGCGGTCTGTGGAGCAGCTCCAGCTTCTCGTACGCCGGACAGCATTTTCAGACTGAAGGCGCCACGCTCGAGCCCAAGCCCAGCCATCTGATCCCGATCTGGCTGGGAGTGTTCGGCGATCGAATGATCGAGCTGGTCGGGCGCAAAGCAGATGGCTGGATCCCAACCTACCAGTTTCTCGCGCCAGAGCAGGCTTATGAGAAGCTGGAGCGCATTCGCAAGGTGGCGGAAGATGCAGGTCGCAAGGCGGATGAAATCACCTACGCGTATAACGTGCCGGTGCTGGTCGACGAGGGCAGCAGCACAAGTAGGAGCCAGATCGCTGGGAGCGCCGAGGCGGTGGCGCGGCAGTTAGCCGACCTGGTCCGCCACGGCTTCACCGTGTTGAATCTGTGGCCGGGTGGTGTGGCAGAGATACAGCGCGAGGTGTTAGCGAAGGAAGTCCTGCCGGCCATCCACGAGCTGCTCGTGTAGGTTGCGCTTCGCCAGCGCCGGGCACGCACGAGGAAGTCATCAAGCCGCTTTGGAAGCAGGGGCTGGGCTCGGCAATTCACTGCGTCGCCGGCGATGCGACCGGCATCATCGTCGCCGTGACCATTACGGCAGCGCTGGGCCTGCCGATGTGGCTGGAGCGGGAAGGCTACACCTACCCGGCCATGCTGATGGAGGGCGCGCTGCCGAACTTCTTCACGATCAACGGTTAAGCTTACCCGGCAACTGACACCATTCAGATGAAGGTTGGACAGAAGCTATTGCTGCGCTTCATCGGCTCGAACAACAATTTCGTGCATCCGATGCACATCCACGGTGGGCCTTTCGAGGTCGTCGCCCGCGATGGGCAGACGATCCAGCCATCAGCGCGCTATCTGGCTGATACGCTGAATGTCGGTCCCGGCCAGCGTTACGACGTGATCTGGACCGCGCGCGAGGTAGGCAAGTGGTTGATCCACTGCCATATTCCGCATCACACGACCAATAACAATGTCGAGGAGCAGGGCGCTGGCGGGCTAACCATGGTCATCAACGTGACTCCGTAGGACTCTTGACCGGCATGCGCATCCTTAGCTCAGAAGGAGTGAAACTCTATGAAGACCAGTCTCATATCCTCAACCGCTTCCCGTGTCCACCGGCAGAGCGCGTCCATACATCCGTGGTTTGAGTGGGCCGTGGCGTTCTTCTCGACCTGGTTTGTTGTGGGCCTCTATCTAGACGGTTGGGCGCATACGCATCAACTGCCGGATACCTTCTTTACGCCCTGGCACGCGATCATCTACAGCGGGGTGCTGGGCGCTGCGCTCGTGCTGGCCGGCACAGCCTTCGTGGCCTATCGCCAGGGTGCGCCATGGCGCAAGGCCCTGCCGGCCGGCTACGGGCTCTCGTTGCTTGGGGTTGGCCTGTTCCTGATCACGGGCGTTGCGGACTTCGTCTGGCATTCGCTCTTTGGCATCGAGGCCGATCTGGAGGCGCTCTACAGTCCGCCGCATCTGCTGCTGGCCGGCGCCGGCGCGTTGATCGCCAGCGGCCCGCTACGGGCGGCCTGGTATCAGCCCCAGGCGAGCCAGACGAGTCGTTGGCGCGCCGTGCTCTCGCTCACGCTGCTGCTGGCGATCTTCAGCTTCTTCACCAGCGAGTCGCATCCATATGACCACCCCTGGGCCTGGGTGGGCCTGCGCCCGCTGGCCCTTTCCGCCACCGCCCTCGGGCTCCCGGCCATGCCAGCTCCTGGGGTTGGCAGCCAGGAGTTGGCCGAGACGCTAGGCATCAGCAGTATCCTGATCCAGGCTGGTATACTGATGGGCTTGCTGCTGCTGATGATCCGCCGCTGGGGCGCGCAGCTCCCGCTCGGCTGGTTGACGTTCATCTTCACGCTCAATGGCGTGGGCATGGGGATCTTCCACGCCACCCCTTGGGCCGGCCTCGTCGCCGGACTCGCGGGGATTGGCGCCGACATCCTGTATCGCTGGCTCCAGCCCGACACCGAGCGGCCGCAACGGCTGCGGCTGTGGAGCGCGCTTGTGCCGTTGATCCTCTATAGCCTGTACTTCCTGGCCTTGCTGCTGCTGGGTGGGATCTGGTGGCCGATCCATCTCTGGGCGGGCGGCATCGCCTTAGCGAGTGTGACCGGCTGGATGATGAGTTATCTCATCCTGCCGCCTGCGCTCCCAGAGCCTGCACGAGCGAACACAATTTAATAACGAACACAGTATGAAAGTATCACTATGACAGAGCTTGAACTATTCCGCGCGCAGAAAGATGCGTTCTTCAAGACACACCCGCAGAGCCCACTCACCGCCGAGCAGCAAGCAACCTTCGCGGGCCTGCGCTATTTCCCCGAGAACCCCGAGCTACGGCTGGTGCTGCCACTTGAGCAATTCGCGGACAAAGACAGCGTCGTCATGCAGACATCGACTGGCGACGAGCGAGTCTATACCCGCTACGGGCGGCTGCGCTTCACCGTGGATAGGCAGGAGGTGGCACTAACGCTCTATGCCGACGAGGACAGCGGGGCATTCTTCCTGCCGTTTGTCGATGCGCTGCGTGGGCGCGAGACCTATGGCGCAGGCCGCTACCTCGACCCCGAGCCGCTCGCCGACGGCCAATTGCTCGTCGACTTCAACCTGGCCTACAACCCCTACTGCGCCTACAACGACGACTGGTCCTGCCCGCTGACGCCGGCCGAAAACTGGCTCCCGGTTCCTATACGAGCCGGTGAGCAGATCTACGATCCGCTAGAGGAATACCACACAACGACGGTATGAACGCGGTGCGTCCAGCGTCGGTTTTTCAGGCCGCCACTGCTGGCACTGCCAGCGCGGTAGTGATCGCAGGGATGGTCAGCGCCCGAAACTGTCGATCGATCTCCTCCGCGGCACAGGGTGCGGGCTGCTCCATCCACCACCGCAACAGCCCCAGGAAGGCGCTGACCGTATACCGCACCACCACGTCGAGTGGCACCGCCAGCGCGGCGTCAGCTGGTACACACGCAGCCAACTCCTCCTGCACAAGCCCGGCGAGGATCTGCTGGATGCGCGGCTCTACGATGGCCGCGCTGTGCGGGCCGAGCAGCGCCCGGCAGAACCGAAAATTCCCCTGGACGTGTTGAAAGAGCAACAGGCTAAACCCCAACAGGCGTGGCCCCGACGCGGCCAACGCATCTTGTGCCGCGCGCTGTTGGGTTAAGCGGTCTTGCAGTCCTTCCACTCCGGTCAATAGCAGCTCGCGCTTGTCTAAAAAGTGCTTGTAGAACGTCGATCGCCCGACATTCGCCCGGTCGACGATATCCTGCACACTTATATCTTCGTACCCCTTTTCCACGATCAGATCAAGCAGCGCGCTCAGCAGCAGTGCGCGCGTCCGCTGAATACGCCGATCTTCCGCTTTTGCTGTCATCACCAGACTCCCAGTTCCTGGCCAATTCGCGCCTGTGTGTCTCCTAATAGACATGTCTGGCCGGATTGGTGATTGATCTTCATCGCTGGAGACAGTATAACAGAAAATGAACACTGTGACAATAAGTAAACAGTGTAGGTATTAATAGACAATGTGTCTGTCATTTAAGGGAGGTCTGCTCCATGCTTCATTACTCCTCATACCAGCGCTCCAGCCACGGCCAGGCGCCTGGCGCTCCACTTATCGATGTGCGGCAGGTGGTCAAGTCGTACACAACTCCTTCGGGCTCTTTCACCGCGCTCAAAGGCGTCAGCCTGCAGGTGCAGGCCGGCGAATTCGTCGCGGTGGTCGGCAAGTCCGGTCGCGGCAAATCGACCCTGGTCAACTTGATTGCCGGCATCGATCGGCCGAGTAGTGGCGAGATCGAAATCGCTGGCACGCCTGTCCATGCGCTCTCACAGGAGCAGCTGGCGATCTGGCGCGGGCGCAACGTCGGCGTCGTATTTCAGTTCTTTCAGTTGTTGCCGACCCTGACGGTTGCCGAGAACGTCGTGTTGCCGATGGACTTCTGCAACACTTACCCGGTGCGCGAGCGCCGGCCACGCGCCCTGGCGCTTCTGGAACGGGTCGGCATTGCCGAGCAGGCCGACAAGCTACCGTCGGCGCTCTCCGGCGGCCAGCAACAGCGTGCCGCAATCGCGCGTGCGCTAGCCAACGATCCCTCGCTGCTCGTCGCCGACGAGCCGACCGGTAACCTCGACTCGCAGACGTCGGATGCCGTCCTGCAGCTCTTTGCCGACTTGGTGGCTGACAGCAAGACTGTCGTGATGGTGACACACGAGCGCGATGTCTCAATCGTCACACGCTCAATCGCCCTGGCCGACGGCCAGCTCGTCGACAATCTTGTAACGCTTGAACATTCGAGCGTCACACCGCTCGCGGAGGTGACCCATGCGTAGTCCACGCTGGCAGAAACTGCTGCGCGACCTCTGGCTGACCCGGGGTCGCACAGCCCTGATGGTAATCGCGATCGCCGTCAGTCTCTTTGGTGTCGGCACCGTGCTGAGCGCCTACGCCATCTTGACGCCCGAGATCAGCCGCAATTACCTTGGCACGAACCCGGCATCAGCCACGATCGAGCTCGACCGGGTGGATGACGCGCTGCTCGCGGCAGTGCGCGCGCGTCCCGGCATCGCCGCTGCCGAGGCGCGCGAAACGCTCATTGCGCGCGTACAGGTCGCTCCCGACCAGTGGCGACCGCTGCTGCTGTTCGTCGTGCCGGACTTTAACGCGATGCGCATCAGCACCTTCACGCGCGAGCAGGGCGCCTGGCCGCCGCCCGACGGAACCATGCTACTCGAGCGAACCGCGCTACCCATGCTGAACACCCAATTGGGTGACCGCGTGGTGGTTAAGACACCGCATGGTACCCCGCAGCAAGTCGCGATCAGCGGGGTGGTGTATGACCCGTCGCTGGCGCCGGCCTGGCAGGAGCGTGAGGGCTACGCCTACATCACGCCCGCGACTCTGGCGCGGCTCGGCGAGACTGGCCAGCTTGGCGAGCTGAAGATCGTTGTTGCCGGCTCACCGTACGACCAGGTCACAATCGAGCGCACGACCCGCGACCTGGGCGTGTGGCTGCAACAGCAGGGTCGCACCGTGCGCGAACTGCAGATCCCGCCGGCCGGGCTGCACCCGCACCAGGGCCAGATGACCTCGATGCTGCTGATGCTGCTGAGCTTCAGTGTGCTGGCGCTGCTGCTCAGTGCCATCTTGGTCGCGACGGTGATCGCCGGGCTGCTAGCCCAGCAGATCCGCCAGATCGGCGCGATGAAGACGATTGGCGCGCGCACGCGCCAGATCGCCGGGATGTACATCGGGTTCATTCTGCTGATGAGCGGCGTGGCGCTGGCGCTGGCGGTGGGGCCGTCGATCGTCGTGGGGCGGCTCTACGCGCGTGGGGTGGCCGATCTACTCAACTTCACGATCGTGTACGACACGATTCCGGTCTGGGTCTTCGCGGTCGAGGTGGCTGCCGGGCTGCTCGTGCCGCTGCTGGTGGCGGCCTACCCGATTGTCCGTGCTAGCTGGATCACGGTGTATGAGGCGATCACCGATTATGGCGTCAGTGCCGATACCGTGGAGCTGCCGGGGTCTTTCGCGCGCCTGAGAGCGTTCAGCCGCCTGAACAGCACGTTGCTCCTGGCGCTGCGCAACACCTTCCGCCGCCGCGGGCGGCTGCTGCTGACCCTCGGGCTGCTGTCGGTGAGTGGGGCGCTGTTCATGACTGGTTTGAACATCCGCGACGGCTGGGATCGGATCGTCGCGGATGGCGTGGCCGCGCGCCGCTACGATATGGAGATCCGCCTGAGCCAGCCGGAGGAGATTGCGCCGCTCATCGCGCGGCTGCGCGCCATTCCCGGCGTGCAGACGGTCGAGGCCTGGGGCTACTCGCCGACGACGCGGACACAGCCGGGCGTGATCGACGTGGTGCGGACCTACCCGGATGGCGGCCACGGCGCCTTCGCGCTACGCGCGCCACCGGCGGATACACGCCTGGTCAACTTCCCGATCCTGGCAGGCCGCTGGCTTCGGCCAGGCGACACCGACGCGGTGGTGCTCAATCAGATGGCGCAGCGCCAGCTCCCCGGCGTCGGCGTCGGCGACAGCATCACGCTGGGGCTGGAGGGCAAACAGACCACCTGGCGGGTGGTGGGCGTCGTGCAGGAGATCGGGCTGGGCGCGGGCGCCTATGTCACCGACGAGTCGTTCGCCCGTGCGGGCAATCTGGTCGGGCGCGACCGCTCGCTGCGCCTCGTCACCGCGACGAGCGACGACACGGCCACGGCCGCCGTGCTCCGCTCAGTCGAGCACAGCCTGCAGGAGAGCGGCGTTGGTGTGGCCACGACGCTCAGCGCCGCGGACCTGCGCACTGGGCTGGACGACCATGTGCTGCTTCTGATCGTCTCGCTGGTCGTCACGGCCGCGCTGATGGCGATCGTCGGTGTGCTGGGGCTGACGTCGACAATGAGCACCAATGTGATCGAGCGCACCCGCGAGTTTGGGGTGATGCAGACGATTGGCGGCACGCCGCGGACGGTGCGCTCCATGGTCGTGAGCGAAGGGGTGTTCATCGGCACCATGAGCTGGGTGTTCGCGATTGTGCTGGCGCTGCCGCTGTCGGTACTCGTCAACGGCATGGTCGGCCGGCCGTTATTCAACGTCCCGCTGCCGTTGGTCAGCACACCGCTGACCATGCTGATCTGGCTGGCGATGGTGCTGATCGGCTCGGCCGTAGCGAGCGCGGTGCCGGCCTGGCGCGCCTCCCGCCTGACCGTTCGCGAAACGCTGGCCTATGTCTAATCTTAAACGGTGATCACGAATTGAAACTGGGATGGGTTAGGGTCGGCAACACCTAACCGCGGCCCATCCCGGCGCCCAATCTTTTGCCAGAACACACAGTAGTGAAACATCACGAGAGGAATAGTGTAATGCGACTCTATCTGTTCCAGATGGCGATCCTGCCGACAAACGGCATTCCAGCGGTCAGCTATCTGATTCAAACCGACGACGGCACGAATGTCTTGATCGATACTGGGTTTCCCAAGAACTTCGAGGCGCCCAGCATGGATCTGCGGCTGGACGAGCACGGCTGTATCGTCAATCACCTCGCGGCGCTAGGCTTGGCACCACGCGACATCCATTACCTGGTCTGCACGCATTTCGACCAGGACCACGCCGGCGGTCACGATGCCTTCCCCAATGCCGAGCTGATTGTGCAGCGGCGGCAC
>WNGB01015756.1_pt1 | contig 12860 bp, 12 predicted proteins | sample 5400681 | NCBI WGS metagenome assembly WNGB01 (sample SAMN13153367, study PRJNA577476) | soil metagenome | isolation source: 115 cm soil or saprolite under grassland replicate 2 | place: USA:California | collected 2016-06-15 | reverse complement strand
CCAACATCCAGCGCAGCAGCAGCATCCACCACGGCCTTCCCAAAAATCACGATCGCGATCTTGGGCCGACTCTAGTGAGACCCGGCGGCTAATGGGCCGGAATCAGTGAGACAGGGCCGACTTATCGGAGACGGGACAGCGAACAGGCTGGCGGCAGCGAGTGCGGCGAGGAACCCGACCGGGGTGCGGCCAAACCTCCGGGAGTCGAGGACCGGATGGAAGTCCCAGCGTGCCACGGCAGGCAGCCTAGCCAGCAGTAGTGCGGTCTCACCATGACCGAAATCGTCACATCCAAGGGCCGCCGCTTCGCGACCGGCGCGGGCGCGCTGCGCGGTGCGGGCGCGCTGCGCGGTGCGGGCGCGCTGCGCGGTGCGGGCGCGCTGCGCGGCCTTTTAGGGGCGCACCGCTGGGTGTATGCGATCCGGCAACTCGTGCGAAACGAGTTTGGGTTTGGTCAAAACGGGCAGCCATAAGCGACCGGAGGTGGCCGTGCCAAGAGAGACTCTTGTGATTATTGTCCTGAGCGCCATCATCGTGATGTTCGGCATCGTGGGCGCGATCATTTCTGAGGCGCACTTGCCTGCGGCGCAGCCGCACCGTTCTGGGCCGGAATACACGCCCATTGGTCCCGAATACGCGCGCGTCCATGATCCCAACACGGGCTGACCGCGTCCGTTGATCACGCGATACGAGTCACGGGGTGTCTCATTTCCTTTCGGGCGGTATCACTGGGACGCTGTGGAGGATTCGGCGAGCGGGCGGAAATCTGCGGTAGAGCCGACCAGGTCCCTTTGCGCACGTACCGGGCTGGTCCACACGACGGCCGACCCGAGCATGACGGTCGCGCAGGTCAGCCACATCGCTGTGCGGGTCCCCAGCCAGGAGGCGGCGGCGCCGGAGGCCAGCGCTCCGATGGGAACGACGCCCCAGGAGACGAACCGGACGGTCGCCATGACGCGTGGCAGCAGCCCGGGGGCGGTGACGGTCTGCCGGTGCGTGCGGGTAAGGATGCTCGTGACGACGACCGTCCCGGCGAAGCCAGCGTTCCCGGCGGCAAACAGCAGCAGGCCCCAGCCGCCGACCGCCACCGGCATGAGGATGATCAGCAGCGGCATCGCGGTCGTCACGAGCAAGACCGTGCGGGCGGACCCGAACCGTGCGCTCAGCCTCGGCGTGAGCGCGGCGCCGAGCAGGCTGCCCGCTCCCTCGGACGCGATCAGGACGCCCACCAGGACGGGTGCGGCGTGCAGCGTCCGCACCAGAAAGATCGGGGTGAGCGCCATGAGCCCGCCGCAGGCGAAGTTGATAGCGGTCGCGTCGAGCATGCACGGACGGATGATCGGGTGGCGGGCGACGAACCTCCAGCCCTCGCGGACCGACTGCCTCATCGAGGTCGCCGGCCCTGCTGGCTGCAGTCGTTCGGGTCGCGGGAGACTGCGCAGCAAGACAGCCGACACCAGGTAGCTGGCCACGTCGAACAGCAGGGTGGCGGCGGCGCCCACCAGCTGGACGAGCACGCCGCCGAGTGAAGGCCCGGCCAGCTGGGTAGCCGACATCGACGCCGATGTCAGGCTGTTGCGGGCGGTCAGCTCATCCCGGCTGACGATGGACGGCAGCAGCGTCGAGTTGCCGACATCGAACACGACGCTCGCCGTGCTGACGACCAGGGCCACCAGCACCAGCTGCGCCATGCCGAGCAGCCCGAACCAGGCCGTTACCGGTATCGACAAAAGTGCGGCGGCGCGCACGAGATCCATCGCGACCTGTGTGCCACGCAGCGGAAGGCGCCCTACGATGACGCCCGCCGGCAGGCCGATGACCGCCCACGCGGCGTAGCCGGCCGCCGTCACCAGGCCAACCTGGACACCGGAGGCGTGCAGGACGCTCACCGCCGTCAGCGGCAGCGCGACCGTGGTGACCGCATCGCCGAGACCGCTGACGGTCGATCCGGTCCAGTACCGCCAGAACGCGCCGACCGCCGGTTTTCGCGACCGGGTGCATAAGGTCGTTGCGCCCAAATCCGCAATCCTCCTGTCAAACCCGCGACCCCCGACCGTAAGTTTCTATTGGGAACTTAAAGGTTCCCGAGGGAAACTGTCCAGGCGAGGTTCCGGCGATGGGGAGCGAACGTGGCCAAGGCGGTACCGGAGCGCGATGCGGTCTGCGCGATCGCCCAAGCCGCCGCGGTGATCGGCGACTGGTGGAGCATCCTGATCGTCCGCGAGGTGGCGCGCGGGCGGCTGCGCTTCGACGAACTGGCCCGCGAGCTGGCGATCTCGCGCAAGGTACTGGCCGAGCGGCTAGCCCATCTCGTCGAGACCGAGGTTCTGGAACGCGTCCCCTATCAGCACGGCCCGACCCGCCACGAATACCGGCTCACTGCCTCCGGGCGTGCGCTGCTGACAGTGCTGGTCGCCATGCAGGACTGGGCTGACCGGTGGCTGCTCGGCGATGGCTCCCTGACCGGCTCCGCGGCACCCGACGGCGCCGAGGCCACGCGCTTGCTGGCATTGCCGGGAACCCGGCTGCCGACGCTCACGCTGCCCGCGCATGTCGGCGACGAGCTCGACCCCGTCGACCCCGCCTCCGGCGCCACCGTGCTGTTCTGCTATCCGGCGACCGGATTTCCCGCCCCGCTGCCCGATGGCTGGAGCACCCTGCCGGGAGCGGCGGGATGCACGCTGGAGAACCGCCTGTTCCGCGACGCCTACGAGGAGTTCCGCCGCGCTGACGTGGCCGTGCACGGAATCAGCACGCAACGACCGGACGAGCAGCGAGCCTTCGCCGCCGCCGAACAGATCCCGTTCCCGCTGCTGTCCGACATGGACTTGCGGCTTGCCGCCACACTACGCCTGCCCACATTCCACGCCGGGCAGGGGCTTCGGCATCCTCGTCGTCGACCGCGACCGGGTTGTGCGACACGTGGCCTTTCCCATCACCGACATCCCCCATGCGGTGACCACCGCGCTGACCGTCGGCCGGAAAGCCGCCGCGGCGGACCAGCACTGAGGACATTTCACTCAAAGCCGTCCACGCCCGGCGCCACGCCAACCGCATTCGCACCCGGCGGGTGTCGGAGCCGGAGATCAAGCTGCTGCTTGTGGTGCTGCTGGGCCTCGGCGGGCTGGCCACTCAGGCCGGCAGTGAGGCGGTGCTGCCTGCCTACCTGGCCGGGCTGGTGATCGCCGGCGTGTTCACCCACGACCGGGTGCTCATGGACCGGCTGCGGTCGATCGCTTTATCTAGGCGACAATTGATTCGAGAAGCGACATCAGAAATGGGGACCTACACCACGACAGTGTAGGTTCCCGCCGTAGATTTCGCCTCTCATGGTCGTGACCTGGCTGTCCGCTCGGGTTCTCATCGACTCTTCGCGTGATTTGTCTCAGCGATTCTTCGCTTCCTCGGCGCTTGAGGGCACGAGAGCCCGGTATCGGTGCCGGCTTGCGCGCTTGGCGCAGGTGCTCATCGGGGCCTGACAGCGTTAGCGATCTCTGCGCAGCGCTCGCAGGACGTCGAGAGCCCGCTCTGCTCGCGAGCGCTTGTCGCGGGCCGCGATTGCAGCTACTCCTGCGATGAGCCGCAGCACGGCCTCAGGACCGTAGCGCAGGACGACGGCGGTGCCCGCGACCCAGCCCGTCACGGTGAGGGTAGGTGCTGCTAGATCCGAGAGGGCCATAGCGCTTGGTCTCCATGCGTGCGATGGAAACCAGCGTCTGGCCCTCGTTCAGACGTTGGATCATGAACGCCTCCAGTATGCCATTCCGCCGCAGCCGGATGACGAGAGCAAGTGGCCCAGCGGTGCCTGCACATTCGGTTCGGCTTGCGCGCGTGCCTTGCGTCCCGCTGTGTGCTATACGGCATACGGCGCGGGACGCGAGGCACGGGCCTGGGCGGGTTCGCGGTCTGTTCAGTAGACCCAGCGGAAGGGAAGGACTTCGGGTGCTGCAGCGGTGCCGGCGAGGCTGTACCTGCATTCGGATGAGTTAGCTGGATCGATTACCGGCGGCGGAATTGCCGGTGTAGCGCTGGGGTGCGGGCGAGGCTGGTGCGGAGATGATCTCGGTAGGTGCAGCCAGCCGCGGGTTCGTGTCTCCTTGATGGCTACGTTGGCCGGCCGGAACGTGCCCGGATCGACCGTGCCTGGCGCGCGCCGGATCACGCTGTCGTAAAAGTGATCGGAGACGATAAGCGCGAGGTCGGCTCCGGACGCTGCGAGGGCCTTTTTGAGCACAGGGGCATCCAGCAGCCGGAAGAGATGGATAATCGCGGCGCCGGACACGCCGTTGCTGTCGCGGTGAACTTCGCCGCTGTGGACGGCGACACGTAGACGGATCTTCGTGACCTCATTTGACATCGCGTTGTGGTGCCACAGGCAGGAACGCAGCCGGTCCACAAGCGGATCCACAACCGTGGCAGACGGCATGTGCTCGGGCATGATGACGAGCGCACCGTCGCCACGGTCCTCGTGCAAGCAGTCGTCCCATCCGAGCCGGGCGTCCTCGAAGGCCCGGGTGAGCACCTCGTAGAGCGCCTGCCGGACGGATCGCTGGACTCCATCATCATGACGCCGCTCGTTGAAGCCGGCGACATCCACTGCGAACAGCACGCAATGCTGTGAGCGGCTGCCTGGACGCCCCGCTCGCGGTGATTCTGGGTAAGGCGCGGCTTCGGTCAGGATCTGCGGTTCGCCGCTGTCGCCGGTGTCGGCATGAGGTGACTTCTGGCACAAACGGTTTTCCATGATGGCGGCAAGGCCGGCATCGAGGTTCAAGCCTGCCCGGATTCTCTCCAGCTCTTCTGCCTCGCCGGCCGCGAGCATTGAGTCCAGCGCTTGGTCGCTGTCGTAAGGCTCCATGGAGGTCATCGGGTATCTCCCTCCTGGTCGAGCCCGAGCCACTTTTTGAGAGCTTGGCGGCCGCGGCAAAGGTTTTGCCGGACCGCCGCGTCCGAGATGCTCAAATGTCTGGCGATCTCGCTGTTGGCGTAGCCATCCAGGTGCCAGGCCATTACCTGCCGCTGGCGTTCAGGAAGAGCCGCGAGTGCACAGTACACACGGCGCGCCTGTTCGCCGATCTCAACAAGGTCCTCGTAGATCACCGGACGATCCGGCACCTCTTCCACGGGAATCTCGCGGAGCCGCCTGCGGTAGTAGATACGGCACGCCACCAGGCGCAGCCACGCACGCGGGTGCTCGATGGCTTCCCACTGTGGGTAAACCTCGGTGAACGCGTCGTGAGCGGCGTCGGCTGCAGCATAGGCGTCAGCGCCGTAGCGGCGCACGAACCGGGCAAGAGCAGGCATTTCTTCCCTGTAGAACTGGTCGAATTGGACCCGGGCGCCATCTCGCGGCACATTCTGGTTGACAGCAAGATCTGTGCCATCGCCGACGACAGCCATATCGGTGTCCGCGGTGTTCTCGACGAGGATGTGCGTACCCCCGCCGAAAGGACCCTGAGGGGAGATCACCGGTCACGTTCCTTCTCCGATCGGCCTGGGGTCTGTGACCGGGCAATCAGCAATTGCAGTTCCACGTCATCGAAACGGGCCATGATTCGGGTTCCCAGGACGATCTTGTGGGCGAAAGCCACAGCCACGTGATGACAAGCACGTCCGATCACGAGTACATGCCTGGCTGCGAATACCACCATCACCGCAGCTCCCGCGGCCGTCAATGCGGCCTCCATGGAGGCTCACCTCCTCCGCTGCTTAAGGTCACCCAAACTGTGAGGGCCATGATGTTGAGGTTCATGCCTGGATGTGCATCACACCCCCGAGGACGTGACGCCGGAGCGTTGACCGTTCGCTGCAGCGAGTGCCTGGACGTCTGGCCGGTGGAGTGCCCGCAGGAGAACTGCCCCGCGCGGGGTTGGCCGCATGGGCTGGCGCAGGGTGGAGCGGTGGTAGAGCTTCGCGCCGATGTCGTGTTCGAGCCGTTTGAACTGGTGGACGAGGGCGGACTGGTGGGTGCCGAGGTGGGCGGCGGCGGCTTCGATAGTGGGGAAGGTCATGGCGGTCTGGAAACGCTGGAGGCGGTGCCAGCCGTTGAGGCCGCCTTCGACGGCCCGGCGGATGTCGCGGGGAACGTCGTTGCTCAGCTTGGCAAGCATTTCGGGGCGGCTGTGCACCCCGGGTGGGCGGGAGGGCATGTGGTGGCGGCGGGCGGCGGCGATGACGGTCACGTCCTGGACGCCGAGTTCGGCGGCGATGTCGGTGTAGGAACGGCGGCGGGTGAGGTATTGCTCGCGCAGCCAGGCCGGGTCGATCGGGGCGGGATCAAACGCGCCAGCCACGGTGATCCCGTGCTCGCGGGCGCGCTCGGCGAGGAATTTGCGGGGGAACCTGGTCTCGGCCTCCAGTTGCCGGAGCGTCTTCCCGGCCTGGACATATTCGCGCTGGAAGAACTCGCGGGTAAGGACGCGGCGGGCACGGTTCTGCCATTGCCGCACGATCGGCGCGGCGGCTTTGCCCCATTGCCGCGCTGGCCGGGGGACCTGTTCGAGCGCCAGCCGGATGTGGCCGCTGCTGGTGCCCAGCCGCTCAGCCACGGTGCCGACGGGCAGCCCTTCGGCGATGGCAAGCTGGCCGACGGCTTGCAGGTCGATGTCGTCCGGATCGCGGCCAGGCAGGGTTAAGTGGGCACAGCAGCTGGCCGGGGGCTGCCAGGTCAGCGGTTCGGCGATGCCGAGGCTTTCGAGGTAGCGGGTGGCGTGGTCGTGCAGCGCGGCGCGCAGCGGCGTGGTGAGCGTGTCGGTGAACTCGTGGTGGCGGCGGCGGTCACCAGCTGAGCGGAACGCCAGGGTGTGGCGGGGGTCACCCAGGTCGGCCCCGGTGAGCAGCTGATAGAGGTGGCGGCGGGCGTCCAGCAGGCGGCGGGCTTCGCCGGGATGCGCCCCGGCCTCCAAGCACAGGTCCTGCCACTCGCCGGGTATGATCATTTCCGGGGAGATGGTGTCGCGGCGGCGCTGGTAGTCGATCAGGCTGCCGCAGGTGTCGAGATACTCAGCAAGGTGGCAAACCGCGGCCAGCACCGAGTCATGGCCCTGTTCGCCGAGGGCACGGATGATCTGGCTGACGGCGACGCTGCTGCGGTAGGCATGCAGGGCAGTGAGAACTCCGCGGATAGTGCGGGCGGGGTTGCCGGGCAGCAGCAGGCACGCCGCGATGGTGGCGCGGAACGGGGCGGGCAGGAACCCCTCGGCCGGGGTGAGGCGGATCGCCCAGTCCGGCCACAGCATCTGCGGGATCTTGCGGGCACGGACGGCGAGCAGTTCGGCGCTGTCGGCCGGGAGGCGCGGCAGCGGTGCGCTGGAGCGGTGCCGGATCCGCTCCACGGCCGTCAGGCTGGGGCCGAGTGCTTGCAGGAACCTGCCCCGGGCCGGGCTGGACAACTGTTTCCACTGGTGTTGGGTGAAGCCCGCCGGTCGGACCGGCCAATGGGCGGGCTCGTGGCGCAGCATTGGCCTCATCCGGCCGATGGCGTCCTGGTCATCGCCAGTGAGCAGCGTTACCGCCTGGGCGGCGGCAGCGCCGGTCAGCCCGGCGTCGGCCGGGGCGGAGCAGCCCAGCGCTGCTGAATTTGCGGCGGGCTGGGCTGCCCAGGCACGCCAGGCGTCGCGGACGCGCAGCCCGAACCTGGCGAAGTCGCGGGCAGACGATTGGCGCAGCAGCCAGCCTGCGACGACATCCAAGTCGGTGAGCATCTGCACGGCCGCGACCGCCTCGCGCGTGTCGGCGGCGCTGTCCGCGGCTGAGGCGAGCGCGGTGTGGATCCAGTGCTGGGCGGCCAGCAGCCGGCCGCCGGATGCGAGCCGCTGCGCAGGGACGGCGCGCAGGTCAGCGGCGCACCACATGCGCAGGGTCACCGGGTTGGGGCAGCTGGCCGCCGGGGTGCGGCCAGCACCGGTGCCCGCATAGGCGCGAGGCGTCTTGCCGCAGCCTGGGCAGCTGTCACACAGCAGGACACGGTGGCGGGCGCAGGCGAACACCCACGGCAGCCGCCAGGCTAGCAGCCACCGGCCGTCCCGCTCGGCCAGGCAGCGCGGGCAGTAGCGGGAACCGTCCCGGCGCACCGTCCCGAGTGCCAGGTACCGGTCCAAGACCGCATCATTGAGGCGGCCGGGAGGCAGCCCGGCCTGGCGTTCGATCCGCCGCAGGACCGGGGCGGGGATTCCCAGCAGCAGGCCGCTGGAGGTATGCGGCACCTGCCATCCCAGCGCGGGCAGCAGCCTGCCGATGCTTAGGCCGTTGCGCCGGGCCAGTGCTTCCAGCCAGCTATCCAGGCCCTCCCCGGGCACGACGGGGACCCGGATCGGCAGCGCCCGCGCCAAAGGCGGCGGCGTCATGACGCCGCGGCGCTCGGCGGCGTGCGCAGGGCATCTGGCGTGGCGGACAGCCGTCCCGCGGCGAACGCGGCGGCGAGCTGCTGGCGGGCCTGCTCGGACGCCTCGTCGATCCGGACGGTGTCCAGCAACGGGGCGGTGAGGCGCTCCTCACCGGAGCGGATCGCTTTGAAGCAGCCCCGGGTGATCAGCGTGATGTAGGACCCGATGTGCCCGCTGGTCCGCGCAAACAGGTAGTCGGCCAGGCTGGTCAGCATCCCCGGTTCGGCGCGGGCGAGCACGAGCTGGCGTTCGGTTGCCTTGAGCAGGCTGCGCCAGTGCTGGCGCCCCTGGCCGGAGATGATCTCAAACGGCGGTACTTGCAGGCGGGTCCAGCGCCGGGCCGTCTGGGCCAGCGCGGCGCCGTCTCCGGTCAGGCCCTCGGCGAGGAACCGGCGCTCAGCTAGCCCTACGCCGACATAGATAAAGGTGACCGGTAATTCGTTCGCCAGCCATTTGAGGTGGTTGCTGACGTCCAGGCCGTCTTTGCGCCGGGGGTCGATGAAGTGAAGGTCGTCGATCACCCCGACGCGGGTCTGGCACGACAAAACGCAGTCCAGCGAGTGACTGGCCAACTGTGCGGCGTTGGCGCGGTTGGTCGCAGGGTGGCCGTAGAACTCGCAGATCATCCGGTTCAGCGTGCGCAGCGTGGTGTTCGAGGTCAGGCCAACCCGGAACACCGGAATGCGTTCGTGCCCCTCGCTGGTGAGCGGACCGTGGCGGCGGAGCTGCGCACGGTCGAACCCGCGGGCGAAGGAGTTGGCGATCGTGGTCTTGCCCAGGCCCGGCAGCGCGTCGATGACCGCGGCGCCGCGGATGCGGTCGGGGTCTTGCCGGTTGGCGGACACGATCAGGTCCAGCTCGTCATGGATCGTCCCCAGTTGCGGCGTCTGCACAATCCCGAAGTTGGCGTGCCAGTCGTGGCGGGCCTCGTCGTAATCCTCGCGGGCCGTCGCGCCGAGCGAGGACAGCTGAGCGGCGGTCAGCGGTTCCGGCCGCTGCCGTGGTGGGGCGTCCACGTAACGGCGCCAGCCTTCTTTGCGGGACAGGCTGTAGAAGGCGCCGTCCCGGCTCACTCGATGACCTCAAACGCATCGGCGTAGAAGTCGTCATTGGAGGCGTCGAAGATCTCGTCATCGGCGTCGTCGTCCCCGGCGACGATCCGCAGGTGCGCCGCGCCTGGGGCTGGACCGCTGTCCTTGCCAGCGGCGGCCGGGGCTGACGACGCCGGGCCGTGGCTGCTGGCCTGATCCTCGCAAGCGAGGGCGGCGCGCTCAGCGGCAAGCCGCGCCGCCATCCGCCGCTCGCGCCGACCGGTGACCATGCCGGTGTTCCATCGTTGCAGCAAGGCGGCCAGCGCGGCGGCTTGGTCGGGCCAGCGGCCTTGGCGGGCGGCCAGCCGGCGGGCGTGCCGGGCCGCCTCGCCGCTGAACGGCGTGCCCAGCAGGGGCGCGTGTTCCCACTCCAGGCAGTGCCAGGAATCATCGGCCGGGTCCTGGAAGTAGACGTAGCGCACGTCGTCCGGGTTGACCCAGACCGGCCATTTGCCGGCGTGGATACCACCGTAAGGGCTGGTCGTGTTGCGGTAGCCGTTCATCACCGCGCCGTCGTAGCGCAGCCCGTTCACTTCGACGCCGTAATGCTGGATCGTGCGGTACTCGGTCTGCAAGAAGTCATAGGCCAGCTCCGGCGATGCCGGGATCCGCAGCAGCCCCGCCTTGGCCACCCCGATCTGGTGCATCTCCGCCGGGGACAGCTCCAGGTGCGGCCACTCCGGCACGGCCAAGCCCTCGTGCCGGGTGCAGTGATACACCGTGGCGAGCCAGTCCCGGATGACGTCCTCCAGCTCGTGCAGGTAAAAGAACGCGGCGTCCTCAACACGCTCGCCGCGGCTGTAGACATCGGGTCCCTTGTAGCCGGGCAAATGCTGGATCAGGCCCTCCCGCAGGGTCCTGAAGAATTTTTCGACCGTGGGTTTGTCCGTGGGTTTTCGCGGCTGGGCCGGCTGGATCGAGATACCCAGCCGCGTGCACACCCCGATCACGTGCGCGGACAGGAGCGCCTTGCCGTGGTCGATGACCAGCGTCTCCGGCGGGCACGCCGGGCGGCCAGCGCCGACGGCGGACTCGGTGAACACCAGCTGCTCCGGGACACCGTGATAAGGGCCGGGCTCGCGGGCCGGGCCGGGCTCGCCCGTCTCCGGCGGGGCGACCGTTTCATACAGCACCCCGGCGACATCGGCGGCCTTGGTCGACACCGGGGTCAGCCGAAGGCCCAGGATGCAGCGGGAAAACAGGTCTTGAGCGACGGTGAGCTGCACCGGCACCCACCGGCAGGTGACCGGTTCCATCGCGAACACGTCCAGGTCCTGGGTGTCGAGGATCACGTACTCGCCAGGCCGCACCGCCCGCAGCCGCCCGTACGGGGCCGCGGGCCGGGCCGCGATCGACCGGCGGCCTTTCGCGCTGCCGGACACCGCGTTTGTCCCCCGGGTCAGCTCGGTCAGCCGCCGGTAAGCGGTAGCCCGTGACGGCACCCGCGCCACACCCGGGCCGTGCAGATCTTCCAGCAGCCGTTCGGCTCGTGCCAGGACGGCGCTGCGTGTCGGTGTGGACGCCTCCACCAGCTCGGCGAGTACCCGCCGGACCGCGTCGTCCCAGCGGGGATCGACCGTGCCGCCGTGGCGCCGCGCCGCCCTGGTGTCGGCCAGGCCGGGCTCGCCGGACTCCCGGTAGGCCGCCACCCAGTTCTCCACCGTCCGGGCAGTGACCCCCAGTTCGGCGGCCTTCGCCCCGTAGCGGGCCTTGAGCGGCTGCCCGGCCGCGAACTGCGGGCGCGGCTCACCCGCAGCCGCCGCGTCCGCGTGACCGGCCTGGTAGCCGGTGAGAACCTCCCGCACGTGCGCAGCGCGCTCAGCCACCCCGGCACGCTGCTCCGCGGTCAAGCCAGCCAGCGCCACGCCAGCCGCGACGCCGCCAGCAATACCGGGCTGTGGGTCCGCCGACCGGGCATGGGCCACCAGGCTGCCGAGCCGCACGGCGGTGAACTCGCCAGTCCGGTGGTTGCGCACTGTCACCCGCGTCCCGTCCAGCTCGACGACCTGCACGAGGTCACCCGCATACAGCAGCCGGGTGCCGGGAAACACAGCCAAGGTCTGCCCGCTCACCGCCGGACCTCCCCGGCTATCTCGACCGCCGTGTCCGCCCCGAGAGGCCGTTGCAGGTCAGCCCGCAGCCGCCCGCTCCACAACAGGTGCAGCACCACCGGCCGGATCAGCTCCGGCGGATGACATTGCGACAAGGCCCGCTCGATCCCCCCGATCGCCGGCTGCCGCCGGGCCGCCTCCAGCACCGCCGGGACCAGCTCGCCGGCGATCACCGAGCGCCGCCGGTACCCCGCCAGGAACCGCACATTGGCCAGCAGCCGCGGATCAGCGCCCGACCACACCTCGAACCCCCAGCCCCGCCCCGCGCAGACCCGCCGCGTCCAGGCGAACTGCGCCTCCACCGCGGGATCGGCCAGCCGCGACGGCGCCTTGACATCCACCATCGTGACCCCGCCATCCACGCTTATCAGCAGCAAGTCGGGGACATGCCGCCGGGTCCGCCCCCCATCAGCACCAGCCAGCAGGAACGGCTGCGCTGCCAGGCCGGCTACATCGGGGTCGAAGTCGGCCAGCATGATCCGGGCCAGCTCCAGCCGGCTCTCATACACCACCAGCCGCTCTAACGTCGCCGACCAATACCAGCCCGAGTAATGCAGCCTGCCTTTATAAGAGCGGAACTCCCGCACTGGCAATCCCGCGAAGACGTCCCGAGTCTCCAAGCGGTCCAGCGCCGTCTCCGAAAACCCGCCGTCCGGGCGCCGGTACCGCACCCGCACGCCGCCAGACCCACAGCCACCATCCGGGACCACAACCCTGATCGTCCCACCCGCAACAACGCACAGCCCGCCGCCACGCCGGACAGCGTCTCACCAGAATTTCGCAAGCGAAACGACGGCGAAAAATCCGCGAGAAAGCGAAAAGTAAAATGAGATCCTACAGTCATGCCCTCGCTGCTGGGCGCGTGTAGCCGACGACTTCGGAATCACCAAACTCGTCGTGCCGGATTTCCTGGCCGCTGAACGGCGCGTCGATCATCTGATGAGCACCCACCACAATTCCGACGTGGCCAGGTGCCGACCAGGTCCCATCGGATCCGGCGAGGAAGACCAGATCGCCCGGCTTTTCCTGTCCGGGGGGCACGCGTGGGCCGGAGGCCCATTGCTGCTGGCTGGTGCGGGGGATGGTGATCCCGGCGGCGCGGTAGGCCATCATGGTCAGCCCAGAGCAGTCAAAGGCGTCCGGGCCGGTGGCGCCCCACACGTAGGGCTTGCCGAGCTGCGCTTCGGCATAGCCGATGACGGTCCCGGCCACCCCGGCGGGTAGTGGGCCGGTGGCGGCTTGCTCGCAGGCCGGGCTGGCTGCGGCGGCGACGG
>WNGB01010468.1_pt1 | contig 12861 bp, 10 predicted proteins | sample 5400681 | NCBI WGS metagenome assembly WNGB01 (sample SAMN13153367, study PRJNA577476) | soil metagenome | isolation source: 115 cm soil or saprolite under grassland replicate 2 | place: USA:California | collected 2016-06-15 | reverse complement strand
ACCGCGGCCAGCGCGGCGGCCGCGACGCGCCGGAGCAAGGCGCCGCGCGCGAGCAGATCGCCCGAGCGCGCCAACCACGGCAGCAGATCGCGCGCGTGAACGATACGTGTGATGCCGAGGACGGAGGCAGCCGCCACCTCGGGCGCGGCTGGGTCGTCGCCGTAGAACACGACCTCGGCGAAAGGGTTGCGCTGCACCGCCATCGCGCCCGTCGCGAGCGCGGCGGCCTGCCGCCCACCGAGGGCGAGCAGCACGAGGTCGGCGGGCAGCTCATGCCCGATCGTGCGGCCGTCAGGCGCCGACACGATCACCGCGATGTCCGTGTTCCCCTTCATCACGGACGCGATCGACGATGCGCGAAGCTGGTTGTCGTCCGCGATCACGACCCGCGCCACCTCGTGCTGGTGATGCGCGTCCATGTCGTTGGTTCCGGCCGATTGCCCCGTCGTATTCATAAGAGGGTCCTCCCAATAGAAAGACGCGCGACTCGGACGATCATGCGAATTTGATGACGCGACGAGCAATGTTGCCCGCCTCGCCGATCGGGCGCGCCATCGGAGCGAGATCCGAACCTCGTCGAATTCCACAATAGTATTAGTGACATAGATAAGCCGTCGGGCGCGTGCGTCAAACCAACCGGTGTTCTAGTGGATCCGAAACAGCGCAATCGATCAGAACGACCACCCGACGTTGAGGTTCAGCATCGGTATCGTTTTCGCGTCGGACGACGAACTGCCGCTCGAGGACTGCCCGGCGAGAAACAACCGCTCGAATCCGAGTTGGGCGTCGAAGGTGAACCCGATCCCCGCCGTGAACTTGTAACCGAGGAAAGGTCCGACTGCCGTCCCGGCGGCGACCGCGGACTCGACACTGGTTGAGCCGCTGGCGTGAAGATAGAGCAGCTCGGCGCCAAGCTGCATTCCATGCCGGAAGTCGCCGAGCACGTAGTAGCGAAACTGGCCGCCGACCTCGTACACGCTGACCTTGACCTTCGGACCACCGTCGTCGACGGTGACACTGCCCGCGCCCAGCACCAGGGCGACTCCCATCTTCGGCATCACGCGAACCTCACCGGTCAGCTCGAAAACCGGCAACGTGAGATGAATCGGCGACCACGTCACCGCCACGAACGGAACGTACGGCTCCGGCGCCGGCGGGCTCTGCCCTGCCTCGGTCGACGGAGGAGGCGTTTGGGCGAACGCCGTGGAGCTCGCGAGGACGACAACCACCAGACCCGACAGCGCACAGAACCTAGTCTTCCGCATGCGGCACCTTTCTCGTCGACGACGGCGCGGCCGCTGAGCGATCCCGACCGCGCCGCCGAACGGTGCACCCATCGTGCCACGAGTCGCCGCCGCGAGATGCTGCCGGTTCGCAGCCGTCGCCTCCGCCTGCCGACGACATTTGGATCACGGTCGGGCGTTGGGCGGGCACCCACGGGCCCGAGTTCGATGGTGCTGGCCCGGCCCAGCGGTTTTAGCTAGTCTCCGCCGCGCAGTCGCAAAACATCGGGCGCGTAGCTCATATGGATAGAGCACCGGCCTCCGGAGCCGGGGGTAGTGAGTTCGAATCTCGCCGCGCCCACACTTCCAGGTCAGCGATATCGCTGGCGTCGCGGGGCCAAAGATCGCGTCATGAGCGCCGCCGTCGGCCGTTTGGACCACGGCTGGACCAAACTTTTTCGCAGAGGGTGGCTAACGCCGGCGAATCTTTGGAGAGGGCGGGAGGCTGCCGAATGCCGAACGAGAGGCGATCGATCTCGGCGCGGAGATAGTCGGGAACGAGGTGACCGTAAACCTCCGTCGCGATGCGCGGGTCGCTGTGACGGAGGATTCGCTGCACGGCGGCCGGTTCGCACCGGCCATGAGGAGCAGGCTGGCGGTCGTGTGCCGTAGGTCGTGGAAGCGGATCGGCCGCACCTTGGCCTTGGGCCAGAGCTTCATGTTGCATTCGGGGCAGTGGCGAAGCTCGGCGTCCTGCGCGAGCTGCGCATGGCCGCAGCCTTTGCGTCGGCACACGTGCTCGCACGCGAGCACGATCCTGCGCGCGCGAGAGCGGGTTGCAGGACGTTCTCGATGTCGACGTCCTCCCTCATCATCGAGCCATCGAGACGCGGGAACACGAACTCCGAAGGCGAGACTTCCATCGCGTAACTCAGGAATGGCAGGAGCTCGCTGGCGATAGGAACGGCTTCCTCGTGTTGTCCCTTCGTCGTGTTCCGGTAGTGGCCTCAGTCCTGTGGGAGGACTGGCGCGTGGCGGCACGCATCTCGCGCTTACTTGAATCGCCCACGTCACGACGGGGCGGGGCGAGGAGATACGCAAGTTGTCACGAGAGGAGACACCTTGCGTTCCCAAACCGGGGCTACGTCATACGCGAGTTCGGGCAGTGGATCGCAGGCCTTCCGAAGTCTCGGTTCGCGGATCATGGGAGGTTGACGCTGGGTGGGACGCAAGCATCGCGGAGGAGAACGCAGCGGACGATCGACCATGCGGTTTCGCAGCCGAAGGGTCTTGTCTCGTCAGGGTCGGTCTGCCCGGGATTTGCTCGATCGGATCGCATCCCATTGAACGCCATCTCGGATCACGTTCGCGCCCAAGGACGTGCAGTTCGTGCGCTCCTTGATGGAACCCTTCCCGCCGCGAAGGCACGTTGCTCTGGCTTCCGACTCGGGCCAGAAACTCGCCTTGACTGCATCCAGGAGGTCTACTACCCGTAAGCAGGGGAAAACCCATGGCTGAGCCAACGCGCCCACGGTTCCTATCCATTCCTGATCGATATCTTGAAGACGTGAAGACCCTCCTCCGGCTCACGACCGAGCAGATGCGAGGGCTGGCGGCGACTCAGACAACCGAGCTATTGAAGTCGGAAGACGCGCTCGCGAAGGTGGCTGAAGCAACGGGCCTTTCGAAGAGCGAGGCACTGGATGCGTGGAGTGCTGCGACGAACATCGTGCGTCAGCGTCGTCGAGAAAAGCTCAACGACGAGACATTGCTGTCTGAGCTCACGGCCTTGGCCCCTGAGGAAGCGCGAGCGCTAACGCCCGATCAGAAGAGCATCCTTCTTGGGCAGGTACTTGCCGACTCGGATGACGCGTACCGACTCCAGAAAGCTGAGTACCTAAGAAGTGCAATCGTGCCGGTTCTCGTCGGAGCCCGGAGCGTGTGCGAGCTGCGACCCCTTCTCGATCGAGAGAAGAAAGAAGTGGAAGGTGCTGCCCTTGTTGCAGTCTTTACTCTAGAAACGCATGACGAGTCTCACGACGACCAAGACCTAGTATTCCAAGTGACTCGCTCAACTCTCGCGACGCTTAAGAAGTGCATAGAAGAGACTGAAAAGAAGCTTGATGTTGTCGAAAAAGCCTTTAAAATTAAGCTGTTTTGACGATGGATTTGGAACGAGCGGAAGGGCGGAGGACGGCGAGGCGTGCGGGAACCCGATACCGAGTCCCTGCGGTCAGGATGCCGCATGAATGGATTGTGCCGTGTACGCTTCGGCCAGGTTCGGAATCCCACTCGGACCTTGAGACTGTCGACCGGGCTGCGCGCCTTTTGCATGCTATTCGAAACGCCGACCTCGTTTTCTCGCGCGGCACGATCGATGACGCGAACAAAAGCATAACGCCTCCCGCCGATCAGTTGTGGAGGGTCGCTCGTTCCGCGAGCGCGCAGACCCAGGCTCGGATGGAAGCACTGTCCGAGCTGATCGTGCGCGTTGAATCCGCAGCAGTGGCCGAATTCATCGCTTCGGATCTCTTGGATGCTGCGGACTCGCCTTGGCACAGAGGACTCGTCCTGCTGGCGGAGCGCGTTTCTGCGTCCAATCAGACAACGCGAGACAAACTTAGGCGCGCTCTCTTAGAACACGCGCTCATTTTCCGCGATGCTCAAGATCCTGGCGCGGACCCGCCTCTCTGGGCCGCTCTCCGTCGGTACGGTAGCCTCGTTCCGATTCAGGACGTCCCTTCATTCCTGGCTTTCTTGAGGCCGCAGGATCGGAACAAGACGAAGCAAACTGTTCTACAAGTGCTCCAAAACATCCTAAGCAATGAGCTCCTTCCGAATGGAAGCGACTTCACTCCGCTGAGGAAGCGCATTGCTGAGCTCGCTCAAAAGCATCTTGATGCAGATCTCTTGGGGTCTGCGGAAAATGCCGCAATGGCGCTGAACTGTTATTGCACCGTTGTCCTAGCGGACGCAGACGCCGAGGAAATGACGAAGCGTCTACTGACATTGAGTCGTCCGGGTCTCGCGACAGCCGCCACAAGAATTTTGGCAAGCGCGCGTAAGCGTCGCGCACGCGCCTTCGATTCTTCAGAATCCCTCGATCGCGTTCTGACGCTGCTGCAGCCGCCGCAAACGTAGCGTGCCAGCGCTTGTTGTACCCACGGAGGGCTGCGACCTCGAGCGCCTGGGCGTCGTCGGCTCGTACTCCACGCCCACCACCTTTGTCAGTCACGCAGGCCTGGCGAACTCGTCGGTAGCGATCACCAGCCCTGGCTTAGAGATCGCGGTGATCGAGTGTGGAGCGACGCCCGGGCTCGTAGTGGACTGCTCGGGACGAATGCCAGCTCACGTTGCCGGATCCTGCTCGCTTAGCCGCGACGAAGCCGACCAAATTGCGACGTGGATCGAGGACGTTCGAACCCGTTCGCCCGGGCTCGTCTATGCGGCCCTGCCCGCAGTCGGCGAACGCATTGACGACACAACAGGGCGAGTCATCGCGCGAACATTCAGCTGCGCTGGATTTGTCCATGCGGCGTACGAGGAAGGAGCCGGCATCGTTCTTCTCGTACCAGAGAACGCACTTCCGGAAGTTGAGAGAGAGACCGTAATCACGACGTGGGCCCCGGGTGTTCCCGAGCACCTAGTCAACAGGTATCTCGAAAAGGTTGGTCTAACCGGCACTGGTCCGTGGCGTCTCCTGCTACCCGGCTATCTATTCCACGCGCTCAGGCAGCGAGTGAGTTCAGCTGGAGCGGCCTACCAGCCTACGAGCGAGGACGCGTCCTTCTCCGGATAAACCGTATTCGCCTTTTCTGGTTGGGGGGACCGTCGACACCCACGCCAGTCCTACCGCGCTACTGCTCTTCAGCGTCAGAGCTTCTCGCTCGGCATCGTCCAGAGCATCAGCTCGCCGTTCAAACCGGCCGACACCGCCAAGGAACCGTCGCGGGAGAAAGCGATACCCTTCACGACCCTGGCGTGACCGGGAAGCTCTGCAAGCAACCGGCCGGTTCGCGCGTCGCGCAGGACCAGTAGTCGACCATCCCCACGAAACGATTCGGGATACCGCGCGGTGATCAGAAAACGATCGTCCGGCGAAAAGGCGGCGCACACGGTCGTCATGGGCTGATCATCGAAGGTGTCGACCACCTCGCCGCGATCGTTCCATAGGATTCCGCGAGTCCCGCGATCGCTGACGGCACGACGACCGTCCGCCGAGATCGCGCAACCCCAAATCGTCGTGCCAAGCCTCAGTTCGCCGCGGGTGCGCCCATCGATGAGGTCCCAGATGACGGGGCCTCCGAGAATGGTGCGCCGATCGACAGCGATCGCTTCGGCCGGCCTGCCAAACCAGGCAAGTTGCCGCCCGGTCTCGAAGCTCCAGAGCGCCGATTCCAACCGTTGCCCGCGGTCCACGAACGAGGTGAGCAGCCCCTCGCGGGCTACGAGCAGGCAATGGACTCCGTCGAAAGAGCGTCCGCCGTCGAGTTGCCGAAGCTGCCGTCCGGTTGCGAGGTCGAACAACCCTACAAAGGAGCGACCGGCCGTTTCCCACGACGCGACGGCGAGAACCCCGCGATCCTCATCGACGGCGAACGACCAGACTCGGCGACCCGTAGAAAAACTGCGCTCGATCCTTCGAGCGGACAGATCCCAAAAGTTGATCGCCCCTTGAACCGTCCTGTCGGCCGACACCGCGTGTCGTCCATCACGCAAGAGAGCGATATCCACGGCACCCGATTGCTTCCCGACGCGAATCCCCTTCAGCACGCGCTCTCGCCCGAACCGGGGAAGCGTGCAACCGATAAACGCGGCAGTGGATCCGGCCAACAGCACGCGCCGGGTAAGCCATTCAGTCACCTGCGAGCTCCCACATCTGCGAGGCCTGGCAAGAGCCACCAAGGACGTCTCGTGCAGTTGCCCCGCCCGCCATGTGATCGCTTCCGCCCTTCCCAGAACACTCAACCCTCACTGCCTCCAGATTAGAGGTCCAGCTCAATCGTTTCAAACGCGGGCTCTCGAAATCGCTGCCGTTCGCCCGCCGGATTGGACTCGGTGCTTGGCGTGACGGTGCTGCCCTTCTGACGCGACTCGACCCGGACCGTCCACCTCGATGACTTCACAGTTCGCGAAGAAGTCGCTCTACTGCGCTTGCGGGGACCCTGACCGCGTTCGAAATTCGAACGTGTTCGAGCGCGTTTTTCGCACACAGCCGGTAGACCGTCGCGCCGCAAACACGAAGCACGGCGGCGACTTCTCGAACAGTCAGCAGCCGATTTCCTTGGATCATGGGTAGACCAAACGATCGCCCAAAAGCTGCTTTCGGCTGCGAACGGCCACCACTGTCGCGAGGCGCCAATCGCAGTGATTCCATATCCTTGCTACCGGCAGCGACAACTTGCTAACGACCGCTGCCTCGCTCCGGAGCCGGAGGTAGTGAGTTCGAAGCTCGCCGCGCCCACCGAAATCGCTCAGATTCCCCGCGACGCCACGCGGATCCGCGGGAAGCCGAACGCGAGCTACTCCCCGCGCCGAACTAAGGCGGACGCCGAGCATCAGCATCGTCAAGCGTGGCCATCGCAGCTGCCGAGCGCGCGCGGTCGGATCGCCGGGCGCACGGCGTCCCAGCGGCCAGCGCTCCATTCCCACTGCTCGTCGGTGGCCAGGTCGACGCCGCATGTGCTACTCCGAGTTCGGAGACATCTTGGAAGTGATCGCCGCAATGGACGCCGACGTGCTGTCGATCTAGACCTCGCGGTCGAAGATGGAGCTGTTCCGCGACTTCGGGCGAACCGCATACCCCAACGAGGCGGGGCCCGAGGTGCGCGCCGCGCTGACCAACATGGTGGAATCTGCACGACGCGCCCGCCGCGCGCTGCCGAGCGTGCCGCGTTGAGCGAAACCGGACACGGCCTCGAACGGATCGGATTCGGTCCGTTCTTCGCGGACCAGGTGGCGAAGCTCGATGCCGGCTTCGTTCCTGCGCGCATCGCGATCGCTCATGGCGAGAGCTACGTCGCGTGGACGGAGGCGGGCGTCTGCAAGGCGATGATCGTAGGCCGGCGCCTCGCGGAGTGGCAGACGCCGGGCGATCGGCCTTGCGTGGGGGACTGGGTCGTCGGGGTGCGGTCGGGCGAGCTGGACGCGCTCGTGATCGAACGCCGCCTGGAGCGGCGAACCTGCCTCGTACGTCAGGCGTCGGCCGATCGCCCCGAGCTCCAGGTGATCGCCGCGAACGTCGACGTCGTCGGCATCGTGAGCGCGCTTGGCGACGGCGAGGACGCCAAGCAGGAACGCTGGCTCGTGAATGAGGACCGCCTGAGGCGCTACCTGGCGGCCGTCGAGCACAGCGGCGCGCGGCCCCTGCTCGTCCTCAACAAGTGCGACCTGCACCGCGACCCCGGTGCGGTCACCGCGCGCCTCGGCGAGGCCTTCCCTGGCGTTCCCATCGTTGCGCTGAGCGGCGCCCAGCGGACGGGGCTCGAAGGTCTCGCGCCCTGCCTCAGCGCGGGCGAGACCCTGGTCCTCGTCGGTATGTCTGGCGTCGGCAAGTCCACGCTCGTAAATGCGCTGCTCGGGCGGCAGGCTCAGCGGGTCGCCGAGGTTCGCGAGAGCGACGACCGCGGCCGGCACACGACCACCCATCGCGAGCTGTTCGCGCTGGATGGCGGAGCGCTGCTGATAGATACGCCGGGAATGCGCGAAATGACCCTATGGGAAAGTAGCGATGGGCACCGCCACCGCGGGCGGCGGTCTCGCCGCCGCTAGCCGCGTCACGTTTTCGAGCCAGGCCCGAGACTGCTAACTGCGCGACCGACTCGACGACCACTGGTCGACTCGCAGTTCTCTAGCGCATCGAGATCGCGCTTCGATATCACCACGGCGACCGTCTTGCCGTAGCGGGTCAGCCTGATACGGTCGCCTGTGCTCGAGTGGTGGATGAGTGACGCGAGTCGCTTGCGGGCGGCGGCAACAGGGATGCGACGCACCATGAGGACCTCCTGGGTATCGTTGCCGTTCGTGCACCTCGCATGCCAGGGCCCCTTCCCGCCGATGCCAGACTTCGCGTCCAATCGGGTCACGCCGGTACCCCGTGCGGTCACCCCTCGGTAGCAATCGGTAACCCTCAACGACGCATTTGAAGGGGATCTTGTACAAGACGGCCCCCGCCTTAAATTCTCAACGCATGGTCCGCACCATCCTCATAGCCGACCCGCACGACATTCGCCGCGAGCGAATGAGTGTCATGGCTCGGCTTGCGGGCTATCGCGTCGCGATCGCCAAGACGGTCGCGGAAGCGATCGGCGCCCTCAACGGCTGTCCGATCAGCGCCGTCATCATGACGGACGACTTGCTTCGGGCCTTCGACTTGCGCCGACTGCTCATGCAGGCTCCCGTTGTCCTCCTGAGTGACGAGTATCGGCCGACAGTCGACCAAAACGTATTCGTTCTCCCCCAAGACGCGCCCCAATCGGAGGTCTTGGCCACGCTGATCGATGTGGCCGGTGAGCCGTGCTTCACCGGCGCCCGCTATGTCGTTCCTTCTACGGCCGTCTGGCCGCCCGGCATGCGGTCCGGGGCGCGGAACGAGCCGCCGTCCTGAGCTCGCTCGTGGTCCGCGAAGATCTCGGCGTTCGACGTCGAGAGCCTGCTCGACGTCGGCAGCCGCTCTTCGGTCACGGTCCGCTCGCGGACGGGTCTCGAGCGGCGCCCGCCGCGCAGTAGCTCCGCCAGGCTTCGCGGAAGGCCGCCTCGAGCGCGCGGGTGAAGCGGGGCGCATCCATCAGCGGCGACTGCTGGAGGCGGCCGCGCAGCTGCTGGCGGAGGGCGGCGAGGCGGGGAAGATCGCGGGCCAGGCCGGCGGCGATGGCGACGAACCGATCGGCGTCGGTGGCGACGAGCTCGTCGAGGCCGAGGTTCTTCGCGTGGCTCAGGCCCGCGCGACCCACGATGGTGGTTCCGACCAGGGTGACCACCGGGACACCCATCCAGAACGCGTCCAGGCTGGTGGTGTGCCCGTTGGAAGGGACACAATCCAAACAGACGTCGACGGCATGGTAGCTGGCCAGGTAATCGCTGCGTGATTGAAGGCCCACGAAATCCACTCGGTCGCGGGTCACGCCGGACTTTTCGAGCGTCTCGCGCGCCAGCTCGCGCGCCCACTCCGACGGCGCCAGCAGCAAGAGCTTGGCGCCCGGCACCGCGGTCAGCACGCGCGCCCACAGCTCGAGAACACCCCGGTTGAGCTTGATGAAGTTGTTGAAGCAACCGAACGTGAGCTGGCCGCGGGCGAGGGCGGGCAGCTCGCGCACCGGCTCCTCGCTCTGCGGGTCGTAGCACCAGAACGTGTCCGGCAACCACAACGACCGCTCCGAATACGGCAGCGGAGCTCCGGGCGGATCCAGGTACGGGTCGGTGAGGCGATAGTCGATCCCGTCGACGCCGGTGGTGCCGGGGTAGGCCAGCCATGCGAGCTGCACCGGCGCCGGGCGCTCGGCGAACGTCCTCAATCTGTTGTCGCGCATGTGCATCGACAGATCGACCAGCACGTCGACCCGGTCGTCGCGGATGAGCTCGGCCAGCTCGCCGTCGTTCAACTTGGCCACGTCCCGCCACAGATCGGTGTGGGCGCGGAGCTTCGGGGTCCAGTCGTCGGGCACGTCGACCGACGAGTAGGCGACGATCTCGAAGCGCGATCGATCGTGCTCACGCAGGACGGGCAGCATGTACAGGCGCTGCACGTGATCGCGGAAATCGGGTGAGACGTATCCGACCCGCAGGCGCCGCTCGGCCGAGCGTTCGTGAGGATGCGGGCGCCGGCGCGCGAACAGCGGCGCCGCGTGCTGTTGGCTCCAGCGCCGCGCCTCTTGCAGCTGCCGATCCGCGTCGCGGCTGGGACTGAAAGCCGAGAAGAAGATCAGGCTGCTGTGCGCGCTGGCCAGCCCGGGCGCGAGCGCCCGGACACGCTCGAGCGCGCCGAGACCGCCCTCCAGATCGCCCAGGCCGAGGAGCGCGACGGAGAGCAGCGCGTGATGGGTCGCGCGCGACGGCTCCAGCGCCAACGCGCGGCGCAGCGTCGCCACCGCGTCGGCGTGCTGCCCGCGCTGCAGCTGGGTGCGCGCGAGCTCGGAGAACAGCTTGGCCAAAGGCTCGACGATGTGCGGCGCTTTCGACGCGCCGGCCGCCGCCACATCCAGGTGGCGAAGCGCCTCGTCCACCTCCCCCCGCTCGAGCAAGACCATCCCGAGCTGGACCGCCGCCTCCTTCAAGCTGGGCTGAAGTTGCACCGCGTTCCGCAGCACATCCGTCGCCTTTTCCAGCGCGCCCGTCTTGGCGTAGGCCAAGCCGAGATTGAACAGGTAGGCGGCCTTGCCGGGTTGCAGCTCGACCGCGCGCTCGAGCAGGCGCAGCGCCTCGTCGTCGCGTCCGGCGTAGAGCTCCATGACGCCGAGCAAGTCATGCGCGCCGGCGTCGTTGGGGCGCCGCTTGAGAACCTGCTCGCATACGATGCGAGCCTCGTCACTGTCTCCCTGGCTGTAGTAACGAAGCGCGCGCGCGACGCTCGGGAGGCCGGGGATGGCGCGCCTCATCGCAGCGAGCTCAACGTCCGCGGGCCGACGCCGCGAGCAGCTTGTCGGCGGTCGGGAAGCGGGGCTCGATGTCGACGGGGACCTTGCTCTTGCCCACCTTCGCGAGCACCGCGGCGACCTCGGGACGCAGCTTGGCGCGCGCGCCGACCATCTCCATCGCCTTGGCGCGGTCGCCGGTTGCCTGCACGGTCATGATCTCGGCGGTCAGCGCGCGAACCGCGTCCTTGATCTTGGCCGCCACCACCGTGAACGACCCGTCGCGCGCCACCGTGAACCCGCCGGCGTCGAGCAGCGTGTTCATCTGGAGCGCCATCCCGGTCGCGTGCGCGCCGCCGCCGAAGCGCAGCGATCGGAACCCCGACGCCAGGAACGTCGTGTAGACGGCGCGTTCCAGCGACGGCGCGAGCAGCCCCTTGTCGATCAGGCGCTGCAACGCGAACAGGCCCGCGATGTCGGCCTTCGCTTCCTCGAGCGGCCCGTAGGCGTCCTGCAGGGCGGCGCGCACCGTCGTGGTCTTGCCGTCGCGGGCGGTGGACTGGTGTGGTCCGAGGCCGTGCATCAGCTCGTGCATCAGGATGTGGGTGAAGAACGCGTCGAACGAAACCTGGTTCCGGTCGGCCGGGGCGAGCGCGATGCGGGCGATGGGCGAGAGCACGTGTTTGAACTTCGCTTCCTGGACGTTCTTGAGCAGCGTGCGCTTGGTGCCGATCTGCTTGGCGATGCGTTCGTCGTTGGGAAGGTTGAACGCGGCCGCCTGCACCGCCCGGTTGCCGTCGCCCGCCGAGAAGATCACGTTGACGACCCGGATCGGCGCCATACCGCCGAGCTTCGGGTTGCGGAGCTTGGGGTCGATGGGCAGGTTGTCCTCGATGTCCTGGAGCGCGCCCGCTATCTTCCCGAGCTTCGCGGTCTCGGCGTCGTCGCGGATGGTGACATAAGCCTCGAACGCCGCCTTGGCGCTGAACCAGCCGTCTTCGTAGACCTCGTACGGACCGATGGTCGGCTCGACGCTGGCGTCGAGCTTCATCCAGGCGACGTCGCTGTCGTAGTAATTGTTCGACGAGAACGCGGCCGCGCGCGCTTCGAGGAAAGCGCGCAGCGTCGGCTGCGCCGTGGCGCGCGCGGCGGCGCGCAGGAGGTCCGCGGCCAGCTCGAGCTCGCCTTGATATTCGACGCTGTACGGAACCGCGCCGAGCGCGCCCGCGGGCGTGCGTCGGATGGTCGTGAAGAAACCCTCGGCGTCGGCGCGCGACGCCGACGGCAGGCCGCGCAGCCACGCTTCGACCTCAGCCTTCGTCGCGCCCGCCGGATAGAAGTTCGCGGCCGCCGGCTTGGCGCCGATCCCGGGCAGAAACGGCTGGTCCTTGTCGAGGCGCAGCCACGGCCCCTTGTTCTGGATGAACGCACGCAAGCGCGCGCGCCCGAGCGGCGTCTTGTCCGCCTGCAGGTCGAGCAGCAGGGTCGGATTCCCCGCCCACACCTGGCGCAAGTAAAGCCCGTCCATGAGCTTCGATGCTTCGACAAGCGGCACGAGCGCCGCGCGCTCGCTCGCGGGCAACGACGTGACGTCGGCGGTCAGCTCGACCGGCGCCAGCCGCGCCGACAGACGTTCCAGCGCGGCCGCGTTCGGAATCGAAGCCGCCGGCGGAGGCGGGGGGTCCGCCGCCGAGGTCCGCGCGGCCGCGAGCGCGAGCCCCACCAGAAGCGAGAGCGAAACCGAAAGCGACCGAGTCACGCCGGGCCAACTATATCAGCCGACCGATGGGCTGGTTTGGCGGGTGATGCCGGCGTGCGCTCGGTTGTCGCTGGGCCGGCTACTGGTCGCAGACCCAGGCGGGGCTCTGACCTTCGCCGTCGGCACGGCTGCAGCGGCAGTCGTGGTGGACGCCGGCGGCGCTGTAAGCGCAGGTCTCGTCGATGGTCGGGCAGGACCAGAAACCGAGCAGGACCAACACCTCGGGGCAGGTGCCGTTGGGGCCGGCGGGCTGCGGAATCGCGCGGCCGTCGGCGGTTTGCGCGGCGGCGATCGCGGCGTTGACGTCGCC
>WNGB01033893.1_pt1 | contig 12868 bp, 11 predicted proteins | sample 5400681 | NCBI WGS metagenome assembly WNGB01 (sample SAMN13153367, study PRJNA577476) | soil metagenome | isolation source: 115 cm soil or saprolite under grassland replicate 2 | place: USA:California | collected 2016-06-15 | reverse complement strand
GACCCGCTCGACGCGCCGTACACCGCCCTGCACTGCGACCCCCGGCGGCCTTACGTCTGTGCGCACATGCCCTACGACTACCGGCGATGGGAGTTCATGCTGTTCCCCGGCGAGGACGCCGAGGAGATGCTGGCGCCCGCGAAGGTCAGGGAGCTCCTCGCCCACCATGTGGAGCGACCCGAGCGGCTCGACGTCGTGCGCGCGCGGGTCTACACGCACCACTCCCGCGTCGCCGAGCGGTTCGTCGTCGGCCGGGTCGCGCTCGCCGGCGATGCCGCGCACCTCATGCCTCCGTGGGCGGGGCAGGGCATGAACACCGGCCTTCGGGACGCGTTCAACCTCGCCTGGAAGCTCGCCGCGTGCGTCCGGGGCCGCGGTGGTCCGGCGTTGCTGGCCACCTACGAGGAGGAGCGTCGGGACCACTCGCGGGCCATGGTCGACCTGTCGACGACGCTGGGCCGCATCCTCAGCCCCACCCGTCCGATCACTGCACGATCACGCGACCTGCTGCTCCGCGCGGTCACGGCCGCGCCCGCGGTGAAGAACTGGATCCTCGAGATGCGGTTCAAGCCGGAGCCCGTCTACCGCTCGGGGTTCTTCGTCGGTGAACCCGCGGACCGAACCCGGCCGGCAAGCGTCGGCCGGATGTTCATCCAGCCCGACGTCGAGGTGAATCGCTGCCGGCGCAGGCTCGACGACGTTCTGGGCTCTGGCTTCGCCCTGGTCGGCTTCGAGTGCGACCCGGCCGAGCACCTCGGTGACCCGGCGATGGCCGTCGTGCGCGAACTCGGCGCGAGCGTCGTACGCGTGGTCGAGTCCCGCGCCGGGGACGTCCACCATCGCCGCGCGGTCCGCTGCCGCGACACGCTCACGGTCGAGGACGTCGACAACTCCTTGCGGCCCTGGTTCGGCCAGCGCGGTGCCGAGGTGGTCCTCCTCCGGCCCGACCGGTACGTCGCCGCGGTCTCGACCAGGCACGGGATCGGCAGCGCGCTCGAGGAGCTGGGCGCGATCCTCGGCGACGGGTCGGCCCGATGATCGTGGAGCTGCGCCGCTACAGCCTGGTGCCGGGCGGCGCGGCGCCGTACCTCAGGCAGTGGGACGAGAGCGGGCGACGACCGCAGGTGCGGCACCTCGGTGAGCCGCTCGGCGTCCACACCGTGGAGGTGGGCACCCTGAACACCCTCGTCTTCCTATGGCAGTACGACGACGCGGCGGACCGGGAGCGTCGACGCGCCGCGCTCGCCGCAGATGCGCACTTCGCCGAGTTCCGGCGGTCGGTGCGCGGCCTGCTCGTCGCCCAGCACACCGAGATCCTCACGCCCCACGTGACCCACACCCAACGACCGGCGAGCGACTGACGGGGGTGGGGCGCCGCGTCCCTCCGGCTGGCGGCACGCGAAATGCCAGGGCCCGCGCCGAAGCGCAGGCCCTGGCATTCTCTCCGGTCAGATCGGCTGCACCGACGGATCGTCCTGTCCACCCATCAGGCCCGGCTGGACGGTCAGCTCGTCGAGGTCGGCGTACTGGTCGGCCACGTGTTCCCTGTCCGTGGGCAGGCTCGGCGTGTGCTCGCGCCACAGGAAGGTGGAGCCGCGGTCCTGCCACACGCGGCGGAACAGGAACAGCGGCAGGCAGACCAGCAGCAGCGCGAGTGAGATCACCGTCTCCTTCAGCCCGCCGTAGCCGGCCAGCGACGGGTGCGACACCCCGAAGGCGGCGAGGGCGAGGTCGATCGTGCCGACGACCAGGGCGAGACCGATCCACCCCCGCGACAGCTGGAAGGGGCGCGGCCAGCCCGGTCGGTCACGGCGCAGGAGGACGAACGCGAAGCAAGCGAGGCCGCAGCAGAGGATGTACCCGAAGTTGCTGGCCGCGATGATCGCCACCGTGTTGCCGACCAGGAACAGGATGACCAGGTTGACGGTGAGGTCCATCGTCAGGGCGCGTCCGGGCATGCCGAACTTGTTCAGCTTCGACAGTTGCTTGATGGTCAGGTCGGAGCGGGAGATGCCGAGAAGCGCGCTCGTGCCGGTGGTGACGAACGGGACCACGGTGAAGATCGCGAGCATCACGACGGCGCAGGCGCGGATCGCCGTGGGGGTGTCGGTGCCGGGTCGTTCGTACTCCGGCGCGAACAGCGAGGGTCCCTCGACCGCGTACGTCGTCCAGCCGGCGAGGTAGAGCAGCACCAGGGCGAGCTTGGGGTCGTCGAGGTGCCAGCTCAGGCGGTGCGCCGACCAGTCGCCGGTGAGGAAGGGCAGGATCACCATGACACTGACGAAGACGGTGAAGATGATCAGACCGATCGACGTCATCCGTGCCGCGGGACGGATCCCGAAGACGTTGAGCAGGTAGACGCTGACGAGAGCCGCGGCGCCGAGGAGGTGCGGGAGCCCGACGTGTACCGAGAGCACGTCGACGCCCCACGTCTGCTCCGGGAACCACTGCGCCTGGACGACCTGACCGAAGATCAGCGCGATCACCGCCTGCACCAGGGAGTAGCCGAGCCAGTACCCCCAGCACACGATCGGGCCGACGAAGACGGTGTACCGCCGGAAGCCCTCGTGCGCGTACGCCGCGACGCCGCCCGCCGTGTCGGGGAACATCGTGGCCATCTCCGCGTAGAGGAAGGCCTGCGTCGTGCCGATGACCATCGACACCGACCAGATGGCGATGACGGCCCACGCGCCGACGAGCCCGACCATGAACCCGACCGTCGTGAACACGCCGGTGATCGTGGTGAGGGCCAGGAAGGCGCCGGACTTCCAGGTGAGGACGCGGTGTAGGTGCTGCGAGGTGTCGGTCATGGGACGTGCCCTTCGTTTGGACGATTATCGAACAAGACGTACGGCTTGCGAACAAGTATCCGACCCGGGCGAAGAGGGTGTCAAGAGCCTCGGCGCCCTTGGGGTCGGCGAGGTGCTAGAGGATCCGGCGGCCGACCGTGCGGGCGATCCGCATCGCGCTCTCGATCGCGCCGTCGATGAAGCTGCACCAGCCCAGGGCGTAGTCGGCCCCCGCGAACGCCACGCGTCCGGGCATCGTCGCGAGCTCCCGCACTCCGGCGAGCTGGTTCGGTCGCAGCATCGCCCAGGTCTGCCGGGAGTAGGGGTCGCCGACCCAGTCGTGGCTGGCGAAGTCGGTGATCTCGAGGTCGGGCACCAGCCGCTGCACGTAGCCGGCGACCGTCTCGAGGTCCCGTGGTGAGTTCGTGCGGGCGTCCAGGCCGAAACCGAAGGCGACGAACTCGTCCCCGACCGCGTGCTCCCACTGGAGCAGGGCGATCGGCTCCTCGCCCGTGCCCATGGCGATGAACGGCTCGGCCACGCCGCGCGCCCTTATCCACAGCTTGAAGCCCTGCGAGCTCTGCCCCTCCGTGGCGACCTGCGTGGCTCGAGCGGGCAGGGGAGTGGTGAAGTCGATGGTGCCGATGACACCGATCGGCACCGTGAGTACGCACGCACGCGCGGTGATGTCGCGTCCGTCGGACGTGGTCACGACGACGCCGTCGGGCCGCTCGTCGACCCGCACCACCTCGGTGCCGAACTGGATGTCGCCCTTGACGTCGGACCTGATCGCCTGCGCCAGTGACGTCGTGCCGTCACGGAACCTCCAGTGCGAGCAGATGTCGAGCATCAGCTGCCAGTCGGCGTTGCTGACGGCGCCCCACCGCAGCGCCTGGGTCAGCGCCCCGTTCGAAGCCGGTGCGTTGAAGTTCTGGCCCCACATCGCTTCGCACAGGGCGTAGGCGTCCTCGTCGAGGCCCAGGGTGGCGAGCCGGTCGACCACCGAGAGGTGGTCGTGCTCCTGCCAGGCCTCGCTGGTCCAGGCGTCGTACGGGCGCTTGAACATCTCCATGCTGTCGGCGAGCGAGCGCCGCATCCCGTCGTCCATGCGATCGAGCAGGTCGTCCGCGGTGCCGCTGTAGCGCTTCTCGCCGACCACCCAGTGCGCGACGTCCGGCCAGGGCGTCTCCGCCACGGGCAGCTGGTAGCGCGTGATCTCCGACCACACGTGCCCTTGCATCCAGTGCACCCAGCCGCCGCCCATCTCGAGCTGCTCGCCGCCCATTCGGGTGTCGGTCCACGTGCGCCCGCCGATCCGGTCGCGGGCCTCGAGCACGAGCACCTCGGCACCCGCCCACCCCAGCTCACGGGCCAGCGTGAGCCCGGCAAATCCTGCGCCGACAACCACCACGTCCGCGTCGTAGTTCATGTAGTCACGTCTCCTTCGGTTCGGCGCGGCCACGGGTCACCCACCCGTAACGGTGCCTTCTGTCTCGTCGGGATCTCAACGGTTGTTCACGCGCGGGCCGTGTCGTCCTGGCCGTCGGGCATTGAGCCGACCTCGATGCGTACGTCGTCGAGCAGCTGGGCCATGGCCATGAAGCCCGGAATCCGCTCGCCGTCCTCGCCTGCGCGCTCGGCCGCTTCGGCCGTCCGGTAGATCCAGACGTCGGTCCACGACCCGTCGTCGTGCTCCGCGAGGACGGGAGCCCCCACGAGCTCGGGATGCGCTGCCTGCACGGCGCGGATGGCGCCTTCACGACGGGACAGGAAGGCGGACCGCTGACCTTCCTTGACCCGAAATCTCACGAACTCCACACAGCTCGACACATCAACTCCTGAACGATAATCGACCGTAATGTTCGGTAGACGTTCATGGTGGCGCCGAGCGGGAGAAGTGTCAAGAGTGGAGGATCCCGGCGATCAGTTCGGCTGCGTTTGCCGTCGTGCCCGGTGGTGACGCCCGTGGTCTGGGTGCGGGTCTGGCTCATGAGCTCGGACCAGTAGCGCAGGGTCTCCAGGTCGCCAACTCCGGGCGGCAACATCTGCCAGGACCTGGTGCCGCCGCCTAGGGTCCGGGGCTTGCCCTGTCCCAACGGCGTGGCTTCCTGCGGGATGCCATCGGAGAACCTCCGCCTAGGCTTGGAGCCGTGGGCCTTGCGGCACCATCGAAATCTGCTTCGTGTATCACTTTCGTGTATCACTGTGGCGAAAATGAGACGCGTGCAACTCATAAGGAGTCGTAGCCGTGGCCAACCGTCTGGCTGGTGCAACAAGTCCGTACTTGCTTCAGCACGCGGAGAATCCAGTTGACTGGTGGGAGTGGGGACCCGAGGCGTTCGCGGAGGCGCGCCGGCGGAAGGTGCCGGTGCTGCTCAGCGTCGGGTACGCCGCGTGCCACTGGTGCCACGTGATGGCTCATGAGTCGTTCGAGGACGCCGAGACCGCGGCGTACATGAACGAGCACTTCGTCAACGTGAAGGTCGACCGGGAGGAGCGGCCGGACGTCGACGCGGTCTACATGAACGCCACCCAGGCGATGACCGGGCAGGGCGGCTGGCCGATGACCTGCGTGCTCGACCACGAGGGGTCGCCGTTCTTCGCCGGCACCTACTTCCCCGACCGGCCGCGGCATGGACAGCCGTCGTTCCGGCAGATCCTCGAGGCGCTGTCGGAGGCCTGGACGACCCGCGGCGACGAGGTCGTGGAGTCCGCGAGCCGGGTCCGCGAGCACCTGCGGCAGTCCATCGACGTGCCGCCCAGCCCGCTCGGCCCGGCCGAGCTCGACCAGGCCGTCGAGACGCTCAGCGGCGAGTACGACGCGTCGTACGCCGGCTTCGGGTCGGCCCCGAAGTTCCCACCCTCGATGGTGCTCGGCTTCCTGCAGCGCCGGCCGGACGACGAGCGCGCGACCCGGATGCTCGACGGGACCTGCGAGGCGATGGCCCGCGGCGGGCTCTACGACCAGCTCGGCGGCGGGTTCGCGCGCTACTCGGTCGATGCGCGCTGGGTGGTGCCGCACTTCGAGAAGATGCTCTACGACAACGCCCAGCTGCTGTCGGTCTACGCGCGTTGGGGCGGGCCGCTGGGGGAGCGAGTGGCCCACGAGACGGCCGACTTCCTGATCCGCGAGCTGCGCACGGCCGAGGGCGGCTTCGCGTCCGCGCTCGACGCCGACACCGAGGGCGAGGAGGGGCGGTTCTACGTCTGGACGCCCGACCAGCTGACCGAGGTGCTGGGTGACGAGGACGGCGCGTGGGCGACCCGGCTCTTCGAGGTCACCGGCACCTTCGAGCACGGTACGTCGACGCTCCAGCTCCCCGACGACCCCGACGACCCGGCTCGCTTCGACGACGTACGACGGCGGCTGCTCAGCGCGCGCGAGACGCGGACCCGACCCGCGCGCGACGACAAGATCGTCGCCGCCTGGAACGGCCTCGCCATCACCGGCCTGTGCGACGCCGGCCTGCAGCTCGGCGAGCCGGCGTACATCGAGGCGGCGGTCGGTGCGGCCCGGCTGCTGGTCGACGTACACCGGGTCGACGGTCGCCTGCTCCGGGTGAGCCGCGACGGAGTGGCGGGCCGGCACGACGGCGTACTCGAGGACTACGCGTGCGTGGCCGGCGGGTTCCTGTCGCTGCTCCAGGCGACCGGCAACGCGGTGTGGCTCGAGCATGCGCGCGACCTGCTCGACGCCGCGCTCAACTACTTCCGGGCCGACGACCACGGCTTCCACGACACCGCCAACCACGCGCCGGCGCTGGTGGCCCGGCCGCGGGAGTTCTCCGACAACGCCAGCCCGTGCGGGCAGTCGGCGATGGTGCACGCGCTTGCGTCATACGCCGCGCTGACGGGGGAGGGCAGCTACCGTACGGCGGCCGAGCAGACCCTCGGGGTGCTGGCCAGGCTGGCGGTCAGAGTGCCGCGGTTCGCCGGCTGGACGCTCGCCGCGGCCCAGTCGATGGTGGCCGGCCCGGTCGAGATCGCGGTGGTCGGGCGGCCCGGTGCGGAGCGCGACGCGCTGGCGGCGGCGGCCCGGCGGCGCCAGGGGGCCGTCGTGGTGCCGGGCGCGACGAGGTCGACGGCCGCCCCGCGGCGTACGTCTGCCGCAACCTGGTCTGCGAGCGGCCCGTCACCGACCCGGCGCTGCTGTCGCTCCGATGAGCCGGTCGCCCAGCTCGGAGCGCAGATAGAGCACCGAACGCCCATGGCGAGCCGAGGTGAGCAGGCCGCCGGCCCGCAAGGTGCGGAGGTGCTGGTTGACCGCCGAGGTGGTCACGCCCAGCCGGACCGCCAGCTCGGTCGAGGAGGCCGGTGACTCCAGCACCGCGAGCAGATGCGCGCGGACGTCACCGATGAGCCGGGCCAGGGCGAGGGGTCGGGTCGCCGGCTCGGGTTCCCAGAGGGTGCCGACGCCGCGGGCGGCGTACATGACGACCGCCGCCTCGTCGCCGGTGATGGGGGCCGAGACCGCCCGCGGGAACAGCGACGGCACCAGCGTCAGCCCCTCGCCGGCCGTCGACCGCCGATAGCTCACCGGATGGTGCAGCACCACCTCGAGCACGTTGTCGGCCAGCCGCAGCCGGTCGCTGATGTCCGCGAACATCGCGGCCAGGCCCTCGCGCGCCATCACCCGCCCCCGATGTACGACGTCCGCCTCGAGCACCGCCCGCATCCGCGGCCACCACGGCACGAAGCAGCTCTCCCAGTAGTCCGCCAGCGCGGCCACGATCCGGCCCAGCACGCGGTCGGCGCGCCCGGTCAGCGCCGGCGGCAGCCCGTCGGGGTGCACCTCCGCCAGGTGGCGGCGCAGCACCGGCGCCGGCGTCCGGGTGACGAGCGCGAGCTCGTCATCGATGTCGGTGAGCGGCGAGCGCGGGCGGGGGTTGAGGAAGTCCGGCGTCCACAGCGACGTGTTGGTCAGCGCCAGCAGCATCTCCTGGTCGAGCCCCTCCCGGACCTCGGCCGTGGCTTGGAGCCAGGGCAGGTGCAATGGGTAGCGGCCGGGCTCGCGTAACGCGCGCAGCGACAGGGTGAGCTCGTTGAGCGGCGAGATCGCGAAGCGCACCTCGGCGAGATCCATCCCGGAGAGCTCGTACTCGATCATGTAGCGGAACGCTACATCGTTGGTGGTGGTCCAACTCCGGGTGAGACAACTTGTCCCGTGATCGAGACCCTTCCCGCGTGATCCGCTACAACGTGCGCTCACCTTCACGACCATGGCCGCGGCGCTCGCGACGGGTCTGTTCTTCACGGTCAGCGCGCTCTACTTCACCCGGGTGATCGGGCTCTCGGCCACGGCGGTCGGCCTGGGCCTCACGGTCGCGGGTGGCGCGGGCGTGCTGGCGGCGTACGCCGGTGGCCGGCTGGCGGACCGCTACGGCGCCGACCGGCTGCAGCTGTGGACGACGGCCGTGCAGGGGCTGGCGCTGCTGGCCTATGTGTTCGCGACCGACCTGGTCGCCTTCCTGTCGGTGGCCTGTGTCGCGGTCGGCGCGCGGGCCATGCAGAGCACCGCCAAGAACACCGTCGTCGCGCGATGGTTCGACGGTTCGGAGCGGGTCGTGGTGCGGGCCCGGCAGCGGGTCGTCACCAACGTGTTCATCGGGCTCGGCACGCTGCTGGCCGCGGTCGCGCTCCTGATCGGCTCGCCGACGGCGTACCAGGTGACGATGGCGGCGGTCGCCGTACTCACCCTGGCGGCGGTGCTGCCGCTCGTCGGGTTGCGGCGGCGGATCGACGGGCTCGGCGCCGCCATGCGGGCGCCCGCTCCGCGGGTCGACGAGAGCGGTGCGCGGGGCGCCGGCCGGTCACCGCTCCGGGACCGGACCTACCTGGCCGCCACCGCACTCAACGCGGTGATGGCGATGCAGTTCGGCATGCAGACGGTCGGCGTACCGCTGTGGATCGCGAACGCCACCGAGGCGCCGACCGTGATGGTGTCCGTGATGCTCGTGGTCAACACCGCCGGCGTCGCGTTGCTGCAGGTGCGGGCCGCGCGCGGGACGCATGACCTCCGCGTCGCCGGCCGGACGGTACGACGCGCCGGCGCCCTGCTGCTCGCCGCCTGCCTGCTCTTCGCGGCCGCCGGCGAGGTCGGAGCGTACGCCGCGGTCGGGTTGCTCCTCGTCGGCGAGGTCTCGCTCACCTGGGCCGAGGTCGCGGCCGAGGCGGGCGGCTGGGGCCTGGCCTTCGAGCTCGCCGACCCGGACAACGTGGGCGCCTACCAGGGCGTCTCGCAGACCGGCTACGCGCTGGCCGCCATGGCCGCCCCGACGGTCGTCACCGCGCTCGCGATCGAGCACGGGCTCTCCGGGTGGCTGGCGCTCGGCTGCATCTTCCTGGTGGCCGGCTGCCTGGTGCCGGTCGTGGCCGACCGGGCCGCCGCCCGGCGGGCGGTCGTGGTCGAGCCGGAGATGGCCGCCTGACCCGGCCCGATGTCCTGGCTCGCTGTCCCCGGCCTCTGCCAGATTTGGGCCATGCAGGTGACCCTCACCGTCCCGACCCAGCCACACCGCTTCTACGACGGCGGCCTGCCCGCCACCGACACCACGCCGCAGGTGCCGCCCGACCGCGACGCCGAGCCCCGCATCGTCATCGAGAGGCTGACCGAGGCGGGCGCCGAGATCTGGCAGCTGGATCGCCGGATCGCCTACGCCGACCGTGAGTACGGCGAGCTGCTCGTGCCCGCGGACCTGACCGCCTTCCGCACCGACCTGGCCTCCGTGCCGGCGGTCTTCACCTGGCTGGTGCCGAAGACCGGCACCCACCTGCCGGCGGCACTGGTCCACGACGGCCTGGTCAAGGGGCCCGGGAGCCCGGGCTACCTGTCGACCGACGGCCACGTCATCCTGCGGGCCGACGCCGACCGGGTGCTGCGCGACGCGATGGCCGACACCGGAACCGGCGTCGTACGCCGCTGGCTGGTGTGGTCGGCGGTGACCGCCTGGACGATGATCGAGGGCACCGGCACCGGCTGGTCGACCCTGCTCCGGTGGCGCTACCGGCTGGCCGCGGTGTTGACCATCCTGGCTGTGCTCTACCTCGGCTACTGCGCCACCTTCGACCTCTTCGACCTGGCCACCCCGCTCACGATCCCGGTCCCGTGGATGGGCGACCGGCCGTGGTGGGCCGAGCTGCTCGGTGGCTTCGCCGGGGCGGTCGCCGTACCCCTCGCGCTCGGGCTGACCTGGGGACGGTTCCGCAAGGCCGGCGTGGTCGCCGCGATCGTGCTGGCGATGCTGATCCACGTCACGATCGGCATCGTGCTGATCTCGCTCGGCTACACCGTCCTGGAACGGTTGGCCCGCGCGGCACCGTCGGTGGCGGTCGCGGCGTCGACCGCGATCGCGGTGGCGAGCGTGCTGGTGGTCGCGCTGAGCTTCGTCTAGCCCGAAATGGGCGGCCTTCTCACGCGTCAGGTTCGGACGGGGCGATAGCCCGCGGCTAGTGAGACGGACCAGTCGCCGAAGGTGTTCTTCGCCTTGATCGATCGTTTGACCAAGTCGATTTGATCAAACGATTGACCAAGGAAACGGTCCCACCTGCAGGCGCTGGCGAAGGCGCGGTCGGGCGAGCTCCCCCAAGTCCCCCAATGGTCACAGGCCGGGCTGAACAGCAGCCCGTTCTTGGTGTCGCCGGCGGCGGGCAGGCTGATGAGTACGGCGCCGGAAATCGACGCGACCCTGGTGAGTCTGTGCACGGAATGCTCCCTCGCTGAAGGATCCAAGAGACCCGCCGGTCAAGGCTTCCGAGCAGAGACTTTGCCGGTCAGAGCCAGGTGCCGCCGGATGATCAGCGCAGCGAGTATGTCGCCAGCGAGACACCGACGTAGTGCACCACGAACGCCAGGATCGTGAACGTGTGGAAGACCTCGTGGAACCCGAACCAGCGCGGGAACGGGTTCGGTTTCTTCAGCCCGTAGACCACGCCGCCCAGCGTGTAGAGCGCCCCGCCGATGATCACCAGCGCGAGCACCGCCGTACCGACGCCGACGCCGAGCCGGTCGGCACCGTGCACGAAGTCGGGCAGGAAGAACACCGCGGCCCACCCCAGGGCCATGTAGATCGGCACGTAGAGCCAGCGCGGCGCCGAGGTCCAGAAGATCCGGAAGAGTACGCCGAGGATCGCGCCCGTCCACACCACGCTGAGCAGCACGATCCGCTCTCGTCCGGACAGCAGGATCAGCGTGAACGGCGTGTAGGAGCCCGCGATCAGCAGGAAGATGTTGGAGTGGTCGAACCGTCGCAGGAAGGCCCAGGTGCGCGGCGACCAGCTGCCCCGGTGGTAGATCGCCGAGACGGTGAACAGCACCAGCGCGCTGGCGACGAAGGTGGTCGAGCCCACCCGGGTCGACGCGGTCGGCGACAGGGCGATCAGCACGATGCCTGCGGCGAGGATCAGGGGAGCGGTCACCAGGTGCAGCCAGCCCCGCAGATGCGGCTTCACCTCGGCGACCACGCCGGCGACTCGCTCGCTCATGCGTTCGTGGACCGACCCGGCGGTCGAACGGAGTGCGTCGTTCATGGGAAGAAAGTTACCTCACCGTAGGTAGCAGAACGCTGAACATGGGCGACATCACCATGAAATCGTGGCGTCTGTGAACTTGTACAGTCGGTGACGTGGCGGAGTGGAGCGTGGAGCTGAAGAACCGGATTCGAAGAGTCCTGTACCCGGCGTACGAAGCACGCGTGGTGAAGTTCCTCCCCGAGGACAAGCTGCCCAAGCACGTCGGCGTGATGCTCGACGGCAACCGGCGCTGGGCCAAGGCCGTCGGCCGCGACACCGCCCACGGACACCGCGCGGGCGCGGCCAACATCGAGCCGCTGCTGGGCTGGTGCGAGGAGCTCGGGATCGAGGTCGTCACCCTCTGGCTGCTCTCCACCGACAACCTCAACCGGCCCGCCGCCGAGCTCGAGCCGCTGCTCGGGATCATCGAGGAGGCCGTGGCCTCCCTGGCCGACACCCGGCGCTGGCGGATCCACCCGGTCGGGGCCCTCGACCTGCTGCCGGCTCAGACAGCCCGGCGGCTCAAGGAGGCCGAGGAGGCCACTCGCGACGTCGACGGTCTCCTGGTCAACGTCGCCGTGCCGTACGGCGGTCGCCGTGAGATCGCGGACGCCGTACGTTCGCTGCTCTACGAGCAGGCCGCCAAGGGCACCTCGCTCGAGGAGCTGGCCGCGGTGATCGACGTGGAGCACATCGCCGAGCACCTGTACACCAAGGGCCAGCCCGACCCCGACCTGGTCATCCGGACCTCCGGCGAGCAGCGGCTCGGCGGCTTCCTGCTGTGGCAGAGCGCCAAGTCGGAGTTCTACTTCTGCGAGGCCCTGTGGCCCGACTTCCGGAGGGTCGACTTCCTCCGCGCCATCCGCGCGTACGCCGAGCGCGAGCGCCGCTTCGGCGGCTGACCACCACCCAGGCCGGCCCCACAAAGTGAAGCCGGTCACGTCCCATTCACCGGCCATTTTGGCGTGTCCTCTGGTGCGCTGTCGGGGGCCGCGGCTACCGTTTCGGTACCGGCGAGTGGGGAAGCTCGCCGTATCGGGAGGCCCGTTCGTGAATACTCACGACTGCACCACACGACAGCAGGCGGGGCTTGCCCTGTCGTGTGCCCTACCCGGGGGCGGGAGCCGGCACTCAGGCTTTCGGGCTTCGACCACGCTGATGTCTCCGGTGGGATCCCGGTCCGTCTGTTCCAGTTGACGACCGGGGCGGGTGTGCGCGTTCCGGTCAGATGAGGGGTATGGCCGTGGCGAGCAAGCGCACCAAGTCAGTCTCGGGTAGTCCTTCCGGAGTCCACACCTACGTTCTCGACACCAGCGTCCTGCTGGCAGACCCCGGCGCCTTGCGTCGGTTCGACGAGCACGAGGTGGTCCTCCCCGTCGTTGTCATCACTGAGCTCGAGGGCAAACGCCACCACCCGGAGCTGGGCTTCTTCGCCCGCACCGCGTTGCGGATGCTCGACGAGCTTCGGGTGTCGAACGGCCGGCTCGACGAACCCGTCCCCATCGGTGACTCCGGTGGCACCATCCGCGTGGAGCTCAACCACACCGACCCCGAGTCCCTGCCGTCCGGTT
>WNGB01010465.1_pt1 | contig 12868 bp, 10 predicted proteins | sample 5400681 | NCBI WGS metagenome assembly WNGB01 (sample SAMN13153367, study PRJNA577476) | soil metagenome | isolation source: 115 cm soil or saprolite under grassland replicate 2 | place: USA:California | collected 2016-06-15 | reverse complement strand
CGCCGGAACTGTCGTTGCGCCCAGACCCGAGAGGGCCTGGCGGGGCTAGCCGAATGCCGACGGCGAAGAATGTCGGAGAGCCGTGTGCGGGAGAACCGCATGCACGGATCGAGGCGGCGGCGGGAGGAAACTGGCACCAGTCGGCATCGCCCGCACGGCGCTGGCGCCTCCCGCCGACCCTACATCTCGCTTGCGACGCGACGGATCGAGTACGTCGCGTGCACGTCGAACCCTGACGGCGCGTGGACGGCGCAGCAGGCGCGCAACCTGATGATGCAACTCGGCGATGACCAGCCCTTCCGGCTGCTGATCCGCGACCGCGATTCGAAGTTCGGCGGTCCCTTCGACGAGATCTTCCGTTCCGAGGGCGTCAGGGTGATCCGGACGCCGGTTCGGGCGCCGAACGCGAACGCCTATGCGGAACGGTGGGTGCGCACTCTGCGCGAAGACTGCCTCGACCGTCTCCTGATCGTCGGTCGCCGCCATCTCGAGCGCGTCCTTTTCGTCTATGTGCCGCACTACAACGAGCACCGGCCCCACCGCGCGCTCGGACTCGCTCCGCCGGATCGCTTGGCGTCCGTTCCGCCCTCGCCGCTCCCCGCGCGCGTTGAGCGTCGTGACCTTCTCGGCGGACTGGTCCACGAATACCGGGCCGCAGCGTGAACACGCAGACGCCCGCTGCTAGGTTCGCCGGGTGGTCGTGCGCTGCACGAAGAAGATGCTCGATCTGCTCGGCGGCCGGTCGGTCACGATCAGCGAACTACCGCCGACAAACGACGACTGGTACCTGAACCTCGTCTGGATCGAGCGGCAGAAGTGTCTTCTGCTCACGCACACGGGCACCCTGTTCTCGATATTCAGGGTGGGAGTCCACGTTGCGGATCTCCGTCCGCTTGGCGATTACCTCGTTGAGGCCGTCCAGACAGAGCTCCGCGCAGAGGGCCTCCCCGCAGACACGTTCGCAGCGCTCGAGCCTGACAGGCTCCAGCTCGCGAAGACGGCGAGCCGCAGCACCATCGGCTTCATGACCGAAATGGCGTTCGAGCTCGGATGGATCATCACCGACAAGGGTGGCCTGCGCCGTAGTGACATCCCCGAGCTCAACCGTGCGCTCCGCCGCATGCTCTGGAACCGCGGGAACTACGTCCGACCGATCGAACTCGTCAAACAACACCTCAGCGCCCGCACCTGACGGCCAGAGCCGCTCCCGCAAGCTCGCGAACAAGCTCGAACGGGCGGCGGGTCCGTCGTTCGGACCCTTCGCACGAGTAACTGAACCCTACGCGCCTTGACTCTGCCGCTCCCCCACGACGGCCGCTCCTCGATCAGCTCCGGCCGGGCCAGGCAGATCAGCAGAATCGCCGCGTCCCGCGACCACTCGGCCACGTGCTCGACCAAGTCGAGGAAGGTGGGCTCGGCCCAGTGAACGTCATCGAATACCACCACGAGCGGCCGCTCCCGCGCCGTCACCTCCAGCAACCGCCGCGCCGCCCAGAACACTTCCTCGGTCGTGCCCACCGGTTCGCCGGCACCGACCGCAGGCAGGAATCGGCAAGTCGCGGCTTGCGCTCGAGCTGCAACGCCACGAGGAAGGCCACGCCAGGATGGTTTGGGGCGCGTGTCGCTCGTACGGCGAAGGCGTGACCTTATCGCCGCTGACCGACATCGTGACCGAGCTGGTCGAGGATGCGACGATCTGGGCGGGTGTCGCAGCCCGGCTGGGCGGCGATGACGAGGCGGAGCGTGCCGCCGATCACGATTTCATCATTGGCGGCCGACACCGCTGCCCACTCGGCGCTGAAGAGCACGTTGCCGCTGATCGACAGGTCGCCCGCATCGTCGCGGCCGACCAGAGCGACGCCGGCCTCGATGCCCGCGTGCAGCCCCAGCCGCACGCCGACATCAAGCTCGAGCTCAGCGGCCAGCGTGCGCAGCGCCGAACCGCCGTCGACGACGGCCCGCGTCGCCCGCAGCGCGTCGTCCTCGTGCGCGCTCGCGGCGCCGAATACCGTAATCACGCGCCCACCCGCCGCCCGGTACACGAGGCCGTGATGGCGTGCGGCGCTGGCCGCGACCAGCTCGAAGGCGCGCCCGCTCGCCCGAGACACCAGCTCGGGGTCGAGCTCGCGACCGCCATCCGCGCCAACGACGATGTCGATGACCGCGACCGCAACATGCTTCCGCCGCTCGGCCTGGTCAGGCGCAGCGACAAGCGGTTCCCGCAGCTGCTCCGGCGGAGGCTTCGGTGCTCGCGGCACAGCATCGAGCGCCGGCTCGTGCTGCAGGATCGCCTGCTCGAGCCGCTGAAGCTCCCGATTCGGCTCGATCCCGAGCTCGTCGACCAGCACCTGCCGCGCCTGGCGGAACGCCTCCAGCGCGTCCACCTGCCGGCCGGACCGGTACAGCGCCAGCATCAGATGCCCGCGCAGCGACTCCCGGTAGGGATGCTCCGCGACCAGCGCTTCCAGCTCGGGCACGACCGCTGCGTGGCGGCCAAGCGCCAGCTCGACCACGATCAGGTCCTCGTGCGCGGCCAGCCGGAGCTCCTCCAGGCCCACGATCGCCGCCTGCGACGAGGCTTGCAGCGGAACCTCAGCCAGGCACGGACCGCGCCACAGGGCCAACGCCGACCGCAGGCGCTCCGCCGCCACTTCCAGCTCGTCGGCCAGCAACGCCTCTCTCCCCTCCACAAGCAACCCCTCGAACCGGGGTAGATCGAGTTGTCCCTCGCTGACCACGGCCACATATCCAGGCGGCCGTGTCTGGAGGACGCGCGCGCGGGCGCCAACGCCGGGCTCGAGAATCTTGCGCAACTGCGACACGTACACCTGCAGCGTGTTCATCGCCGTCTCCGGCGGCTCATCCCCCACAGCTCGTCCACCAGGCGTTCGGCCGCCACCACTTTGTTCGCGTTCAACAGCAGCGCGGCCAATAATGCCCGCTGTTTCCCACCACCGAGATCGACGGGTTCGCCGAGCCTCCGCGCCTCAAGCGGCCCCAAGATCATGAACTCAAGGCTGTTCATGCCACCGCCCATCAAGCCCTTGAGCCTGATGCGGCGACACGCGCTCGTCAAGCGCCAAACAGCGACCTGAAAGGGCCGCCGACAAACACTTCGACGGAGCTCGCGACCATCGGACGCGCCGCTAGTGCGAGGCAGCTCACGACCGGACACCGTCATGCGGTCCCGACCCGCGAATCTCAGAGTGACGAGTCGTCGTTGTCGTCGCGCCGGCCGCCGGGCCCCAGCGCCCCGCCATGAACGACAACCCGACAACCCGAGGCGCACCCTTGACACGCGCCTCCATCTCAGAAGATCGCTGGCTCGGTTCAAGCGTCAGGGCAGCGCGTGTAATAGATAAAGGAGAAGAGCGCTCAGCCGGCGACAGCACGCTCGCGCAGGTCACGCCGCTTGGTGCGGGCATGCCGGGGCGCGACAGGTGCGCGTCCCCGCTGCCAACCCTCAGCCGTTGATGATTAGAAACGGGATCGGCCCGAAGCCGTTGATCGTGCAAGGAACAGCTTGTGATTGTCCGCTTTCCATCCGACTTGATCGCGCCGATCGCTGTGATGTAGATCGTGCTGCCGTTCGTGTAGATGGCAGCGTTGTCGTTCGGTTTCACGACACTCACGGGCGCGCTGCTCCCGCATTGGAGTGTGTAAGTGCCGCCCGCGGCGTTCGCGCTGCGCGCGACTCCGAGCAAAACAGCGATTGCAAACAGGGCCGCGAGTGTGAATTTCGCCGACGTACACTGGGGCCCGCGATGGAGCCGCAGACGCTCACGTGCCGGATCGGGGCCGGTCTGTCGACCTCGGAGTCGGCCTGGGAGGCCGCGACGCAGGCGGCGCGCGAGGCCGGCGGTGGCGCGCTGGGCCGGGCCGAGGTCGACCTCGCGTTCATCTTCCTCTCCCCGGCGCACCTGGACGAGGCCGAGACGGCAGCCGAGGCCGTACGCGAGGAGCTCGCGCCTCGGCACCTGCTCGGCTGCGTCGCCGAGGGAGTGGTCGCGCGTGTCCGCGAGCTCGAGGAGGGTCCCGCGGCGGCCGTCTGGGCGGGTGCGCTGCCGGGCGCGGAGATCGAGTGCTTCCACGCCGCGGCCGTGCAGACGGAGGACGGGATCGCCGTGGCGGGCTTTCCGGAGATCGACGACCCGGGGCTGGTCGCGCTGCTCGTCGATCCCTTCACGTTCCCGGCCGGGGCGTTCCTGACGAGGCTGAACCAGGAGCACGAGCGGATTCCGCTCGTCGGCGGGATCGCCGTCGGCGGGCAGCGGCCCGGCGCGCAGGCGCTCATTCTGGACGACGCGGTGCACAGCGAGGGCGCCGTCGGCGCCGTCGTCTCGGGCCTGCCCGTCCTCACCGTCGTCTCGCAGGGCTGCCGGCCGATCGGACGCGAGGCCGTGATCACCCGCTGCGAGGGCAACGTCGTCTACGAGTTCGCTGGCAGGCCGGCGCTCGAGCGCCTGCGCGCGGAGATCGCCGCCCTCTCCTCCGAGGAGCAGGCGCTCGCCGCGCGCGGGCTCCTGGCCGGGCTCGTGATCGACGAGAACCGGCCCGAGTACGACACCGGCGATTTCCTCATGCGCGGTCTCCTCGGCGCCGACGAGGCGACCGGCGCGCTCGCGCTCGGCGACAGCGTGCGGGTCGGCCAGACCCTGCGCTTCTTCGTCCGCGACGCGACCTCGGCGGACGCGGATCTCCGGCAGGCGCTCGGCGGCGCGCTCCGCCGCGCGCTGCCGGCCGGGGCGCTGCTCTTCACCTGCAACGGCCGCGGCACGAACATGTTCCCCGAGCCCGACCACGACGCGCGCGTCGTCGCCGAGGCGCTCGGGACTCAGGCCCTCGCCGGCTTCTTCTGCGGCGGCGAGATCGGCCCCGTCGGCGGCAAAGCCTTCCTGCACGGGTTCACCGCCACCCTGGCCGTCTTCCTGGAGCCCTAAACGCTCCGGCGCCCAAGAGCGCGACCACGCGCAAGAACGTCCCGTCGAGCTCCGCCCGCGAACCGCGCCTGCGATCTCGCCCCTCTCCCAGCCCGCGTTCGCCGGCTGAGCACCTGCGGCTCGCGTGTCTGATACATCCTGGGCGACGAACTGGGAGCGGGCAGCGGCCTGGGAGTACCACGAGCGCACGAAGCACTCGTTCGAGAGCGTGCGCCGATCGGCGCACTTGCTCGACTGGGAGAACCGGCCGCACCCGTTCAAGCAGTATCTCGGCCTCGAGGCCAGGCCGCTGACGCACCAGCTCGCTCATCTGCTGCGGTGGGGAGCAGGGGTCGTCCGGACGAGGACGCTCCCGAGCTCGACCAGTTTGGGTCATCCTCCGCCAGAGGCGCGCCTTGCGCGGGTCGGATCGCGACCCGGAGGGGTCTGACGTCAGACGACCCGGGGTGGTCGAGCGCTACGAGCAGTAGCGCCGACCGCTGCAGTTAATCCGCGCCGCAGGCGGAGGCCGCCGGCTGCACGCTCCGGAGAGAGCTCACCGGTCGGCGGAGGTCAGCGCCCGCGCCGCTCTGCTCGGCGTAGAGCGTCGAGTCGGCGCCGCGACTGCTTCGTCGGACGCGCGCCGAGGTCGGCTCCCAGCGGGCGGGCGAGCTGCCGCTCGAGCGCGTGCTGCTCGCGGGCGGCGCGCGACTCGAGCGTCTCGGCGTACAGCGTCGCCGCAACACTCGCGGGCCCGCGGCGCTCGGCGACCTCGATCACGGCGACCGTCCGACGCACCGTCCCGATCGTCAGGTCGACCGTGTCCCCAACGCGGACTGGCTTCGACGGCTTCGCGCGCTCGCCGTTGACGCGGACTCGCCCGCCGAGGACGCCCCAGTCGCCGCGCCTCGCGTCTTGAAGAAGCGGGCGGCCCAAAGCCATTTGTCGATCCGCACCTGGTTCATGACCGCATGATCGCAGCCGTTCACTTCATGACCCGCCTGTCGCAGAGTGCGGGAACCGCGACGCGGCGGGGCTGTATTTGCCGATGAGTCCGCGTTCGTGGATCGATCAGGCGCGCGCAGCAAGCCTTTGAGCAACGAGCTCGATCGGGTAGACGTATCCGCCGCGGTTGTGCAAGGTCCGGCGAAGGTGGTGGTTAAGGGCGCTGATGTCGCTGTAGCTGAGGCCGCCTGCGTCAGCGACTGCGTAGCGAAGGGGCGGCCATCTCGTTCATGAACCCGAGGGTGCTGCGGCTTGCCCTCGACCCTGACGCCATTCGTCTCGCCACGGACCGAACGTCTCGCTGGCAGTCTCTCTGAGCACAGTTCCGCCTCGACGGCCTCGACCACAAAGACGCCGATCGGGCGCAGGTCGGCCTTGCGTACCCCGGCCAGGAGCACCGAGAACAACGTTCCCGCGTGCGTGAGCAGTAGGCACTTCTGGCGATCGAGCCACAGCAAGTTCAGGTACCAGTCGTCTCCGCTGCCGGCAGTTCGGTGAGCGTGACAGCGCGGCCGCCGAGCAGATCGAGCACCCTCCGAGTGCAGCGCAGGCTGAACCTAGCAACCTTCGTCGTCGCCGAACTCACACGGCCAGCATCGATAAACGCCGACCCGCTGCGCGGACGAATACCAAGCCGTCGCCTTCGACTCTTCCGCGACAACCGGAGCCGGCTACCCCTTTCAACACCTGGGCGCGACGGTATTCGCAGGCCGACGCGCAAGCTGCTCGACTTCAGCGACTCAGCTGCCCTGCGAGGAACGAGGGAGGACGGCCGCGGAGGGCCACTTCCGGCGCGGCCGCCCCTGCCCGTCAGACCGTGACTTCGCTGAGCCGGTCCGCGACCTCGACCTCGTAGCGGTCGACCCCGGTGACGCGTTGACCGCCGCTCTCCGCAGTCTGCTGGCGGAGCCGATCCGCCTGCTCCTCGCTCGCGCGGAGTGCGTCGGTGCTCTCCCACAGCGTGATCAGCTTCAGCCGCCCGCTGTTGCGATCGGCCAGGCCGACCACGCCCTTCCAGCCGGGCAGCTCGCGCGCCTTCGGAAGCGTCTCCTCGCGCGCCTTGCCGACGCTCTCTTCGATGCGGTCGGGCGATCCTTCGAGCGAGCTGACCCGCGCCGCCTTCGCCCCTCCCCCGCCCTCCTCGATCGTGACCTCGTACGTCTCGACCGAGGTGCGGCGCCCGCGCATCTCCGCCGGGAACTGGTGCGCCATGTCTTCGAACGCCTGCTCCGAGTCGCGAATCGCCTCCTCACTGTCGAAGAAGGTGATGCCGAGCGCGGTGCCGCGCTCGCGGTCGAAGAGCCCGAGGAAACCCCTCGCAGCGGGAACCGCGCCCGGGCCGCGCTCACGCACCCTCTCGATCAGCTCGTCCGTGAGGCTCGGGTCTCGGCCCTCAAAGCTCGCAACGCGTGCATACATCAGCCACCTCCATCGTCTCGAGAGGAAACGAGCCTACGCCTCTCGCGCGAGCGAATCCAGGGAGATGGCGCCTCGACCCCGACAGCTACCACGCCGACAGATTTCTCCTCGCCTGCCGTTCCTGTGCCCGCGCGGTCGCACGGATCGTCCGATGATGCGCCCATCGCCGCACTCATTAGCTCAGCCCAGCGCGGAGAGGGAGCCTGTCGCGCTTCGGCCAGATCACGACATCACGAGCACGACGAAGCCCCGGAGGCACAGCGAAGCGCCTGCATCGACAACCAACGATACGGCGACGCTGATCTTCCCCGCGTCCTAGCGGATTGAGTGCAACGGCTGCCATTCCTGCCGCGCGACGGCCGGTGATCTGAACATCGTCGCGAACTGCATGCCCACGGGAAGTGCCCCGCCTCATAGACTCGGAGGAGGACGACGATGGCCACGGAAACGGGGAGGCGCCCCCGGCCGGCAGAGTTCCCGGCCCCGAAGGCGCGCGCGCTCGCCAAGGACCTTGTGGCAAAGGTCGAGGGCGAGGTTCGTTTCGACGCGGGCTCGAGGGCCCTCTACGCGCACGACCTATCCATCTACCGCCAAGTGCCAATCGGGGTCGTCGTGCCCCGGAACGTCGAGGACGTCCTCGCCGTGGTTGAGGTCTGCCGCCGTCACGAGGCCCCGCTCCTGCCGCGCGGAGCGGGCACCAGCCTTGTGGGCCAATGCACGAACGCGGCGGTAGTGGTCGACTTCTCGAAATACATGAATACGATCCTCGAGCTCGACCCCGCCGCAAAGCTCGCCCGCGTCGAGCCGGGGGTCATCTGTGACGAGCTCAAGCTGGCCGCCGACGAGTTCGGTCTCACATACGGCCCCGATCCGGCCACGCACGCCTGGTGCACCTTCGGCGGCATGCTCGGGAACAACTCCTGCGGTGTCCACTCCGTCCTCACGCAGTTCTACGGCCAGGGTCCGCGGACGTCCGACCAAGTCGAGGAGCTCACCGTTCTCACGTACGACGGTCACGTCATGCGGGTCGGGCGGACGGGCGATCGCGAGCTCGAGCGCCTCCTCTCCGCGGGAGGGCGCCAAGGCGAGCTGTACGGCCGCCTCCGTGATCTGCGCGAGCGCTACGGCAACCTGGTCCGGGAGCGCTACCCCGACATCCCGCGGCGGGTCTCGGGCTACAACCTGGACGAGCTCCTCCCCGAGAACGGCTTCGACGTGGCGCGCGCGCTGGTTGCGAGCGAGGGGACCTGCGCGACGATCCTCGAGGCCACCGTCCGTCTCGCGGACTGGCCGTCCACGCGGGTCCTCGTCGTCGCTGGGTACCCGGACCACTTCACGGCCGCCGACGACCTCATGGGAATCCTCGAGCACCGGCCTATCGGTCTGGAGGGCTTCGACGCAAGCGCGACGGAGACCATGCAAGGCCTCGGTCTCTTCGCCCGCGAGCGGGCCTCGCTCCCCGAGGGCGGAGCCTGGCTTCTCATAGAGCTCGGCGGCGAGTCGATAGACGAAGCGCTCGGGAAGGCCCAGGCGGTCGCAGCGGAGCTGGTCGGCCGTAACGGAGGGCCCGCGGTCAAGGTGATGAGCGACCCCGGTGAGCAGAACATGGTCTGGACCGTCCGCGAGTCCGCTCTCGGGGCGAGCCGAATCCCGCGGAAGTTCGAGACCTGGCCTTCATTCGAGGACTCGGCCGTCCACCCTGAGAAGCTCGGCGGATATCTGCGCGACTTCAAGAAGCTGCTCGACAGCCACGGCCTCCGTTGCGTCTATTTCGGCCACTACGGACAGGGTTGCGTCCACTGCCGCATCAACTTCGACTTGCGATCGCATCAGGGCCTGGACACGTTCAGACACTTCCTCGAGGACGCTTCGGACCTCGTTGTCTCGTACGGCGGTTCCCTCTCTGGAGAGCACGGCGACGGCCAGGCCCACGGCCACCACCTCGAGAAGATGTACGGGCCGGAGCTCGTCGAGGCCTTCCGCGCGTTCAAGCGGGCGTGGGACCCCGACTGGAAGATGAACCCCGGCAAGCTCGTCGACTCATACGCGGTCGACGAGAACCTCCGCATCTCTCCCGACTACCGGCCGCGGGAACCGAAGACGTACTTCAGCTTTCGTGAGGACGAGGGGAGCTTCGCCGCCGCGACGGAGCGCTGCTTCGGCATGGGAAAGTGTCGGCGCCGGTCGGGCGGGACGATGTGCCCGAGCTTCATGGCAACCCGCGAGGAGCGGCACTCGACGCGCGGGCGGGCCCACCTCCTCTTCGAGATGGTACGGGGCGAGGTCATCGGCACGAGGGGCTGGCGCGACGGGGGGGTCAAGGAGGCGCTCGACCTCTGCCTCGCCTGCAAGGGTTGCAAGGGCGACTGCCCGGTCTCGGTCGACATCGCCACGTACAAGGCCGAGTTTCTCGCCCACTGGTACGAGCGCAGGCCGCGCCCGCCCGTATATGCCATGGGGTTGATCGACGTATGGGGCCGGCTCGCCGCGCACGCGCCCCAGGTGGTCAACTACCTGGCGCAGACGCCGCCCTTCGCGACCTTGCTCAAGGCGGCGGTCGGCCTCGCCCCCGAACGCGAGCTCCCGCAGTTTGCGTCCCTGACGTTCAAGGAGTGGTTCCGAACCCGCGGTTCGGTCGGCGGAGAGGAGTCTGTGATCCTTTGGCCCGACACGTTCACGAACCACTTCCACCCCGGGGTGGGGCGGGCGGCCGTCGAGGTCCTGGAGTCGGCCGGCTTCCGGGTGCGCGTCCCCCCGGGGCCCGTCTGCTGCGGTCGTCCGCTCTACGACTTCGGGATGCTCGGGCGGGCGCGGCGCTACCTCCGGCGCGTGCTCGACGTGCTCGCCGGCGACCTCCAGGCGGGCACTCCCGTCGTCGTCCTCGAGCCGAGCTGCCTCGCCGTCTTCAAGGACGAGCTTGGAAACCTCTTCCCCGACGACGAGGACGCTCAGCGTCTGCGCGACCAGAGCATGCTCCTGTCTCAGCTCCTCGTGGAGCGGGCCCATGGCTGGCAACCACCGCGGCTCGGCGGCCGCGCCCTCGTGCACGGACACTGCCACCAGAGGGCGCTCGTCGGCACCGAAGACGACGAGAAGCTCCTCCGGCAGCTCGGCGTCGAGTTCGAGGATCCCAACGCGGGCTGCTGCGGGCTCGCGGGCTCCTTCGGCTACGAGCGAGGTGAGCGGTACGACGTCTCGATGAAAGCCGGCGAGCGCGTGCTCCTTCCATCGGTGCGCGCGGCGCCCACCGATGCTCTCGTCGTGGCGAGTGGCTTCTCCTGCCGCCAGCAAATCGGCCAGGCAACCGACCGCCGCGCTCTCCACCTGGCTCAGGTCGTCCAGATGGCGCTGCGCGGGGGCGCAGGCGGCGACTATCCCGAACGAGACTACGCGCCGGCCGAGGCGAGGCGCCGATCCGCAGCCCCTGTGCTGCTCGCCGGGGCCGGGCTCGCAGTCGGCGCCGTTCTCCTGCGACAGCTCAACACGTCTCGCTACTAGCCAGACAGCCAGGGCGAGGGCGAGGAGGATGTCCCGGTCGTGGGCACTTCGCCAGCGCAACGATCTCAAGACCCGGCGAAAGCGGCGCCCGCCGCCCTTCCTGTAGCACGCCGATACACCGATACAGCGCCACACCTCGCATTCTCTGACAGGTGAGCGTGCTCCCTCTCGATCCACGCACACGCCTGTCGCGAAGTGCGGGAAAGGCGACAGCTTCTCCGTCGAGGTTCCGAAGAACGGCGACAGCGCGGCGCCGCCGATGAGTGGCCGGAGCACGACAAGACGAGTGCCCGCAGCGACCGCCAGCAGTCAAGCGGGTCCGCGCCCAATCAGACTCGGCAAGTCACGCACATCTCGGTTCGACGCGTCGGCTAGCGTGACGGTGTGAGCCATCTCCGCGCCGCCGACGGCACCGTGCTGTGCGACCACGAGGAGGAATACGCTCTCCCGCAGCCGGCGCTTTCAGTCGTTGCACACGAGTACGAGTGGCGCGACGAGCTCGAACACTCGCACGGGCTCGTCGATCGCTCGATCCTTCGCTCGCGCGCGGGGATCCGTGCCGTCTCAGTGAGCCTCGCCGTCCTCACCATCACGGCGTTGGCGCAAGCGTTTATCTACTCGCGCACGCTGAGTGTCGCGCTGCTCGCCGACCTGATCCACAACTTCGGCGACGCACTGACGGCGATCCCGCTCGGGCTCGCCTTCTTCTTTCGTAGCTTGCGAGGCGAGCGACTGGCCGGGCTCGCTGTGGTGCTCGCGATCTTCATCAGCGCTCTGGTCGCGCTCGGGCAGACGATCGAGCGCTTCATCCATCCGCGCAGCCTCTCGCACCTCTGGCTGCTGGCGGCGGCCGGCGTGATCGGCTTCGCCGGCAATGAGCTGGCCGCCCAGGTGCGCCTGCGCGCCGGTCGCAGGCTGCAGAGTCCGGCGCTGGTCGCGGACGGAAAGCACGCGCGCGTCGACGGCTTCGTCAGCCTCGGCGTGCTGTCCAGCGCGGCCGTTGTCGCGCTCGGCCTGAAGCTGGCCGACCCGATCATCGGCCTCGTGATCACCGCCGTGATCGTCCACATCACCTGGGAAAGCTGGCACACGATCTCGAGCACCGAGCCGGGCGAGATGCTCGACGAGCACGCGACAGACTGAGGGAATCGCGCCGACGGCGACCGAACTCCGCCCCCGGCCCGATGCCTCGCCTCAACGACGCGGTCCGTGGGCGCGCGCTGGCGCCGAGCTCCCGACGGACTTTCGAATCGTCACGCGCCGTCCAGCGAGCCCGAACGACAGGTCACTCCACACGCCTCTACCGCTTTCCCCGCAGCCAGTTCGACATCCGACTCGCAAGCGGTGCCTTGCCCGGAAGCCACTTCGTCTCGGGCGGCGGCGCCTGAAACAGCTCGAGCGTACCGGTGTTCGCGGAGGCGATCTTCAGAGTCACCTCGCCGGGAAAGATCGCCCCGACCTGCTCACACGGCACACAGCGAAGCTGTCCAGCTTGCGTCGGCTCGACGGCCAGGCCGTCAAAGATGACGCTCTGCTTGTCGCCTTCGACCTGCGCGACCCTACCGACGATGACCCCGTCGGACGTGACGACGTTCCAACCCAGCGCGATCTGCAACCACGAGACAGGATCAGCCATGTGGGCGACGCTACCACCACGAAGACGACTCCACGTACAGACGTCCATCGAAGCGCCCGAGCGCAAAGAGGCAATCCCCCGGCAAGCTAGTCAGGGCGCCGGGGGGGAAGGTCCAGTACGGGGATGACGCGCGCTCCGATCTACCCATCTGTCATGCCGTCCGCCGCGAATCGCACCGAGCAAACGTTCTTCCCAGCTGACCCGACGATCGACCTCGCCATCATGAGCCGGGGGCCGCTGTCGCCTTCTGGCGAACCGCGACACTCCGGCTGATTCAGCCAGTTCGCGTGAGTTGCTGGTCGATCCAGGCGTTCGCTTCCGCCGGCTCGACGTCGCGCGTCAGGGCAATCTCATTCGAGAGAAGCTGGCGTGCTTTCACGAAGAGCTCCCT
>WNGB01026432.1_pt1 | contig 12869 bp, 16 predicted proteins | sample 5400681 | NCBI WGS metagenome assembly WNGB01 (sample SAMN13153367, study PRJNA577476) | soil metagenome | isolation source: 115 cm soil or saprolite under grassland replicate 2 | place: USA:California | collected 2016-06-15 | reverse complement strand
TTCCGTTGGGCTCGCCCGAGAGCCGCTTCGTGCGCTCGTTGAAGCGAGCGACGGCCTCCGCGAGCGGGAGAGCGTCCGGTAGCCCCACCGTGTTCTCCATCGCCTCGTCGGGCTGTACCGTCATCGACGGGGCGGGCGCAGCCTGTGCGTCGGGAACAGCTGGCGCGGGACACAGCGCGACCGAATACGCGACGAGGAGCGGGAACCAGCGTGCCGTCATCCGGACACCAGACCCGCGGCGGCGGCACGAAGCGACGACGTTCAGGGCACGCATGCGGGAAGACGGTACCTCGGCAGGCTTGCAGTGAACACGGGCCGGGAACTCTGCTGAAGCGACGTTGCGCGTCCCCGCAACTTCTATAAACGGACCCCCGGCCGCCCGAAAGAGCGGCCGGGTTCGCTTGTGTGCCCAGCATGGGCGTGACTAGTAGGCGCGCCCGCCTCGCCAACCGAGGACGGTCTACAAGCGGGCGCTCGATTACGGCGGCGTGGAGAGATACCTGGCGCTGACGGAGATCGGGTACAGGCAGGCGGAGCTCGTACTCGGCGGCGGCTGGTTCCAGAGGTCGAGAAGCTGAAGCCGGGTCACGTGGTGCACGATCTCGCGCTCGCCGACTTCGCGCTCGCGCTCCTGCCGAGGCGGAACTGCACCCGGTACTTCATCGGGTGGGATCGCGGCACCGAGCCCGTCGCCGGCGCGAAGGAGACGAGGACAATCCTCGACAAGCTCCGGCGCGCGCATGAGTACTTCTGCGAGCCGCGCGGGCTGGACCTGCCGGGGCGCCACTGGTCGCAGCGGCGGAGCTACTACCTCGATGCGTTCCAGGGCGACGAGCTGCTCCGGCCGAAGGTGCTCATCATCACGCGGTCGGCGAAACGGGCAGAGAACATCTGGAAGCTCGCGGTCCACTTCTTCCGCGAGACGTTGAACGAGGACCAGCTCCTCGACTTCCTCGAGGTGCTCACCGTCGAGCAGGCGAGCTCGAAGCTCCGCAAGGTCCTCGCGACCGCGGAGGCGCGGGAGCGGCCGGCGGAGATGCCGTGGGTCGCGAGCTGCGCGCGAGCGGCCGGCGGAGATGCCGTAGGTCGCGAAGCGCCGCGGCCGCGGCGAAGGCGCGGGCCGAGGCCGAGCGGAAGGCGAGGGAGGCAGCAGCGGCCCAGGCGGCGGCGCAGGAGAAGCGCCGGCTCGACATCGAGGAGCTGCGCAGGCAAGTGGAAGACGCACGAGGACGTCGAGCGCGAGCAGCGAGAAATCGAAGACGCTGAGCGCAGGAGGCAGGGCGTGCTCGGGAAGCTGAAGGATCTCGTTCGAGCGAGCTGAGGATCATCGGTAACTCCAGTTACGGGCCAAGCATGCGCGACCCCGGCCACGACGAGAAATGGGGCGCTCGGGTGTCCTCGCTCGCCGATACGCAAGGCTCGCGTCCGCGCTCGCTGCGCTGTAGCGTGGGCGCCAGACTCCTTGGGCGGGAGTTCGGGAACGGACGTCATGGGACAAGAGGTTGCGGACGCCACTTCTCCGGTCAGCGGAAGCGGCCAGCGTCAACCCCCTGCGGGAGCAGCGATCCCAAAGCGCCGAGTACCGTGGGTCACAGTCACGGCCTGCGCCGCGATGGTGGCTCTGTTCGCGGTGATCTCCTTCACGCCAAACGCGGCGCCTTTCGCATCATGGGGTTACCGTGGCGACGCGTTCCAGGTTTGGTCCGGGGCGGCTTGGGTCCTGCTCGCTTCAGCCTTCATCCATCAAGCCCTGTGGCACTTGGCGCTGAACGTCTACTGGCTTTGGACTCTCGGGCGGGCGATTGAGGCGGCCTTCGGTTCGCTCATGATGGGGCTACTCCTACTCACGTCTGCACTCGTGAGCTCGTCCTTTCAGTTGGCGATCTTCGACAACGTCGGAGTGGGCGCTTCCGGAATGGCATTCGCCGTGTTCGGATTCGGGTGGCTGGCGAGGGGCAAGAGCGCCGAGTTGAGATCGATCTTCACGCCGAAGACCGGAATCCTCTTCGCCTCCTGGTTCGTCGGGTGCTGGATCATCCTGACGCACGCGGTGGGGAACGGGGCTCACCTGGGCGGCCTCCTGTTCGGAGCAGTGGCTGCGGAAGCCGTCGTGATGGGAAGAAGGCCCCGATTGGCGAAGGCCGGGGCGATCCTCCTGATTCTGCTGGCACTCGGCGTCAGCTTCGTCTGCCCATGGTCGGCCACCTGGTGGTCGACCATCGGTTACAGAGCTCACGCCCGCGGCCAGTACGACTTGGCCATCGAGTCCTATGACATGAGCCTCCAGTTCCGGCCCGACCAACCCTGGGTCATGGCGAGCCTGATTCGTGCCTACCGCGCCTCGGGGAAGGCGGACGCCGCGGCCTTACTCCTGACGAGGCTGAGGACCGTCTCGCCCGCAGAAGCAGCGAAATTCGATGTGGAGCCGAAGGACGGAAGATGATCTGGGCGCCAACCGTTTGAGGAGTTCAGGGCGCTCGCGCGGGACGCAGCGAGGGTGCGAATGCAAGCAGGTCCGCTTTCGACCAAACCGCGCCCCCGCAACCATCATTAGCGGACCCGGCCCGGCCGTCCGAAAGGACGGCCGGGTTCGTGTCAAGGGCTCCACGCGTCTCGTAGCGCCGAGTCCCGTCGCGACGATGGCGAGCTGCGGCTGCTCGGTCGTGACCCACTCGTCCTCGCCGCGCATCCGGTACGTACGCGCGCCGGTCGTAGGATCCGTCACCCACGTGCGCTTCTTCCAGACGGACCGGACGATGTACCGCTCGCCGTGAGCATGAAGCGGATCGTGCCGTGAACGGGATCATCTCGGGGCACCGGGCGGTGATGGCGGAGACGGCGATCCTGCTCTCTCGCGCGCTCGGCACCACGCCGGAGCTGTGGCTCAACCTCCAGGTCGCCGTCGATCTCTGGGACGCTCAGCAGCGGATGCCTCGCGGCCGAGCCGGGCGAGTCGTGGCACGCGCGCACGTTCCGGCGCGCTCCGTCCGCCGCCGAAACCGGTGACGGAACATGCCTCGCGCCGCGGCGAACCAGATCTACTGGCTCAAGGTGACGCTCACCGAGATCGAGCCCCCGGTCTGGCGTCGGGTGCTTGTCCCCGCCGAGATGACGCTCGGCAAGCTCCATCGCGTGCTTCAAGACGCGATGGGCTGGACGAACTCGCACCTGCACTGCTTCGAGATCGAGGGTCGCCGCATCGGCATGGTCGGCGTCGAGGAGAACAGCCCCGAGTTCGAGGACGAGCGCCGAGTGCGGCTCGCGAGCGTCCTCCGGAAGAAGGGCTCGAAGCTCGTGTACCGGTACGACTACCGCGATGACTGGGAGCACGTCGTCGAGGTCGAGGACGTGACCGATCCTGATCGCCGCATTTCGTACCCGCTGTGCATCGCGGGCGCGCGCGCGTGTCCACCCGAGGACTGCGGAGGCGCCGGTGGGTGCGAGGGAGCTGGTCACCGCGCTTGCGGACCCGGAACACGATGAGCATGACCAGACCCACGTGGGTCGGCGGGCACTTCGACCCGGACTCGTTCGACGAACGCGGTGAACCGGCTGTTCCGGTACGGCCAGTAGCACGCGGTCGGGAGGGCGCCGAGAGCTGAGCGCGAATGGCGTCTCGACGCCGCGCTGCGGGCGACGAGCTCGTGGCGCGCTTCGGCGCCATCGCTCGTGAGCGGCAGATGAACGCGGTGCTGCTCGGGTACCGCTTAGTGCCACGACGCAAGGCCCTCTCCTCTCCCTCCTCGTTGCCTTCAGATGTGATTGGCGGCCGTAGCCGGCGGGGGCGGTAGGCGCCAGTCGTTCCGCTGGGATGTGCTCGGCGCGCCCGGAGGGCGACGCCGAGCACAAATTCGCAGCCCCATCTCGACTCAGGGTACGAAACAGGTGCGGCGGCGGGACGTCGCTCCGTTCATCAGTTCGGCAGGGAAGAGCGCCGCGCGAGCTCCTTCGCGCACTCGTCGCACTCGCACCCGGTGGCCGGAGGATCGACCACGACCAGCCGCACGCACCCTTCATAGTGCGCCGGGTCATAGCCCGCCTCCGCGTCGGCGCGCGCCGCGAGGACGCATACCGTCTCGGCGCCCGCGTGGACCAGGTCCCCCGCGAGGAGCGGCGCGGAAGCGTCGTTCAGCAGATAGCCGGCGACGTCGTTGAGGAGCCCGGCGGCGGCGGCGCGGAGGAACATCGGGACGTTTCTGATCTCCAGCTTCGGCTTCCCGCGCGCGGCGAGGCCGTGGGTGTGGAGCCAGCCCCTGGCCGGCCCGTCGGTGACGTAGTGAAGGACGATCTCGCGCTTCGGATCGAGGCGCTGGCGTCCGCGCGGATCGCGTCGAGATGGCCGTCGCGAATGATTCATGGCGTCCCTCCGAAAACCTCGAGCGGCGCGCCGTCGTACCCGCGTCCCAGTTCCCAGACGAGCGCGTCGGGCGCGCGGCCGCTTACGCGCACGTGCCCCGCGTGGATGCCATGGAGATGGTGCGGGATGCAGATCCCGGCGAGGTTCTCGCCATCATCCGATCCGCCCGCCGACCGGTAATGGACGTGGTGAGCGTGCATCGCCGCACGGCTGCACCCCGGCACCTGGCACCAGCCCATGTCGCGCTCGATCGCCCGCTGCTGCACGGTCCTGCGGCGCGGCACGGCGTCCTTCCACGTGTCGATGAAGTGACGAGCCACCCGGACGAGGCACTCGCCCGCCGGGATCCATCGTCCTTCGGCCTTCAGTGCCGCCGCGAGCGCCGCGCGCAGCAGGCTCGCGACGCTTCCAGGCATGCGGACCGACAGAGATCCCTGCGCACGCATCTGCGCCTCATCGATCGCCTCGATCTCTCGGCGGAGGGCGATGCAGGTCGACCGCTCGGCGAGCGCGATCCAGCCCTCGACCGACTTCTCGGCCGCGACCCTCGCCACGAGGCGGGCCTTCTCGTACGAGACCCGGCCCGACGACAGCGCGTCCCGGAGCGACGGGAGCGAGTAGAGCTTGCGCTCGAGCGCCGCGCGCTGCGCGACCGTGCGCTCCGCCAGCTCGAGCCGCACCGAGCAGGGTGGCCGAAGCTCGCGAACTTCATGTCGCGCCAGACGCCGCTCCACTGGACGAGCATCGCGAGCCGGCCGAGGAGCGTGTCCCACGAGCGGCGCATCTCCGCGAGGCGGCGGACGTCCGCGTCGAGCTGGAGGAGGTCCGCGGGCTCGTCCGCCGACCCCGGGATAGGCGCCGGCACGAGTCCGCCGGGGCCGCGCTCGGCCGGGCCGCTCGCGTGGATCTCGTCAAGCCAGGACCAGCGGTCCATCTCCGCCTCGAGCGCCTCCTTCTTCTCGGCGAGCGACGGCCCCCAAGGGAGCTCCACCCGCTCGTCTGGACCGAGCTCCACCGGGTGGGCGCCGAGGTACTCCTCGCAGAGCGCCTCGATCCGCTTCCATTTCGGTGGGTTCGCACCGAGGACCTTCCCGGCGAGCGAGAGCGCCTCGTCCACGACGGCGCGCTGCTCCGGAGCGAGGGTGAGATCGATACGCTCCCACGTCTCGTCGTCGCCGTCGCGCGGCGCACGCCCCCGGGCGATCTTCTCGAGGGCGCGTACCGTCTCCGCCCGCGCCCATGCAACCCACACCGCCTCGGCGTCGCCAACAGCCAGGGGCAAGATGACCTGCGCCTTCCGCGTGCTCACCTCCCCGCGGTGAACGGCTCGCGCAGGACCGGGCGCGCCCGCAGCTCGCGCGCGAGCCGGGCCATGCTCTGCGAGGTGCGGGGCTCGACGTCGAACAGCGCGCCCAGGCACTCGCCGATGGCAACGTCGATCGCGCCGCGCCCGCGCGCGACGCGCACGATGAGCCGGTCGAGGAGGATCGCGGCCTCGTCGCGCATGAGGTGGCGGGGATTGTCGTCGGGCCGCAGCTCGAGCACCGACGTCTCCTCGCGGAGCCACGCCGGTGGGAAGGGGACGGCGGCCTCGTCGTCCGGCATGGCGAGATCGCGAGTGGCGGCGAGCGCATCCACGATCGATCTGATACCACCACGGTCTGACAGTGAATCGAGCACGGAACCGCCACATTCGAACACAGGCCGACGCGTGGTGACCGGAAGGCTCGGTCACAGGCTCAAGGTGACGCTCAACCGGACCACCCGGTGAGCGCGCAGCGTTGCTCTCGGACGGCGGTCGGAGAGCCGGCTCGAGAGAGCTTGAGGCCGGTCAGGGCGTCACCGTCCCGTCCTCTCCGACCGTGAACGCGAGGCCGGGCTCGATGCCGGAGCCGGGCGTATCGACGACGTCGGTCAGGCGTACGCCGTTCGCGAAGACGTTCCGCGTCGCGGCGCCGGTGGGGTTCTCGGCGCAGACATTCGGGTCGTTCACCCGGATCCGTTCGCGGTTGCCCACCGGCACGTCGGCGAACGTGATCGTCCAGCGGTCGCCGGCGTCCGTCATGTCGACGCGATTGAAGCCGAGCCAGCTCGGGTGCATGTGAGTCTGACCGGCTCCCTCGACGCATGCCGCGAACTGCTCGGCCACCGCTCGGTCGATCTCCGTGGTGGCGACGTAGACGAACGTGACGGTCGCTTGCGATCGCGGTGGGCCGGCGGTTGCCGGCTCGTCCCCCCCGCTGCCACAGGCGATGGCTGCGGCGGCGAGGGCGGCGGCGACATTCAACTTGCAGCGCGTCATCATCTCGGATCCGAGCACCAGCCGCACTTCAGTGTTGGAGCGCCGCAATCTCCGCGCCAGGGGCTCCCGTCCTGGTCAGGGCGCCCGGGAATGCGCCGCGGAGCGAGCGGCACGTGGGTTTTCTGTCGAGACTCGCTGCGGGTCCATTTCTGGACCATTTCTGGTCTGACTCGCGGATGCGCGCTCGGAGGCATCTCGAGCTGGGCGTGATCTAGTTCTCGTGAATGGGCGGCGATATGTACCGGCGGTATTCGACGGCTCGCCATGACCGAGGCGTGTGCTCAGATCTGCGCCAGCACCGCGCGAAGACCCTCGCCGACCATGCGCTGCCACCCGGTCCTCGCGCCCTCGAACGCGTGCGCGTTGGCAGGGACGAACCCGGTGTGCTCGAGCGTCAGCCGGGTGCCTCCCGACGGCGTCGGCGCGAGCGTCCAGGTCACGACGGTGTCCAGTGGCGATGACGCCGGGCCGCTCTTCCACGTGTAACGGAGTCGCTTGTGCAGCTCGAACTCCAGGACCTCGCAGTGCACGACCCCGTTCCACCACGGCGTGGGCTCCTGCCTGAAGGTGAAGCCGTGCCCGACCGCCAGCTTCAGGTCGTTGGACATGAGCCACTTCCCGAGCAGCTCGGGCTCGGTGAGCGCACGCCACACCTTCGCGGGCGGTTGCGAGAGATCGTAGTGCAGAGTCAGCGACCGAGATTCCGCGTTGGCGTTCATTCATCCACCTCCTCGAGCAACGCTCGAAGTCGATTTAGGCGTTCCGGCCAGAACGCCTGGTAGTGCGCGAGCCAGTTCACGAGTGGTCGTAGTCCCCTGGGCTCGACGCGGTAGTACACGTGGCGCCCCTCGCGCCGCTCCGACACGAGGCGGGCGCCACGGAGGGTGGCCAGATGCTGCGAGACCGCCGGCTGGGAGATGTCGAAGCGCGCCGTTAGCTCCTTGACGGGCGCCTCGCCGCGGGCGAGCCGCTCGAAGATGGCGCGACGGCTCGGGTCCGCCAGGGCGCGGAAGACGGCGTCCTCGACGTGCATGAGAGACAGATAAGTACCGGCTTATGGAATGTCAAGTCGGCGGCGCTCGTTCGCCTCGCATCGAGACACTGTGATTACCGAAAACCCATCCGCGCGGATGAGGTTGAACGGCATGGGCTTGTGCCGCTACCGTTCCGTGGGTGTGGAAACTGGTGCGGGCGCTCCTTGGCACGATGAGGTCGCTCTTCAAGCCGCGGCGCGAGCTCGTGCTCGAGAATCCGGCGCTGCGGCAGCAGATCGGCGTGCTCACCCGGACCCGCGGTAACCGACGTGTACGCCTGGGCGGTGGGACCGCGGCTTCTGGGTAGTCCTCTCGCATGTCTGGACGGGCTGGAGGGAGGCTCTGGCCATCGTCGAGCCTGCGACGGTGATCCGTTGGCACCGGGACGGGTTCCGGCGTTTCTGGACCCGTAAGTCGCGCTCGACGTCCGGGCCGTCCTCGGCTGGCTCCGGATGTCGTGGGCCTGATCCGGAGGATGTCGCGAGCGAACGTAACCTGGGGCGCTCCCCGCATCCGCAACGAACTTGCCAAGCTGGGCATCGACGTGGCCGTGTCAACGGTCGCGAAGTACATACTCCGGCGTCGCAAGCCGCCCTCGCCGACGTGGCGGGCGTTCCTGGACAACCACCGCAAGGACCTGGTGGCGCTGGACTTCTTCGTCGCGTCACGGCGGCGAGGTCCCCGTGGCAGAACCCGTATGCGGAGAGGGTCATCGGTTCGCTCCGACGGGATTGCCTGGACCACGTCATAGTGCTGGACGAGGTCCACCTTCAGCGAATCCTTGCGCAGTACTTCAAGTACTACAACGCGATCCGCTGCCACCTGTCCCTGGCCGGCGATGCCCCGGAGCCCCGGAGCGTGCAGGGACCGGAGTTCTAGCGTCGAGCGACCGCCACGTCGTGTTCGGCCATCAAGGTGAGGGGTCGCAGCCGGGCCCTCCGAGCCTCCTGAGAAGGTCATCCTTCTCACTTTCGAGGAGGGACTCTTGCGAGGCGTTCAGGTGCTGCATGACCTTGGCCAGGCCAACAGGATCGCTGGCACTGTGAGCCAGCTGGTCCCGGATGTCCCGAGACACTGCAAGCTTGCGGTTCCATGTGGCCACCGCCTCGGACTGCATGGCCTCCAACCCCGGCGGTGGGTCGAGTGCGCCCAGTCTGCCGGCCAGCCCCTGCTCTTTGATAATGGTGTCGGTCATCGCGGACACGACGGACGCCAGGGCGGTTAGGTCGCCGGCCATCAGCTTCTCTTGGATCTCCTCCGTCCTGCGCTTGAACCCAAGTTCCGCCTCTCGGTCCTCGGCGCAGACGACGCGAACCTGGCGCTGGTACTCCTGAACCTGGCGCTGGTGATTGAGCAGCGGCACGTCGCCGTTCGGTAGTTGCTTCGTCGACGCCATCGCGACGATGAGGACGACGGCTATGCAAACGACGACAAGCCCCCCGAACAGGAGCCGGTGGACACGGGCACGGAGCCACTGATCCGGTGATAGTCCGCTCGGAACGCGCACCTCGCCCATCTCCAACTCGAGGGCGGTGAGGCGATCGCGTTCGGGGAGTTGATGAAGGCGATGCAGCAGCCTCTCATGCCGTGCGACACGCCAGGCGAGCGCCGTCCAGGACAGGACGACCACAACGTAAGCGACGAGCGCCGGACCACTCGTTGCCACCGAAGGCAGCGCGTCAAGTGCGCGGGAAAGGAAGTTGCTCATGGACTACCTGTGGCGCCCCGCGCGTCGCGCCGCAACCTTGTGAACCGAGCGGATCGCGATGGGCAACATGGCTCCCCCTTTCGGTCCTGCCTGCCGCGTCGATCCAGCATAGCTGCTTCCGAGGTGAACCGCGGCGCGACTTAATTAGTGGCAATGGACGTTTCCGCATGGCGAGCTCGCTCCACTCCTGGAACGGCTCGCTGTCAGCGCAAGCTCAGCCAAGTCACGTGCCTGCTTCCTCGGGGAGGCCTCGGCAGCCTGCCTCTCGGATGTGGTCTAGGGCAAGGTGTGCCAGGCGCCGCAAGCGCCCGCGCGGTGCGCTGAGTACTTGGCCCAGAATCGCCCCGCGGAATACGAACGTTTCGTGAACTATTTGTTCTCGGAAAAGGAGATGGCTTACCAATATCTGCTGCGTCACCCCCAATCATTGGAGACACGGAAGGTGCTGGCCCCAAGACCCGGCTCGGCAACCAGGTGCCCGAAGCGGTGATTGCCTGGAGGTCGGCTTCGCCACGGTACGCGCCGGAGTACCGGTCGCTCGCGCCGCGCGGGGGCGCGCCGAAAGATCATCCCGGCGAATGTGGGCTGGGGACGATCGCGACAGACCGCGGGACGGCGATCGTCATGGACGCGATCGCGCCGGCGGCCGGAGGGTGGATCGCCTTCCGTGATGGGAAGGCGGGCGACCGCACCCGGCCACGCATCAGAGGTTCTTCTCAGCGCTCGAGGATCCAGCCGTGAACGTGCAGGCTGGCGTAGAGCGGGCGTATCGCGCGAAAGCCGGCGCGCCGCGCCCGATCCGGATACTCGGACGGAGCGATGAGGTGCAGGCGGTCGCGGACCCGGGCGACGTACTCGTCGCGAGCGGACGGAGCGAGCGGGGAGAACCAGTCGAGGTAGGCGCGGAGCATGGAGAGGTCCTCCGCAAACGCGTCCGTCTTCGCGAAGTCGGTCAACACAAGCGTGCCCCCGGGGAGAAGCCTGCGGGCGATCTGCTCGAGCAAGCGGTCCTTCGCTCCGTCATCGGGGATGAAGTGCAGGACGAAGCAGAGCAGGGCGGCGTCGTACCGTGGCTCGTCCGGCAGGTCCGAGATCACACCACACCGGAGGTCCACCCGCTCGATACCCAGGCCCCGGAAACGCGCGGCCGCGAACGCGATCATGTCCGGAGAGGGATCGATGGCGGTGATGCGGAACGCCGGATCGCGTGCGAGGTGCAGCACGTCCTGCCCCGTGCCGCAGCCGACCGAGAGGATCGAGCCGGCGGGGTGAGCAGGCGCGATGGCGGCCGTCGCCAGCTGGAGGATCGACTCGTAGCCCGGGATCCGGACCCGGATGTCCGAGTCAAACCGCTGGGCCCGCTCTCCCTCGAAGATCTCGACGAACTCCATTCCAGGCTCCTCCTGGGTGGCGGCGATCCGGCGTGTTCGTTCCGGGTCAGCGAGCCGTCGCCGGCCGGCGCGCGACGACCGTGATCATCCCGCCGGTGCTGTTCGCCACCTGGAGCGCGAAGCCGCAGCGTCCGAGACGGCCACCGCCCAGGCCATCGGGATCCGGAGCTTGCGGTACCAGCTCTTGCGGAGCGGCTCGCCGACGGTCGCCATCAGAGGACCTCGAACATGAGGAGGCGAGCGCGCCCGCCTCGTCCCACGATCGCCTTGTGGTGGTGTTCTTCGCCCGATTCGAGCAAGCCGACGTCACCCGACTTCATCCGGAGCGTGCGTTCCCGGAGCCGCAGCGAGAACTCCCCCTCGAGCACGTAGAACGCGTGCGCCTGCGTGCACCACTCCCTTTCCTCGAATCCCTCCGAGAGCTCCAGCAGCCGAACTTGCTGGGTCCCGCGCACGACCGTCTTGAAACGAATCCCCTGCGCGGGCGCCATCCAGGGGAGACCCTCGAACTCCACTCGAACATCCATCGCGCTCCCCTTCGCCGGGCAGTCCAACGCTTCACCGCCAAGAGGGGCTCGAATCGCTCGACCCCGAGCTGCGCGAGCAGAACGCCCCCCCTTGATGCGCCCACTTGGCACTGCGCGAGCCCGCACGCGTTGCCGGGTGACTCACGCGCCCGCTGTCAGGTGCGCGCGGATCGCGGCCGCGACCTCGTCCGGCCGCTCCAGGGCGAAGACGTGGGTGCCGCCGGGTACGACCGCTCGTCGAGTGTTCGGGATATGGGCCGCGAGCAGGTTGGCCACGGCGAGCGGACTCACCGGATCGGCATCGCTCCACAGAAGGAGCGTCGGCGCCCGGATGGACCCGAGTCGCGCGGTGAGGTCGGTTCGGTCCTCCACGAACCAGAGCGGCACCTCTGGCAGCGACGCCCGATACCCGGGCCGCCAGTCGGACCCTCCCAACCGCGCCACGTCGACGCCACCCGAGGTGGCAACCAGGACGAGCCGCGCCACAAGCTCCGGGTGCTCGATCGCGAGCCTCGTGGCGAGGACGCCACCCATGGATTGGGCCACGACGTGGCTGGCACCGTCCGGCATCCGATGAAGCAGCCAGCGATAGAGATCGTCGAGTGAACGAACGCCTGGAACGGATGGGATGCCGCCGAACCCGGGCCAGGCGAGGCGATGCCCCGGTCCGAGGTCAGCCAGCCGCTCTGCTACCGGTGCCCAGAATTCCGCGCGCCCAAACGCGCCAGGAAGGAACACGATTGGCTTCACGCGCGGAGCGTACCGGCTCCGAGGTTCACTTGTCTATTGCTTGCTGGTCGACGCTCCAACCGCTAGGAGCCTGTCGCCGTAACGGCTCACGAGCGGGCGCGGGGCCCGGTGGATTCCGTCCGTGCTGAGCGTAGGCCGGCGCAGCCGGCCGTAGTCGAAGCACGGACGGACGGTTGGGTTGGGCCGCCGAGGGGCGGCGCTACGCCTTCGCGCCGTGCAGCTTGAGCAGGTTGTGGGTCAGGCAGATGAGCGACCACTCGGAGCGCACCTTCGCGACGCCGCGCATCAGAAACTGCCGCAGCCCGCGCGCCTGCTTGATCTGGCCGAAGGGTGGCTCGGCGATCACTTTGCGCCGCGAGTAGATCGCCTTCCCCGCACGGGTCAGGAGCTTTCGCGTCATCTTCTGCTTCGGCGTCAGGGCCGCCGGTGGGCGACCGCGCGGCGGAGTTGGTGCTGGCTCTCCTCGCTTCTGGCGGCCGGTCGCAATGTGCGGGTCGATTCCCAGCGCCTGGGCAGCAGCGACGTTCTTCTCGGAGAAGTACCCGCTGTCGGCGCTCACCGCCTTCGGCGCCGCCCCGCAATTCTCCACCACGCGCTCGAGCATCGGCGCGAAGTGCTCGACGTCAGGAGGCTGGTTCGTCACTGCCTCCGCCACGATGATCTGGTGCTCTGCATCGACAGCGGCCTGGCAGTTGTAGCCCTGGAGGAAGGCGTCCCCTGTCTTCTGGATGCGGCTCTCGGGATCGGTGAAGTTCCGCTGCGCCTTCGGCGTGGGCGCGTCGTCTTCCTCGCGCGGGATT
>WNGB01031751.1_pt1 | contig 12871 bp, 12 predicted proteins | sample 5400681 | NCBI WGS metagenome assembly WNGB01 (sample SAMN13153367, study PRJNA577476) | soil metagenome | isolation source: 115 cm soil or saprolite under grassland replicate 2 | place: USA:California | collected 2016-06-15 | reverse complement strand
CTCGACGGCATCACGAAGGAAGCAGGGCACATCGCGGTCAAGTTCCACAACGAGCAGGGCGACATCGAGTTCACGCCGGCCGCGCTGCACATCGACGGGAAGCTCGGCGTCTCGAAGACGATCTTCGGCGACGCGTTCCAGTTCCTGCAGCAGACCGTGACGAAGAACGTCCCGAAGCTGACCATTCCGTCGCCGAGCATGGTCCACTACCGCGGCGGCCGGGCCGCGATCGACCCGCGCGTGTATCCCGATCTCGACTCGTTCTGGGCCGACCTCGTCGCCGCCTACCGCGAAGAAGTGCGAAGGCTCGGCGAGCTCGGCTGCACGTACCTGCAGTTCGACGACACGAGCCTCGCCTACATGAACGACCCGCACCAGCGCGAGTACATCGCGTCGATCGGCGGCGACCCCGAGCATCAGCACGTCGAGTACATCCACCACATCAACGAGGCGCTCGCCGATCGGCCCGCGGGGATGAGCGTCACGACGCACATGTGCCGCGGCAACTTCCGCTCCGCGTGGGCGGCCGAGGGCGGCTACGACTTCGTGGCGGAGGCGCTGCTGAACGAGCTCGAGGTCGACGGCTTCTTCATGGAATGGGACGACGAGCGCTCCGGCGGCTTCGAGCCGCTGCGCTTCCTGCCGAAGGGCGAGAAGCAGGTCGTCGTCGGCCTCGTGACGACGAAGCGCGGCCAGCTCGAGTCGAAGGACGAGCTGAAGCGGCGGATCGAGGCGGCGGCGAAGCACGCGCCGATCGAGCAGCTCTGCCTGTCGCCGCAGTGCGGAGCGAGGAGGAGCAGTGGGCGAAGCTGCGCTTGATCGTCGAGGTGGCGCGGGAAGTCTGGGGCTGACCGGCCGCTCCGTTCGCGACGCAACGTTCGACGTCTTCCGCCGGCGCGGGCTGACGACGCTGTTCTCGAATCCCGGCTCGACCGAGGTTCCGTTCCTCGCCGGGCTCCCCCACGATCTGCGCTTCGTGCTCGCGCTGCACGAGGGATCCGTTGTCGCGCTCGCCACGGGCTTCGCGATCGGCCGCGGCGAGCCCGCGCTCGCGATCCTTCACACGACGGCCGGTCTCGGCAACGCGGTCGGAGCGCTCGCCACGGCACGCGTCAACCGTGCGCCGCTCGTCGTGCTCGTCGGCCAGCAGGACCGTCGGCATCTCGCCTTCGAGCCGTTTCTTGCCGGCAGGCTCGAAGGGCTTGCGGGCGCCTACCCGGTGTCGGTCGAGCAGCCCGTCCGCCCGCAGGAGGTTCCCGGCGCGATCGAACGCGCGTACCACAGGGCTGCGACTCATCGCGGCCCCGCGCTCGTGATCGTCCCGATGGACGACTGGGAAGCGCCCGCCGACGAGGAGCGCGAAGCGGCGGCGGCGGGACGCGTGCTCCACGCCGCTGCCGCCGATCCCGAAGCGGTCGACGCGCTCGCCGCGTTCCTCGCATCGGCGGAGTCGCCTGCGTTCGTCGTCGGGGCCGGTGCCGACGACGCGGAGACGTGGTCGGCGCTCGTCGAGCTCGCGGAGCGCCTCGTGGTGCCTGTGTTCCAGGAGTCGTTCGGTGCGCGCGCCGGGTTTCCGCAGGACCATCCGTTGTTCGCGGGCTTCCTCCCGGCCGACCGGCCGCGGCTCCGCGAGAAGCTGGCGCCGTACGATGCGGTGCTCGTCGTCGGCGCTCCGGTCTTCAGGCAATCGCCGTTCACGCCGGGACGCTTCACCGAGCCGCAGACCCGCATCGCGCTCGTCACGGACGATGCGGACGAGCTGCACCGCAGTCCGGCCGAGCTCGCGGTCCTCGCGCCGCCGGCCGCCGCCTGTCGCGAGCTCGTGCTGCGCGTGCCGGCGCGCGATGTGGCGCCACCCGAGGCGTTCCGCGCGCCGCCGCCGCCTGAGCCGGAGGAACCCTTGCGCGCGGGTCACGTGCTCGCGGCGCTTGCCGAGCGCCTCCCGCGCGACGCGATCGTGGTTGAGGAGGCGCCCGTCGACCGGCCCGAGCTGCACGAACGGCTCCCCGCGCGCATGCCGCTCGGCTTCCTCAGCGCGGCGATGGGCGGCCTCGGCTTCGCGCTCGGCGGCGCGACCGGCGTCCGGATGGCGCTGCCCGAGCGGCCGGTCGTCGCCGTCGTCGGGGACGGCTCGTCGATCTACGGGATCCAGGCGCTGTGGAGCGCCGCGCACTACCGCGTCGGCGTTTTCTTCGTGATCCTGTCGAACGGCGGCTACGCGATCATGGATCGCCTGGCGGAGCGTCAGGGCCGCGAGCCGCCGTGGCCGTCGTTCGACGTCGACGTTGCGGCGCTCGCGCGTGCGTTCGGCTGTGCCGCACGCCGGATCACGACGCACGACGAGCTGCTCTACGAGCTGGACGAGCTCGTGCCGACGCTCGCGTCGCGCGACGAGCCGGTGCTGCTCGACGTCGTCATCGCGCCGACGCAGACGTTCGCGCCGTAGCCATGCCGGCAGATCGGATGACGGCACGGCTCGCGCAGACGACCGTTCTGGTTCTCGCGCCTCCTTGGCAGAGATACGGGAAGGCGGGGCTCCCCGGCCGCCGAAAAAGGGTGTGCTGGCGTTCTGCGAGAGCGCGATGCGGGCGTCAGGCGAGCGGGACGAGCACGGTCCAGCTGAAGGCGCCGGCGAGGGCGGCGCAGGCCGTTGCGCCCGCGGCAGCGGGTGCCCACCGCCGAACTGCAGTCTGAGCGCCGGCCAGGTAAAGGGCGCTGCCTGCGCCGAAGGCGAGCGACGACACGGTCTCGACGACGTTGAACGCGATCCCGGCCGTCACGGCGAGGTCGGCCTCGACTCCGTGCGCACGCAAGGCGAACGCCGCCGCGGCCCCGGCGACGCCGATGTTGCCGGGCGTGAGCGGCAGGACTCCCGCGAGCTGAACAGCGGGAACGACGAGGAACGCGGCCGCGAGCGGGCGGTCGACGCCGAACGCGGCCATCACCGCGGATACGGCAGCGAGGCGGATCGCCAACGCAAGCCCGGTCCACGCGAGCAAGCTTGCGGCCGCCCGCGGCGAGCGGCCGAGCTCGCGGAAGCCGTCGAGCAGATGAGCGATGCGGCGTGAGGAGTGGAGTCGCCGGGCGACGAGCGCGGCGGCAACGGCTGCCAGCGGCGCGCACGGGAGGATCAGCAACGGCCACAGCGGAAGGACGCCCGCGGAGACCGCGATCGCAGCGAGCGCACCGAGCCAGACCAGATGCGCTGCGCCGATCGCCGTGCCGATGCCGGCGACGCTCCACATGCGTCCCTCGCCCTCCACCGCGCGGGTGTAAAGCGCGAGTCGCACCGCCGTCCCGAGCTTTGCCGGCGCGAGCGAGTTGACCAGCGACCCCGCACCGAAACAGGCTGCGGAATCGACAAGCCCGATCGACGCGCCGAGCGACCGGAGCCCCGCCCGCCAGACGGCGCCGGCGACGACCAGCGCGCCGGCGAAACAGCAGCCGGCGAGCCAGAGCCACGCCGCCGAAGCCTCGTCGAGCCCAGCCAGCCCGTCGCGAACCTGGTCGCCGAGCAACTGCGGCGACGCCAAAGCAAGCGCAGCCAGTCCAAGCGACAGCCCACACCAGAGCACATGTCCACGACGCAGCTCGACTCCGGAGACCCCCACCCTCCTTGGATCGGCATCGGGGGGCAACTCCTGAAGGGCCGGCCCCGCCGCGGGTCCGGTATTCGTACGCTGATCGAAAAGAGGGCGCCGAAGCGCCCTCCTTCGATTAGGTGATCTTCAGGACGCGTTTCCGCTTCGGCTGCGTGACGGAGCTGTAGACGTACTTGCCCTTCTTGAGCGTGACCGTCCACGTGCTGCGTCCGGTGCCTTTGACGCTCGTCTGCTTGGTGACTCCGGGCCCGGCGAGGCGGAAGCCGGTCGTCTTCGAGTTATCGGTGACGACGATCGTGTACTTGCCGTGCGGCAGCTGCGTCACGAGCTTGCCGTCGAGGCGCAGCGTGAGGAAGGCGTTGCCGATCGTGCCCTGGAGGATCTTGCCGCCCAGCACGCTGCTCGGGACGAGCTTCGTCATGTTCGGCAGTGAGTCGATCACGCCGAACTCCTTCGTGTACTTTGCGAGCTGGACGAGTTTGTCGCGGTCGACGACCGAGCTCCAGATCGGCAGGCGGATGTTCTTCGTCGCCGACGGGAGCAACGCGCGGATCTCGTCGGGATGAGCCTGCGCGTAAGTCAGCGACTCGTTCATGGCGTCGCGGAACGACTTCGCCAGCTCCGGGTTCTTCGCTATCCAGTTCTCGAGCGCGCCGTAGCAGCCGATCGGCCAGTACTTGCCGAGCACCGGCCCGGGTGCCATGACGATGCGGTCGCCGTCGGCAAGTCCCTGGGTCACGAACGGCTCGGGTGCCCAGAAGGCGTCGATCTGCCCGTTCCTGAGCGCCGACACCATCGACGGGAACGGCAGTGAGACGAGCTTGGGGGCGTTCGGGTCGACGCCGAGCTTCTTCAGCGCTGCTTTGATCATCACCTCGCCGACGCCTTTTAGCGCGTTGACGGCGATCGTCCTCCCGGCCAGGTCTTGCGCCGTGCGGATCGAGCTCGACCCCTTGACCAGGATGTTCTGCCAGTTGTCGTCGACGCTCGTGCCCTCGTCGTCGCTCGCGGCGACGACCGTGAACTTGATGCCCTGGGTGCGTCCAATGATCGCCGGCACGTAGCCGATGTAGCCGATGTCGCCGTCGCCATTCGCGAGCGCGAGCACGATCTCGTTCCCGCTCTGCAGCGTCTTCTTCTTGATCTCGATCCCGTGGTTCGCGAAGAACCCCTTCTGGATGCCGAGGTCGAGCGGGAAGCCGTTCGCGATCGGCAGCGTGTCGAGGTTGATCGTCGTGAGCTTGGTCCTGCCGGGCGCGCTCGCCGCAGAACCTCCGAACAACAGTACGGACACGAGCGCGGACAGAATCGCCGTGGCGAAAAACCGTCGTCTCATCCCAGTCCTCCCTCCTGATCGATTCTCATGCGGGTACCGGCAGCTCCCGCTTGATCAGCCGGTAGACGTGCCCGCGCAGGTGCACGAACTCGGGCAGCTCTTTCGTCGTGATCTGATCTCGCGGCCGATCGAGGTCGACCTGCACGATCTCCTTCACTTCCGTTGGCGAGTGCGTGAGTACGACTACGCGATCGGCGAGGTATACCGACTCGTCGATGTCGTGAGTGACAAACAGGATCGTGATGCCGTACTCCTCGCGAACGCGCAGCACGAGGTCTTCAAGGTCGCCGCGCGTCTGGGCGTCGACTGACGCGAACGGCTCGTCCATCAGCAGGATCGACGGTTGGTAGGCGAGTGCGCGTGCGATCGCGACGCGTTGCTGCATGCCGCCGGAGAGCTCCCAAGGAAAATGCGCGGCGAACCGTGTCAGCCCGACGGCCTCGAGCGACTCGTCGACGAGCCGGCTGCGCTCGCTGCTCGTCAGCTTCTTGTGCCGCAGCGGTAGCAGCACGTTGTTCCGCACGGAGCTCCACGGCATCAACGAACGACCGTACTCCTGGAAGACGAGTGCCATCGCCTCCGGCGGCGATGTGACGCGCTTGCCGCGAAGCGTGATCTCGCCGCGCGTGGGGCGGAGGAGCCCGGCGACGCATTTGAGCAGCGTCGTCTTGCCGCAACCGGACGGGCCGACGACGCAGACGAACTCACCGTCCTCGACCACGAAGGAGACGTCCGCGATCGCATGCGTCGCCCTGATTCCCGTCCCGTACGTCTTGGCAAGGTGGCTGATTTCGAGCATCAGACCGTTGCCGCCGCGCGCCAGCCGCGATGCCAGGCCAGCAGGCGCCGCTCGACGAGGAGAAACAGGACGTTGAGGAGATATCCGAGCACGCCGATCAGCACGATCGCGGCCCACATCGGCGTGAACTGGAACGTGTTCTTCGAGATGAGCAGGACGTAGCCGACGCCACTCGTGCTCGAGAAGTACTCCGAGAGGACCATCATGATCACGGCGAGCGACACGCTGGTGCGCATGCCTGCGGCGATCTGCGGCGCCGCCGCGGGAAGGACGAGCCGGCGGATCCGCTCCAGCTTCGGCACGTTGTACGAGCGAGCGGTCTCGAGCAGCGTGGGGTCGATCCCTCGCACGCCGTCGATCGTGTTCAGCAGGATCGGGAAGAGGCAGAAGAACGCGATGAACGAGACCTTCTGCACGTTGCCGATCGAGTGCAGCAGGATGATCGAGATCGGCAAGAGCGCCGGCGGCGGCATCGCGCGCCAGTATTCGATGTGCGGCATCGTCCAGAGCCGCGCCCAGCGCGAGAGTCCGATCGGGATCCCCAGCGCGATTCCGGCGACGACGGCGATGAGGAAGCCGAGGCCGATGCGCTCGAGACTCGGCACGACGTGCGTGCCGAACTGCGAGAAGAGCCACAGGTGCTGGAACTCGACGAGGATCGTCGACAGGCGCGGGAACTTCGACGACTCCAGGTGTACGGTCCACACCTGCCACGCCGCGAGGATCGCGACGGGCACCGCGATCTCCGCTCCGACCTTGGCGGCCCGATAACGGCTCATGGCATTTCCACCCGCTGTGACGGGTGCCAGCGCAACGCGCGTCGCTCCATCGTTGTGAAGACGAGGTGGATCGCGACGCCGAGGAACCCGGTCGCGAGCGCCAGTGCGTAGAGCTGCACGTCGAGGCCGTAGGCCTGGGCCAAGTTCATCTCCTGTCCGAGGCCGTTCGTGCCCATGAAGAGCTCCGCGGTGAAGGCAAGGATCAGCGAGACGGTGGACGAGATGCGCAGGCCCGTCGCGATGTACGGAGGTTCGTCCCGAGCGTCAGGAAGAGCACGGGGATGAGCGCGGCCGAGGGGATCGGGCGCAGGAACTCGATCGGGATGCGGAACGCGCTCGCCGCGAAGTCGCTCGAGCCGAGCAGGATGCCGATCGGAACAGCGAGGGCGGTCGCGATGCCGAGCCCGAGCGCCCAGCCGCGCACCGTGTCTGCGAACGACCACCAGAAGTGGCTCGTCTGCATCATCCGCCACAGCTCCTCGAAGCTCGTGCTCATCGCCGGCAGGTCACGCTGCGAGATGGCGCCGGTGCGGGAGATCACCTCCCAGAAGGCGAGCGCCGACGCGATCGAGAGCACGAAGACGACCGGCTCGGCGAGCGACATGCGCCGCTCACGGGCAACCGCGACCGCCGGCCCCGTTGTCGCGACCTCACCTGCCGCCATTTCCCACCTGTCCGAAGCCGATGTGGTCCGAGATCTCTTCGGCGGTCCGCTTGAGCGCCGCGGCGAGCTCGTCCAGGAGCTCGTCCATCGACACGAGCGACCGGTGCACGGCGATGTTGATCGCAGCGACGACGTCACCGGTCTGCGACCACACCGGTGCGGCGATCGAGCGCAAACCGTAGGCGAGCTCCTCGTTGTTGACCGCGAGCCCTTGCTCCCGCACGCGCTCGAGCTCTTGTAGGAACGCCCGTTTGGCCGTAATGGTGTTGGGGCCGCGGCGCGCGAGCTGGACCGTTGCGAGGACGGCCTTCAACTCGCCGCCGGGAAGAAACGCCAGCAGAATCTTGCCCATCGACGTGCAGTACGCCGGCAGCCGCGAGCCGACGTGGAGATTGAGGTCGATCTCCCGCGGCCCCGAGCCGCGACGGCGCTCGATGTACACGATGTCCGATCCGTCGAGCACCGCCATGTTCACGGTGTGACCGGTCGCCTGGCTGAGCTGCTCGAGATGAGGGGCGGCAATGTGGCGCAGCTCCATCGAGTTGATCGCGGAGAAACCGAGGTCGAGCACGCGCGGGCCGAGCCGGTACTTCCTCGTCTCGGTGTCCTGTTGCAGGTAGCCGAGCGCGGCGAGCGTGGAGACGTAGCGATGCGTCGTGCTCCGGCTGAGCCCCACCTGCCGCGAGAGATCGCTCACCCCGAGGAGCGGCTGGGCCGAGCGGAAAGTGGACAGGATCGCCAGCCCCCGCTCGAGCGACTGCGACCCCGCAGGCTCCGGCCTCGCCACGGCGCATGTTCTACTAGCTGGGACACCGTCTTGACAAGTGGACACCGCTCCCGCGCGCGTCGTATCGTTCCCGCCGACGCCAACGAGGGAGGGAGCCGACGTGCTCGCGACGCAGGAATACCGGCAGTTCATCGGCGGCGACTGGGTCGACGCCGCGGACGGCGCGACGTTCGAGGATCGAGACCCGTACACCGGCGACGTGGTCGCAACCGTCGCGGCCGCCGGCGCAGAGGACGCCCGGCGCGCGATCGAGGCGGCCGACGCTGCGTTCGCCGCATGGTCGGCGGCGCCGCCCGCCGAGCGGCAGCGCGTCTTCCTCAAGGCCGCCGACGTGCTCGAAGGCCGGTTGGACGAGATCGTCGGCCTGCTCGCGCGCGAGACCGGCTGCAGCTTCGGCTTCGGCATGTTCCAGCTGGGCTTCGTCCCGGGCCTCTTCCGGCAGGCGGCGGGCATCGCCTACGCGCCGGTCGGGCAGGTCATCCCGTCGGACGTGCCCGGGACCTTCGCGATGGGCCTGCGCAGGCCGGTCGGCGTCGTGGCTGCGATCGCGCCCTGGAACGCGGCGCTGATCCTCTCGGCGCGCTCGATCGCGGCCCCGCTCGTGCTCGGCAACACGGTCGTCCTCAAGCCCTCGGAGTGGTCGCCGGTCAGCGGCGGGCTGATCTGGGCCGAGATCTTCGCCGAAGCCGGCCTGCCCGAGGGCGCCCTCAACGTCGTCACGCACGCCCCAGGCGCGGCCGGGCCGATCGGCGACGAGCTCGTCTCGCATCCGGCCGTGCGCCGGCTCAACTTCACCGGCTCGACGAACACCGGCCGCAAGCTCGCCGAGGCCGCGGGCCGCAACCTGAAGCGCATCGTGCTCGAGCTCGGCGGCTACAACCCGTTGATCGTGCTCGGCGACGCCGACCTCGAGTACGCGGTCAACGCCTCGGCCTTCGGCGCCTTCCTCCACCAGGGTCAGATCTGCATGTCGGCGCGCAAGATCATCGTCGAGCGCTCGATCGCCGACGAGTTCACCGAGCAGCTCGCGGCCAAGACGAAGACGCTCAAGACGGGCGATCCCAAGGAGCACGACACGATCATCGGGCCGCTGATCAACGAGGACGCGCTCGCCACCGTCAGCGCGCGCGTCCAGGACGCGGTCGCGAAGGGCGCGCGGGTGCTCGCGGGCGGCGAGGCGGTGGGCCCGTGCTACCAGGCGACGCTGCTCGCGGACGTGCCGGAGGACTCGGACTTCGCAAAGGTCGAGACGTTCGGCCCCGTCGCCGCGATCGAAGTGGCCGACAGCGCCGAGGACGCGGTGGCGCGCGCGAATGCGACGACGTATGGGCTCAGCGCGGGCATCCTCACGAGCGATCCGGATCGCGGCTTCTCGCTCGCGCAGCAGATCGAGGCGGGCATCGTGCACGTCAACGACCAGCCGGTCGGCGACGAGCCGCAGATGCCGTTCGGCGGCGTGAAGGACTCCGGCTGGGGACGCTTCGGCGGGCAGGCGGTGATCGACGAGTTCACCGAGCTTCGCTGGATCACGATCACGAGCGGCTCGCATCCGTTCCCGTTTTGATCCTCTCGCTCGGCGACGCCGTCGAAGAGCTCGTCCGTGACGGCGACACCGTTGCGCTCGAGGGCTTCACGCATCTCATCCCGCACGCGGCGGGCCACGAGCTGATCCGCCGCGGCAAGCGCGAGCTGACGCTCGTGCGCATGACGCCGGACGTCGTCTACGACCAGCTGATCGGGATGGGCTGCGCGCGCAAGCTCGTCTTCTCCTGGGGCGGCAACCCGGGCGTCGGCTCGCTGCACCGCTTCCGCGACGCGGTCGAGCAGGGCTGGCCGGAGCCGCTCGAGCTCGAGGAGCACTCGCACGCGGGCATGGCGGCTGCCTATGCCGCCGGCGCTGCGAACCTCCCGTTCGGCGTCCTACGCGGCTACACCGGGGGCGACCTGCCGGCGCACACGCGCGTCGGCCGCGTGACGTGCCCGTTCACCGGCGAGCAGCTCGCCGCCGTGCCCGCGCTCCGGCCGGACGTCGGCATCGTTCACGCGCAGCAGGCCGATCGGCAGGGCAACGTCCAGCTCTGGGGAATCCTCGGCGTGCAGAAGGAGGTCGTGCTCGGATCAGCGCGGTCGATCGTCACGGTCGAGGAGATCGTCGACGAGCTCGAGCTCCGCCCGGGCGGAGCGGTGCTGCCGAGCTGGGTGGTCGACGCGGTCGTGCTCGCGCCCGGCGGCGCACATCCCTCGTACGCGCACGGGTACTACGAGCGCGACAACGACTTCTACGTCGCGTGGGACGCGATCAGCCGCAACCGTGATCGCTTCCGCGAGTGGATGCAGCGACATGTCCTCGACACGGCGGACGTCGGCGAGTACCGCGCCAGCCTTCGCGCCGAGGTACCGGCGGCGTGACCGGCATGAACAATGTCCCGGGACCTGGTCCCGGGACAGGTGCGCAAGGGCCAACGCGCGGGACCTGGTCCCTGGACGTGAGCGCGAGGGACATGGCCCAGGGACAGTCCCCACCGCGGGGGTACAACGCTGACGAGATGATGGCGGTCGAGGCGGCGCGACGGCTCGACAACGGAACGGTGTGCTTCGTCGGCATCGGCCTGCCCAGCCTCGCGGCGAACCTCGCTCGGCGTACGCACGCACCGAGTTGCGTGCTCGTCTACGAGAGCGGCACGATCGGCGCGAAGCCGGCCCAGCTGCCGCTGTCGATCGGGGACGGCGAGCTGGCGGAGACCGCCGATGCCGTCGTCTCCGTGCCGGAGATGTTCGGCTACTGGCTGCAGGGCCGCCGGATCGACGTCGGCTTTCTGGGCGCGGCGCAGATCGACCGCAACGGCAACCTCAACAGCACCGTCATCGGCGACTACGCCGCGCCCAAGGTGCGGCTTCCCGGCGGAGGAGGTGCGCCGGAGATCGCGACTTCGGTCGAGAATGTCTTCGTCATGCTCCGTCACTCGCGGCGCGCGTTCGTTCCCAAGCTCGACTTCACGACGAGCGTCGGCGAAAACGTGCGCGTCGTCGTCACGGATCTCGGCATCCTCGAGCCACGCAACGGCGAGCTGTCGCTCGTCGCGGTGCATCCAGGCGTCGCCGCCGAGGACGTGGTCGCGGAGACGGGCTGGGAGCTTCGCGTCGTCGAGGACGTGCACGAGACCGCCCCGCCGACCGCCGACGAGCTGGCCGCGTTGCGCGCACTCGAGACGAAAGGGAGCAGCCCGTGGCAGTGACCGGCGAGGAGACGCCGGTCGTCCTGCCGGACGACCCGAGCTTCGGCCCCGAGGTTCAGATCGACTATCCCGGCTACCGCTCGACGCGGTGGCGCGCGCCGAAGCGGCCGCTCGTGACGTTGCCAGAGGAGTTGCACGACCTCGAGGGCCCGGTGTTCGGCGCCGAGACGGTCGGAGAGTTCGACGACGATCTCACGCGACAGCATCCAGGCGAGCCGCTCGGCGAGCGGATCGTCGTGACCGGCCGCGTGCTCGACGAGGACGGCCGCGCGGTGCCCGGCGCGCTCGTCGAGATCTGGCAGGCAAACGCCGCCGGGCGCTATCACCACGACGTCGACCGGCATCCGGCGCCGCTCGACCCGAACTTCTCGGGCGCCGGGCGCTGCCTGTCGGACGGCGAGGGGCGCTACCGCTTCGTCACGGTCAAGCCGGGCGCGTACCCGTGGGGCAACCACGAGAACGCGTGGCGACCTGCGCACATCCACTTCTCCGTCTTCGGCCGGCTATTCACGCAGCGCCTCGTGACGCAGATGTACTTTCCCGGCGATCCGCTGTTTCCGTACGACCCGATCTTCAACTCGGTGCGCGACCCGAAGTCGCGCGCGCTGCTCGTCGCGCGCTTCGACCTCGAGACGACGCAGCCCGAATGGGCGCTCGGCTTCCAGTGGGACATCGTGCTCGGACGCGGCGGCTCGCGCACCACGCCGGTGGAAACGTGATGCTGCCGCGCACGCCGTCGCAGACGGTCGGTCCCTTCTACGCGATCGGGCTTTGCCGGCGGCCCGAGAACGAGCTCGTCCCGCGTGACGAGCCCGGCGCGGTGCAACTGATCGGACAGCTGCTCGACGGCGAGGATGCGCCGATCAGCGACGGCGTGATCGAGCTCTGGGACGGGAATGGGCACCGCTGGGGCCGGTGCGGCACCGATCCGGAGGGCCGTTTCTCGTTCGTCGTCGCCCGCGCGCCGCATTACGAGGTCTATGTGTTCGCGCGCGGACTGCTCAGGCACCAGTTGACGCGGGTCTACTTCGCCGACGCGGGGGCACCCGAGACGCTGACGGCGGTGGAGGAGAACGGCGCCTTCCGCTTCGACATCCGGCTGCAGGGGGACCGGGAGACGGTCTTCTTCGCGCATTGACCTTCGCGGCGATCTTCGTGCCGCAGCCGTTGCGCGAGGCGGTGTCGGACGAGGCGTGGCTCGCGGCGCTGCTCGCCGCGGAACGTGCGCTCGCGCGCGCCCAGGCGCAGGTCGGCCTGATCCCGCAGCTCCCGGACGACGTGTTTACGGCCGACGGCCTGGACGCGGAGGAGCTCGCGCGCGACGGCCGGGCTGCGGGCAATCCGGTCGAGCCGCTCGTGCGACGTTTGCGCGAACGGTCGGAGCACGTCCATCACGGTGCGACGTCGCAGGACATCCTCGACACCGCGGCTGCGCTGGTCGCACGCGACGCGACGGCGCTGATCGCCGAGGAGCTGGATGGAGTCGCGCAGGAGTGCGCGCGGCTTGCGGAGGAGCATCGAGCAACGGTGATGGCGGCGCGCACGCTCCTGCAGCAGGCGGTGCCGACGACGTTCGGGCTGAAGGCGGCGAGCTGGCTCGTCGGCGTCGTCCATGCGCGTTCGCGCCTTCCGCGCCTTCCCGCGCAGCTCGGCGGCGCGGCCGGAACG
>WNGB01021296.1_pt1 | contig 12871 bp, 11 predicted proteins | sample 5400681 | NCBI WGS metagenome assembly WNGB01 (sample SAMN13153367, study PRJNA577476) | soil metagenome | isolation source: 115 cm soil or saprolite under grassland replicate 2 | place: USA:California | collected 2016-06-15 | reverse complement strand
TGGACCCGAGCGCAGATCGTTCAGCTCAGCAACCGTATTGCCGACGAGTGCCAGGTGGCGCGCGAGGCGATGCTGGGCTGCGCCATCGCCGAGTCGGACCTGCGCTGGAACGCCCGTCGGCCGCCCGATCCGGCCGACGACGAGCGCTTCTGGCCCGACGTCTCGGCCGGCGTCTGGCAGCAGGCCGTGCGCTGGTCGGCGGAGTACGCGGGGCTTGGGCTGGGCGGCGGCTACCCCGGTCGCGAGACGACCGAGCAGATCGTGGCGCGCTACTACGACCCCGAGCACGCCGCCCGGCTGGCAGCCACGCAGATCAAGCACTGGCTGGAAGTCTCGAATGGCGACGTGCTCGATGCGCTGTGCCGGTACAACTGGCCCGCTCGAGCGCCGTCGGCCAATCCTAACCGAGAGAACTACAGGCGTGGGATCGCGGAGGCGAGGAAGCTGCTCGGGCTCCCTGGCCCCCAGCCCGCCGCGACCCTGCGCTTCGACCCCGCCACGCCAGCCGTCTTGCAGCCCGGAGCCTGGCAGTGCTCGGCCGCCACTCTGGCCTGGATGCTCGAGAGCATCGGTCGCCCGACGAGCGTGGACCAGGCGGTAGTGGCTCTCGGACCGCGGATCGATCCAGAGGTTGGGCTGGTGGACGCGAGTGGAGCAGGGCTCGTCCAGACACTGGCCGAGCTCGGGCTTCGAGGTGGCAGCCTGGGCACGGCAGGTTGGGACGACGCGGTGGCCAGGGTCGGGCTGATGCCGGTCGCGATCGGTGGGCGCGGCTGGTACCACTGGGTCGGCGTGAGACGGGCGACGCCTGGGAACGGGCTCGAGCTGGCGAATCCGAGCCCCGGCTGGAAGGGCGTCGGCGACATGCTGAGCCGCGACCAATGGGACCAGTTCGGTCCGTTCGCCCTGGTCTGGATCGAGCTAACAGCGGAGGAGGAGATGGCACCGGTCGAAGAGCTGGAGAAGAAGGTGAACGGGCTGGTGACGGCCCTGGCGCACGTGTGCGACATCGTGATCGAGCCGCTGGCCGCCAAACACGTCTCTCGCGAACAGCGGATCGAGGCCGTCCGGCAGGCTCGCCAGATCCGCGAGCAGTTCCTCGGGCCGAGACCAACGCTGCCAGACCGCGCGGCGTGACGAGAGTAGTGGTAGGCGCGCGATTCATCGCGCCCTACTGGGGAGAGGGCGCAATGAAAAACGTCACTCCCGAAACGATTCGCATCTAGCCGAATGTCTGGTGGTGGCGTAACGAAGAGACAGCTGGTGAGGAGCATGAGATCGTTCGCTTCGCTCAGATGACAGGAAGCCGATAGCGTAGAATGTCTCGGAGGAGCAGCCGTCCCAACGGGCGCCATTGAGGCAGGAGAGCGCGTGAGCGAGCGGGCGTGGTTTCGCTGCATCGCCGGGTGTCCCGGCGAGTATGCGCTCACCGAGGTGACCTACCAGTGCCCGGCCTGTGGCGCGCTGCTCGAAGTGGCGCACGATCTGGACCGTCTGCGCGAGCGCAGCTCGGCCGCCTGGATGAAACTGTTCGACGAGCGCTACAAGCGCACCACCTGGCCGTACGGCAGCGGGGTGTGGGGCAAGAAGGAATGGGTTGCGCCGCACGTCGACGACGGCAATGTCGTCTCGCTCGACGAGGGCGGCACGAACCTGTTCTGGGCCGAGCGCTACGGCGCCGAGCTGGGTCTCGACGACCTGTGGGTCAAGATGTGCGGCAACAGCCACACTGGGTCGTTCAAAGACCTGGGCATGACCGTCCTGGTCTCCACGGTCAAGCAGATGATCGCCCAGGGGGCGCCGATTCGGGCGGTGGCCTGCGCTTCGACCGGCGATACGTCCGCTGCGCTCGCGGCTTACTGCGCGGTGGCCGGCATTCCGGCCGTGGTGATCCTGCCGCGCGACAGGGTCAGCACGGCCCAGCTCGTCCAGCCGCTCGCCAACGGGGCGCTGGTCTTGTCGGTCGACACCGATTTCGATGGCTGTATGGCGCTTGTCAAGCGGCTCGCCAAGGAGCCGGGCATCTACCTGGCCAATTCGATGAACTCGCTCCGAGTCGAGGGCCAGAAGACCGTGAGCATCGAGATCGTCCAGCAGTTCGACTGGGCGATACCGGACTGGGTGATCGTCCCGGGCGGCAATCTGGGCAACACGGCCGCGCTGGGAGCCGGGTTCGCCATGATGCGAGAGTTAGGGTTGATCGAACGTCTGCCGCGCATCGTCGTTGCCCAGGCCGAAAGGGCCAACCCCTTATACCAGTCTTTTCAGCGCGGTCTGGACGTGCTCGACCCGATGTTCGCCCAGCCGACTCTGGCGACGGGCGACCGAGGATGAGCTGGCCCAGGCGGCCGCGCGCGCCGATCGGACCGGGCTGTTTACCGACCCGCACACGGGGGTCGCCCTGGCGGCGCTCGAGCAACTGGTCGCGAAGGGGATATTCGGGGCGCGTGATCGGATCGTGGTCATATCGACCGCCAACGGGCTGAAGTTCCCGGAGTTCAAGATCCGTTATCACGAGGGAACGCTGGACGGGATCGGCGACTGCCATGCCAACAGCCCGGTCGTGCTGCCCGCCGACTACGAGGCCGTCAAGCGCGCCGCGCTGTCGCTGACGTAGGGGCGCTGCTTGCTGCGCCCCTATGGCGCCCTTCCATCTGACAAGGGCGCAGCAAGCAGCGTCCCTACCCACGGCCTCGGCGTTGCCGCGTCGCCGCCCCTAACCTATCATGCCGCGAGATCCCGGCTGGAGGATTCGATGCAGGCGACGGAGCAGATCGAGCGATCGGCGCAGCGGTTGAGCCCCGGGCAGGCCGTTGTGGCCTGTCTGCGCGCCAACCGTGTGGACACCGTCTTCGGGTTGGACGGGTCGCACGTCATCCAGATCTATGATGCCCTCTCTGACGCGCCGGAGATCAGGTCGATCACCGTCAAGCACGAGAACAACGCGGCCATAGCGGCCGAGGTGTACGGCCGGCTGACCGGGCGGCCCGGCGTAGTCGTGGTAACGGCCGGGCCGGGCGCCACCAACTCGCTCTCTGGCGTCGCGGGCGCTTACGCGGCTGGCGCGCCGCTCGTCCACATCTCCGGCGGAGTCGCTCCAGGTTCCGCCAAGGAAGCCTTCCACGGCGTCGACGAGCCCGACTTCCTGCTTCGCGCTTTCGAGTCGGTCACCAAATGGTCGGCGCGGGTTACGGAAGCCAGCCAGATCCCAAAGGCGCTCAATCGGGCCTTCGCGATCGCCGTCGCGGGGCGGCCCGGGCCGGTCCACGTGGAGATCGCCGAGAACGCGCTGAAGGAGGAGCCGGTCGAGGTATCGACTGCTGCCCCCACCCCTACCCCAGATTTGGGGGAGGGCTGGGGTGGGGGCCCCGGCTTCGATACCCTGATCCAGCGGATCGACAGCGCGGAATCCGTCGCCATCGTGGCGGGCAAGGGGGCATGGTGGCCCCGGGTCAGCGCAGAGCTGGTCCGCCTGGCCGAGCGAATCGGCGCTCCTGTCGCTCACACCTGGGACGGCCACGCTGCGATGCCGACCGTCCATCCGCTATCCGCCAGCTTGTGGTGGGGAGAGGCCCGCAGCCACCCGATCGCTGCGCGATTGGTCTCCGAGGCCGACCTGGTCCTCGGGGTCGGAGCTCGGGAGGGGACTGAGGCGACGCTCGGGCTGGCCGAAGAGGCCGGCGAGCGCCTCGTGCTGCTGAATCCGTCCGATCTGGGCGCCTCGAGCGATCCAGTGGCGATACCTTCGGTAGACGGCCTGGCGGCGGCTCTGGCGAGGTTGGCGGATGAGTGCCGCGCCCGCCCAGCCGCGTCGGCAGCGCTCGAGGCCTGCGCTCAGGCTCGTGAGCTGCTCAGGCGCGGGTTGGAGATCGAGCTGGAGCGGCATCGTTCAGCTCGGCCCTGGCACATTGGCCTGGCGTTGGACGCGCTGGCGCGGCGGATAACGCCGGACACGATCGTCGTCAGCGACGTCAGCAACGTGAAGTTGTGGGCTCCCCTGCAGCTGCCGGCCTTCGGCCCGGAGTCCCACATTCAGGCCGGCTCCTGGGGGGCGATGGGTTACGCGCTGCCGGGGGTCCTGGCGGCTGGCCTGCTGCGGCCCGAGAAGAAGATCATCGGGCTGGCCGGCGACACCTCGTTTCTGATGGCTTCGAGCGACTTCGGGACGATCTGCCAGCTTGGACTGCCGGTCGTCGTAGCGGTCCACAGTGACGGCCAGATCGGGATGATCACCAACATGTTGACGCGTGCCTACGGGCGTGCCTACGCCACGGAGATCGGCGAGGTCGATTTCGTCCGCTACGCCGAGGCGTTCGGTGGGCGCGGGATACGCGTGGACGATCCCTCGCAGTTGGACGCGGCCTGGGATCAGGCGCTGGCAGCGGATGGGCCAGTGGTTCTGGATATCAGGGCCGGGCATGACTTCCCCTGGCCGTGGCCGGTCAGCCGCCTGATAGAACAGGCAATGGAAGATGTAGGGGCGAAGCATTCGCCTGGCCGCGTCGGCTGATGGTCGGAGCGCGCTGTGACCTGGTTCGAGCGATGGCTGAAACGTAGTGAGTAGCGAGGAGTGAGCAGAGGGAGAGGATGATCGATGTCCACGTCGCAGGCGCCAACTTGTGTACTGGTCCGGGGCGGAGAGGCGGACCAGCGCGGTAAACAAGCGACCCATCCCACCCGGCGGCCGAGCGAAGGCCCACATGCACGAGAGCCATGAGACCGCCATCTACGTCTTGAGCGGTGAGGTCGAGTCGTTCTACGGCGAGGGGCTGCGCGAGCGGATGGTCGCGCGAGCCGGCGACTTTATCTACGTTCCCGCGGGCGTGCCCCACCTACCGGTCAACCTGAGCCAGACCGAGCCCGCGCGCGCCGTGGTCGCCCGGACTGACCCGAACGAGCAGGAGAGCGTCGTGCTGCTCCCCGAGCTCGACAACGTGCATTGACCGGCGATCCGGTGGGCCCCATACCTTCGTGGGGATGATCGGTTCGCCATGTCCGCGCGTTGAGAGAGGAGCGGCCCATGGACATTGGAACAATCGGCATTTGGACCAACAAGCTCGACACCCTGCCGGCGGCTCAGGCCCAGGAGGTGGCCTGCGAGCTGGAGGCGCTAGGCTATGGCGCGCTCTGGTTTCCCGAATCGCTGGGCCGAGAAGCCTTGAGCCAGGCTGGGCTGCTGCTGGCTGCCACCCGGCGGATCACCATCGCCACCGGGATCGCCAACATCTACGCGCGCGACGCGATCACCATGGCCAACGGTCAGAAGACTCTGACCGAGGCCTATCCCGATCGGTTTCTGCTCGGGCTGGGCGTCAGCCACGCGCGGTCAGTCGAAGACGTGCGAGGGCATCGCTACCAGCAGCCGGTGGCGCACATGCGCGCGTATCTCGACGCAATGGACCGTGCCCCGTTCACGGCCATCTCCCCGCGCACCGACCTGCGCCGCGTGCTCGCCGCGCTGGGGCCGAGGATGCTCGCCCTGGCCGCCGAACGTTCGTGGGGAGCCCATCCATATTTCGTCCCCCTCACTCACACCGTCCAGGCTCGCCAGTTGCTCGGCCCGGGGCCACTGCTCGCGCCTGAACAGGCGATCGTCCTGGAGACGGAACCCAGTCAGGCACGCCACGTGGCGCGGCAGCATACCGCTCGGTATTTGCGCCTGCCCAACTACGCCAACAGCGTACGTCGGCTTGGTTTTGCCGAGCAGGACCTGGCGAACGGAGGAAGTGATCAACTCGTCGATGCCATCGTTGCCTGGGGCGACCTGGACGCCGTAGCGCGACGGGTCAAAGAGCACTTAGACGCGGGCGCCAACCACGTGAGTGTCCACCTGATCACCCCGGAGCCGTCGACTATTCCCCTGGCGCAGTGGCGGGAGCTAGCATCCGCGCTTTTGAACTGACCCGACCCGCCCAGCGTTCCCTCTCCCTCAACTCCGACGTGCCTGGGCCGGAGCTGTGCGGGACGAGAAGTCGAAAGCGGCCAACAGGTTGTTGGCCCGGGCGTCGCGGTCGGACAGGGCCGCAAGGCCGTAGCGCCACTCGATGAGCTTCAGGATCGAGGTGGTGTCGTACAGGGTGTGGTCGACCAGACCCTTGCGTGCGTGCGGGGAGATGATGAGGGCGGGCACCCGGCCGCCCGGGCCCCAGCGGTCCACGGCCGGCGGCGGGACGTGGTCGTAGAAGCCGCCGAAGTCGTCGTAGGTCACGATGATCGCCGTGCTCGTCCAGTGGGGAGAACGCTTGACTCGTTCGATCAACTCAGCCGCGTGGCGCTCGCCGTCGATCAGAACAGCGTACCCGGAGTGCTCGTCGTAGGTGCCGAGCGGCTTGACGAACGAGACCGCTGGCAAGCTCCCCTCGCCCAGCGCGTCGAGGAGCTCGCTCTCGTCCTTGAGGTGGGCGGCTCGATCCGGCGTGCCCTCGGCGTAGCGCTCAAAGTAGACGAACGGCTGGTGATGAAACTGGAAGGTGCTGTCGGGCCGGCCGGCCAGTGCGTCGTTCCAGCCGCCCGCGTACCAGGCCCACGAGACACCCGCCTCGCTCAGGCGGTCGCCAATGGTTGGCAGCGTCTGAGGCGGCATCCGGTGTGCGTCGTCGACTTTAGCCATGTACGGTCGCGCGAATGGCTGGACGTTGTTCACCACGTAACCGTCCGGCGTGACGTCGCCATCCCTGGCGAGCCCGACGAGCCGTCCGGACGAATCGAACGTGGGCGCCGCGACCATGTCGGCGGGAGCGTTCGGCCAGACCGGCGTGCAGGCGCAGATCAGCCAGTGGTGGTTGTAGCCGGACCCGCCAAAGGCAGCCGTGAAGTAGTTGTCGGCCAGGGTGTACTCGCGGGCGTACGGATACAGCGGCAGCAGGCTGGTCTCGTAGTAGCCCATCACCAGCCCACCCACGTCGGTCCAGGCCACGAACTGGTCCATGCTGCCGCCGTTGATCTGGAGCTGGTACTGGTAGAAGCGGTGAATGGGCGATGGGATGACCTGGTCGGCCGGGGCGTACCGGTCGAGCTGGAACGGCGCGTTGGCGAGATTGGCGGGAAATCGCTCGTCGGGCTGGCCGGCCGTGGGTCCGTAGTTGTTGGCCGGGCGCGGCAGGATCGGGAAGATGGCGCCGCCAAGGTCCAGCTGGGCTACCGCCGCGCCAGGCCGGTCAAGGCCGTCGGCGCCCGGAAACTTGCCATACAGATTATCGAAGGCGTGGTTCTCCAGATAGATGATCACCAGATGGTCGATTTGGTCTTGCTGCGCGGCCCGCGCCGGGTCGGAGGGCAGTGACGGCGGCAGTGCGGCCGCCAGAAGGACCAGGGCCGCAAGGAGCCGACGAGCGTCACGCATGGTCTCAAACTGTACCATCGCAGCGTCGGCTCGACACCTGGAGGCCAGGCGTGGATCAAGAAGGCAGGTCGTCTGTCCATAGCACCTACCGCGTGCATTTCAGCGACCCGCGACGTGAGCGGCTATTCCTCTCCTCAGTGGGCTTCCTCCTCACCTTCGCCGCCGTGCGGGTGATCACCCACGCGATTCGGGCTGGCATCGGGCCATTCCGCGACGTGGCCGCCGGCGGGACCCACATTCACCATCTCGTGTGGGGCATCCTGCTCCTGCTCGTGGTGGGCTACCTCTGGCTGATCCAGGCCGATCTCGGGGCGACCCGGCTCGCCGCTCGGCTCTCGGGCCTGACTGCCCTGCTGTACGGGATCGGCGCGGCGCTGACTTTGGACGAGTTTGCTCTGTGGCTCAATCTGGAGGACGTCTACTGGGAGCGCGAGGGCCGCGAGAGTATCGACGCGGTCGTGCTGTTCGGAGCAGTTCTTTCGGTTGGCCTGTGGGGTGGCCCGTTCCTGCACGCGGTGGCCTGGAGAATGGCGCGGGCGATGAGACGGCAAAACCCGGCCCCATAGCGCGCGACACTAGTCCCGCGGTCCGCATCCAGGCCGGTTGTCGCTCCACGCGGGCAGTGAAGGCTGGCCAGGAGTTCGGCTACATTTCCCCTTGGCACAGTCCTCGCCTGCCGAGCCGTGGTTGGCGCGGAGCAGCCTGCGCACGGGAGAACGGCTGATGAAAGCCTTGGTGGCAACCGGCGACGCGCAGACACCGATCGAGCCGCGGGAGGTCGACGAGCCGGCGGTGGGCCCAGACCAGCCGTTAGTGGAGGTACGCGCCTTGTCGCTCAACCGCGGCGAGCTGCGCCTGCTCGCCACTCGAGCCGCCGGCTGGCGTCCGGGCCAGGACATCGCCGGGGTGGTCGTGCGAGCCGCCGCCGACGGCAGCGGACCACCCCAGGGAGCGCGGGTGGTGGCGCTCGTGGACCAGGCCGGGTGGGCTCAGCGCGTGGCGGTGCCGTCCTCGCGCCTGGCAGTGCTGCCCGAGAGCGTCTCGTTTGCCGCCGCTGCCAGCCTGCCGGTCGCGGGGCTGACGGCCCTGCGCGCCCTGCGTCTAGGCGGGATGCTACTGGGACGGTCTGTGCTGGTGACCGGTGCGGCCGGCGGCGTGGGCCATTTCGCCGTTCAGCTCGCGGCCCGCTCGGGCGCCCGGGTCACTGGCGTCGCTCGCGGGGAACGGGCGCGGGGTCTGCGCGAGCTTGGCGCCTCCGAGGTGGTCACCCGCCTGGCTGACCTGGAGGCGCCTTTCGACCTGATCCTCGAGTCGACCGGGGGTGCCTCACTCACCACGGCGTTGAGGCTCGTCGGACGCGATGGCCTGGTTGTGCTGTTCGGCAACTCCTCGGGCGAAGAGAGCCAGGTGAGCTTCGCGAGCTTCGTGGGCCACCCCCACGCCCGCCTGTACGCGTTCTTCGTATACGAGTCGGGTGAGCCGCCCAGCTTCGGCGCCGACCTGAGGCTGCTGGCCTCCGAGATCGCCACCGGACACCTCAGGCCGCAGGTCGGCTTCGAGGGCACCTGGACCGATCTGCCGGGCGCGATGGCGGCCCTGCGCGAGCGACAGGTCGAGGGCAAAGCCGTGCTGCACGTCGAGCCATGAGCCGGCTCCGAGCCGACAGGTCGGTCACGCGACCGCGCGAGGCCTGGGGCAGGCATTGAAACGCTGGATTCGGCCCCGTGGCGCGTGAGCTTGTCCCGCGCTCGCTTGGCGGGGGACAAGCCCCCGCTCAACGCTCCGGCTCGGGAAGCTCCTCTCAGAACAGCAGCTAGTCGACTGCCAGCAGGACTTTGCCGGCCGCCTCGCGACTCTCCAGGGCGCGGTGCGCCTCGGCCACCTTGGCCAACGGTAGGACGCGGTCGATTCGAAGCCTCAGCTTGCCCTGCTCGTACCAGCCGAAGACGGCGTTGGCGCGCTCGAGCAGCTCCTGTCGGGTAGCGGTGAAGAAGGCCAGGCTGCCTCCGCTGATCGTCTTGGATGGGTTCTGGAGGGAGTTCGGGCTGATCGGATCGGCCGGGCCGCTCGCCGAGCCGAAAATGATCGCCTGGCCACGCACCCTGGTCGCCTGGAGGCTCTTGGCGAAGGTGTCCTTGCCGACGGAATCCAGCACGACGTCGACCCCGAGCCCGTCGGTCACCCGCTTGACCTCCTCGACGAAGTCTTGCTGGGTGTAGAGGATGACGTGGTCGGCTCCCGCCTCTCGCGCCAGGCGCGCCTTGGCCTCGGTGGAGACCGTGCCGATGACACGCGCGCCGGCCAGCTTGGCCATCTGAGTCGCAAGCTGGCCGACCCCGCCAGCCGCGGCGTGGATGAGCATCGTCTCGCCCGGCTTGGTCTCGTGAAGGGAATGGACCAGATAGTGGGCGGTCATCCCCTGGAGCGGCAGGGCCGCGCCCGCATCGAAATCGACGCCTTCGGACAGCGGGATCAGGCGGTCGGCCGGCACGGCGACGTATTCGGCGTACGAGCCGGGCACCCCGTTCCAGGCGACGCGGTCGCCGACCCGCGCCTCCGACACCTCGCGCCCCACCTCCTCGACCACGCCGGCCGCCTCCAGCCCGAGCGTCCAGGGGACAGAGGGCAGCGGATACTGGCCGCGCCGGTGATAGACGTCGACGAAGTTGAGGCCGGCCCTGCTGACCCGCACGACCACCTGGCCCTCCGCCGCGACCGGGCGCGGGACCTCGTCTAGCTGGAGTACCTCAGGTTCACCCTGTCTGTGAATCCGCGCCGCCTTCATGGTGTCTCCTTCCCCACCCGTGGGATTGTGCATCGACTACTTGGATAACAGTAGCCTGCATGACCAAATTCCGGTTTTTTTCAGTCCCCTCTCCCTCTGGGCCCAGAGGGAGAGGGAGAGTGCGACGGCGGCCCTCTCCCAGACGGAGCGGGATGGTGCGACGGCGGGACCACAGCCAGTTCTGTACAAAGATCAGCCCTCTGGGAGAGGGAACAGGTCGCGGCCCCTGGCATGGATGCCCGCTAAAGGGAAGCGTAACGGAGGCAGCCAGCCAGCATGTCGCCTTGCTGCCTGAACGTCGCCTCCGTAGACTTGCCGCCATGCGGACCGGCTATCAGGCCGCGCGGCAGCCGGACCAGCGCCGCTGGCCTTTTGTGGGAGCGACGCCGCTCGTGGCTGCCGCGCTGGCGCTCTGGCTCTCGTCGCCAGCGGGCGTCCGCTCCGAGCCCGCGCCCGCGGAGACGCCTCGCGCCCTGCAGGAAAGCGGCGACCTTCAGGCGCTCGTGATCGCCTACAAGGGTACGCTGCCGGACCACGACTCGCACGCATTCGTCGAGCCGGAGCCAGGCGAGGCGGTGCGGTTCCTGGCCGCCACGACCACCGCTCTTGGCGGGGACCTCGACGACGCGGCGAGCCGGTTCGACACGTTCGGTTACGACCTGGTGTCCTTTCTGGACCTGGGATCGAGCGTCTGGCACCTGGTGCTGCGCGAGCGAACGCCATGCGGCCACTGTTGGGGCCTGTACGTGTTCAGCCGCTCGCTTACGGCGCGTGATGTTGTGGTGCAGGCGCCGCATCCGCTGTTCGATGCGCTCACCCCCGAGATGGCGATCGATGCCTACCTGCGGATGGACGCGCGAGAATTCTCTATGGCCGGCACGCACCGCTACGCCAACGGGCCCGACAGCCCAGTCTCGGATATGGCTCGCAACCCGAATAGCGTCTTCCAGAAGATGCACGAGGCACTAACCGGTCCGGACACCCAGGTGTTCCAGTACCACGGCTTCAACCTGCGCAACCATCCGGGCTACCCGAACGTCGTGCTGAGCAACGGCGGTTCCACGCCGCACGCTGAGCTGTACCAGCTCAAGGCGGCCATCGAGGCGCGGGGCGAGACGGTCGGCATCTTCGATGGCCGCGACTGGGGCGAGCTGGGCGCCACGATCAATCCGCAGGGCCGCCACACGCGCTCGATCGGGGGCCGTTTTTATCACATGGAGCACGAATTCGCTATTCGGAGCGACCCAGCCCGAAGATCGGCGATGGTCGACGCCGCACTTCAGGCGCTGTTCTCAGGAGATGCCCCGCCGTCCGCGCGCCACGGCCAGCGGTCGGTTGGCTGCCTGGTTTCCGGCAAAGGGCCAGATTAGACCATCGGCCTGCGGAGGAGAGGATGCCGATTCTGACTCACGACGAGATCATCAAACGCGTCCGATCCGGGGAGATCGGGATCGACCCGTTCGACGAGCGCGCTGTCGGGCCGGCCTCGGTGGATCTGCACCTGGCCAACCATTTCCGCGTGTTCCGCCGCGTCCGCGAGATCTTTCACGTCACCGAGAGCGCGGACTACGGCGACGTGACGGAGATCGTCGAGGTCGGCGACGACGATTATTTCGTCCTGATGCCGGGCGAGACCGCGCACGGGATCACGCGCGAGCGGATCCGTCTTCCCGAGACGCTTTGTGGCTGGCTGCAGGGCCGCAGCCGCTTCGCACGGGTCGGTTTGATGGTCCACATCACGGCCGCGTTCATTCAGCCCGGCGTCGACAACAAGCAGGCCCTCGAGATCAACAACGCTGGCCCGATGCCGCTCGCGATTCGGCCCGGCATCGCCGCCTGCCAGTTCATCTTCGAGGAATGTGTCGGCCGCGCGAAGTACGACGGACGCTATCGGGCGCAGCTGGAGCCGTGACAGGACTGAGGACTGAGGACTGAGGACTGAGGACCGAGTCGCGGCTTCTCAGTCCTCAGTCCTCAGTCCTACTTCGTCAAGTGCCGACTCGTAGATCGCCAGGTCCCTCGCGGAAAACAGGACGAAGGTGACCTCCTCGAGCCTGGTTTCGCCGCGCAGGTACTCGACAACTGCCTCTAGTGCGACCCGGGCGGCCTGGTCGATCGGGTAGCCGTAGATGCCGGTGCTGATCGAGGGGAATGCGATCGTCTTGAGCGCGTGCTCATCGGCGAGGCGGAGGCTGGCGCGGTAGGCGGAGGCGAGCAGTTCGGCCTCGCCCTGCTGGCCGCCATGCCAGACGGGCCCGACCGCGTGGATGACGCGCTGGGCCGGCAGCCGCCCGCCGGCCGTGATCGCCGCCTGTCCGGTCGGCATTTGGCCGACTCGACGGCATTCGGCCGCGATGCTCGGCCCGCCAGCCCGGTGGATCGCCCCACTCACCCCGCCGCCTGGCCAGAGGGCTTCGTTGGCGGCGTTCACGATCGCGTCGACCTCGATTCGGGTGATGTCGCCCTGAACGAGCCTCAGCCGACGCCCGCCAATCGTCGTTTCGCGCATGCCGGCCTCCTGCTAGACTCTAGGCGATTACCTGAGAGTCTGGAATATCCCAGCTTCACATGAAGCTCGTCCAGATGCCGATCGAGCTCCTCCATCTGGAGCAGGACGAGCTGCTTGCGCTGGGCGTGGACGAGCGGCTGCTGGCCCAGTTCAAGGGTTACCTGTCGCGCACGACCGACGACCAGGTGGGCCTCGCGATCCTGGCGCCGCCGGAGGCGGGGACGCGGGAGCTGCT
>WNGB01029401.1_pt1 | contig 12872 bp, 9 predicted proteins | sample 5400681 | NCBI WGS metagenome assembly WNGB01 (sample SAMN13153367, study PRJNA577476) | soil metagenome | isolation source: 115 cm soil or saprolite under grassland replicate 2 | place: USA:California | collected 2016-06-15 | reverse complement strand
GGCGGTCTGGTCGCCACCAGCCGCTTGCCCGCCGGCTTGCCGGGGGTGCGGGCCAGCAGCCGGTTGGCCATGGCGAGCACCTGCGGCGTCGAGCGGTAGTTGTCCTCCAGCCGCACCACGCGGGCGTCGGGGAAGCGCCGGGCGAAGCCGGTCAGGTAGTCGGAGGTCGCGCCCGTGAAGGTGTAGATCGTCTGGTCCTCGTCGCCGACCACGGCCAGCTCGCGGCGCTCGCCCAGCCAGGCGTCCAGCAGGGCCTGCTGCAGCGGGTTGGTGTCCTGGTACTCGTCGACCGAGAACCAGCGGTAGCGGCCGCGGACCTCCTCGGCGACGTCGGGGCGCTCGGCGATGGCCTCGACGGTGCGGGCGAGCATGTCCTCGAAGTCGATCCGGCCGGAGCGCTCCTTGGCGCGCTCGTAGCGGCGGAACAGCCCGGCGAACAGGTCGGCGGGCACCGGTGGGGTGCGGCCGGCCGCCGTGACCGTCGCCTGGTAGGACGCCGGGTCCAGGCGGCGCGCCTTGGCCCACTCAAGCTCGTCGGCCAGGTCCTTGACCGCCGTGAACCGGTAGCCGCCTGGAAGCGAGCGCTGCAACGGGACCAGCAGCGGGACCTTCGAGTCGAGCACCTCCGGCGGGCGACCGCCGTGAAGCCGCGGCCAGAAGTAGCGGAGCTGCGCGAGCGCCGCGGCGTGGAAGGTGGCCGCCCGCACCCCCGGGAAGCCGAGCGCGGCGAGCCGCTCGCGCATCTCGGCGGCGGCCTTGTCGGTAAAGGTGACCACCAGCACATGGCCCGGGTGGACGGCGCCGGTGGCGATGGCGTAGGCGACCCGGCGGGAGATGACCCGGGTCTTGCCGGTGCCGGCGCCGGCGAGGATGCAGACCGGCCCGGCGGTCAGCTCGACCGCCTCCCGCTGGGCCGGGTTCAGGTCATGGGTCAGGAACTTGGGATGCACGGCTGCCCACTCTGCCACACCGCCCCGACGGTCCGGCCGCCGTGTCCACAGCACAAGCGGCCGGCTCAACCGTCAGCCAGCCCGGAGCCGATGCCTGCACGGTCTCGCCTCGGTCGCGAGTCCGGACGCCTGCGCTCGACGATCCTCCGATAGACCACAGGACCCTCGGCCAGTCCGGAGCTCCAGCCAGCCGAGAATGGTGAGTCGGCGAGCCTGTGGACATCGATGAACGGAGGGGAACACCAGTTCGATAGACTCCTTCGATCACCTGTTCGGAGGAGATCGACAATGGCACCACAGAGCCCGGAGCATCCGGCGGCCGGGAAGGGCATCGTTTACGTCCGACTGTCTGGAGCTCCTTATGGGTACGACCCGTTCTCCCCGGAGAACCAGGGACGCATCTGCCGAGACTACGCCCGCAGCGAGGGTACCGAGATCGTTGCCGAATTTGCAGATCTCGCCGTCTCGGGCCGGGAAGAGGACACCAAGCGACCAGGCTTTGAGGCCGCGCTCGGACTTCTTCTCGGAGGAAAGATCGAGACGTTGTACGTCGCCAAGCTTGACCGATTCTCGCGTCGAGGTGTCCAACCCGTTATGGCGCTGCTGGATAGGGTCGAGGACGTGCAGGGCCGAATCGTCTTCGTCGCCGATGGGTTGGACACACGGCAGGCACACGCCCGACGGGACGTGGCGTCCTTAGCGGAACAAGCTAGAGCCGAAGCTGACAGCTGCTCATGGAGGCTCAGTCAATGGCACGCTCATAATCGGCGTAGTGGGCTCTGGAGGCGGATCCGTCCTTACGGCTATCTCGTCGAGAATGGCAGGCTGTACCCCAATCCCATCGAAGCACCGATCGTCCGGAGCATCGTCGACCGATTCCTCGCAGGATCAAGCCTGCGCAGCATAGCCAGGAGCCTCAACATCCAGCATGTCAAGCCGCCTCGCCTCGTCTTCTACGAAGAAGCGCTGGTCAAGGGCTACAAGGCGAAGAAGCCACCTGCTGACTCTTGGAGCTACTTAGCCGTACGTGCCGTCCTGACCGCCCCAGCACTCGCCGCTCTCATCTCTCACAAGGGCCATGTCTGCCGGGATCAGCAAGGCGAACCAATCTCTGCCGGTAAGGGCATCGCAACCCTTGACGAACGCGATCGGATCCTTGGTGAACTTCGTCAGCGCCTGGCCCGGAGCACGGGGAGATTGAATGAGGGCAGTGGGTACAACCATGAACGCCGGTCGCCCAAGTACCTGCTCACGGGATTCGGGCATTGTGGCGAATGCGGCAAGGCTCTTCATCGTATTGTGACAGCTCGAGGAGGTGTCTATTACCGGTGCGCCAGCAAAGGGCGAGGGCAGGTGTGCCGAGGTGGAATCATCTCAGGGATGGTTTTGGAAGCTGAGGTTACTCGACGCTGTGCAGAACGACTGCAGGCACTGGCGCAAGGGAACCTGCTCGTTGATCCCGATGTCCATCACCTAGCCATGGGAACGTGGAAGCTCCTGCCTCTCGCGCAATGCCGCGTGCTTCTCAGCCGCGTTCTCCGAGAAGTCTGGGTCTATAGCGCCGATGTCCCGATCGAGGACCGGATCTACATCGTTTGGATCGGGGAGAGTCCGCCACAACCGAGAGGTCAGCGGTGATCGGCGCTTGAGTGTCCCGTCGCGTAAGCTCCGCCATAGCTGAGCACCTGCATCGAGCGTCCACTCCTCCGGCCCAGAAGCGGCCATCGGTCATGTAGCGAGGTGCCGCGGATGCCGAGTACCAGCCGCCCGCTCAGGTCCGTTTCATGAAGCCACGGTCGCCTCACCATTCGAGCCGTCGCCATCGTGCGCGCTCAATGCTCACCGAACCGACAGGAATGGCCGACTCCCTGCGCTTTCCGGTCGCCTCAATGCTGAGTCTCGACGCTTACCGTGCTGCAAGCTCTTGCCAACGAGGCAAATAGTCATCATGGACAGGCCTCGCCCACCACCCGAGCAGATACCGTCCCGCCAAGCCCCGAGTCACGGTCGTCCTCACCGGCCGTGCCACCTGCGTGCCATTCGAGACGCGCATCTTCCGCTTCTCACGGTTAGCCGCGGTCAATCGCGGCCTCCTGACTTGCGCTCGCCCTACTACAGCGTGCACAGCGGCACGAATGGTAAGGAAGGGGTCGCCCGATTCCGGCGGGCCAGCAACAAAGTCACCTTGACTTTCGCGGTTCATGCGGCTGCGGTGGCCCAGGCATGCTGCACGGCGAGGATTTCCTCGTGGGTGGGCTCGACCAGCCGAGATGGCAGAAACTGGGCGGCGATGAGCACCCGGCGGAGCGCGGCGAGCATGTCGGCGACCGAGGGGGTGTGCTTGGTCTGGTACCAGGGGGCGGCGGCGCGGCGGGCAGCGACGTCGACGGCGGGCTGGCCGTGCAGCGCGTACCACACCACGGTCAGCGACAGGCACACCAGGCCGAAGGGGATGGTGCGCTGGACCGCCAGGCGGGTGCGGTTGCGGGCCTGGCCGACCCCGGCCACCTGGCGGGCCTCTTCGAACCCCACCTCCACGCTCCAGCGGTCGGCGTAGCGGTCCACCAGCTCGGCACCGGTGGCCGCCAGGTCGGTGGAGACCAGCGCCACGTCGTAGCCGTCGACGCGGCCCGGTGGGCGGACCAGCACCACCTGCACGGGTTGGCGGCCGAAGGTCCCGTACCATAGGCAGCGCCAGCAGGCCAGGTCCACGACCTGCTGGCGGTCGTAGCAGCGCACGGTGGTCTGCTGCCAACGCACCTTGACCAGCGCGGCGAGCACGGTCAGCTCGGGTAGCCGGTCGCCCTTGGTGCGGGGTCGGCCGGGCCGGCCGGTGCGTGGCGGGGGTAGCTGGTACAAGGCCGCGTCGGCGCGCAGCCGGGTCGTGATGGTTGCCCGGGTGGGCAGCTCGCGCAGCGCCCGGCCGGCGTAGGCGGCGTCACCGATCAGGTGGATGCGGCGGTCGGGATGGCGCTCGGCGACCAGCCCCACCAGCGCGCAGGCCAGGTCGAGTTTGCTGCGACCTGGCTGGTGGGGCCGCCACAACCGGGCGAGCACCGGCAGGCACACCGCCCGCTGCGGCAGGAACGGCAGGCGGACCAGCACCCCGACCACGACCCAGCTGTTGGCCCAGGCGACCTGCTTGCGCCCGCGTGCCAGGGGGTCGTGGTGCCAGGCGGCACCCCACCTTGCGGCCCGACCGGCGGAACAGGGTGTCGTCGATCACCAGGTGAAGCGGGGCCTGCCGGTCCAGCAGCCACGTGGCGATCAGGTCCACCAGCAGCAGGCCGAGCGCATCCGGTGACCAGCGGGCTGCCGCGAAGAACCGGTGCGCGCGGGTGTGGTGCCAGCGCCCGGCCAGACGCGCGCCGACCAGCATCCCGGTGACGGTGCGCCGGCCGGGCTGGGCCAGGAACCCCGTGACCGGCCCACAGAAGGTCCGAAACGTCGGCGCGGTGAAGCAGGGACCGAACACGATGAGCAAGTCGGCAAGCGAGCGGGGTAGGCTCCAGGTGGGCATCGGCAGTGACCTCTTGTCCGAGGGGCCGCCGATGCTTGCGTGTCGCCGCTCAGCCTGGCAAGCCGGTCACCCGCTGGCACCTCCCCGCCCGGCCACGTCAGCAGCAGGCCAAGACCGCGAGCGTCAAGGAGCCACGCCACCTGCCACACCTCGATCTTCTGTCCGGGCGGCACGGTACGGACGTATAGCTTCCGGCAGTAGGCCTGGAACTTGGGTGCCTCAGCATCGAGGGATGGATGACCACTGCTCGCCCACCCAGCCGATCGTGCACCGCGGCCGATCCTCCACCAACACCACGGGAACGATCAGGGGGGTTCAGGGATTGGCACAGTGGAGGCGCAGGCGGCGATGCCAGGCGGAGGTGCTGGGTGCAGTGGCGGCCCTGGGGGACGTGGTGGAGGCCGTGGGCTTCGAGGAGTTCTTCCACGCCGAGTACCCGGGCCTGGTACGAGCCCTGTACCTGCTCACGGGCGACCAGGGCGAGGCCGAGGAACTCGCGCAAGCGACCATGGCGAGGGTCTATGAGCGCTGGGATCGGGTGCGGGTGATGGAGTCGCCAGCAGGGTATGTCTACCGCGCCGCTGTGAACCTGCACCGGCAGCGCCTGCGGCACTTGGCCGTTGCGGGCACGGCGGCTGCGTGCCATGACCGTCCATGCCGAGTCCGCCCAGCCCGCAGGGCCGGTGGCTCGGCTGGAGCTCGCCGACGCGATCGCCTCGCTGCCGACCGGGCAGCGGCAGGCGTTCATGCTCGTTGAGTGGCTTGGGATGAGCTCGGAGGAGGCGGCGCGCATCCTAGGGATCGCGCCGGCCTCGGTCAGGACCCGCATCCACCGTGCCCGGGCCACGCTGCGGAGGCGGCTCGGCGACGACGGAGGCAATCGTGAATGACGTCAGGGAGCGGCTGCGCCGAGAACTGGAGCGCATCCAGCCGTCACCGGGTGGCCTCGACAAGACCCTGCGGCTGGTCAAGCGGCGGGAGCGCAACCGCAGAGCGGGCGCCGCGGCGGTCGGGCTGCTGCTGCTGCCCGGACTCGCAGTGGGCCTGTGGCTCGCGCTTCGGTCGTGGCCACGGCTCCCAGCTCCGCCTCCGGCGGCAACGTCCGGGCCGGTCGCCGGCCCCGGCGAACCTCGCCTGTTTCTTGCCGGCGCTGGCGAGCTGTGGGTCGTGGACGTTCGTGCCGGGTCGGTGCGGCACCGGCGCCTCCCGCAGCTGTCCCCTGGGGATCCGCCGTATCGGATCGTGCGGCGTGGGGACAAGCTCGTGCTCTGGAGTTACCAGACGCTCACGCTGGACCCCAGCAGCGCCGCCGCCCAGCCCGAGGTGCTGGTGCGGGACTCGTGGATCTTCATCCCCGCCGCTGCCCCTGACCGGATCTGGGTCGGGATCCTCGACCGGAAGAGTCCGGAGACCGAGCGCCGCCTTGCGGCCGTCCGGGAGGTGGCGGTCGACGGCCGGGTCACCGTCGGTGACGTTCGTCCGCCCCAGGGACGCTGGCCGGTGGCGGCCACCAGCAGTGGCTTGGTGTTCCAGTCGCACGGCAGCGGCCCGGGCGGCCTCGACCAGCTCGAGCTGTGGAACCCCCGGACCGGCAGGGTATTCCGGCGCCTGCCGGGCGAGTTCCCGGTCGCGTCCCACGGCGACCTGCTGGCGTGGTGCCGCCAGAGGTGTGGGCGGCTGCACGTCACCAACGTGGCAACGGGGGAAGACGTCGAGGTGCGTCCACCCGCCGGGGCCTTCGGATTTGCGCCCTACCAAGGGGTGTTCTCGCCAGACGGGAAGGTGGGGAGCGATTTAAGGAACGGACGATCATCGAATACCGGTTGGGCACCGCCGGCGCCCGGCGCCTGCCCGTCGAGGTCGGCGACTTCTTCGGCATGGCTGCCACCTGACGGGACGGCAAGACCGGCCGGCCCTGAGGGATGGGGCAGTCGGCGCGTGGTCATGGTGGGCAGGAGAGTCGGTCATCCCAGCGGTACTTGGTCCAGGCACCGCGGACCAGCCGGCAGAGGATCACCACCACGCAGGCCAGCGCGAGCCAGAACACCACGCACGCCTGGCGTCGCTCGGTGCACCACCGCAGCTTGCCGAACGCGTTCAACCAGGCCTGCGAGCGCTCCACCAATCTGCGACCGACCTGGATCGCCGCGGGGACCCCGCGGGTAGCGGCCAGCAGCCCGTCGTCGCGCCGGTTGGCGGAGCGGCAATGACACCCAGCGGGATCCCGGCGCCCTCCACCGCCAGGGAGCGATTGGTGCCGGGGGTCGGGGTGTCAGCAACCCCGGATTCTCAGCCGCGTGGCTACCCTGCTTCCACCCGCCTACTGCCCCAACCTCTTACTATGACGACGTGAAGGTGCGCGGCTGGTACCAGGCTGGCCTGGGGGGGCTCGGTGGACACAAACGCGGACGACCGACCCCGATATCTGCCCCGCCCTGCACTGGCACCAGGGTTGCGCCGCACCCAATGTAGGAGCGGTCGGTGTTGCTGCTTGCGTACGCCTTCCTGGCCGGGATGATCGCCTGGACGCTCGGCCGCCGAGGTGAGCCGTGGGTCCTCCGGCTGAGCGAGCCGGGCCAGCAGCGGGTGCGGCTGGCCGCCGGCATGCTGGACACCGCGGTAGGCGCCATCGGGATCGCCGTGCTCGGCCTGCAGCTCGGCGACCACGCGCACATGCTCGGCTGGACGATCGGCGGCGCGGTGAGCCTGGGAAGCATCCTGTACGCCGCCGGGCTACTCGCATGGCGAGGAGGCCGGGCACTTGGCCTGCGCGTCCTCGGCTGGGTCCTGATGGCGGCGGCCTTGGCGATCCCAAGCACGCTCACGCTTGGGCTCCCCTTGGTGGCGGCCTTGGCCCTGGCGCTCGCCCCCATCCCGGAGCAGAAGGTCGCGCAGGGCGGGCCCGCAAGCTGACGGGCTTGCACGAGCATGCGCAACTTGACGGGTACCGGCAGGACACCGTCACGCGAAAGTCGAGAAGTCACGGGAGAGCTGTCTAATGGGCCGACCTGCTCACTGTGTCTCCGCCCATGCCTGAAGGCGCTTGATAATCTCGACGCTGTCATGCTCGCCATTGTTCACAACGATTTCATCCAGCCGCGGGACAAGAGGCATGGCCCAAAGCGCCCCAAACTGGAGGCCGACTGTCGCACGACGCACCCGACGTGGCAACTTCACTTGAGCGCTCCGGAAGAGCGAGAGGGGGACGACAATCCAGATTTGCAGGCGCCCCACCGTGATGACCGCGCTTCCTGCGCTTCGAAGGTTCGCATAGCGTGGACCCTGCGGAACCACCGTTGGATTGCCAAAGATGTACCCGAACCTGCCTTCTTCGGAAAACCGCGCTAGTGCGACCGTAACTCCCTCGAACGCCTGCGCATCTGCGTGATATAGCTGCCGCGCTCGAGTAACATCGGGGATGACGCCGAAGTCGGACCCATCGTCGCCGAAGTTCCTAATACCGCCCTCGATCGCGCTCAACACGAAATAGGTTTTGAGCGCCCAGGCGCAGAGGCTATCGAGATGAGCAGGACTCAGCGGCAAAGATCGAGAGCCAGACCATTCGGCAACGGAAGCCATGCGGTGCTCGATCGTATTCATCCAACCGTTGTTGCACCGGTCGCAGACGAGCTTGACAGCAAGAGTATCAAGCGGCGATATCGTGACGGAGCTATCATTGCTTCCAGTTCGGCCGAACGTAGCGCTTCGGTCTAGGCCAAACGCCTCCGCGACCGGCCTACTGACAAGATGCTCCTTGCTCAGACGAGGCACCTCACCGTCGGCATAGCAGAAGAAGCAGCGCATCTACTGACTGTAGCTCATGAGCCTGACCGAACCCGTCTTCCGTAACGTGCTCGTCGAGCTACCGCCGGCTGCGGCCCGGACGTGCCGTGCCACTCGCGTGCCACATCGGATAGACAAGCCCGGTACAGCGCGGACAACCACGGTCACAGTCACGCCACCGATGAGCTGACCGCCTGTCGCTCTGGCAGTCTGAGCCTATGCCCCCGGACAGTCCTGATACGTATGCGCTCTGTTCTGGCACGGCCGGCCGTCGGGATTGAGCGCTCTACGCTGACGTTGCGATGGTCTCGACAATCCTCCTTGCCGCAAGTGATGCTAAGGCCTCAGATGTGGACACCGGCTGGAGGGCATCATGTCGGCGACGGAGCGAAAGGCGTGGGAGCGGGAACAGAAGCGGCTGCGTGATCTGGCCGGGGAAGAGGAGGCAGCCGAGCTGAACGAGCAGCTAACCGAGTACGTTGAGGCCTTGGAGGAGCTGCTCGACTACACCCTGCGGTATCCCGTCACCGTCGACTTCCGGGCCATGAAGGTTGCGGTTCCGCGGTTTCAGCCGGGCAACCTTGCCCATCCCGTCCCCGAGCCCAGAGCCGACGACTTCAAGCCGAAGCCGCCAAGCGGACTGGCCACGTTGGTCCCCGGTGCCGAGAAACGCTTTCGCGCCAGATGGGAGCAGGGTAGAGCCGCCTTCGAGCAGGCGCATGCGCGATGGCAGCGCGACGAGGAGCAGCGCCAAGAGCGGCTTGCCAGGGCTGAGGCTGAACACAAGCGGGCCAACGAGTCCGCGGACGAGCAGCACCACCGGATCGACGAGCTAGAGGCCGACTTCCGCACCGGCAAGCGCGCTGCCATCGAGCAGTGCCTCGCCACCGCCCTGCAGGCAAGCATCTACCCTTCCGGATTCCTCCACGAGTTCACGCTGATCTACCGCAGCCGAGAACACGAGCTATTGATCGAGTACGAGTTCCCTCTCGCCCGCGACATCATCCCCGAGCAGGCGAGCTACCGCTACGTCAAGACAAAGGGCCTCATCGAGTCGAAGGCTCGGACTGCGACCGACACGCAGAAGCTGTACAAGTCCGTGCTGGCACAGCTCACGCTGCGCACCCTCTATGAGCTGTTCACCGCCGACCAGTACCAGCACGTCCAGCGGATCGCGTTCAACGGGGTGGTAGACGACCTCGACCCCGCAACCGGCAAGCCGACGCGACCGAAGCTTGTTTCGGTCAGGGTCAGCCGAGAGGAGTTCCTGGATCGGGACTTCTCCCACATCCAGCCGCAACCTGCATTACAGAGCCTACGGGCCAACTTCTCCACTGCTCCGACCGAGTTGAAGGCCGTACCGCCGGTGCTTGAGTTCGATGTCAACGATCCGCGCTTCATCGAAGAGGAGGAGATCCTCTCTGGCCTCGATGAACGCACCAACCTGATCGATCTGACGCCGAAGGCGTTCGAGACCGTCATCCGTGATCTGTTCCAAGCGATGGGCTTCGACACCTACCAGACGAGGCCATCACGGGACGGCGGCGTCGATTGCGTAGCGCACTACACGCAGTCAGTCGTCGGCGGGAAGTACATCATTCAAGCCAAGCGCTACATCCACAGAGTCCCCGTCGAAGACGTCCGCGATCTGGCTGGCGCACTCGACCACGAGCGCGCGTCCAAAGGCATCCTCGTTACCACTTCCGACTTCACCAAAGCCGGCTACCAGTTCGCCGATGGGAAGCCTATCGAACTGATCAACGGCAATGGCCTACTCGCTCTGATCAAGGAGCACACCAAACTCGACGTGAAAATCGTCATGCCCAGCAAGAAGTAGGCCGGTAGGCTGGCGAGACCACTGCAATCCTCGCCAGGGGATGCTGGTCACAGACGTTGACCAGGGTGGCCTTCCCTATCCGCTCAGGCCCACAAATGGATCGTGCTCGCGTGTCCGTTCCACGACCCGCTGGGCCTTGCCGAGCTCCACCCGGGGGATGGTCCCGGTGGGCAGGACCCGCACCTCGGTGGTGAGGCCGAGACGCTCCAGCAGGGCCGCGCCGACCGCGGCGGCGACCCGCTCCCGCTCGGCCTCCTCGGTCTCGGCGCAGATCGCCCAGCCGGCGGCCAGCTCGCACGCCACCACCAGCCTGGGCATGGCCTCGGTGCGGTCCACCACCAGCAGGTAGTGCGACCCGACGGCCGGCTCGGCCAGCAGCACCGCCTCGACCTCGCTGGGGTAGACGTTGACGCCGCGGATCACCAGCATGTCGTCCTTGCGCCCGGTCACCTTGGACATGCGCGGCAGCGTCCGGCCGCAGGCGCACGGCGCGGGATCGAGCGTGGCGAGGTCGCCGGTGCGGTAGCGCACCAGCGGCATGGCCTGCTTGGTCAGGGTGGTGAAGACCAGCTCGCCGCGCTCCCCCGGCCCGAGCGGGCGGCCGGCGTCCGGGTCGACCACCTCGACGAGGAAATGGTCGCTGTTGACGTGCAGGCCGGCCTGTGCCTCGACGCACTCGCAGGACACCCCCGGGCCGATGATCTCCGACAGGCCGTAGATGTCGAGCGCCTTGAGCGGCAGGACCGCCTCGATCTGCGCGCGCATCGCTTCGCTCCACGGCTCGGCGCCGAAGATCCCGGCGCGGAGGCTGATCTCGTCCTTGGCGACGCCGGCCTCGGCGAGGGCCTCCCCGAGCCGCGCCGCGTACGAGGGCGTGCAGCACAGCACCTCCGGCTTGAGGTCGCGGATCAGCGTCACCTGGCGCTGGGTCTGGCCAGCCGACGCCGGGATGACGGTGCAGCCCATCAACTCCGCGCCCTGATGCATCCCAAGACCACCGGTAAACAGGCCATACCCGTAGCCCACGTGCGTGATCGTCCCCGGCCCGGCCCCGGCGCAGCCGAGGGCGCGGGCGCACACCTCGGCCCAGAGGGCCAGATCGCCGCGGGAGTAGGCCACCAGGGTCGGCCGCCCGCCCGTCCCCGACGAGCCGTGGACGCGAACCACCTGCTCACGCGGGACGGCGAGCAGGCCCCACGGGTAGTGGTCCCACAGGTCGGCCTTGGTGGTGAACGGCAGCGCCGCCAGGTCGTCGAGGGTGACCCGGGCCTCGGCGTCGACGCCGGCGTCGGCCAGGCGCCGCTTGTAGAACGGGCTGGCGTCGGCCAGGCGCCTGAGCAGCGCGCCGAGCCGCTGCGTCTGGAGGGCCGCCCGCTCGTCGTCCGACATGGTCTCCGCACGCTGGTCCCAGATCGGCACCCTTGCCTCCTCCGTCCGTGGTCATAGCCGGACATGCTACGCAGTCGCCCCCGGCCGGCTCACTGCACCTCCCGCCGCCGGGGTATCGTGGAGGGTGTCCGGCGGGCGACCGCCGGTGGCGACGAACCCGGCAACGGCGCTGGGCGGGCCCGCCCCTGCCCCGCGTGCGCACCGCTAGCAGGAGGGCAACGTGGGCGTCTTCGACAAGATGGCCGAGCATGGTCACGAGCAGGTGGTGTTCTGCTTCGACCGGCAGACAGGCATGCGGGCGATCATCGCCATCCACGACACCGCGCTCGGGCCCGCCCGTGGTGGCACGCGCTTCAAGGCGTACGCCTCCGAGGAGGATGCGCTGGAGGACGCGCTGCGGCTGTCCAGGGGGATGACCTACAAGTTCGCCTTCACCGACATGCCCCGCGGTGGTGGCAAGGCGGTGCTGCTCAAGCAGAACGGCACCGCCGACAAGCGGGTGCTGCTGCGCTCCTTCGGGCGGTTCGTGCAGCTCCTGGCCGGCCGCTTCGGCACCGGGCCGGACCTGGGAACCTCGGCCGAGGAGATGGTCGACATCGCCCACGAGACCGACTACGTCTGGGCGATCGACCAGCGGTTCGGCGGCACCGGGGACTCGACCCCGCTGACCGCCCAGGGGGTGTTCGCCGGCATCGCCGCCGCCTTGGACGAGGTCTACGGCTCCGCCGACGTCACCGGCCGGCGGATCGCCGTGCAGGGGCTCGGGGGCGTCGGCGGGCGGCTGTCGGAGCTGCTGGTCGCCGCCGGCGCCGTGGTGATCGGCGCCGACCTGGACCCCGCCAGGGCCAAGGAGCTGGCCCTGCAGCTGGACATCACCGTCGAGGACCCGGACGCCCTCTACGAAGTCCCCTGCGACGTGTTCAGCCCCAACGCGGTCGGCGGCGTCATCAACGAGCACACCATCCCGCGCCTGCGCTGCCGCATCGTGGCGGGAGGCGCCAACAACCAGCTCGGCGACGAGGCCGACGGCCGCAGGCTGCTGGAGCGCGGGATCCTGTACGCGCCCGACTACGTGATCAACTCGGCGGCGCCGTACGCGGTCATCGGCGCCGGCGAGCTGGGCTACGCGCCGGAGCGGCTGGCCGTCTCGGTCCAGGGGGTCGCGGAGGCGCTGCTGCTCATCTTCCGCCGGGCGCGTGCCGAGGGGCTGCCGACCGCCGAGGTCGCCGACCGGATCGCCGAGGAGCGCATCGCCGCCGCGGCCCACCTGCGCGCCATGTCGCCCGGCACCGGAGCCGTGCGGCGCGCCTGAGCCCCAGCCGAACACCCATGGCAAACTGCGCGGTACGACCTTCGAGGAGGAGCCGTCGCAGATGGAGGACCACACCGGCCG
>WNGB01010843.1_pt1 | contig 12873 bp, 11 predicted proteins | sample 5400681 | NCBI WGS metagenome assembly WNGB01 (sample SAMN13153367, study PRJNA577476) | soil metagenome | isolation source: 115 cm soil or saprolite under grassland replicate 2 | place: USA:California | collected 2016-06-15 | reverse complement strand
ACCGGCGTACCTACTCACCGGTGCTGCGCCAAGCCGACCTCCCCCAGGTCGCCGTTCCCTGGTGGGGCGGCCGCCGCCTCCGCTTCGACTACGCCTGAAGTTGGGGTCGATTCGCTGAGTGAAAATCGGCGTTAGCGCGACCAGGCTCACACTTCTGCTGGTGCTCGCCGGTCTCGGCCTGGTTGTGGTTGCGGTCCTGCTGACCGGCGGGTTCAAGGCCAGCATCGAGTATGGTGCCGCCTTCTTGTTCATCGGTGCGTGGATGGTCGTTAAGAACGGCATCGTTGAGACTAAGCCTGAATCCACCGATATCTCCGCAGCTCAGCAGGCCATTTGAGGCGGGATGGCGCTTCACCTAATGGGTGCAGGGCCCAAGGGGCGAGAAAGAGCCTCTGGCCAGCGTAAACGCGTCATCTCATAGGTGCGCTTCGGTGGATCCAGGCTAAGCCCTCGTGGCCGAAGGCGGCGTGGGTCGAGTCGGTCTATGCGATGGTCGGCCTCGTCGGGCTGGCTGCACTCAGCGGCCTCATCGCGCTATGGGCACAGACATTGAATGAGCAGACCAGTGGTGATGGCGCGCCTAGCCTTGTGGTTCTGGTCGTCCTGCTGCTGCTGTTGACCACTGGCGGCAAGCGGCGACGACGCCGGAGGCGCTGGTGAGTACGTCCGCGGTGCCACACAACGAGCTTTATAGCGATCTCGGCGGAACCGATGGCAGGCTGAAAGCAATTGCAGGCGACGATCCTGCTTCTCAGCCGACCAGGATTCGTTTGAGGTAGTTGCGATAGCGAACTCCGGCGTAGGCGTCTAGTTCTCTGCGCGCGAGCGCAAGACGCCAGTCAGCAGCACTAGCTTCTTTGCGTGCCTCGACGATCTGACCGTCGAGAGCAGCCCGGCTCTGCGCCGCTTGTTGGCGAATTGCCTGCAGCTCCCGCAGCAACTGCGCCTGGGTCGTCTGCCACCTCTGGCGGACGCCACTGCTGCGCCGGGTGGCGTCAGTTCGGGCTATTTGCTCCTGGTTGGCAAGACTTTGGCGTTGACTCGCGTACTTCTGGACGATAGCGCGGTCCTGCGCCGCTGGGAGTCTTGTGGGCTGGGAGGCTCGCGCCTGCGATTCAAGGGATCGACGCCATCTGTCAAGGGTCCACGCTTTCTCTGGGCCGATGCCCTCGACATGGACCGCTTGGCCAGTCCGGAGGTGGATGTGAGCGACCTCCCGGGTGTAGCGGCCAGAATATGACTGACTCATGGAGACACCGGTGAAGTCGGCGGCGGTGCGGATGCCGTACCGGTTGAGATTCGAGATCAACTTGTCGCCGATGCCGGCGAGCTTGCGGCTTCCGACCCTGTGGGCGGCCATATGCGCCTGCACATGCTGGTCCTGCAGCAGCCGCAGGGCGTTGCCGCGTTCCCTGCTCTCGGCCGCCTGGAGGCTCTGCTGTCGAGTCGTGATATTGTCTATCCATCTGCTCAGGTCAGCTGTGATCTTCCCCAACTCGGATTGTTCGGCCCGGCGGGCTTCGTCCTGACGCTTCGTAACTCGCTCGCAGTCGCGTCTCTCGTTGGTGTCCAGCCGTTGGCGATTCTGAACGAGCTTGTCCAGCTTGCCTTGGGCGATCTTGAAGTCAGCTCGCCGCTTACCGAACACTGCATCCTTCTCGAATCGCGCCTGCCGTTCCGGCGTGCGCTGGTACAGCAGGGTTTCGATCAACAGGAACATCACAATGCTGACTGTTGGGTAGGCGGGTGCCGCAACCGCCGGGAGGGCACCGGTGAAGTTGCCGGCGATGGCTGCAGCCAGTGCGAGGAGCACAAGGGCCGCCGCGAGCCGAGCATTGGCGGCTGAGGAGGTGAACCGGACCTGTGGCAGCGGCGAGAGGTGGCCGCTCAGCCAGGCACCGGGGTTGGCAGGGATGGGCTCGGCCGGCAGGTCGGTGGGAGGCATCGTGGATGCCGTCCCCGCGCCGGCCACCCAGGAGGGCAGGCCCGTTGCGGCAGGCGCGCCGGTCCCTGGCGCGGCGCCGGCCATGGTGGATGTGGTTGCAGGCGCAGGGGCGTCCTGAGGGCGAAGCGGCGGGAGACTCTGGAGGTCCGTTGACCACAGCCGCTCAATCACCGACGCCAGTGCCCGTAATTGGTCGTTGCTACTCGTCTGGAAGGCGAGCAGGGCCTGCGAGCTGGTCGGGTCGAGGTAATCATCGCTGCGGAACAGCAGGCACTCGTCGCCGTCCGCCCGTAGCCTGCCCCAGAGGGTTGGATCCAGCGTGAGGGCCACCAGCGACAAGTAGATGACCCAAGCCGAGAATCGGTCCAGGTCCGCCCCCCACTGATTGAGACTACGAGCGGGGGGCTGGTAATTGACATGGCCCTTCTCGTTGGCTCCGAGCAGCTCTAGGCCATGGACAAACATCCCGTCGTAGTCGATGAGTCTCAACCGGCCGTCGGGTGCGACGAGGATGTTCCCGTGCTGAAGGTCACCGTGGGCGATCTCGGCGGCGGCCAGCTCGGCAACCATGTCGGCGAAGCGCTTGGCAAGGGCGGCGAGCACCGCTGGCTCCCACAGGTGATCCTCGATGAAGCGGACCAGATCTGTGGCCTGGATCCATTCCATCTTCAACACCGGATACCATTGACTACCCTGGATTCGGACGCCGCTGTGGAGGAACTGGAAGCTGACCTTCCAGGGATTGCTGAGCTGGGCCAGGTGGTGGCTGATGGCTGCATAACGACGCTCTTGGTCCTCAGCATAACGGGTGAAGCACTTGACGGCCCACCGTCGGCCATCGTGCGCGGCTATGTTGAAGACGCTGGCGAAATTGCCGCTGATCGGTCTCGGTAATCCCAGCGGATCTAGCTCTGGAGTCCCACCGCGCAGGTCAGGATCTTGGAAGCAAAACGAGGTATTCTGCAGAGCCTCACGGTATTGGGCTCCGCTTGGAAACTGCACGATCCTGCTCATGGCCTACCAGATATCGATTCGAACGAGTGTGACATCATCGTTGTGCATCGCCCCAGCGGCCCGGCGTTCCACGACCCATTCGGCGAAGCTCGGTGGACCAGTATCGGTGCCCAAATCGCGTAGGATCTCCCAAGGCCGCTCGCCCGCATGTGCGCTATGCAGGAACCAGGCGGCAAGGGCATCTGTGGCCGCGTAGAAGCTATCACCCGACTGCCAATCCCCTCGATGGCGGACTATTCGCCTGATCACAGCCTTCGGATCAGTCGGCTTGCTGGGCACGAGGGGAGGCGAGTAGCCAAAGGCATCAGGCTCACTGATAGGGAAGCTCGCGACGAGCTGCTCGTTGCGAACCTGGAAAATGCATGAGTCACCAACAGCGATTGCCCGCCACGTGCCACGGTATTCGTCGGCGGTCAGCGGTGCTCGAAGCTCCACGACTAGCAGGGTTGCGAAGGCGCCGCGAGCCAGACCCGGCTCCTCGTACCACTGAATTGGTGATCCCCGCCGGTCCCGCTCCATGGTGTAGTCGCTGACGACCTCGTCCCAACTATGAACCGCATTGGCCAGAGTTCGGGCGGGGCTGGCTCGGGATCGGCCGAAGGAGACGGCCAAGTGACGGGCCCAGCGGCTGGCGAGCATAGACTCGCTGGCTCCATCGGACACAGCGAGGCGTACATAGCGTCCGCAGCGCTCGCCCGTGGGCGAGCCGTCCGGACCCACCCAAGAAGCGTCTTCGTACTCCTCGGTGGCGCTTCCGGCCTTGGGCAGCCAGAAGGTGGCAACGTCGGCCCACGGCCGCGCCTTCACCGCAGGTCGGAGGCCCGGGTGCCGATATCGAGAAACTGGATGACAGCGGCGATATTGGCGTTGAACACAAACCCCCGTGTCCCTTCCGACACGGCGTGGCCCTGCTGTTGAGCGTAGGCCCGCATGTGCTCAGGTAGCAGACTCGACATATTGAATAGCGTCTTGGCGTAGGCGTTTGGTAGGCCGGCATCGGAATCGGGGAAGCTCACCGGCTCCGTCTGGGCGGATGAAACATGGAGATTGAACAGCAGGACGTTACCGTCGGCGCTAGCAAGTGTCCGTAGGTTCTCGGCGGGCAGGCTCGGATCGCCGTCGGTCGACTCGCCGTCCGTGAGATTCAGCGCTACGGGCGGGAAGCAGCCAGGATGCTCATTGAGCCACTCCGCGATGATCGACTGGGCGCGGGCAATCGCTTGGCACATCGGCGTGCCGCCATTGCCAACCGGACTAACCCAGATGGGGAACTTCACTTCCTGGTCAACGAGTCCGCCTGCCCCATCGGGGATCTTCTTCGAGCGCGTCTCCAGGCTCGCGGGGGACGCGGCGACCTCGCTGAGCGGCACCAGCTCGCGTCCAGCGAGCGTTCCGCCAAGCGCCGGTCCTACGCTTGCGCCGTAGCCGATCACGCCGACGTGGAAGTAGTCGCGGACGCCTTCCTCCTTGGCACACTTGATGACCAACTCCGAGAGGAGCCGGTTGAGAGCATCAGCCACCACATCACACTTCCGCTGCAACGCTTCGCCGCCACCAATGGCGTCCTGCATGGAGCCGGACTGATCAATCAGGAACACAAAGCACGTCGGGTTGGCGCGGCTGATCTCCGCCGTGTAGGCCATGGCAGGCTCCTCCAATGCCCTTGATCGCTCCATCCCGGGCAAACTAACGTAATCCAGGCAGCGCAGCAAGCATCCTTACATCTTGGGCCTTCACGAGAAGGGCCACGAACCGCTCACACACCCAGATACGGCCAACAGCCGACCGGTGGCTGGCCAGCCAGGCTACCCAGTCGACACCCTTCAAGCTCGGCCCCGGTTGGCTCAGCATGCTGGGCGCGGATCCTACCGGTTCGATGCTCACTGAGCCAGATCAACGATGGCGTTCACCTTATGCGACAAGCGCTTATGGGCAGCTTGTGGGCCCACCCCAAGGGTTGAGGCAACGACCTGCCATGTCACACCTCTGAAGCGCGCCTCGGCGACCAGGAGGCTGAGCTCCCTCTCAGCCTCCTGGAGCATCACGTCCAGGATACGAAGTCCCAGCAAAGCCCCACGCCTGGATTCCAGTGGCGGTAGCGGAGTCTCCCAGCTGACCTGGTAATACTCGGAGTCACCCTTCATGAGGCGCTCAAGACACCGCTGGAGCGCACGCATGGGTGGAGTCGGTACCCTTCGTCCTCTGCGCGCGTATCGTTTCCAGGCGGCCTGCTTCGTTACTCCAAGTTCGTTGGCGATCTCTGCCCAGCGTTCCATGCTAGCTGGCATATGCGGCCGAACAAGTTGGGCGCCTCTCGAACGACTTGATCCAGGTACTTGATTGCGATGAGGGGTGCTCGTTCGCCTTGTCGCGTCAGGTTGGCGCCCTCCATGGCAGCGACAGCCGCGATTGTTCGCCGCAACTCGGGGGCGAAGGCACGCCGGTCGTCGTCACCGAGGTATGGATATGCACTTGTGTCCTCCCAGCCCCGCCAGGACGCAGAGAAGTACGGCCAGTCTGGTGCCCGTACTCGAGGCGATCGTCGCCGAGAGGGAGGGCTTGGTCTGCTGTCAACCAATAGTTGAAAGCCTCCTCCAGATAGGCCCGATGAGCTGGGCTTTCCTGTCGACCTAGATCCACGGTTTCCCGGGCTTGCCAAGGCACGCTATAGCGGTCATAGCAACTCGCTTCCGCCCAACGTAGTGGCGTCGCTCTGAGCAAGCACTCAGCCAACACGTTCGGGGTCGGGGAGCTGACCCTGAAGGGAGGTGTTGGCCAATGGAGCCCACTTTGAGTCTGTTTGTGGCTACCCTGGCGCTTCTGTTCGGTCTAGTGACCGCACTCAGAAAGTGATCTCAGAGTAGAGAGGGGGGCGAGGATCACCTCGCCCCCCATCGAGACCACATAGTGGCGTCGCTCTGAGCACCGTCATGATGACGCTCTGAGCGTTCCATGTCCACCGATCTGAAGTGGTGTCCTCCCTGTATGCAGAGAGGTCCCATGCAAGCAGTGATCTCAGGCCCGGCAGCAAATGGGCAGCAATCGGCGATGTAGGGACCGACGTGATCACTGCGGAAGCATGGGGATCGTGGAGCCCGATGTGGGCCGTTGGCTACTCTCACCTGCGGCTTTCCGATGATCCTCAACCGTCTCTTGAAGGTTCGGACTTACAGACCAGATGGGCTCGTTGGATCTGACACGGAGGAGTACGGAGGTTCAACTCCTCCCAGGCCCACTATCCCCTCTGACCAGGGATTTCTCTTGATCCAAGGGACCTCGCTCTCTCACGAGGCCGCTTGGAGCTTGGTTGGGTTGCCGATGGGGCTGCCAGGTGGGCGTGGCAGCCCCATCGGACGACGTAGCGATGAGTTGATCAAGCCGTCTGGCCGGGCTGAACCTTGCGGCCTGCTCGCCTGACGGCCAACGCACCAACTAACGCCAGGATTGCAGCCAGCACGCCGAGCCGGGCGATGAGCGAGACGGGCTGGCCGTTCGGCTCGGGAGGCCGCACCGGCACGTTCACTCGGTGGTGCCAGGGCTCCCCCACTCGGCCTTCGGTCGGCGGCCGCCGGGTGTCGTTGGCGAGAGTGGGCTCCTTGGCTGCGACTTGGTGGCGCCAGGACTCTCCAACTTGGGCTTCGGTCGGCGGCCGGCGGGCGTCTTGCTTGCTGGGGGGCTCGCCTTTGGCGTGGGCGATGGCGGTCACGCTGGCCAAGTTCATGGCCGCCAGCACGGCGCCGATGGTGATTGTGCGTGCGAGTTTGGACATGGCTGCCTCCTATGGATCAGGGCGCCCGGGGGCGCTCTCCCGGACTGTCGTCCGGCAGGTGCCGTGGCCTTGGCGACCAGCAGCGTCACGGCGCTCCAGCGCACCGATCGGGCGACCAGACCGACCCAGGTGCCCACCCCCGGCCGGTGGCTGCTGCTCACGGCCTCCTCGTCAGCTGCGACACTTGCTCGGTTGACGTAGTTGAGGATGCGGTCGGCGGCGGGTGGCGCGAATCTGGCAGCTGCCATACGTTCAGGCTCGTTGGATCCCTATTTCTCAGGGCGGGTTTCTTGCGGCCGTCGTTCCCCTCTGGGCGGTCGCGAGCGATAATCGCCGCGAGATGGGCGGCCGCGTATCGAGCCCGACCTTCGTCGGCCGCGTCGAGGAGCTCCAGGTCCTTGAGGCGGCCCACGAGCGGGCCGCAAACGCCGAACCGGCCGTCGTCCTTGTGGGGGCCGAGGCTGGCGTTGGCAAGACACGCCTGGTCGCCGAGCTGACGGCCCGCCGCGTCGCCGACGGGACCCGGGTGCTGGCCGGCGGCTGTGTGCCGGTCGCCGAGGGTGGGCTTCCCTACGCCCCGATCGTGGAGGTGCTCCGTGGGCTGCTGGCCGAGCTTGGCGCAGGCGCGATCCGGGAGCTGATCGGCCCCTCGTGGCCTGAGCTTGCCCGGCTGCTACCCGCGCTCGGCGAGATGGAGTCCACGACCCCACCCAGCCGGGAAGGGCAGGGCCGCGTGTTCGAGCTGCTGCTCGGCCTGCTGGGGCGCCTGGGTGCGCAGACGCCGCTCGTCGTGGTCGTGGAGGACCTGCACTGGGCCGACCGCTCCACCCGCGACCTGCTGGCATTCCTGGCCAGGAACCTGCGCCGGGAGCGGATGCTGCTGGTGGTCACCTATCGCAGCGACGAGACCGGGCGGAGGAAGCTTGGTCCCTACCTTGCCGAGCTGGACCGCGGTAGCCGGGTAGACCGCATCGAGCTGTCGCGGTTCAAGCGATCGGAAGTGGTGGCGCAGCTCACCGGGATCCTCGGCGCGGCCCCGGCTGCCGACCTGGTGGACGCGGTGTTTGACCGCTCGGAGGGCAACGCGTTCTTCACCGAGGAGCTGCTGGCGGCCGTGCGGGCCGGCTCGAAGGAGCTGCCGACAACCCTGTGGGAGCTGCTCCACGGCCGAGTCGAAGCCCTGTCCGAAGAAGCCCAGCAGCTCCTCGGGGTGGCTGCGGTTGCCGGCCGGCGCGTGCCGCACCGACTGTTGGCCGCCGTCGCCGACCTTGCCGACCGGCGGCTTGATGGCGCGCTGCGGCAGGCGGTCGCCCACCAGCTGCTGGTAACCCGCCCCGATCAGGACGGCTACGAGTTCCGCCACGGGTTGCTCCAAGAGGCGGTTTACAGCGGCCTGTTGCCGGGGGAGCGGGCCCGCCTGCATGCCCTGGTAGCCGCCACGATCGCGGCCCACCCCGACTGGGCGGGTGGCAGCGCCGCTACCGTGGCAGCCGAGCTCGCCGACCACTGGGAGCGGGCCGGCAACCTCGAGCGGGCCCTGCCCGCCACAATCGACGCCGCTGCTAAGGCCGAGGTCGCGTACGCCTTCGCCGAGGCCCTGCGCCAGTACCAGCGCGCCCTCGATCTCTGGGATCGGGTATCGGGCGCGGCCGAGCGAGCCCCGTGGGACCGTGCCACGTTGCAGGAACGGGCCGCTGAGGCGGCAAGCCTGATTCTCGACCAGCGGCGGGCGGTCGAGCTGGTCCGGGCCGCATTGGCAGGGGTGGACCGGCAACGCGAGCCCGTCCGGGCGGGGGTGCTACTCGAGCGGCTGGGCCGCTACCTGTGGCTGGCGCTCGATGAGGCGGCCCTGGCGGCCTACCAGGAGGCGGTTTCTTTGGTCCCCCCGGAGCCGCCGTCGGTCGAGCGGGCCAGAGTGCTGGCCGGGTACGCACAGATCCTGGGCCTGCTGGGCAGGGACTCGGAGAGCCGGCAGGCGGCGGAGGAGGCGTTGGTGGCCGCCCGCCAGGTCGGGGCCAGGCGCGAGGAGGGGAGGGCGCTCGCCGTCCTCGGTGCTGCCCTGGCGTTGATGGGCGATGCCGACAGCGGGCTGGCCCACCTGCGCGACGCCTGCCACATCGCCCGGGAGGTGTTCGATGTGGATGGGCTCGGCTGGGCTGCGTTCAACGTGGCCCAGGTCAGCGAGGCCGCCGGCCGGCTGGAGGAGGCGCTGGCCGCAGCCCTGGAGGGTGCCGAGGTCAGCCGCCAGCTCGGCTCAGCATGGCGGGACACCTTCTTGGAGGCCGCCGCCTGGTTCGCGTTTCTGGTCGGGCGCTGGGACGAGGCCGACCGGTACTTCCGCACGGCCCTGGAGCGGGACCGGCACACCGGCCCAATCCGTGTGCACCTGCGGTTGGAGCGGGCCAGGCTCGACATCGCCCACGGCGACTTCCCTGCCGCACGGCGCCTGCTCGAGGACGCCCAGGTACTGGCCGGAGCCCCCGGGAGCGACCAGTTCGACGCCCAGTTCAGCTGGCCGCTGGCGCACACCCGGGCGGAGCTGGCGCTGTGGGAGGGCCGCGACCAGGACGCCTTCCAGGCGGTCACCGAGGGGCTGGCGGCGATGGCTCGCGCCGGCCAGGAGACCGGCTGGCCGGTGCTGTTCGCGCTGGGTCTGGCGGCCGCCGTCGGCCGGGCCGAGCGGGCATCCGCCCGCCGGTCCACCGCCGAGGCTGAAGCCGCCCGCTGCGACGGCGACGCGCTGCTCGCGCGGCTGGAGGCGACCGGCGGGCCACCCAACCGCGGCCCGGAGACCGCCGCAGTGCTGCTGCAGTGCCGCGCCGAACAGGCCCGCCTCCACGGCCGTCCCGATCCGACCGCCTGGGCCGCGACCGCGGCGCAGTGGGAGGAGCTCGGCCAGCCCTACCCGGCCGCCCTCGCGCGCTTCCGGCAGGCCGAGGCCATGCTGGCCACCAGGGCACCCCGCACCGGGATCGAGGAGGCACTGTGGGCGGCACATACGGTCTCCGTCCGGCTCGGGGCGGCGCCGCTGCAGCGCGAGCTGGAGCTGCTGGCCCAGCGCGGCCGGGTCCGGCTGGAGGCACCGGTCGAACCGGTCGGCCAGCCAGAGGAACCGTCGGCTGCCAGCAGGCTGGGGCTGACCCGTCGTGAGGCGGAGGTGCTCGCGCTGGTGGCCGCGGGGCGGAGCAACCGGCAGATCGGCGAGGCACTATTCATCACCCCCAAGACCGCCAGCATCCACGTCTCGCGGATCCTGACCAAGCTGGGCGTCAGCGGCCGGGTCGAGGCGGCCGCCGTCGCCCACCGGCTCAGGCTGTTGGAGTGATGGCCGTGCGCAGCCGATGGCTGGTCGGCGTGGTCGTCGTGCTGGTCGTCGCCGGCGTGGCCTGGGCGACGTTCGGTTTCGGCCCGCGGCGGACCGCCCCTACCGGCGGCCAGCCGGCGGGGATCCGGGAGGGTGGCACCGTCACCTTCGCGGCCAGCAGCGAGCCGACCGGGTTTAATCCCAACACCTCCATCGACAATGGCTCGGCGACCCAGAACGTCGTCGAGAACGTGTACCCGTCGGTGTTCCGCACCCAGCCGGACCTGTCGGTCCGGCTCGACCGCGACCTGATGGAGAGCGCCGAGCTGACCGACGAGCGACCCCAGACCGTCACCTACCGGATCAAGCCGGCCGCAACCTGGTCGGACGGGGTGCCGATTAGCGCCGAGGACTTCGCCTACCTCTGGCGGCAGTCCAAGGGCTCCGACAAGCGTATCGACGTCGCCACCACGACCGGCTACCGGGACATCCGCAGCGTCACCGGCTCCCAGGACGGCAAGACGGTCACGGTCGTCTTCGCCCGACCGTTCGCCGACTGGCGGTCGCTGTTCTTCGACCTCCTCCCCTCCCACTACGTCAGCCGGCAGCCTGGCGGCTGGAACACGGGCCTGAACCGCCACCCACAGCAGATGCCATCCGGCGGTCCGTTCCGCATCGCCCGCCACGACAAGGGCCAGAGCCTGACCCTGGAGCGCAACCCCAGGTACTGGGGGCCGCGGGCGCACCTGGACCGGATCGTGTTCCGCTTCCTGCTGGACTCCGGCGCGCAGGCCGACGCGCTGCGCAACGGCGAGGTCGATGTCATCGACCCGCGACCCCAGCTCGACCTGGTGCACACGGTCCAACACCTGCCCGGCGTGCGTAGCCAGCTCCGCTTCGGGCTCTCCTTCGAACACCTCACCTTCAATCTTGGCAACCCGATCCTGCAAGACCTCCTGGTCCGGCGAGCGATCGCCCTCGCCATCGACCGTCAACAACTGCTGGAGCGGACAGTCGGGCAGTTCAGCAGCAGTGCCCAGGTGCTCGGCAACCGCATCTGGCTCCCCGGTCAGCCGGCCTACCAGGACCACTCCGGCGGCTACGGCCGCGGCGACATCGCCGCCGGCGAGCGCCTGCTGCAGCAGGCCGGCTGGATCAGGGGCGCCGACGGCGTCAGGGCCAAAGGCGGCCAGGAACTGCGGCTGCGGTTCTCGACCATGAGCGAGGACCCGATCCGCGTGCAGCTCGGATTCCTCCTGCAAGACCAGCTCCGAAAGGCCGGCATCGCCCTGGAGATCCGCAACCCCACTGTCCAGGAACTATTCGGGGACCGGCTGCCGCACGGCAACTTCGACCTGGTCGAGTTCGCCTGGATCGGTACCCCCTTCGCTGTCTCCGCCAACCGCGACATCTACACGACCGGGGATGGCAGCAACTACGGTAGGTTCACCGACCCTACGGTCGACGAGCTGTTCCAGCGGGCGACGGCCGAGCTGGATCCGGGCAAGTCGGCGGCGCTCGCCAACCGAATCGACCGGAGGCTGTGGGAGGGGCTGCCCAGCATCCCGCTCTTCCAGCGGCCAACGTTCATCGCCTGGCGGGACACCCTCCGCAACGTGACAGACAACCACACCGTCGAGGGACCACTCTGGAACGCCGAAACCTGGGCGTACACCACAAAGTGAGGTCGCGCCAAACCCGTGCCGACCGCGCAGGCTAGGAATGACTTCGGGGCAGCAGACGGGCAGCAACTGACCGCCGTAGGGACCAACATGACCACTGGAGAAGCGTGACAGATCGTCGGAGCGCCCGGGCGCTCCAGCCTGCGCTCACCTGCGGCTTTCTCCTGGCCTTTCACGGTCTATTGACGTTGCAGCAAACAAGCGAGTCCAGCCGCGTTGGATCTGACACGGAAGAGGTCACAGGTTCAAACCCTGTCGCGCCCACCATCACGGCGCTGACCAGCGGAAACGCTGTCAAGCCTTGTGTTCCGTGCGCCGGTCGAGGGGAAGAGAACACTTAAAAGAAGTTCGCTCCTTCCAGTGACATGATCGTTGCTCACCATAGGGACAGGCCGCAGTAGCGCAGGAACGAGAACGGCAGATGGTGGGTGCGGCGGATCCGCTGGATGCCACGCTCGGCCGCCGCGACGACCTCCTCCAGGGTGTTGCCGGCGAGGTTGGCCAGCTCCACCCCCTTGAGGCTGGACCACAGCGGCTCCACCGGATTCAGCTCGGGCGCGTAGGCGGGCAGCGGCTCCACCACCAGCCAGGACCGCTGGCGCCGCAGCCACGCCTGCATCACCTTGCTGCGGTGGGCGGGCAGCCCATCCCACAACAAGGTCGCCTTCTGCCCGCCGAGGAAGCGGCGCAGCCCCTCCAGCGCGCCGATCAGGGTGGTGGTGTCGTAGGCGCCGACCTGATGGTGGAAGGCCACCGCCGCGCCGCCGCCGCGCGAGCCGTAGCACAACCCGGCCGCCATCGACGCTCGCGTCCACTTGAACCGGTGGCGGATCACCGGGGTGTGGCCCCTGGGCGCCCAGGTCCGCCGCGTCACCGGCAGCAGCGAGGCGCCGCTTTCGTCCCAGAACACGATCACCGCTCGGCGCCGGCGAGCGGCGGCCCGGATGCTAGGGCCAGTCCTCGGCCACCCAACGGGCAATCGCCCGCTCGTCGCGCTCGACGGCGCGGCGGGCGGGACGCAAAAGATGACATGTGCAGGGACCCCCTCCGGCTCAGGCACGGATGATCGTGCTGTCGGCCACATGGGCAGAGCTCGAAGGAGGTCCCGATGAGCATTCTAGGTGGGCTGGACGTGCACCGAGCCCAGATCACCTTCGAC
>WNGB01013788.1_pt1 | contig 12874 bp, 12 predicted proteins | sample 5400681 | NCBI WGS metagenome assembly WNGB01 (sample SAMN13153367, study PRJNA577476) | soil metagenome | isolation source: 115 cm soil or saprolite under grassland replicate 2 | place: USA:California | collected 2016-06-15 | reverse complement strand
CGGGAATAGCGGAACCACGGTTATGCGAGGCGCAGCCGGAGGCGAGCCGAGCCAGAAGAATCCTGATCATCCCGTCGGGGATAGCGGAATCACGGTTATGCGAGGCGAGCCGAACATTCAATGAACGCGGCGACCCAGATACGCCTCGATCACCCGGGCGTCGCCCCGGACTTCCTCGGGCGTGCCCTCCGCGATCTTCTCGCCGTGGTCCAGGACCGTCACCCGCTGCGACACCTCCATGACGACCCGCATGTTGTGCTCGATGAGGAGGACGGTGACGCCGAGCTCGCCGATGAGGCGGCGCAAGAACTCCATGAGCTGCCGTGCCTCGGGTGGCGTCATCCCGGCCGTGGGCTCGTCGAGGAGCAGGACGGTCGGCTTCGCCGCCAGCGCCCGCGCGATCTCGAGCCGGCGCTGATCGCCATAGGGCAGATTCCGGGCGATCAGGTCCTCCTTGCCGCGCAGGCCGACGATGTCGAGCAGATCGAGCGCCCGCGACACCGCCCGGCCCTCCTCGCGCTGGAACGAGGGGGTGTGGGTGACCACGTCCCAGAAGCGGAGCGGGATCCGGCCATGCATGCCCACGAGGGTGTTCTCGAGCGCCGTCATGTTCTTGAAGAGGCGGATGTTCTGGAACGTGCGGGCGATGCCGCGCCCGGTGATCTGGTCGGGTGTGAGCCCGAGGATGGACCGTCCGCCCACCAGCACCTCGCCCCCGTCGGCCCGGTAGATCCCGGTGAAGACGTTGAACAGCGCGGTCTTGCCGGCGCCGTTCGGCCCGATGATACTCGCGATGGTCCCTTCCGTCAGCGAGAAGTCCACGCCGTTGACGGCGAGGAGGCCGCCGAAGCGCTTGGTGACCGCTCGCGCCTCCAGGGCGATCCCGCTCACCGCGGCGTCTCGCCGCCGCGCTCGAAGGCCTCGAGCCTCCGGCGGCGTCCGGGGATGATGCCCTCCGGCCGGTAGATCATCATCAGGACCAGGATCACGCCGAAGACCATTCGCTCGTACTTCGCCGGCTCGAACTGTGAGGGCAGGTTGGCCAGGTTGTAGCCGAGGATCTCGATGCCGCTGTTCCGCAGCTCGTTGAGCCAGAGGGAGAAGCCCTTCAGGACCTGGAGGTTGAGGATCGTCACCGCGGAGGCGCCGATGATGGCGCCGGGGATCGAGCCCATCCCGCCCAGGATCACCATGGCGAGGACGCCGATCGATTCCAGGAACGTGAACGACTCGGGGTTGATGAAGACCTGCTTGGCGCTGAAGACCACGCCCATGACGCCGGCGAACGACGCGCCGGCGGCGAAGGCGAGGAGCTTCATGTGCACGAGCGGCACGCCCATGGCCTGGGCCGCCACCTCGTCCTCGCGGATGGCTTCCCACGCCCGGCCGATGTGCGAGCGCTCGAGCCGCTGGTTGACGACGATCACCGCCGCCACGATGACGAGGACCAGGAAGTAGAAGTAGATCGGATACAGCGTGTACGGCGAGGCCTCCAGCCCCACCGCCCGGACGGCGGGCTCGAAGAAGAGCGGGGGGCGCTGGATCGGCGTGATCCCCTTCGGCCCGTTCGTGATGTTCCAGGGCTTGTCGAGGTTGTTGGCGAGCACGCGGATCACCTCGCCGAAGCCGAGCGTGACGATCGCGAGGTAGTCGCCGCGCAGCCGGAGCACCGGCAGGCCGAGGAGGATGCCGGTGACGGCCGCGGCCGCGAGACCGAGAAGGAGGAACACGAAGAACCACGCCGGGGCCAGGGGAAAGGTGGCGATCGCCCCCGAGATGAACTTCCCGGCCTGGGGCGAGCCGAAGATCGCCCAGAGGTACGCGCCGACGGCGTAGAAGGCGACGTAACCGAGGTCCAGGAGACCGGCCAGGCCCACCACGATGTTGAGGCCGAGGGCGAGCGCCACGAAGATCCCGACCTGGATCGCGACCTCCATGTAATAGCCGTTGTGCGTCCCGAGGACCGGCATGACGAGCCCGAGCACGATGGCCGCGACGGCGAGCTTCACCCGGCCGGCCCCGCCGTGAGAACGAGCACGAAGACCGTGAGGAGCGCGGGATGCGGCCGCCGGCGTGCGGCTTCAGGTGCGCTCCGCACCTCTTCAGGTGCGCTCACGCACCACCTCGCCGAGGAGCCCGCGCGGCCGGAAGATCAGGATCACGATGAGGATCGAGAACGCGAAGATGTCCTTGTACTCCGCGCCGAAGGCACCACCGGTGAACAGCGACAGGTACGACGCCGCGAACGCCTCGAGGAGCCCGAGGACCAGGCCGCCCACCATCGCTCCCGGGATGTTGCCGATGCCGCCGAGCACCGCGGCGGTGAAGGCCTTGATCCCGGGGATGAACCCGGTGAACGGGTTCACCGTGTTGTACTGCACCCCGAACAGCACGCCGGCTGCCCCGCCCATGGCTCCCCCGATCAGGAACGTGAGCGAGATGATCCGGTTCACGTTGACGCCCATGAGGGCGGCCGTGGACTGGTCCTCGGCCACCGCGCGGATGGCCTTGCCGAGCTTGGTGCGCGTCACCAACCACTGCAGCGCGACCAGCATCGCCAGCGACGCGACGACGACCAGGACCGACTTCACCGAGAAGTCGACCGATTCCCCGAGCTCGATGCGCCGGTTGAAGACGGAGAACGACGGGTAGGTGAGGTAGAACGCGTTGCGCCAGAGGCTCTCGATCAGCCGTACCAGGTCCTGGAGGAAGAACGACACGCCGATGGCCGAGATCAGCGGAATGAGGCGCGGCGCGCCCCGCAGGGGCCGATAGGCGACCCGCTCGACCACCATCGCCAGGATGCCCGAGACGGCCATGCCCATCAGCACGATCAGGAGGAGGACGAGGAAGGGGCTGAACGCCGCGAGCCACCCGGCCCCCTGCATCATGAGGAGGATCTCGACCCCGACGAACGCGCCCACCATGAAGATCTCGCTGTGCGCGAAGTTGATGAGCTCGAGCACGCCGTAGACCATCGTGTACCCGAGCGCGATGAGCGCGTACATGAAGCCGAGGACGAGGCCGTCCATGACGACCTGGGGAAGGATGCCGAAGACGAGTGGCCAGTCCAAGAGCTCGGTGCTCGGGTGGCGAGGGGAGGGGCGCGGGCCCCTCCCCCAAGGGGTCGCGAGTGGGCGCGCCTACATCTTCTTCGGCGCGGTGGGGGCGGCGATCTCCAGCCGCTTGACGAGCTTGTTCTCCTTCCACTCCTTGTCGACCTGGTAGATCAGGTAGGTCGCCTTCTTGGGATCGCCCTTGTCGTCGAACTCGACGTTGCCGGTGATCCCGCTGTGCTTCACCTTGCGCGTGGCCTTGGCGACGGCCTCACGCGTCGGCACCTTGCCGCCGGCCTCCTTGATGGCCGCTTCGAGCGCCTTGAGGCCGATCACCGTCGCGTCGTACGCCTGGGCGGCGAAGGGCTCGGGGTCCTTTCCGAACTTCTTCTTGTACTCGTCGGCAAAGTCCTTGGCCTTCGGGTACTCCTTGACGCCCCCGGCGACGGTGGTGAAGTGCATGCCGACCACGGCGTCGCCGCCGAGCTTGAGCAGCTCCGTGGAGTCCAGGCCGTCCGGGCCCATGAACTTGGCCTTGATGCCCTTCTCCCGCGCCTGCCGGAACAGCGGCGCCGCCTGGGGATACTCGCCGCCGAAGTAGATCAGGTCGGGGTTCTTGGCCTTGATGGGCGTCAGGATCGGGTCGAAGTTCGCCCGCTCCTCGGAGCCCTCGAAGCCAGCGACCGTCATGCCGTTCTTCTTGGCCCAGTCCTGGAAGAACTCGGCGATGCCCTGCCCGTACTGGTTCTTGTTGTGGACGATGTACACGCTCTTCGCCTTCAGCTCTTCCTTGGCGAATCGCGCGCCGACCACGCCCTGCACGTCGTCACGCCCGCACACGCGGTTGACGTTCGGCAAGTTGCGCTCGGTGATCGTGGGATTGGTGTTGGCCGGCGAGATCATCACGAGCGAGGTTTCCCGGTACACCTCGGACGAGGGGATGGCCACCCCGGAGTTCAGGTGGCCGATGACCACCAGGACGTCCTTGTCGGAGCCGATGTTCTTCGCGTTGGCCACCCCGACCTCGGGCTTCGCCTGATCGTCGTACGGGACCAGCTCGACCTTGAAGCCGGCCTTCTCGATCGCCGCCTTGTTCTTCTCGATCGCGAGCTGGGTGCCGAGCTTGATACCCTCGCCGAGCGCCGCCAGCTCTCCCGAGAGCGGGCTCTGGGTCGCGATCTTGATGGTTCCCTTGCTCTGCGCGTCCACCATCGAGCCGTCGCCTGGCATCACGGGGGCCACGGCGACGAGGGCGAGAAGAAGGATGCGGAATGCGCGGTGCGTGATCATCTGTCCCTCCTGCGGGCGTGGGGTGATATGGCGGCCATGGTCGGTCATTCCAGGCGCGCTCATCGTTGGATGCGCTCTTCGCCCTTTGGGCTCATCGCTCGCGAGCCGCACGTTGGAGCCGCTGACCCGAAAACCGCGGCCATTATAGTGGTGGCCGGCCTGTCGCCGTCAAGAATGGCGGCCTTCAACGGGCTGGGGACGTTTGCCTCGGTGGACGCCGGCGGCAGCTTTCCGGGTTCCGCTTGTCCGGTCGGGCATTTTAGGATTCTTCTGGCTCGGCTCGCCCCCCGCTGCTTTGCGGGTTCCGCTTGTCCGGTCGGGTATTTTTAGGATTCTTCTGGCTCGGCTCGCCTTCGGCTCACCTCGCACTGCCACATCTTGACAGCGCGGCGGTCGGCCGTTTACTTACGAGTCAGTAAACACCACCTCGAGCCGGGGAGCGACCACATGGAGACGTTCGACGGCGTGGTTCGGGGGCCCGAGGAGTTCAGGGCCATGCCCGATGAATACCAGCAGCTCGTCCACAACATCCTCACGATCCACACCGTGAGCGAGCTCTACGGGGCCGATCACTTCTATCCGAGTGTCCAGCTCGCCCCCACCCCGAGGGCGAAGTGGAACATGGCCAGGATCGTCATGGAGGAGTACGGACATCATCTTCGATTCGCCCGCCTCCAGGAGGACCTGGGGGTCGATACCGGGAAGCTGGCCAAGGCCCCCTTGTCGATCTTCGAACCCTCGATCGATTCGTGGACCGAACAGATGATGTTCCTGGCCATCGTCGACCGCGCGGCGCGGCTGCAGTTCGAGGAGTTTTGCCAGGCGTCCTACCTCCCCCTCCGGGAGGCGGCCCAGCGGACCCTCAAGGAGGAAGTGGGTCACGCGGAGTATGGACGGAGCCAGATCCGCGAGATCTGCTCGACGGCGGAGGGCCGGGAAGAGGCCCAGCGGGCGCTCGAGAAGTGGTTCCCGGCCGCGGTGGGGCTCTTCGGGCGGTCGGGCTCCCGGAAGAGCGAGGCCTACCGGAGATGGGGGATCAAGCGCCGCACCAACGACGAGATGCGCGTGGCGTTTCTGACGGAGGGAGGAGCGCTCATCGAGCGGGAGTGGGGGTTGCGAACGCCCCCGCTCTCTGACCTCGACCGCTACACGGAACACGGTGGTTGAACGGGCCTGACGGGTGCCACGCCGACCAGACGGGAACCGGCGGGAGGAGATCGTCAGGGCCGCGGTGCAGGTCTTCAAGCGCCGAGGGTTTCGCGCCTCCACGCTCGAGGACGTGGCCCGGCAACTCAACGTCACCCGCCCCGCGCTGTACCACTACATCCTCGACAAGCAGGAACTGCTCTATCAGATCTACGACCAGACGATGACCAAGGCCATGGCGGAGGCGGAGCGCATCGTCGCCAGCTCCGAAGAGCCCCACCGCCGGCTGCGACGCCTGATCCGATCCTACGTCGAGCTGGTGGGCCAGCACGACATGTTCACCATCGTTTTTCAGGACAAGGCGCAGCTCAAGCCGGAGCATTTCGCGGCGATCACGCGCCGGGAACGCGCGTTCGTCCGGCTGTTCGAGACGGTCTATCGGGACGGCGTACGGAAGGGCGAGTTCCGGCCACTGGCCCCGACGATCGTGGCCTTCGGCTCGATCGGCATGTGTAGCTGGATCTACAAGTGGTTCGACCCTCAGGGTCGGCTGTCGCTCGAGCAGGTGGCCGATCTCTTCGGGGACGTCGTCCTCACGGGGGTCCTGGCCCGGGGGCGCAAACCACGGCCGTCGAGGCGAGGAGATGCCAATGGTGACGCGCGGAAACATCGTTGATTACCTGTTCGAGCACCGCCGAGCACCGGCGGAAGCCCGACGCACGTATCTGATCACGCCAGACGGCCGGTTCTCGTTCGCCGATCTGTACGCGCGGATGAGCAAGGTCGCCCATCTCTTCCGCACGCTCGGCGTCCGGCCCGGAGACCGGATGATGTTCAGCGTGCGAGATGGTATCGACTTCCCGGCGCTCTTCCTGGGGGCGATGAAGATCGGCGCCGTCAGCGTGCCGCTCAACACCTTTCTCAAGCCGGTGGACTACGCGTACTACATCAGGGACAGCGGCGCCCGGATCGTCGTCGCCGACCAGGGCCTGGCGGCCATGATCCAGGACGTCGTTCGCGATGCGAGCACGGTCGAGCACGTGTTCGTGGCCGGCGGCCCGGCGGCCGGGTTGCCGACGCTCGCGAGCGCCATCGATCCCATGCCGGACGACATCGAGACCTGCCCGCGCTCCGCCGAGGACATGGCGTTCTGGCTGTACAGCTCGGGGAGCACCGGTGATCCCAAGGGCGTGGTGCATACCCACGACCACATCCGCTGGGCCACCGAGCTGTTCGGCATCGGCACGCAAGGCATCTCACGCGACGACGTCATCCTGTGCCCGCCCAAGATGTTCTTCGCGTTCGGCCTCGGCAACCAGGTCTATTTCCCCTTGCGCGCGGGCGCGCAGGTCCTGGTCGATCCGGAGCCGATCAAGCCCGAGCGCGTGGTCGCCCTCCTGCTCGAGCACCAGCCGACCCTGTTGATCGGTGTGCCGACGCTGTATGCCGCGATGGCGACCCTGATGCGCAGCATGGATCGGAACGCCGTCCGCGACGCGTTCCGGCGCATGCGCTTCTGCGTGAGCGGAGGCGAGGTCCTGCCGCCGAGCCTGCAGCGCGACTGGCACGAGCTGACCGGCGTCGAGATCCTCGACGGCATCGGCACGACCGAGATGCTGCACATGTTCGTCATCAACCGCCCGGGGCAGGCGGTGCCCGGCAGCTGCGGGCGCATCGTGGACGGCTACACGGCACGGCTGGTGGACGAAGAGTGGAACGACGTGCCGGAGGGGGAGATCGGCAACCTGTTCGTCGTGGGCCCCACCGCCGCGCGCGAGTACTGGAACAAGCCGGAGAAGACGAAGGCGACCATGCGAGAGGGCGGGGTCCTCACCGGCGACAAGTGCCATCGCGATCGCGAGGGCAACCTGTTCTACGTCGGGCGCAACGACGACATGCTGCGCGTCGGCGGTATCTGGGTGTCGCCGGCCGAGGTCGAATCGGCGCTCGCGGAGCATCCCGCGGTGCTCGAGTGCGCGGTGATCGGCGCGCCGGACGAGCATGGCTTGATCAAGGCCAAGGCGTTCGTCGTGTTGCGCTCCGGAGCATCGGGAACCCCCGCGCTCGCCGAGGAGATGCGCCTGCGTCTGCGCGACCGGCTCGCTCACTACAAGTGTCCGCGCTGGATCGCGTTCGTGCCGGAATTGCCGAAGACCGCCACGGGGAAGATCCAGCGATTCCGCCTGCGCGAGGCCGAGGCCGCGCCGGCCACGTGAGGCCGGGAAAGGAACCACCACGATGGGGGACAGCGTCATCCAGCTCGGGGTCGAGGCACCGCTGGCGTTCGTCCAGTTCAGCCGGCCGCCGGCGAACGCCTACGACCTGCCATTCCTGAAGCAGCTCGACGCGGCCGTCGAGGAGATCCGGCTGCGGGACGACGTGAAGGCGGTCATCCTGCAGGGCAACCCGAAGTTCTTCAGCGCCGGCGCCGACATCACCACCTTCCTCGGAGCCACCCCCGAGGCGATCATGGCGTTCGCCCTGTTCGGGCACTTGACCCTGGTCAAGCTCGAATCGCTTCCGAAGATCGTCATCGCGGCCATCGAGGGCCACGCCGTGGGTGGAGGGCTGGAGATCGCCCTGGCCTGCGATCTCCGCTTCATGGCGCGGGGACCCGGTCGCCTCGGGCTCGGCGAGGTGAAGATCGGAGCCGTGCCGAACATGGGTGGCACGCAGCGCCTGCCTCGCCTCATCGGCAAGGCGCGGGCCCTGAAGATGCTGATCACGGGCGAGACCGTCGACGCCGAGGAGGCCCTGCGGATCGGTCTCGTGGACGGTCTCCATGCCCCAGAGGAGTTGCTGGCCAAGACGGTCGAGTACGCGACCTCCCTGGCGCGGGGACCCGTCCTGACCATCGGGCTGATCAAGCAATGCGTGAACGAAGGGCTCGAGATGCCGCTGGCCGGCGGGCTGGCCCTCGAGCGCGCGTGTGGAGGCGTGGCCTTCCGGAGCGAAGACTTCAAGGAAGGCTCCGGGGCCTTCGCCGAGAAGCGGCCGCCGGCCTTCCGGGGTCGTTGAGATCGCGGAGGGGGCCGTCGAGGCCCCCTCCGACTTCAAAACGCCGGGTCTGCGAGCAGCTTCTGATGAAACGGGATCGTCGTGCGGATCCCCTCGATGGTCGTCTCGGCGAGGGCCCGCCGCATCCGCGCCACCGCCTCGGCGCGATCGCGCCCGTGCACGATGATCTTCGCCACGAGCGAGTCGTAGAACGGCGGCACCGAGTACGGCGCCATGAGGTGACTGTCGACGCGGACCCCCGGACCACCTGGCGGGAGCCATGCGGTGACGCGTCCGGCGCTCGGCGCGAACGTCTCCGGATCCTCGGCGTTGATGCGGCACTCGATGGCGTGGCCGTCCAGCCGGATCGCGTCCTGCCGGTACCCGAGCGGTTCGCCCGCGGCGATCCGTAGCTGCTCCCGGACGATGTCGATCCCGGTGAGCACCTCGGTGACGGGATGCTCGACCTGGATGCGGGTGTTCATCTCGATGAAGTAGAACCGGCCCTCGGCGTCGAGCAGGAACTCGACGGTACCGGCGGACACGTAGTTCACGGCGTTGGCCACGAGCAGCGCGGCGCGCCAGAGCCTCTTGCGCGTCTCGGCGTCCAGCGACGGCGCCGGCGATTCCTCGAGGAGCTTCTGGTGGCGCCGCTGCACGGAGCAGTCCCGCTCGCCCAGGCTCACGCGCATGCCGTTGCGGTCGCCCAGCACCTGGACCTCGACGTGACGCGCGCCCTCCACGAACTTCTCGCAGTAGATCTCGGTGGACCCGAACGCGGCGCCGGCCTCGGCCTGGCACGTGTCGAACGCCGGCAGGAGCGCATCGCGGCCTCTCACGATCCGCATCCCGCGCCCGCCGCCGCCGGCGGACGCCTTCAGCATGAGGGGGTAGCCGATCGTCTCCGCGACGGCGACGAGATCGTCGGCGTTCTTCACTGGCCCCTCGCTTCCGGGCACCACGGGCACGCCGGCCTCGCTGGCGATGTGTCTCGCCTGCGCCTTGTCGCCCATCAGGCGGATCGCCTCCGGCGACGGGCCGACGAAGGTGAGGCCACACGCCCGGCAGATCTCGGCGAAGGCGGGGTTCTCGGCGAGGAACCCGTAGCCAGGATGGATGGCCTCGCTGTCGGTGACGACGGCGGCCGAGACGATCGACGCGATGTTCAGATAGCTGCCGCGCGGGTCCGGGGGACCGACACAGATCGACTCGTCGGCCAGCCGCACTGGCAGCGACTGGGCGTCGGCGGTGGAGTGCGCCACCACCGCGCGGATGCCGAGGTCGCGGCAGGTGCGAAGCACCCGGAGGGCGATCTCGCCGCGGTTGGCGATCAGGAGCTTGTGGAAGATCGCTGGTCTCCGGCGGCGTATTCACGAACACGCTTGTCCCCCGCTGGGGGGCTTGGGGGGCCCTTTCGAGGCCCCCCATCCAAAGAAGCAGTACGTGTCGGGGTCAGCGCCGCCTCTCTTCAGCGAAGCGGCTCGATCAGGAACAGCGGCTGGCCGTACTCCACCGGCTGCGCGTTCTCCACCAGGATCTGCTGGATGCGTCCATCGCGGCGGCACTCGATCTCGTTCATCAGCTTCATCGCCTCGATGATGCAGAGGATCTGTCCCTCCTTGACCGTGTCGCCCTCGCGGACGTAGGGGTCGGCGCCGGGCGACGGTGCGCGGTAGAACGTCCCGACCATCGGCGCCTCCACGGCCACGAGCGACGTCAGGGCTGGCTCCGGCCGTTCGGGCATGGCGGCTCCCGTCACCGCCGGGGAGGCGGCTGGCGCCACCGGTGCGGCCGCCGTCTCGCGGCGGAGCTGGACGCGCACGCCGCCCCAGCTTGCCGAGAGCGACGTCAGGCGGAATTCGTCGAGCAGCACCGCGAGGTCTCTCACGCGGTCCAGCGGAGAGCCCGCTGCGGCCGGCACCGACGGGCGCGAGAGGCGGCGCTTGGCAGCCACCGGCTCGGAGCGTGTCGAGGATTCTCGCTTCGTGACCACCAATCGACCTCCGTTCGAGCGCCGGCTTTGCCGGCGCAACCTTGCCGTCTATTTGGGATCGGAGGAGACCGTCGGGGCCCCCTCCGACGTTCTAGCCCGCGACCGCCACGCGGCCGAGGTACTCGCCGGTGCGGGTGTCGACCTTCACGACGTCCCCCTCGTTCAGGAAGAGCGGCACCTGGACGACGGCGCCGGTCTCCAGCGTCGCGGGCTTCGTGCCTCCCTGCGCGGTGTCGCCGCGGACACCCGGGTCCGTGTGCGCGACGGCCAGCTCCACGAAGTTCGGCAACTCGACGGCGGTGGGGCTGCCGTCGATGTAGAGCACGTCCACTTCCGCGTTCTCCTGCAGGAACTCGCGCGCGTCGCCGACCTCTTCCGCCGACAGCGACACCTGATCGTACGTCTCGGTGTCCATGAAGTGATAGCGCTCGTCGCGGTAGAGGTACTGCATGTGACGCTCCTCGAAGTCGACGAGCTCCATGCGCTCCCCGGCCCGGAACGTGTTGTCGATGACGCGCCCGAGCCTCATGTGCTTGAGCTTCGTCCGGACGAAGGCGCCGCCCTTGCCGGGCTTGACGTGCTGGAAGTCGACGATCGTGTACGGCTGACCGTCGAAGACGATCTTCAGGCCTTTGCGGAATTCCGCGGTCGAGATCTGCATGTCACCTCATCCTCGTTTGCGGGGGGCCCGGGCGCGCAGCGCCTGCTCGAGGCCCTCGCGCGCGGCGTGGCTGGCGGGATCGCGCCGCAGCAGCCGGGTGAACACGGTGGCCGCTTCCTCGACGAGCCCTTGTTCCAGACAGATGGTGCCGAAGGTCACCGTCGCGAACGTGTCGTCGCGGAGCACGCGGGCGATGCCGCTCTCCCCGCCTCCCGCTGGACGCTCGGCCGTGAGCAGCGCGAGCGCGGCGCGTGACTCCCGGTCCGCCGGATCGAGCCGCGCCGCCGTCTTGAGGTGCTGCACCGTCGCGTCGACGTCACCGCGCCCGCGATGCACCTCGGCGAGCAATCGCTGGCACTGCGCGTCGTTCGGCGTGGCCTCGGCGATGACCCTCAGCTCGGCGAGCGCGCCCTCCAGGTCGCCGGAGGCGATCAGTGACTTCGCGAGGATCAATCGTGCCGTCGTGTAGTGAGGAACTCGCTGCAGTCCGTTCCGGCACAGGGTGGCTGCCTCCGTCACGCGGCCAACCTTGCGATACAGGTCCGCGAGCGTCGCGAACGCGAGCGACGACGGGTCGCGGGCGAGTCGCTCCTCGTAGCGACGGATGGCGGAGGCGAGGGCGGTTCGATCGTCGCTGGGCGTCGACGGCGTCGCATGAGCGTCTCCCGTCGTTGCCGTCGAGACCTGTTCCGGAGGGGGACCCGCGCCGTGAGCTTGGCCTGACGCTGGAGCCATAGCTGGAGCTTGCTCCCGCTCAGCGGGCCTGGGGCTCGAGTGCTCCATCCCGGGCGAGGTCGCTCAGCACCGAGTGGACGACCTCGCGTGGCACATCCTGCACGAGACGGAACTCACCGATGCGTGGGGCCAGGACGAACGGCACGCGACCCTCGCGCGCCTTCTTGTCGTGCCCGATCGCGGCGAGCACCGCCGTGTGGTCCACGCCGCGGGCGCGGACCGGCAACCCGAACGCGTCGAGCAGACGTTCCTGTCGGTCACGGGTCTCGAGGGCGGCGACTCCGAGCCGCTGGGCGAGCCTGGCCGCCCCGGCGATCCCGATGGCCACCGCCTCGCCGTGAGCCCACCGGCGGTATCCCGTGGCCGCCTCGAGCGCGTGGCCGATGGTGTGCCCGTAGTTCAGGACGGCGCGCAGGTCCGACTCCTGCTCGTCGCGCTCGACGACGGACGCCTTGATCCGGCACGAGCCCGCGACGACGCGCTCGAGCGTGACGAGATCGCGCCGCAGGATCTCGGACACGTGGTCCTCGAGGTCGGCGAAATAGTCCGCGTCGGCGATGATGCCGTGCTTCGCCACCTCGGCCAGCCCCGAGCGGAACTCGCGCTCAGGAAGGCTCGCGATCGCCGCCGGATCCACGATCACCAGCCGCGGCTGGTGAAAGGCGCCGATCAGGTTCTTCGCTCGCGCATGGTTGATCGCGGTCTTGCCGCCGCTGGAGGCGTCCACCTGCGCGAGCAGCGTGGTCGGGATCTGTACGAGGTTGACGCCCCGCATGTACGTGGCGGCGGCGAACCCCGCCACGTCGCCGACGGTACCGCCGCCGAGCCCGACGACGGTGGCACCGCGGTCGAGCCCGGCGTCGAGGAAGGCGTCCCAGCAGTGCTCGGCGACCCCCAGGGTCTTCGCCGCCTCACCGGCGGGCACGGTCACCTCGGCGACCACGAATCCGGCATTCCGCAGGCTGTCCGACACGGCAGGAGCGAACAGCGGCGCCA
>WNGB01011107.1_pt1 | contig 12876 bp, 9 predicted proteins | sample 5400681 | NCBI WGS metagenome assembly WNGB01 (sample SAMN13153367, study PRJNA577476) | soil metagenome | isolation source: 115 cm soil or saprolite under grassland replicate 2 | place: USA:California | collected 2016-06-15 | reverse complement strand
AGTAGCGCGTGTGGCCGATCGCGGCGTCGCCCTGGAGGCCGCTGAGGTTCTGCTCGTCGAAGACCTGCGAGACGAGGCCCATGTCGCGGAGCACCGTGAGCCGGCCCTGGTCGGAGGCCGCGATGCCCGCCGACTCCTGGCCGCGATGCTGCAGCGCGAAGAGGCCGAAGTACGTAATGCGCGCGACGTCACGCTGCGGTGAGCGAATGCCGAAGACGCCGCACATGGCTAGACCACGTCCCCGATCCGCTCGAGCCCACGCGACCCGAGCTGCTCGACGTCTTCCGGCGCACAGGCGAGAAGCGCCGCGGTGCCGAGCGGCCCGGGCGGAAGCTCCACCTCGGCGCGGCGCCCGCTCCACTCGGCGGCCTCGTCGAGCGCCGCCTCGAGGCCTGCCGCGCCGATGTCGTGCGCGAGCGTCAGCAACGGCGCAATCTTCCAGAGGAACCGGATCAGGGACGCCTCCGCGGTGGGATCGAGCGGACCGGGCGGGACGCTGGCGAGCAGCACACGGGCGTCGGGGGGATCGCGCGTCCGTCGGTCTCGTTGTAGAGCGAGACGTTGCCCGAGACGACGGGTACGTCGAGCGCTTCGGCGGCGGCTGCGATTCCGTCGATCGCCTCCGCAAGCTCCCACGCGATCTCCGGCTTCTCGGGATTCCCGAAGTTGAGGCAGTCCGTGAATCCGATCGGCTCGCCGCCGGCGCACGCAACGTTGCGCGCGGCGCCGAACACCGCCGTCGCACCGATGTCGAACGGACCGGTGTCGGTCGAGCCGCCCTGCAGCGACACGGCGAGGCCGCGCATGGACGGCGGGAGCCGGAGCACCGCAGCGTCGAGGCCCGGGCGCCGCACCGTTCGCGAGCCGACGAGTTGGTCGTACTGCTCGTAGACCCAGCGCTTGGACTCGAACGCCCTGCTGCGCGGGCGAATTGCCGTCTCCGAGCGCGGCCGCTGCTCGACCTCGTAGCGTGGGCACTCGTCGGTGAGAAAGCCTGCCGGGATCTCGCCGACGCTCTCGCCGTCGTGCAGCGCGCGCAACATGCCCGTTTCGGTGACCTCGCCGACGACGGTGCACGGCAGCTCCCAGCGTGCGCACACCTCACGCACCGCGTCGAGAAACTGCGGCCGCACCGCCGCGACCATCCGCTCCTGCGACTCGGAGATCATGATCTCCCACGGCTCCATGCCTTCCGCGCGCTGCGGCACGCGGTCGAGGTGAACGTCGATGCCGGCCCCGTCCGACGCCATCTCGGCGAGCGCAGACGCGAGGCCTGCGGCGCCGCAGTCCTGCAGCGACTCGACCAGGCCGCGCTCGACGAGCTCTACGCTCGCCTCGATCAGCTTCTTGCCGGTGAACGGGTCGCCCACCTGCACGGACGGACGCTTGTCGGAGTCCTCGTCGCCGAGCTCCTGGCTCGCGAGAACCGACGCGCCGCCGATTCCGTCCCGGCCGGTCGTCGCGCCGTAGAGAACGACGAGATGTCCGGCGACGCGCGCCTTCGCCCGCGTCACGCGGTCACTGGGAAGGATCCCCACGCACATCGCGTTGACGAGGCAGTTGTCCGCGTACGCCTCGTCGAATACCGCCTCTCCGCCCACCGTCGGGATGCCCACGCTGTTGCCGTACGCTCCGATCCCGGCGACGGCGCGGTCGAACTGATGGTCCGGCGCGCCGAAGCGCAATCCGTCGAGCAGCGCGATCGGCCGCGCACCCATGGCGACGATGTCGCGCAGGATCCCGCCGACGCCCGTCGCGGCTCCCTGGAACGGTTCGACCGCGGACGGGTGGTTGTGCGACTCGACCTTGAAGGCGACCGCCTCGCCCTCGCCGAGGTCGATCACGCCCGCGTTCTCGCCCGGCCCCTGCAGGACGCGCTCGCCGCTCGAAGGCAACCGCTTCAGGAGCGGCGCCGAGTGCTTGTAGCCGCAGTGCTCGGACCAGAGCAGCGAGAAGACCGCGAGCTCGAAGTGGTTCGGCTCGCGTTCGAGAAGACCCCCGATTCGCTCGAACTCGCCGTCCGTGAGCCCGAGCGCGCGGTGCAGAGGTTGTTCCGCAACCTGCGTCAGGAGGTCAGTGTAACCCCGGCCTCCGACGGTACGGTCAGGGCGTCGTGACCCGCTCGTACCCCTTCCTGATCGGACTGCTCGGGGCCATCTGGGGCGCGTCGTACCTGTTCATCAAGGTCGCGCTGCGCGACTTCTCGCCCCCGGCGATGATGGAGCTGCGGCTCCTCTTCGCGGCCCTCGCGCTCGGCGCGTTCCTGGTCTGGAACAAGGGCTTCCGCGCCGCGCTCGAGGACGTCCGCGCCGCCGGCTGGCACGGGCTCGCGATCGGCGTCCTGAACGGCGCAATCCCGTTCACGCTGATCGCCTGGGGAGAGAAGGACATCGATTCCGGGGTCGCGGCGATCGCCAACGCGACGGTTCCGATCTTCAACGTGATGCTCGCGCCGCTCCTGCTGCCGAGCGAGCGGACGACCGGCGTGCGCCTGCTGGGCGTCGGGCTCGGGCTCGTCGGCGTCGGCGTGCTCAGCGGCGCGCAGCCGACGGTGACCTCCGCGTTCGTGGTCGGAACGCTCGCGGTCGTCGTGGCCTCCGTGTCGTACGCGATCTCGGGCCTCTACGCTCAGCGGCGGCTGGCAAGCGCGAGCGGGCCTGCGCTGGCGACCGCCTCCATGACCGGCGGTGCGCTCGCGCTGCTGCCGCTCGCACTCGTGCTCGCGCCGGATCACGCACCTCACTGGAAGCCGCTCGCATCGCTGGCCGCCCTGACGCTGTTCGGGACGGCGGTCGCCCAGCTCATCCTCTACCGGACACTGCGGTTACACGGCGCCGCCCGGATGAGCCTCGTCACGTATCTGATGCCGCCGATCGCGCTCTTCTACGGGGCGATCCTCCTGGACGAGCGGATCACCACTGCGACGATCTTCGGGCTCGTGCTGATCCTCGCCGGAGTCGCGCTCGGCTCGCGCGCGATGCGGCTGGCGCGACGCGCGCCGGCGATCCAGGAGCCGTGAGCGACGTCTCGCTTCGCCGCGCCGGGCGCGCCGATCTCGACTTCCTCGTCGACGTGCTCACGCACGACGAGGTGCGGCCGTTTCTGGCCGCCGGCGCGAGCCTCGACCGTGAGGCGCTGCTCTCCGAGCTCGAGCGGCAGGACCTCGATCCCGGGGCTTCCGGGCGCTTCGTCGTCGAGGTGCGCGGCGAGCCGGCCGGAACGCTGGCGTTCGAGCGGACGAACCGCCGGAGCAGCATCGCCCGCTGCGGCGGACTGGCGGTCCATCCGCGCTTCCGCGGCCGCCACCTCGCCGACGACGCGGCGCGCATCTTCCAGCGCCACCTGATCTTCGACCTCGGCTTTCACCGGCTCGAGATGGTCGTCTACGGGTTCAACGAGCGAGCGCAGCGGCATGCTCGTCGCGCAGGGTGGATCGAGGAAGGCGTGAAGCGCAAGGCCTACCGGCGCGGGGACGAGTGGATCGACGGCGTGATGTACGGGCTCGTGCGCGAAGATCTCGAGGGATGAGCATTTGACACGGCTCCCGCGGCGTGAGATACACACATCCCTGTACCTGAATCAGCTCTCAGTTTGAGGAGGCCGTCGTGAAGCGAATGCTCATCGTCGTCGCTGCGTTCGTCGCAGCACTCGTACCCGCCGCGAATGCGTCGGCGGTGGTAGGCACTTCGTTTCCCGCCGGGTTCCCGGCCATCACCGACGCCTCCCTGGGCACGCCCGTGATCGGCTTCGGCGCGGCCGGGCCCCTCCAGCACACCCCGGTGATCTTCCTGCACGGCAACAACGACACGCCGTTTCCGACCGCCTGCAATCCCTACGGCCACGTCCACAACTTCGCCGAGTACTTCGCGGCCCACGGTTACACGCCGGCCGAGCTCTGGGGCCTCGGCTACCAGGGCGACCAGTGTGACCTGATCGCCACGCCGACCAACCGTTCCGGCATTGCGCACTCGACTCTCGCGAACGTTGCCGACCTGCGCGCATTCGTCCATGCAGTGCTCGACTACACCGGCGCGCGGCAGGTCGACATCGTTGGGCACAGTCTCGGTGTCACGCTGGCGCGCGCGTGGCTCCGCGAAGATCACGCGTACAGGCTCGTGCGGCGCTTCGTCGCGGTCGACGGCCCGAACCACGGCATCACCGACTGCTCGCCGTCACCCGCGAACTACTGGCAGCTGCCGGGTCTCGGAGGCTTCACGCCCACGAGCGCCATCTGCCAGGAGTACGGCTCGCCCGACACGCCTTTCCTCAGCTGGCTCAATCGTGGCAGCGAGACGCAGGGCGCCACCAGGACGCTGGTGATCCGCAATGCGGACACGAGCTTCGTCTACTTCTCAGTACAGGACGGCTTCATCGCGCCGGTGCCGGCCGAGGACTACAACGGGAATCCCCACGACTTCTCGCAGAGCGCGACGCTCCAGGGCGCCCGGCAGGTCGATCTCACGGGGCAGGGCCTGTACGACCCGATTCTCGGTACGGCACACCTCGGGATCTTGAACTCGCCCACGACCTGGCAGCTCGCGCTCGATTTCCTCACCGACCCCTCGCACCGCCGCACTCGGTAAAGATTGCGCGCATGACGCGCTACTTGCACACGATGTATCGGATCACCGACCCGGACAAGAGCCGCGCGTTCTACGAAGCGCTCGGCCTGGAGCTCCGTCGCGACATGGACATCGTCCGGGACGGCGAGAAGGAGGCGACGAACTACTTCTTCGGCGTGCCGGGGCAGGAGGAGGAGCTCGAGCTGACGTACAACCACGACGGCAGGACGTACGACCTCGGCACCGGCTACGGGCACGTCGCGCTTGCCGTCGACGATCTCGCCGCGACGCTCGAGCAGCTCAAAGAGCAGGGGATCGAGCCGGAACGCGAGCCCTACCGTGTGCGGGAAGGCGGCTCGCTGCTCTGCTTCGTGCGCGATCCCGACGGCTACCGGATCGAGCTCATCGACCGCAGCGGCAAGTAATGGACGAGATCTCGCGGCTCTACCGCGACCTGCTCGCTGCGTGGAACGAGCGCGACGCGGCTGCGTTCGCGGCGCTCTTCGGCGACGACGGGCACGTGATCGGCTTCGACGGAAGCGAGATGCACGGGCGGGACGAGATCGAGTCGGAGCTCGGCCGGATCTTCGCCGACCACGAGACCGCCGCGTACGTCGCGAAGGTCAGAAGCGAGCAGACCGTGACGCCCGAGGTGGTCGTGCTTCGCGCCGTTGCGGGCATGGTGCCGCACAGCCACGCCGATCTCAATCCGGCGGTGAATGCAGTTCAGTCACTCGTCGCGGCAAAGAAGGACGGCGACTGGCGGATCGTCCTTTTCCAGAACACGCGCAGCTGCACGGGCGACCCGAGCTCGCCGAAGCGTTGACGAAAGAGCTTCGACAGCTCGTTTCGCATTCCTGACGCGCGCGTAATCGATCGGTCAAGCAGGAAGGTGAACCATCCAAAGGGGGATTCGTGAACCGCCTGTTGTGACTCACAACGAGGTGTGCCGCAGGAGTCTCACTGCGGCAACTCAATCTGCGGAGGCACAACAGCGATGGACTCGACCCCTGACTGCGCGACCGGCCCCGGCTCGACGCGTTCGACCAACAGGCTCCTCCTCGTCGTCGTAACGCTCTTGATCGCCCTCGCGGCCGCACCCGGCTCCGCGTTCGCCGGGATGACGATCTCGAAGCTCCGGACCGGAGGCGCGCTCGGCGCCGAGGACTACCTGTACACGGCCGGAGATTCCGTCTTCGCCAGCGGCAGCGTCGATTCGGGGTCGTACTACCGCTTCGTCGTCACCGATCCAAGCGGCGTCGCCCACAGCACCTCCGCCTGTGCCGCGGCCCCTGCCTCCAACGCGGTCAGCAGAAGCTACGCCGTCCAGGCCGGAGATCCGGTCTCGACGTCGACCGCGTGGCGGTTCCAGCTCCAGCAGTTCGCCGTGGCCGGTTGCGCCGGCGCACCGGCGAAGAGCTTCTCCCTCTACTTCGACGTCGCCCGCGCGACGGCCTACTCCGATTCCGCCCTCACCGCCGCGAAGCCCGTCTACGCCGCGGGACAGACGGCGTACGTCAGCCTGCAGGGCGTCGGCAAGGTGAAGGGAAGCGCCGCGAACGCCTCGGTCTCCGACTGGGCGTCCACCTGGCTCCTTCCCTCCTCCGGGACCGCCTGCGCGAACACGGGCGGCGGCGACCGGGCCGACTCGACGGCGGGCGGCTTCTTTCCGACCGGCACCCTTCCGCTCGGAGCGGGCGGCTACCTCCAGTACCGCCCGAACGTGGTCGCCACGGGCGACGCCTGGAACAGGGAGTCGAACTACGAGACCCGGCCCTGCGCCGACTTCGGCAGCGGCAACCAGGGACTCTGGCGGCTCAAGCTCAAGCGCGACAACACGCACTTCGTCGTGCTCCCGGTCTTCACGGTCGACACGATGCCCCCGGACACGAGCGTGTCCGGCGGTCCGGCCGGCCCGACGAACTCGACGCAGGCGACTCTGAACTTCGGCTCGACCGAGTCGAATTCCACTTTCGAGTGCCGGCTCGACGGCGGCGCCTGGGCAAGCTGCTCGTCGCCGAAGAGCTATTCGGGGCTGAGCGAAGGCTCCCACAGCTTCGACGTGCGCGCGAGCGACCAGGCCGGGAACGTCGATCCGAGCCCGGCGAGCCGGTCGTGGGTCGTCGATACCACGCTGCCTGCAGTGACGATTGCAACTCCCGCCGACGGGAGCTGGCTGAACGACGACACGCCCTCCTTCAGCGGCACGGCCGGCACCGCCGGCGGAGACTCGCCGACCGTTGCCGTCGAGGTCTTCAGTGGAACGAGCGTGGCGGGGCCGCCGGTCGAAACCGTTAACGCAACCGTCGCCGGCGACGGCTCGTGGTCGGTGGACGCGTCGCCGGCGCTTGCCGACGGCACGTACACGGCCTACGCGCAGCAGAGCGATGCGGCGTCAAACGACAGCTTCAGCGACGAGCGCACGTTCACGATCGACACGGACGCGCCGCGGGTGCGCCTGGCCGTGCCCGTCGCCGGCGCCGTGACCAACGACACGTCGCTGGAGCTCCGCGGCACCGCCGGCCAGCAGGTAGGCGACGCCGACGAGGTCAGCGTCGAGATCTACAGCGGCGCGAACGCGACCGGCTCGCCGCTCGAGACGCTCGCCGCGGCCCCTGACGCCGAAGGCAGGTGGACTGCGATCGCCTCGCCCGACCTGGCGGAAGGCGTCTACACGGCCCGCGCCGCACAGGTCGACGCCGCCGGCAACACCGGCTACAGCCCGGCACACGTGTTCACGGTCGACACCACGCCGCCGACGACGGAGATCACGGCCGGACCTGCCGGCCCCACCGCCTCGACGACCGCGAGCTTCCGGTTTCTGTCCTCCCAGTCCGGCTCGAGCTTCCAGTGCCGGCTCGACGGCAGCATCTGGGGAAGCTGTTCAGCGCCGAAGGCCTACTTCGACCTCGCCGCCGGCGCGCACACCTTCGACGTGCGCGCGATCGACGCGGGCGGGAATGTCGATCCGAACCCGGCCAGCCGGGCGTGGACGGTCAACCTCAGCCTGCCCTTGGTCGTCCTCTCGTCGCCTGCAGACGGAGACTCGACGAACGACACGACCCCGACCTTCGCCGGTGCGGCGGGAACCGCCGGCGGCGACGCGAGCACGGTGACCGTGAAGGTCTACAGCGTCGTCTTCGGCGGAGGCCCGGTGCTCGTCGAGACCAGGACGGCCGCTCGCGCTGCGAACGGCTCCTGGTCGGTCGATGCGCTTTCAGCCCTCGCACAGGGTGATTACGTGGTGCACGCCGAGCAGGCCGGTGCCTCCGGGACCGGCTACAGCGTCGAGCACGCGTTCACGGTGGATACGACTGCGCCGGACACGTTCATCACGCTCGGCCCCGCTGGGGCTACCAACTCTGCGTCCGCGACTTTCCGCTTCGCCTCGTCCGAGGCCGGCTCGAGCTTCCGGTGCCGGCTCGACGGGGGCTCGTGGGCGGGTTGTTCGTCACCGAGCGACTACTCGAGCCTCACGCCCGGCTCGCACACCTTCGACGTCAGCGCGATCGACGCGGCGGGCAACGCGGACGCCGATCCCGCGACGCGCACGTGGACCGTCGACGTGAACGTACCGGGCATCAGCATCACTGCTCCGGCCGACAACAGCTTCACGAACGACAGCACTCCTTTCTTCGGCGGCGTCGCCGGGACTGCGGTGGGGGACGCCGCCACAGTGACGGTCGAGATCTTCCGCGCGGTCGCGGGAGCCCCGGACCAGCTCGTCGAGACCAGGAGCGCCTTCCGCTCCCCCTCCGACGGCACGTGGTCGGTGGCGGCCTTCCCGCAGCTCGACGAGGGCACGTACGTCGTCCGCGCCAGCCAGGTGGGAACCTCCGGCACCGGCTACAGCGCGCCGCGGACCTTCGCGGTCGACATGACCCCGCCCGGCACGTCGATCACGCTGGGGCCGATCGGTACGACGACCACGTCAGTCGCAACCTTCCGCTTCACGTCCTCCGAGGCAGGCTCGACCTTCCAGTGCCGGCTCGACGGGGGTGCCTGGACGGCGTGCTCCTCGCCCGCCGCCTACTCCGGCCTCGCGGCCGACACGCACGTGTTCGACGTGCGTTCGATCGACGCCGCGGGCAACGTCGATCCGTTCGGCGACACGAGAACCTGGGTCGTCGATCCCACGGTCCCGCCCGTCACGCTGACGGCGCCCGCAGACGACAGCTGGACGAACGACACGACCCCGATCTTCGCCGGTACCGCGGGGACGGACGTCGGCGACTCCGACACGGTCACGGTCGAGATCTACGACGGCACGAGCGTCTCCGGCGACCCCGTGGAGGTGCTGACGACCACTCGTTCTTCCAGCGACGGCTTCTGGTCGGTCGTTGCCTCGCCGGCGCTCGCGGAGGGGACGTATGTCGCCTTCGCGGAGCAGTTCGACGACACCGGCAACTCAGGCGTCAGCGCCGCCCGCACGTTCACGGTGGACACGACGCCGAGCCTCGTGAGCCTGGCGCAACCTCTGGACGGCAATGCAGGAACGGATACGACGCCCAGCATCTCGGGTACCGCCGGAACCGCCGCAGGCGATTCCGCCACGGTGACGGTGACGGTTTACAGCGGCGGCGTCGCGGTTCGGGTTCTCACCGCCACCCGGTCGGGCGCCGGTGGCTGGTCGGTCGATGTCTCGCCGGCGCTTGCCGACGGTACGTACACCGTTCGCGCAGAGCAGGACGATCTCGCCGGCAACAAGGGCTACAGCGCTGTCGTCTCCTTCACGATCGCCACGGCTGCGCCTCCCGACCCCGTCGTGATCGTTCCCGCCGAAACGGCGACCGACACGACCGCGCCGGACACCTCGATCACGGGCGGCCCGTCGAGCTCCACCACGGCAACGGATGCGTCTTTTGCATTCAGCTCGTCAGAGTCTCCCTCGACCTTCGAGTGCCGCCTCGACGCCGGCGCGTGGAGCAGCTGCTCCTCGCCGCGATCGTACGCAGACCTCGCTCAGGGAGCGCACGTCTTCGATGTCCGGGCGAACGATGCCGCCGGCAACGTCGATCCCAGTCCCGCGAGCCTGTCGTGGACGATTGTCGCCGTGGGGACTACGCCTCAGTCCTCGCCCGCTTCGCTCGCGCTCAAGCTCAACAGGCCGAAGACGTGGGCGCTGCTGAAGAAGGGCAAGATCGTGTTCTACGCGACCTGCAACAAGGCGTGCACCCTCAGCGTGACCTCGAAGATCGCCATCCCGAACGGACGCAAAGCGCATCTCTTCCAGAACCGAAAGCTCAGCGTGAAGCTCGCGGCGGGAAAGCGAACGATGCTGAAGCTGACGCTCTCGAAGAAGGCGAAGGCCGCGGTCGTGAAGGCGCTTCGGCGGCACCAGAAGGTCACCGTGAAGCTCGGCGGAACGGCGACGGGAGTCTCGAGCACGAACGCCTCGGCCAAGCTCGCGTTCAGCGCCAAGCGTTAGCGCGGACAGGGCGGCCGGCCGATCGTGGCCGGCCGCCTTCGAGCCTCCAACAAAATGAAGCGCTGTGCCGCCGGGCCGCGCTGGGCGGCGCGCTGCTGCGTCCTCAGTCGCCCCGATAGCGCTGCTCATGCTTATCCGGTTAGCTCCGTCCGGCGCGAGGCGCTGTCCAAAGCGAGGCGTGTACCTCGCGCGCGTGTCCAAGGGACTGTCCCTAGGGCATGGCTACGGCGGCTCTGTCCGAGGGACTGTCCCTGGGAGATGGCCGTTGAGTCCGTGTTCCGGGCGACCCGCGGAACAAAGCGGATAAGCATGAGCGCTGCGATCGGGGCTCCCTGCGTCCTTGCATCGCACCACCCATCGCACCCCGGCGACGAGCCGTCATTCTGTTGGAGGCTCTATCCACCCGAAGTAGCCTGCGCTGCATGCGCGTCCTCACGCAGCGCGAGCTGAACCGTGCGGTACTCGCCCGGCAGCTCCTGCTCGAACGTTCTCGACTGCCGATCCCACGAGCACTCGAGCGTGTCGCGGGCCTGCAGACGCAGTACGCGCCGTCCGGTTACGTCGGCCTCTGGACGCGGCTCGAGGGCTTCTCGCGCGACGACCTGACGAAGGCGCTCGAACGACGTAGCGCCGTCCAGGCGACACTCATGCGAACGACGATCCATCTCGTCTCCGCACGCGACTATCCGCTCATGAGCGTCGCGGTGCGTGACGCCCGGCGCGAGCAGTGGCTGAAGGCGCGGCGGGGCAAGGTCGATGCGCGGAAGCTGCGAGCGAGCGCTCGCCGAGTCGAGGCGTTGCTCGCCGACGGTCCTCGCCACCGCGCCGAGGTGTTCGAGGTCGTCGGCTCCGACAGCATGGTGTGGAACGGCGTCGGCGTCTTCATCGATCTCGTCCGAGCGCCTCCCTCTGGCACGTGGGACCACCGCCGGGCTGACATCTTCGCGTTGGCGGACAAGTGGCTCGGACCGGCGGACGTGACGCCCGAGGACGGCGTCGAGCACCTCATCCGGCGCTACCTGGGCGCGTTCGGCCCCGCGCGTGCGCACGACGTCACAGACTGGGCAGGGCTCCCGCTCAAGACGGTCACGGAAGCGCTCGGGCGGCTCGAGCTTCGGCGGTTCAACGACGAGGCCGGACGCGAGCTCGTCGACGTGCCGCGGGCGCCGCTACCCGATCCTGACACGCCGGCGCCGGTCCGCTTCCTGCCGACCTGGGACGCGACTTTGCTCGTGCACGCGCGCCGGGCCGGCATCCTGCCCGAGCCCTTTCGCCCGCGGATCTTCACGTCGAAGACGCCGCACTCCCTGGGGACGTTCCTTGTCGACGGCGCGGTCGCCGGGACGTGGCGTCCCGAGCGCGGACGAATCGTCACCAAGGCGTTCGAGCGACTGCCGCGCGGCGCGAAAGATGAGGTCGACGCGGAGGCCGAGCGGCTCGCGGCCTTCCACGTCTGACGCGTTAGGACCTGACGACGCCCATCGTGATCGCCGCGATGTAGCCGTCCGCGCCGTCGGAGCGCACGCTCAGCAGCGAGTTCTTGCCGCCGTTCGCGAAGACGAAGTCGTCTGCGTTGCGTGTCGTTCTTCCCGGCCGCGCGCTGTACGGCGCCTTCTTGTAGACCTTGTCCGTCAGCGTGTCGGGGAAGTAGAGCTGGCCGGTGTGCACGACGTTGCCGCCCACGTGCACCTTGACGTGGATGTGGACAGTGCGTCCCTGGTACCAGCCGGGATAGATCGTCCTGAGTAGCGCGAGCCCGTTCAGGTTCGTTCGCTGCATGCCACGCAGGAAGGTCCGGCTGGAGGCGCCCTGTCCGAAGCCCGAGTAGACGCCGCCGGCGTCGCAATGCCAGATGTCCACTGCAGCACCCTTGATCGGCTTGCACGTGGAGGCGTCCACGACCCTGGCCCGAAGGGTGAGTGGAACGCCGCGCCTGCCGTCCGTGATGTTGCGTCGGATCTTCTCGTTCGCGATGTAGTACGGACCTTCGGTCTGCTCGGGCGCCAGCACGCAGCTCACGCTCCCGGAGGCGACCCCGGCTGGGCCTTCGCCGGCGTGCGACGCCTCGGTCCCCAGGCCTGCCGCGACGAACCCCGCCAGTCTGAGCAACGTCCCGCGGCGTGTGAGGAGCTCGTCCATGCGAGCGAATCTACCGGGACTTCCTGAAAATCGGCTGAGAGAATGCCCCCCTTTTAAGAGCTCGACAGCTGGGCAACACCTACGGCATGCGCTTTCGCCGCAACGCCCGGCTGGATACCTCGCAGGTCGAGGATCGCCGCGGCGCGGGCTCGTCGATGGGGCTCCCGTCCGGCCCGATCGCGGTCGGCGGCGGAGGCGTCGGCCTCGTGATCCTCGTCGCGTACGTCCTGCTCCAGGTGCTGAGCGGCGGCGGGGCGGCGAGCTCGGTGCAGACGCCATCCGACCTGGCCACGAGCTGCCGCAGCGGCAGCGATGCGAATGCGCGCGAGGATTGCCGCATCGTCGGCGTCGTGAACAGCGTCCAGCAGTACTGGTCGCGCACGCTGCCGGACTACACGATCGCGAAGACGGTCTTCTACACGGGCTCCACGAGTACAGGGTGCGGTGCGGCGAGCAGCGACGTCGGTCCGTTCTACTGCCCGGTCGACAAGCGCGTGTACATCGATCTCGAGTTCTTCGACCAGCTGCGCACGCGCTTTGGCGCTCACGGCGGCGCGTTCGCACAGGCATACGTGCTCGCGCACGAGTACGGTCACCACGTGCAGGACCTCGCCGGAACTCTGGAGAAGGCGCGCGGCGACCGGAAGGGGCCCGAGAGCGCCTCGGTGCGCACGGAGCTGCAGGCCGACTGCCTCGCGGGTGTCTGGGCGCAGCACGCGGAGCAGACCGGCTTCATCACGGGTCTCA
>WNGB01030350.1_pt1 | contig 12878 bp, 13 predicted proteins | sample 5400681 | NCBI WGS metagenome assembly WNGB01 (sample SAMN13153367, study PRJNA577476) | soil metagenome | isolation source: 115 cm soil or saprolite under grassland replicate 2 | place: USA:California | collected 2016-06-15 | reverse complement strand
GGCCTCACGCTCTCCGGGAAGATCGACCGCATCGACGTCGACCCGTTCAGCACGCGCGGAATCGTTCAGGACTACAAGGCCGGCAAGCACGCGCACTCTGCGTCGCAGATCGAGTCGGAGAAGCGACTGCAGATCCCGCTCTACATGCTCGTACTGCGCGACCTCGTCGGGATCGAGCCCCTGGGTGGCCTCTATCGACCGTTGTCGGGCGAGCGCAAGGCGCGCGGGCTCCTGCGGGCCGAGGCGCGCGAGGACGGTGTTCCCGGGTTTGCCAGGAACGACTACCTCGACGAGGAGGCGTTCTGGAGTCAGGTCGAGCGCGCGCGTGAGCTCGCCGTCGGAATCGTCGACCGCATTCGTGAGGGCGACGTTCGCCACGACCCGAAGAGCGGCGACTGCCCGACCTGGTGCGAGCTCTGGCCGATGTGCCGGGTGAAACGCGCATGACGTCCGCGAAAAATGCTGCGCATTGTTCGCGGGTGGGGGTTAGTCCCTTCGCTTCGCTCGGGAGATCGAGATGAAGGGCGGCTACATGAATTCAGAGCAAGAGGCAGCGGTCGACGCGGGCGGACTCGTATTCGTCTCTGCCGGCGCGGGTACCGGGAAGACGAAGGTGCTCGTCGAGCGCTTTGCGCGCGCCGTCTGCGACGAGGGCGTGGACGTCGAGTCGATTCTCGTCATCACGTACACGGAGAAGGCTGCAGGGGAGCTGCGGGGCCGGATCCGTGCGCGTCTCGTCGAGCGTGGACGCTCCGATCTCGCCCGGGCCCTCGACGGCGCCTGGATCTCGACGATTCACGGCTTCTGCCATCGCCTGCTGAGGTCGCATCCGTTCGCGGCCGGCGTGGATCCACGTTTCCGCGTGCTCGACGAGAGTCAGGGGCGCGTCCTCCGCGGCGAGGCGTTCGAGGCTGCGCTCACGGCTTTCTGCGCCAACGACGATCCCGTGCGGCTGCGGCTGCTCGCGGTCTACGGAGCGAACGGGCTGCGGCGGATGCTGACGGGCGTCTACGAGACGCTGCGTTCGGCAGGCAGAGAGCTCGTGCTCGAGCTCGGCGAGCGCCCGAGTCTTTCCGGGCGCGTCGAGGAGCTCCGCGAAGCGGCGCGCTGTCTTGCGGATGACGACGGCGCCGGTGATCTCGTCCGCGAAACAGCGAGGCAGGCGGTCGCTCTCCTCGACACGGACACGCGCGCGGATCGGCTCTTCGATCTTCCAGACCTTCGCGTGCGCGGAGAGCGCGCCGCGAGCTACGAGGAGGCGCGGCGTCGCGTCGAGCAGGCGGCGCTGGACGAGCTCGCCGCGGCCGACCGCGATCTCTTGCAGGAGCTTCTGAGCGCGTTCGCGGCCGCGTACCAGGAAGGCAAGGACCGCGAGTCCGCGCTCGACTTCGAAGATCTCCAGCTTCGCGCGCGAGACCTGTTGCGAGATGACGAGGCGATCCGCGAACGAGAACAGCTGCGATTCCGCTCGATCATGGTCGACGAGTTCCAGGATACGAACCGGCTCCAGTGCGAGCTGATCGACCAGCTCTCGGGGCGTGGTGACTGTGAGCGGTTCTTCGTCGGAGACGAGTTCCAGTCGATCTACGGCTTCCGGCACGCGGACGTGCAGGTGTTCCGCGAGCGCCGTGCCGCGGCGGGCGAAGGCGTCCTGCCTCTGACGATGAACTACCGCTCGCGCCCCGAGGTGCTCGCCGTCGTGAACCATCTCTTTCGAGGGGATTTCGGTGACGAGTTCCAACCGCTGACCGCGTCGGGCGAGTTTCCCGATCCGGTCTTCGGCCCGCCGGTGGAGCTGCTCGTCACGGAAAAGTCTTCGTATTCAGGGACCGACGTCCACTGGCGGCGCGGGGAGGCCCGTGCAATCGCTCGGCGCATTCGCGAGCTGATCGACGAGGGTGTTGCGAGCCCGGCTGAGATCGTGCTGCTGTTCGCCGCCGGGACGGACGCCGAATGGTACGAGGAAGAGCTCCGCGCCCTGGGCGTGCCAACCTATCGCGGCACGGGCAGGGGGTACTTCGGACAGCAGCAGGTCGTCGATCTCCTCAGCTACCTCCGCCTGCTCCGCAACAGGTACGACGATGAGGCGCTCGTCAGCGTCCTGGCGTCGCCGCTCGTCGGGATCTCGAACGACGCCCTCGTCCTGCTTCGGCGTGCCGCGCCGAAGCGTCCGCTCTTCGTCGCGCTCGAGCGTGAGTTCCCGGAGGCCTTGCCGGAGCGGGACGGCCAGTTGCTCCGCGCATTCCGTCAACGCTACGACCGGCTGACCGCAGCAGTCGCGCGGCTCTCGCTCGAGCGCCTCTGCGAGCGAATCGTCGCGGAGCACGACTACGACCTCGCCGTGCTCGCGCAGTGGGACGGGCGGCGCCGGTACGCGAACCTGCGCAAGCTGGCGCGGCTCGCTCGCTCGTACGAGGAGCTGCGCGGACCGGACGTCGAGGGCTTTGTGCGCTTCGTGCGCGACCAGGAGGCTGTCGGCGCGCGCGAGCTCGAGGCCGTCGCGGAGGAGGAGGGCGGCGACGCCGTCCGCCTGCTGACGATCCACGCTGCAAAGGGGCTCGAGTTCAAGGTGGTCGTCGTCGCGGACGCGGGACGCGACCGCGCGCCGCCTGCCGGCGACGAGATCCTCGCCCTCTCGGACGGACGTTTCGGCTTCCGGGTCGCAGATCCGATCACCAGCGAGCGGCGCGGTGCGTACGCCTATGAAGCGGTCAAAGAGGCGCGCAAGGCAGAAGAACGTGCAGAGCGCCTGCGCCTCTACTACGTGGCCGGGCGCCTCGAAGCAGGGAGCGAGATCGAAGGCGCCGGGCGCGAGGCAGTCGAGCTGGAGCGCGAGGGGGCCCGCGTGATCCTCCGCGTCGACCGTTATGCCGTTGACGAAGCCGCCCCGGCCGCCGAGGCGGCCGCCGAGGACGGGCAGCTCGCGCTCTTCGAGAGCGGCGGCGGCGGTGCGCTGCCGCCGCTCGTGCCCGCACTGCCGCCTCTGGCGGAGGTGCCGGGCCCGCCTTTGCACCGGGTCCGCCGTCTCTCCTTCAGCGCCCTCGCGCTCTTCGAGCGGTGCTCCTACCGCTATTACGCAGAGCGCGTCATCGGGATGCGCCCGACCGACGTGCGCGCGGCGGTTCCCGGCACGCCAGGTCTCGCGGCGACCGAGATTGGCGACGCAGTGCACCGTCTGCTCGAGCTCGTGAACCTGCGAGAGCCGCTCCCTCCCGAAGACCTCGTCGCGCGAGTGCAGGGCTGGTACCCGGGGGTCACCGACGACGAGCTCGAGCGCATCGGTGGGTTCGTGCGCTCGTATTGCGAGTCGGAGCTTGCTCGGCGCGTGGCGGCGCTCGACAGCTCGACGGCGAGCGCGCGGTGGTGATCGACTACAAGACGAACTCGCTCGAGGAAGGAACGCCGGAAGACATCGTCGAGGGGGATTACCGGCTGCAGCGCCTGGTCTACGCCCTGGTCTGCTTCCGAGCGGGCGCACATGAGGTCGAGGTCGTGTACCACTTCCTCGAACGTTCGGATGCGGTCGTGGCGACCGTCTTCCGGCTCGAGCAGGTCGCGGAGCTCGAGGCCGAATTGAGCGCCGCGATCGCGCGAATCAATGCGGGCGAGTTCCGTCCGAAGCCCGACGAATTCATTTGCGCTGGATGCCCGGCCCTCGACGTGGTCTGCGCAGGGCCGCGCCTCCGGTCGCGCGAGTACGCCGAGCAAGCGCTCGCTACCGTCTAGTTCGAACGTGGCTCGCAGCTACCTCCATGAGGCGCGCAAGCGCGTCGGCCCCAAGCGCGCCCGCATCCGGCCGATCATCGAGCGCCTCGCCGCCGCCCATCCCGATGCAACGATCGCGCTGAGGTCGCGCTCGGATCTCGAGCTGCTCGTCGCCGTGATGCTCTCGGCCCAGACGACCGACGTGAACGTAAACCGTGTGACGGAGAGGCTGTTCGTAAAATACCGGCGGCCGGAGGACTATCTTGCCGTGCCGCTGGAAGAGCTCGAGCGCGACATCTTCGCCACCGGGTTCTTCCGGCAGAAAGCGAAGTCGTTGCGCGGGACGATGAAGATGCTGCTGGAGGAGTTCGACGGGCGCGTGCCGCGGGAGCTCGAAGAGCTCGTGCGGCTTCCCGGCGTCGCACGCAAAACTGCGAACGTCGTCGCGGCCGAGCTCGGCAGCCCCCAGGGAATCGTCGTCGACACACACGTCCGCCGGCTGTCGCAACGCCTCCGGCTCACGCGACACGAGGATCCCGTGAAGATCGAGCGAGACCTGATCCGGCTCGTTCCCCGCGAGGACTGGGGCCGCTTCCCGCATCTCCTCATCTGGCACGGGCGACGGATCTGCATGGCGCGCATGCCGCTGTGTGACCAGTGCGTGATCAACGACCTGTGCCCTTCGTCTCGTGTCTGAGCTGCAACATCCCCATTCCCGCGCGTTCGAGCTCGTCGCGGATATCTACGAGCGGGCTCGCCCCGAGTACCCACCTGAAGCCGTTGCGTGGCTGGCGGATCGCCTGGATCTGCAGGCCGGACGGACCGTGCTCGACCTCGGGGCAGGGACAGGGAAGTTGACGCGCGCCCTCGTCGCGACCGGAGCGCATGTCATCGCCGTCGAGCCCGGCGAGGCGATGCTGGCCGAGCTCGTTCGCGCGGTTCCGGAGGCGGAAGCCGTGCATGGCGCTGCGGAGAACATCCCTCTCCCGGACACGAGCGTGGATGCGGTCACGGTTGGCCAGGCCTTCCACTGGTTCAGGCACGACGAGGCGCTGCCTGAGCTGCATCGTGTGTTACGGCCGCAGGGCGGGATCTCGCTGGTGTGGAACAGCCGCGACCAGGAAGCTCCACTTCAACGCGACCTGACCGACCTGATCGCGCCCTTCTTCCCGCCGGGCCGTCCGGGCGGGCCGGGCGGCGGATTCTGGGCTCAGCCGCTGGCTGAAAGTGATCTGTTCGAGGCCCTCGACGAACGGCGCTTCCGCTTCGTCCAGCCACTCGACGCCGATCGGCTCGTCGACCGGATCGCGTCGATCAGCTTCGTCGCGGCCTCGCCGCTCGAGGAGCGGTTGGCGCTGGAGCAGCGGTTGCGGGAGATCGTGGCGGACAACGGTGGCACCGTCGACTTCCCGTATGTGACCGTCGTGTACGTCAGCCGCGCGGTGTGATGCGGTAGACGGCGGGGAATGGGATCATTCTCCCGCCGTCAACCGAGGAGGGTCTGATGAGGAAGGGTCTGCTCCTACTCGTCGCCGTGCTTGCCGTCGCACTCGCGCCGGCTGCGGCGGCCGATGTCGCGCATGTCGGATATCCCAGCTCGATGGCGTCGACCGGGGACTCGATCACCCGTGCGTTCAACACATGCGCCTTCCCGTTCATCGACTGCCCGCCGAACTCATGGTCCACAGGATCGAGCAGCGCCGTCAACAGCCACTACCGCCGGATCCTCGCGGCGAACTCAGCGATCGCCGGCCGGAATTTCAACGACGCAAAGACCGGTGCGCGCATGAACGCGCTCGCGGGCCAGGTCACCACGGTCGTCTCGCAGGGCGTCGAATACGTCACGGTCCTGATGGGCGCCAATGACGTCTGCACGTCCAGCGTCTCGACGATGACACCGACAGCGACGCTGGAGGCTCAGTTGCAGGGAGCTTTGCAATCGCTGAGCTCGGGGCTGCCGAATGCCCGGATCTTCGTCGTCAGCATCCCGAACGTGTACCGCCTGTGGCAGATCCTCCACACGAATTTCGGCGCTGTTCTCACCTGGACCTTCGGAGGCATCTGCCAGTCACTGCTCGCGAATCCTCTGTCGAACGCGTCGGCCGACGTCGCCCGGCGGCAGCAGGTGTACAACCGGAACGTTGCTGACAACGCCGCGATCGAAGGCGTCTGCGCGAAGTTCATCCACTGCCGGTTCGACGACAACGCCGCGTTCAATCTCCAGTTCGTCCCGTCGGACGTCTCGACGCGCGACTATTTCCATCCGTCGATCTCTGGCCAGGCCAAGGCCGCGGCCGCTACCTGGGCCGCGACCTTCGACTTCTCAGATCAGACTGCGCCCACCTCCAGCGCAACCACCTCACCAAGTGCCGGAGGCACGGACGTGACGCTCTCCGCGATCGACGGCGCTGGAGTTGCCGGAATCGAGTACGCGCTGAATGGCGGGGCCTATCAGCGGTATGCCGGGACCTTCACCGTGTCAGCGGGAACGACCGTGACCTTTCGAGCCGTCGACGTGAACGGCAACGTGGAGGCGACGCACACGCTGACCGGATAGCCGCTACCTGGGTGTCAACGCGACGAGGAGGCCGCCGTCCTCGTCGTAGGCGGGGAAGAAGTCGGCCGTGACCGGCTTCTCCTGGCCTGCGCGAGTGCGCATTGCGAGCTTTTCGCCGAGCCGGCGCACGCCCCATGCCGATCAGATCCTGTTCCCGGAAGCCGGAGAGCTCGAAGACGCCGCGCCCACTCGCGATGATCCGCGCTTCCCGGTCGCAGACGACCAGGCCGGCATTCGGCGCGGGGTAGTAGTCGTCCATCAGTTCGAAAAGGAAGGCGAAGCCGCAGCGCTCACAGGCGACCGGGATGTTGTCGAGCTCCTGGAGCCCGTCGTGGTCGATGGAGCGCTGCTTGCAGTTCGGGCAGATGAAGAAGGGCACTAACTCAGCGTAGCGCCGGGCCTAGATCCAGCGCTTCCAGCGGAAGAAGACGAGCTGGGCCAGCGTGATGACCAGGATCAGGCCCCAGGAGTAGGCGTAGCCGAGGTACCAGCGCAGCTCGGGCATGTGGTCGAAGTTCTGGCCATAGACGCCCACGATGAAGGTTGGAAACAGGACCAGCGACGCGATCACGGTCAGGCGCTTCACGACCTCGTTCTGATCGTTGGCGATCTGGGTCGTGTGGTAGTCGCGGACGGCCGCGAGCAGATCCCGTGAGAACTCGAGCGACTCCGTCGCGCGCAGGAGCTTGTCGAGCACGCCGGCGAATGCGCGCTCGACCTCCTCGGGAAAGATCTCGTTGCGGAACAGGCCGCGATCGATGTCGACGCGGCCATCGATGACACCGCGTACGGCGTCACGAGTAGGGGCGAGGGTCAGCCGAATGCGGAGGAGGTCGTGGCGGATTTCGGAGAGGCGTTTCCGGGTGCGCTCGCCTGGCCAGGCGTCGATGTTCTCCTCGAGCTCGTCGATCTCACCGTCGAGGTCGTCGAGGAGGTCGAGGTAACCCTCCGCGATCTCGTCGATGAGGTGATACGCAACCATGCCGGGAGGGACGTGTTCCCGGGCATCACAGACTTCCTGGACCTTCGCCAGGGCGAAGGGTTTCGCTCCCTGTGGCGTCTTCCGGACTGTCAGGATCGACTCCCGCCTGATCACGAGGTCGACCTCCTGGTAGAAGAGCAGATCGCGGTCGGCGTCGAGCACGGCCAGGAGCAGGATCCCGAAGACATAGTCGCCGTGTCCTTGCAGGGTCGGCCGCGCTCCACCACCGTCGGGATCCGCTGGACGCAGCAATTCATCGAGCACGCGCGGCTCGACGCTGCCCGCATGCTCCCGCAGTTCATCCTCGTCCGGATCGAGGAGGTCGATCCACTCGGCCATCCCGGCCGAGGCTACTGTCGGGGTCGGCTAGACCTCAGCTGTCTCGGCCTCGGGGCGCGGAGCGGTCAGCGCCGCATGTTCGTGGCCTTCGAGCGCCGCGAGATAGCGCTCTGCGTCGAGCGCGCCCATGCAGCCGGAGCCGGCCGCGGTCACGGCCTGGCGGTAGACGTGATCCTGGACGTCACCCACGGCGAAGACACCGGGGACGTTTGTCTCGGTCGAGCCCGGCTTCGCAATCAGGTATCCGGCGGCATCGTGGTCGAGCTGGTCAAGGAAGAGGCTCGTGTTCGGATCGTGGCCGATCGCTGCGAAGACTCCGTCCGCCTCGATCTCCCAGGTCTCGCCGGTGACCAGATCGCGCAGCCGCACTCCCGTGACCCGATCCTCGCCGAGCACCTCGTCGACGACGGCGTTCGTAATCCATTCGATCTTGTCGCTCGCGCGCGCTCGGTCGAGCATGATCTGCGAGGCGCGGAACTCGTCGCGCCGGTGCACGATCGTGACCCTCGCAGCGAATCGGGTCAGGAAGGTCGCCTCCTCCATCGCGGAGTCTCCGCCGCCGACGACCACCACGTGCTTGTCGGGGAAGAAGGCTGCGTCGCAGGTGGCGCAGTACGAGACGCCCCGGCCCTGAAGCTTCTGCTCGGACTCGAGCCCGAGCTGGCGCGCGGTCGCACCCGTGGCGACGACCACCGTCTGAGCCCGGTGCTCCTCGTCGCCCATCCAGACCCGCAGCGGCCGCTCGGAGAAGTCGACCTTCGTCACGTCGTCGGTGACGAACTCGGCGCCGAACCGCTCGGCCTGGCGGCGGAAGTCCTGCATCATCTCCGGGCCCATGACGCCATCGGTATAGCCCGGGTAATTCTCCACGTCGCTCGTGATCATCAGCTGGCCGCCCCAGTTGAACCCCTCGATCACGAGCGGGCTCAGGTTGGCGCGCGCAGCGTAGAGGGCGGCCGTGTAGCCGGCCGGCCCACCCCCGATGATGATCATGTCGCGGACGTCTCTTTCAGTCATGGTCCTCCAAGTGTCTTGCCCGTTTTCCTCTCTTTGTATTAAACGATGAGCGTCGGCTATGACTTCCAGCGAACAAGGGCCCCAGGCGGCCGAGCCGCCCGCCGAGGTGGAGCTTCCCGTCGCGGCCCTCAGAGTTATCGTAGAGACGATGGGGCTCCCGACGGCCGGGGCCGAGGACGCATCCCCGGAGGGGTCCGGCGCGTCTTGGTGCACTCTCGTTACACCGCGGTACCACCAGGGTCAGACCCTGCTTTTGGGGGGTCGCTAGTTGAACTGCGGACTCCGGCGGGAGCGCGGCGGACCTCGACTGAGTCTCGACGCGCCTTACGGAGCCTCTCGACCAGCTCCTCGAGTGCGTGCACTCCGAGACCGATCGTGAAGGCCTGATGCATACAATCGCGGCTCGCATGGTACGTAGGGGCGGCGATGGCTGAAACGGTGACCTGGCCGCTGCTGCGGGAGCTGGCGAGCTTCCGGGCCGTGAACGGCTGCGCGATCAGCCTGTACGTAAACCTCGACCCGTCCGAAGTGCCGACCTCGGCGGACGCGCAGTCCCGCGTGAACGCGCTGCTCACCTCGGCCGAGAAGACCGACCGGAGCGACCTCACGCACGATCAGCGTGGAGCGCTGAAGGCAGATCTCGAGCGGATCGAGCGCTGGTTCGACGACGACTTCGAGCGCGACCGCTCGCAGGGCGTGGCCGTCTTCGCGGCCGGCCTCGACAACTTCTGGTCGACGCTGTCGCTGCCCGAGCCGGTGCCCGACCGCGTCAACGTCGCGCGTGAGCTCTACCTCGTCCCGCTGATCCCGGCCGTCGCACACGCCGACGGGACGATCGTCGCTGTCGTCGGTCGCGAGCAGGGACAGCTGTTTCGCCTCCGAGCCGGGCGCCTGGAAGAAATTGCGGAGCACTTCGACGAGCAACCGGGACAACACGATCAGGGTGGCTGGTCACAAAGTCGGTACAAGCGCCACATCGAGAAGCTCGTCCAGGAGCACCTGAAAGGTGTGGCGGAGGAGCTAGATCGAAGCCGACGCCGGTTGCACGCTCCGAAGATCGTTCTCGTTTGCTCGGAGGAGATGCGATCCGAATTCATGGACGAGTTGCCGGCTGCGGCCCGCGAAGCGCTCGTCGGCTGGACGCAGGCCGAAGCCCATGCGGGGCCTGCCGAGCTCCTCGACGCGATCATCCCGGTCCTTGCCAAGGCGGATGCGAAGCACGAGGCAGAGGCGATCGAGCGCTGGCGCGAGGAAGCGGGACGCAACGGGCGCGCCGCCTCCGGCTGGGAGCAAACCCTCGAAGCAGCCTCCGACGGCCGGGTCGACCTGCTGCTCTTCCAGGAAAGCTCCGATCGACCTGCCTTCCGGTGTCCCGCCTGCGGCCGGGCTGCGGCTGCCGAGGGCGCCTGCCCGCTTGATGGGACGCGCCTCGAGCCGGTCGACGGTGGAGTCGACCTCGCCGTGCACCAGACGCTCGCGCACGGCGGTGCTGTCTGGGCGATCCGCCACCACGAGGATCTTGCGCCGGTCGGGGGAATCGGAGCTCTGCTGCGCTACTAACCCGAGCGAAAGCTGTGCTTTCGCTCGGCATTGGTACGCCGCTTCACGTTGCCTGGGTTGCGCCGGGCGAGGGATCGCATCCGTGATTCGGAGCGGCTCAACCTCGAACCTGCTTCGACGTCTTGCCTCTGCCGTTCGCCAATTCCTCCGACTAGGCCGCGTCGGCAGAGACGCCAGGCAGTTCCTGTAGTTCGAGAACCGCCTCGCCTTCGAGCTCTTCTTGCTCTTCGATCGCGCGCTCGAGCTTCGTCTCCAGGCGGTCTAGCCGCTTGCCGGCCTCGTGATACTTGGACTGCGCGTGTCCGATGTGGGTGCCGATCTTGTCGAAGTCGTCGGCGAACCGGTCGAAGTCCCGCTGTAGGTCGGCGACGTAGCCCATCACCTCGTGGGCGTGCTCCTCGATCTGCATGCCGCGGAGGCCGAGCGCGATGACCTGCAGGTACGCCGTGAAGGTCGTCGGCGAGACGGGAAAGACGCGCCGCTCATGTGCGTACGTGAGGAGGGCGCCTGTCTTCCCGCACGCGAGCTCGTAGTACACCGCCTCGACAGGGATGTACATGAAAGCGAAGTCGTACGTCCCCTCGTCCGGGCGGACGTACTTGGTTGCGATCGCGTCGATGTGCTGCTTCACGTCGCGGCCGAACTGGCGCTCCGCGAGCACGCGCTCCTCGTCGGTCTCGGACTCGACGAGCCGGTTGTAGTTGTCGAGCGGGAACTTGGAGTCGACCGGAATGTCGCGATCGACGTGCACGACCGCGTCGACCCGCTCCCCGGAGTCGAACGTGAACTGCATCTCGTAGGCGGACGGCGGCAGACGGTCGCGGAGCAGATTCTCGAGCAGGAGCTCTCCGAAGCCGCCTCGCGCCTTCGGCGGCCGCAGGGCCTGCTCGAGCCGTGCGAGGTCCTTGGCCCGCTCGAGCATCTGCGTGGTCGCCTCGTCGACCTTGCCGAGCCGCTCGTGGATCTTGTTGGTTGTCTGCGAAGCGCTCTCGAGACGGCGGTCGACCTTGGTGTCGAGCGCCGAAAGGCGCCGGTCCATCGTCTCGATCACGCCCTGGAGCCGGCGGTCGACCTCGGAGTTCCGCTCGGCCAGCTGGCTGCTCGATTCCGTGCGGAGGGTGCCGAACTCCCGGCGAAAGACCCAGGCGACGATGCCTCCGAGCGCGGCTGCTGCGGCGAGGATGAGAAGTAGGTCGATCATGGACCGACAAACGGTAGAGCGTGGGGCGGACGGAGAGGGGCGGCGCTGCCGCCGCCCCTCGCCACCCCTAGCTAGGTGTTTTCTCGCTCTGCCCGGGCCTCTGCGGCCTGGTCGCGCTGTTCCTGAGCCATTTCCTCATGCTGGGCGGCGCTGTCCTGCGCGGCCCCCTGTCGCTCCTGTGCAGCGCCCTCATGTTGCAGCGAGGCATCGCCTGCGAGGTCACCGGCCGCCTTCTTACCTCGGCCGAGGAGCCTGTCAAGAAGTCCCATCTGTCCTCCGCTCGTTGGGGTCATGCTCTGAGCGACCAGTATCGGCGACGCTGAGCGCGTGCGCAAAGGCCGAGCGGGGATAAAAAAACGCCAGAACCGGCGAACCCGAAGGTTCATCGGCTCTGGCTCGACGAGCATATGCCGCTTCGTCCCCGGTCGTCAAGAGCGGCCCACGCCGAAAAAGCGCGCACGTTGCGAACTTCCGCCGTACGGCTCGGTCGGTCGGTACCATCCCGCGCGCCGTGGCGAAGAAGGTACGCACCCCGCCGCCGCCGAGACGCGTTCAGGCGCCTCAGCGCCGGGATACCCGCAAGGCTCCGGGCGCGCCCCGGCCACCCTGGCTCTACGCCGCCCTCGGCGCCGCCGTTGCCGGCCTCGTGGCCGCGGGCGTGATCGCCTTCGTCCTCCTGCGCGACGATGGGGGCGGTGGCGGGAAGACGAAGACCACAGCGACGAACTACAACGCGCTTCCCGGCATCCGGAAGACCAAGGCGCCCTGGCCGCCGGAGTACGAGTTCCTGGCCGATCGCCTGCTCCCGCTAGGTCTGCAAACTCTGTCCCAAGAGGGCGTGGCGACCCACATCCATGCGCACGTCGATATCTTCGTGGACGGCAAGGCGGTCACGGTTCCGGCTTTGATCGGCATCAATCCGGGCGCCAATTACCTGACTGAGCTGCACACGCATGACACCCGCGGGGTGATCCACGTCGAGTCCCCGAAGAAGAACGACGAGTTCACCCTCGGCCAGTTCGTCGCCGAGTGGGGCGTCTTCCTCGACTCGCGCTGCATCGGCGCGTATTGCAACGGGCTCAAGTGGTACGTGGACGGCAAGCCCCAGACCGGAAATCCCGCAGGCCTCGTCCTGAAGCCGCACCAGGAGATCGCGATCGTCGTCGGGAAGCCACCGGCGGAGATCCCGTCGTCGTACAAGTTCGCGGCGGGCGAATAGCCGCGCAGACCGTGGCTATCCTTCGCCGGCCGGGGTGGCGAAACTGGTGATACGCGCCTGACTTAAAATCAGGTGCCCCCTTAGGGGGCATGCGGGTTCGAGTCCCGCCCCCGGCACCTCTCGGAGAGCGGACGCGAATGTCATGCGTCACAACCCGGACGGAGCCGCGGGCGAAGCCCGCGTCTCCTCTAAGCGGGCATCGCAAGCGATGCCCTTGGGGGCATGCGGGTTCGAGTCCCGCCCCCGGCACCTAGCGGAGACCAGGTGTCCGAATCCGGCTGGTCGTGGGCTCGCGCGG
>WNGB01016019.1_pt1 | contig 12878 bp, 14 predicted proteins | sample 5400681 | NCBI WGS metagenome assembly WNGB01 (sample SAMN13153367, study PRJNA577476) | soil metagenome | isolation source: 115 cm soil or saprolite under grassland replicate 2 | place: USA:California | collected 2016-06-15 | reverse complement strand
GGAACCTGGAAAACATGGACTTCGGTCAACTGCTCAAGGACAACGTCACGGAGTTCCTGTTTGTCTGGGCGCCCCTGAAGATCATCGGTGCGACGGGCTCGCCGGGCAACCCGGTGGCGATCTACTAGCCTCTGCTGCTCTTGTCTGGTCACCGTCTGCTCCTGCCGGGAGCCGGTCTGACACCGGCTCCCGGCTGGCTTCTTCCGTCGATGGCCCGCTATCGGCAGCCGGAGGCATGAGGTCGTGGACTGGCTCGGCCGGGCCCAGGACGGGATAACCATTTTCCTCGGCATCCTGATCGAGGCGATCCCCTTCCTGCTGCTTGGCGTCCTGGTGTCGCAAATCCTTGGACTCGCCCTGAGGGGCGACGGGGGGCTCTCTTGGTTGCCGCGGAGCCGGCTTGCGTCGCTAGCCTCGCTCGCCGGGTTTGGCATGCTCTTCCCTGTATGCGAGTGCGGGAATGTCCCGGTCGCTCGGCGGCTCATCGGACGCGGCGTCCCAGTCGCGGGCGCCATGGTCTTCCTTCTGGCGGCGCCCGCGCTGAACCCGGTCGTTGCGCTCTCGACCTATGCCGCTTTCCGCGACAATCCAGCGCTGGTCGCCTACCGCCTTGGCTTTACCTTCCTCGTTGCCTTCGGCGTGGGACTCGTCTTGAGTTTCCACCCTTGGCCCGACGAACTGCTCAGGCACGGCGGGAAGGCGCGGGCCTCCCTCGACCCTCTCAGCGCGACCGGCCCCGCGTCCGCCGGCGCGCTCCGCCGGTTTGCAGCCGGCGCGCTCTCGGAGTTCAGCGAGATGGGAGCGGTGTTGATCGTCGGTGGAGCCGCGGCGGCGCTCACGCAAATGCTGGTGCCCCGCGGCGTTCTGCTTGGTCTCGGGCAAGGCCCGGTCCTGTCAGTCGTCGTGATGATGGCGTTCGCTGTGGTCCTGTCCGTGTGCTCGACTGTCGACGCGTTCGTCGCCTTGGCCTACGCCGGCACCTTCAGCGACGGCTCGCTCGCGGCCTTTCTCGTGTACGGGCCGATGATCGACATCAAGAGCATCCTGCTCATGCTCACCGTATTCAGCCCGAAGGCCGTGGTCCTGGTCACGCTGCTCGTCACCGAGGCCGCTTTCCTTCTCGGGGTCGGCCTCAACTACCTCTACTTCTACATCAATCCCACCTACGTCATCCCGACCGCGGTCACGGGCGCCGCGCTCGTCGCCCTCGGCGTGATCGTGGCCGTCGCCCCGCGCGACCGACGCGGCCGCCGGGGCGGCGCCGAAGGGCAGCCGTCCCACGCTGGACACGGAGACCACGCGATTCAAGGCGGGCCCTCGTGGCTCGCGCTCGCGCTTCTCGCCTTCCCGCTCGTCCTCGGATTCGGCCTGCCGGCCAGGCCGCTTGGCATCTCGACCGCGGCGCAGCGCGGCGTGGAGGCTACACCACTCGGGCGCATCGACGAGGTGCTCGAATTTCGCGTCAACTCCCGGCCGGAGACGTACAGCATCAAGGACTGGGTGGCGGTCATGCGGGCCGACCCCGACCCGGGCAGCCTCGTCGGGAAGCCGGTCCGAGTGAGCGGCTTCGTGTACCAAGACAGCCGTGTGCCCGAAGGCTGGTTCCTCGTGGCGCGGTTCGTCGTGCAGTGCTGCGCGGTGGACGCCACACCGATCGGCCTGCCGGTGCGCACGGTCGACGGCCGGGTACCGGAGCAGGGCGCGTGGGTCGGGGTCGAAGGGATCTGGGACGTCACAGAGGTTCGGGGCGCGCAGAAGGCGGCGATCACCCCGACCTCCGTCACGCCGATCGCGCGCCCCGACCAGCCGTACCTCTATTGAGCCGGCGACCGTGGGCCTCAGCGCATCGGTTCGGTTCGAGGCCCTCGCCGCCTCCGTGATCTTTGTCGTGGCGGCGGCGAGCGGCGGGGTGCTCCTCTTCGTCGAGCCCCGACCGCTCACGGTTGTCGCGACACAGCCCCGAGACGGCGCGGAGGAAGTCCACGTCGTCGCCAAGATCCTGCTCACTTTCAGCCGTCCAGTTGACGAGGCGTCCGTGAACCAGGTCGTCACCGTCGAGCCGGCAGTGGAGGGTTTCGTGAGCGCGGCGGGGCGCAAGGTCGCCTTCGCTCCCCGGTCCGCCTTGCGCGCCGACCAAGAGTACCGGGTAATGATCGGCACCGGCCTCCGTGACCGCGCCGGTCGACCCCTCAGGGAGCCGATTGTGATTCGGTTCCGCACTCGGGGCCTCGCGCTCGTCGTGCGGACAGAGGACGGCCGACTTCTCCGCGCCAGGCTCTTCGGGCCGGAGGCGCGGGCGGCCACAGAAACGCTCGCCGGACCGGGGGTGGGGGAGTTCGCGCTGAATGCCGCTGGTGACCTGGCTTACGTTCAGCTGACCGACGGGCGCCTCGTCATTCAGCCGTCCGGGGCCGCGGCGCCCCCGCGGCGGATCCCGCTGCCGAAGTCCAGCGCCTCGCCGCTCAACTCCTCCGAACCGGGCCCCGCAATCGAGGTACGCGAACTCGCGTGGGCGCCAGGCCGCACGCTGATCGGCTTCGTCGCCGCTCGCCGTGACGGAACGATCCTTCCCTACCTCATCGACCTCCAGCACGCTGAGGCACCGGTGGAGCCGTTTGGATTGCCGCCTGATCAGATCTCGCTCAACACGTCTCCTGACGACGCGGCTCGCAAGAGGTCACTCCTCGAAACCGTGTACCGGCGCGAGACGTTCGCGTTCGCGCCGGACGGACGCGGGATCATCGCGCGAGACCGGAAGTTGGACTTCGTGCTGTTCGGGTTCGACGGGACGCTACGTGGCACGCTCGGTCCATTCCTTGCCGTCGGGAACGCCTCACGGCGCGCAGAGTTCGTGGCGCTCGTGGACGTCGACCCGGCGGATGCCCGGCTCCGGCGCCAAGTCATCGCCTACGAACGGACCGGGCGCCTCCGCTCGCTCTCCGCGCCCGACCGCGACAGTCACTCACCGCGCTTTTCGGACCGGAGCGATCGCGTGGCGTATGTGACCGGCGAGGCCCCTCGAGACGTTCGACCTCTCCTCGGGCGCGCGCCGCCGCCTGACCGAGCCGCCCCCGGGGAAGAGCGACGAGGATCCGCAATGGTCCCCCGACGATAGCTGGATCACCTTCCGTCGTGTTCCCGTGGGCGATCCCAAGCGAGGCCGGGTCTGGATCGTAGGTGCTGAGGGGGGCGACGCCCGCCCGCTCTCGGTCTCCGGCGCCGCCGCCGCCCGCTGGGTGCCGTGACACCTCCGGCACTGCAAGATGTTGACCATGGCCGGTGTCCTTCACCACTCAGTCTGCCCAACGCACGGTATCAGCGGCGGCGCGGAGGGCCGGCCGCTGGATGCCGTTGTTAGGCACCGGCCGACTGTCCGTCCATGAGCACGATCCAAGTCGTGAACCCACTGCCACCCCTTGAAGGACGCTTCTCCGTTCGCCACGCGCTGTTCTGCTGGCCAAACATGGCGGCCATTGCCTTGCTGACGAGACCGTAGGCGATCTGATCGCGGTCCGAGAGAACGTCTGGCAGCGCCTCCTTTAGCCGCTCCTGGACACCGCGCCAGGGGACGCCCGACTTCCGGAGGCGATCGAGGAACTGTTTGTCCGTCTTGAGTTTCTTAATCGCCGCCTCCTCATACGATCCGAGCGCGTCCTGGGCTTCGTCCGGCTCGGCGGGCTCAACTTGAGCAGCAGCCGTCGGCGCCTTTTCGCTCTGCAGGATCTCGAACTGCGCAGCTCCCCGAGCAGAGGCCAAGGCGCTGGCGAACCGCTGGCGAAGCTCGTCAGCAGCAGTCTTCACAGCGCCCTTGCAGTACTGCGGGTCGCGTGCCCCGTGCTGATCCTCGAAGGAAAGGGCTCGGATCGGGATCGGGTAGCTCTTGCCACCCACACTGCTCCAGAACACGCCGTGCCCAGGGATCGGTTCGTTCAGGAGCGACGACAGGAGGTCATCACTGAAGTGCGCGTTCGCGCTCTTGATGGCCCTGAGGTCGCCTGCCGAGAGGAGGTGAAAGCAGAACCAGTTGTCGCCTTGGCTGAGGATCTCGCTTGAGATCGCCCCAGGCTGCTGCGTGATGAGCACCGCGCCGAGGTCGTACTTGCGCCCCTCCTTGACCCACGTGATGTACGGCCCCTCGCCGGAGCTTCCACGGCTGCCGAGGACGGCTTGGGCCTCTTCCACCACCGCGATGACGGGAATGGTCTGCGGCTGCGCCTTCGTAAACTCCTCCTGGTTGTGGTCGAAGATGCGCCTCAGGACCAGGCCAGACAGCACGAGAGCAGGCGTGCCCCGCATCTGCGAGACATCGATGATGCACAGCTTCCCGTCGCGAAGCGCGGCAAGGAGCATGTCCATCGCCTGGCTGGACGGGTCGTGCAGCATCCGTACGATCGTCGTCATATTCGCCCGTGCGGCGACCATCTCGGCATCCTGTCCTGGCTCGAGCCGGAGAAGGTCCTTGATCGTGTCTCCGTCCGCGGCGTTTCCGTCTCGGTGAACGAGGTCGACGAGCTGATGCCAGTCGGCGTCGTTCATACCCTTAAGCTTCCTGACGTTCTGCTGGTCCTGCTTCTCCGGCGACAGCGCGATCGAGATGACGTCGCCCGGGCGAAGGCGGCGGATGTCGAGCCGGATGTCTCCAGCCACGAACGACTGGTAGAACGCGCTTGGCCCAGCCTTAGGCGTAAAGACTACGATCTTGTCCTGAAGCTCGACCACGTCGCATAACCCCGGCCGGTTTTTGTCGTCCGGCCAGAAGTACTCGCCGTCGGGATCGAAGACGACCGTCCCGACCGGAACCCGCCGCTCCGCCCGCTTCTCGACGGTCGGAGTGTTCTTATACAGGTTGGCGAAGAGCAGCTTGACAAGATTCGATTTCCCGAACCCGGCCCGGGCGAAGACGAGCGTCCTCCGCGCCACCAGATCCAGCACCCTGAACTTCGGAATGACATCCGGTTTCTTGACCTGCATCCACGGCTTTGGCCTGAGTCTGGCGTCACTCCCCGCGTAGATGAATTCGCCGAGCGCGAAGTGCCCGAGCTCCGCCCCGTCCGGGATGTTGTGCCCGGCGACCTCGCGGAGAACGTCGTCAGTCAAGAAGGCGACCTTGCTTCCCACATGCGGGAGCCGCCGATGTGACGCGGCGAACACGAGGTCCCCACCCACCTTCCGGAGCACGCCGAGGACCCGCATGTTGACGCGGTACTTGAGGTATTGCTCGCGCAAGTCCTCGGGGATCGGTCTCTCCTCGGCAACAGCTCGGATGCCGTAGTCTTCGCCCGCGGACGAGGCCAGACGGCCCTCCGACGAGATCGATGTGATACGGCCCAGCACGGCCTCGTCTTCATCCTCGAGCTGCACCACGAGGAACTGGCCGTGCATCGGCGCGCTCTGGAACTCGTTCCGGTAGGGCAGGACGAGGTCCGCATGGAACTCCAGACCGCCCTCGCTGAAGCCGCGAAAGATGCCGACCGTCGTTTCCCTCGTGAAGAGCTTCATTCGTACCTCCGGCCGGACACATCGCCTTGGAGGCGGAGCGCCTCAAGGGCTGGCACTTCCCTGGCTTCGAGGAGCCCGCGGACGGCGGCGACGACCTCATCCTGCAAGATGTCGAGGTCGAAGTCGACGACCTGCGCGAACTCGTGGGCGCGCTGCAGACACCGCGGATAGAAGGGCACGGGGAAACCATCGGTCGCGTCGGCGAGGAGGTACCCGAAGATCTCGACCGCCTGGGACATCTGGCTGCTCAGGATGTCGACCGTCCAGAGCGGGTCGCCGCCGCGATCGCCGAAGCGCACGAAGTACATGTCGCCGGCCACGAACTTGGGTGCCTCGCCGCCGCCGGCCTCGGCTTCAGCGCCGCGCGCATACTCCGGCCAGACGTACGCCTTGGCCTCGAGCGAACGGGGAACGCTGACGAAGCGCGGCGCACCCGGCGGGAACGTTCCTTCGACGGCCATCCCCAAGGTGTACCGCGCAAGCACCTTGCTATGCTTCGCGATACCCACCAGGTACACTTTGCGGCGCGTTTCTCGCTTGATCCTATCGATTGCTTCCTCAATCCGTTTCCGAAATGCGATGAAGTATTCGCCACGGAACATCTTGCTTCGTAGCAGGCCATCACGGACCAGCAGGGTGTCCGTGGCGAAGCTCCGGTAGCAGATCCGCTCGTAGAGGGCAGCCCACTCGCACAAGTCGCGGTAAACGAGCACCCAGGACGGAGAGACCTCCTCAGGCCTCTCACGGGCCTTCTGCGCGTCCGGTATCATGTGGCTCAGCTCGGCGAGAGTACGCGAGTCGACGCCGAGGTCGACCATCACGCGCCCAAGGGCCGTGCGGGGCCTGCCGTCGTCGTTGAACTGCGCGCGGCTGAGGACGTTCGTATCGGTTGTGGGCGTCACGGCGTCGAGGCAGAGTTGCTCGCCATACGAGTCCACGACGCGGACCAGCTGGACGTGGAAGGGGTCAAACACGAGCTTGTTGTTTCCGCCATCGCTGGCCACCAGGGAGACGGATGTTGTCGTACGAGGCTTAATGGCCCGGACCTCTCCGGAGAGAGCGCGCACCTCCGTTCGGAGGTCGTCGAGCAGTCGGCGGTCACGGATGGTCGCTTCGCGAATCGTCTGGCGCAGTTCAGGGAGCTCCTTGGGGTCGAACACGGTCATACCTCCAAGCGCGCGTAGACGTCGATCTCGCAGGCTGCAGCCTGCGTGCATTGACCGAACTGTTCCGACTGCCGCTTGCCGTTGGTCGAGGAGCCAGCGTCCAACCATCCCCGAATCCGCCATCCGGCGGCGGCCCGCGCGAATGAGGCGCGCAGCAGGTTGCGGGCATCGACAGGGATACTCGGGAGGTAACCGAAGCGCACGATAAGGCGTGCGTCGGGGACACAGCGCCGTGCAATGGCGCGCCAGACGGCCGCGAGCTCGTCAGCGAAACGCTCCGAATGGTGTGAGAGCTGGCCGGTCTGGTCGTAGTTGACATCCGCGCTGCCTCCGAGAAACCAGTTGCGCAGCCACTGGTCGGGCCGATACGTGCGCATCCCGAAGTAAGGCGGCGACGTGATGACCCAGGAAAACTGCCGGGTGGGTGATAGAAACGTGTGTGCGCTGCGCGAGTCGCCGAGGTGAACTTCTCCGCGTACGGCCGGCGGGCTCGCGTTGAACGTATGCCGGGCGCGCCTCGCGATGGCGTCGAGGACGCCGACTGCCCGAGGCCGAGTCTGCCGGTGTTCCTTCCAGAAGTGAACCGCCGCTGCCGGTTTGGTCGCGTAAGTGCGGGGCATCTGGTTCGACAAATACGTCGGTACGCTCTTGTGCATCGGGCCGTGGAGGATACCGAGCATAAGTGCTCGGAGCGCAACTTCTTCGTCGGAGCTGCAGGATTCGAGAAGGCGCTTTCGGATCAGGCAGATGTCGCGCAGCGTCGACCGGTGGAAGCCCATCCTCCAGAAGGTCCCATCCGGCACGTCAACGTCACAACGTGCGCGGCGCAGAACACGCCCGGCGAACGTGATGACAGCTTCAGCCGTGGTGTCAGTGAGCTTGGCGGCAGCGATCGCCGCTGCGATGGGGTTGCTGTCGATTCCCACGCAGCCGAGGCCGCGAAGGCGCGCGGCAAACACCGTCGTCCCCCTCCCACAGAAGGGATCGAGCACCCACTCGCTCGCCGCGGCTTTCGCCAAGCGTTGGAACGGGAACGCGAGCGGGAACATCGTGTAGTAGGGGCAGATGGTGTTCAGGCGAAACATCGGCTCGTCAGGACGAACACCAACGCTCCGCTTGATCGCTGCGGGCGGCCGCCGCTTACGGTAGACGAGGAGCCCCGACGCGCTCTGCTCGGCCCGGAGCGCACCCGGTAACATCCCCCCCTTGGCAACTGAGCCGGTCGGGCGCTTGGTCCCCCGGTTCCGTCCAGGAGACGGGTTCGTCGATTGTCTTTCTGATCCATCCATCATCGAGACCCGGTGCCTAACGCCCAGGCTTGAGCGGCCGGCTTCGAGCCGGTCCGCTCAAGCCTGATGTTCACGTAAGCCGCTTCGCGGCAGAGGTCATTTTCCGCCAGAGTAGTTCGCCGCTCGTCCGGGTGACGCGACCGCGGGTCTAGCCACGCCCGCTTATCTCTGTTCTCCTCGGAGATCAGCGGGCATTCGCGCGCGGGGTACCCACCTTTCAATCGAGGAGAGAGCCATGATGACCGACTGGTACGAAAGATCCATCAACGCCCTCCAGCTCAACGGGAAAGGCGAACGCACGCAGGAAGCCTACACGCGAGCGGTGCGGATGCTGCTCCCGTCCATCCGGTCCGAAGCATTGCCCATATCCCGCGGGCACCCGATGCGCACACCGGGCTTCTTGAGCATTGGATTGAAACGACCGCGGCGGTCGTCTCAATCCTTATAGGTTAGGCCGGTTGTTTCCCCGGCTTCCATTGTATCGGTTTCCCCTCAGCAATCATGTGCTGTACTTCCGGTGGAGTACCACGAAGTTTGACATAGAATTCGCCCACCGGCGTGAGCGTAGCGACGTCCACGAGGTTCTTGCCATCTAGGGTGTGGTCGAATGTAAGGAAGCCCTCGCGAATTGGTTGGATATAACCGTTGTCTCGCACCGCCATGACCCTTGCCCAGCGCCTCCTCGATCGCATTTCGCGCTGCTCGTTGACGCTGGAGCAGAGCGCGCTCCGACAGTTCGGAAAGCGCTCGGCCGAGCACCTCGGCGGTCTTCGCACGCGCCGAGCGGCGAGCCGTTTGAAGGCGCTCGAGCTCGGCGCGGAGGCTACTATCACGCCTGGTAGTCATGGCTCGATAGCCGCATCTGTACACCTAACGAATAGGTCTTATGCATCGTGCGGCAGCATGCATGACGGATAAAACCAGTTGAACTGAACCGGGGTGCCTCGGCCCTATGGGGATTCTAGCCTGGCCACGCGCGGGGGGGAAGTCGATTCAGGGCTGCCGGCGTCGCGCGGCAAGGGCGACTGGGCACGGTGCCGGGTGGGGACGGGGGACGGGCGCGGCGGGTTTGGAGCACGCAGGCGGCGAACTGGCGGGCCGGAGGTGACCGGGGCGGAGTGGCTGATGCAGATCGGGATCAGGTGAGCTGGCTGCTGAGAGCCGGGGGCCAGGCTCACGACGTATCCCAGATCGGGGCGAGCGGAACGGGGCGCGGCGCCGACGGCAGGATCGCCGTAACGTACAAGCGCCCCTGATGGCAGACGGGGCAAGTCGCGATGTCGAGCCCGGTGAGCCGCAGCATCAACGCGTGCGCCGATTCGACCGGGCTCTACAGGAACGAGCGATTCGACGAGCTCGTGACCCAGGCGCGGCAGACCACCGACCAGGCCAGGCGCGCCCAGCTCTACCGCGAAGCCCAGAAGCTCCTGGTCGAGGACGCGCCGTGGGTCTTCGTGGACCACGAGGTCCAGATCGCCGCGACCTCCAAGCGGGTGCAGGGTCTGAAGCTCCACCCGAGCTTCGACCTGCGCGTGGAGACGATCTCGCTCAGATAGCCCTCCCGCCGTGGGCCGCTACCTCCTGCGCCGGCTCCTGCACCTCGGGCCCGTCCTCCTCGGGGTGTCGCTCATCGTCTTCGTCGTCCTCCATCTCACGCCGGGCGATCCCGCGGAGGTGATGCTCGGCTCCCAGGCCACCCGGGAGGACCTGTCGCGGCTCCGCGCCGAGCGCGCGTGGGTCATCAAGGCTCCGCTGGCAACACGGCGCTGCCGCTTCGCGCCGAGCGTGGTCACCGGCTTCGGGCGGACTGTATCGAAATCGCGTCATTGACGCTGTTCCGCGATCGGCATTAGCTTGCGTGCATGGTCGTGTCCGGACGCGACCATGGAGCCACGATCGCCAGAACCACTACGAAGGGAGGACACCATGTACGCATCGCTCGGAGCGCTTGTTTCGATCCTCCTGGTCGTCGGCCTGGCCTCGGCCGACGAGAAGAAGGCCCAGTCACCTCAGGCGGAGCGGATGACGGAGTGCAATGCCGAGGCACACGACAAGAAGCTCACCGGCGACGTCCGCAAGCAGTTCATGTCCGATTGCCTCAAGGGCCATATCAAGTCCCATGAGAACGAGGGGGGCAAGACAGAGCAGGCTTCTCAGCACCGTCAGTCGACCGGCGGGCAACACTCGGGGCAGGGCGAGAAGATGAAGGCATGCAACCAGGAGGCAACGGCCAAGAACCTCCATGGTGACGACCGCCGGCACTTCATGAGCCAGTGCCTCAAAGCGGAGAAGAAGCCGTAGGAATCGCTCCTGAAGCAGAGCAGTCTGGCGAGACGATCGGAGGGGATGACAGCGACGTCATCCCCTCCCGTCCAGGCCGAGGGTACTGGACCACTTTGCTTCGCCATACTTCGTTACTCGGTCGCCAGCAACGCTCAACGCTACGCTAGGACTCAGAGGTGTCCACCGACCCTTGGCGCCCTGTCGCCGGGGATCTCCAGCCCGCTGAGCCTGTCTCCCCCGCCGGGGCGCGCGCCCGCAGCCAGCGCGTGCGCCTCGTATCGCGAGCTGATCGAGGCGGCGCTCACCCGCGGCCGCGACGCCATGGCGATCTGGCGCGACCTCGTCGATGATCACGGCTTCCCCGCCCAGTATGCGAGCGTCCGCCGCTTCGTCCTCACGCTCCGTGGCTCGCGGCCCGCCGAGGCCCACCCGGTGATCGTGACCGCCCCCAAGTCGATTACGGGGACGGCCCGATGGTCCGACGTTCGAGGATCGTCCCCTTGAGGTGACCGTCTGGAACCCGTGTTCCAGGCACGACCACGCTTTTGCTAATTATCATGGCATGTTACGTCTTGCTGGGCCCGGTAAATCGGACGAATCGCCGCGACTAAAGCACGCAAGCATCCACTATTCGTCGAAGCCACTGAACGCAGGCCCGGTGCGGTGCGTGCACTCTAGATCAGCAGTTGTACATCTCCCGATCTAGAGTTACCATGCTTTCAAAGAGGAGGCCGCCAATGGCTAAGCGCTCAATCAAAGACACTAAGAAAAAGTTCCGCGTCGCTCGATCCATTGTGAAGCGCTCGGTGGGCTTGCCCGTGTCCAAGTCATCCCTCGGAGCGGCCACGAAACACCCCATGGTCGTCTTCAAAGCGTTCCTAGCTACGGAGACTCCAACTGCAAAAAAGATCGAGCTAATCCGGAGCGGCGTCACTGCTCGTGTGGTCGACGATATGGTTGAGTACCTTCATGTTTCGAAGAGCGAGATATTCAAAGTTCTCCGCACACCCGAGAGCACAGCGCACAAACTCATCAAGGACAACCGGCCACTTGACGCAGGAGCGTCAGAGCGAGTTGTACGAGTGGCAGACATCACAAGGATGGCGGAGGATACGTTCGGTGGGCGAGAACCGGCGACGCAATGGCTAAAGACTCCGAACCTTGCATTGGACACCGCCACTCCACTGTCCATGCTGGACACGGAACCTGGCGCTAGCGAGGTCCGAAGGATTCTCTCCGCGATCAACTACGGCGGTGTGTTCTAGTGGCGGATGCCATCCTGTGGCGAATCGCACGACATGCATATGCTTTAGACAGACTTGGCGCGGGCGCACGGGACGCGGGTGGCCGCTGGAACACCGTGGGGACTGCGGTCATATACACGGGCGGGACTGTGGGAATCGCGGCACTTGAGAAATTTGTCCATCTTGCTGGCGTGGTACCACCCGACTTAGTCCTGGTTCGCGTAGAGTTACCGGAAGGCACATCCTCCGAAACACCCACCCTGGCCGCGCTCCCTCCAGATTGGAACGCTTTGCGTCCCGGCCCAGCAAGTATGCAGTTCGGCACACGGTGGGCTCAGGAGAATCGCTCGCTTGTTCTGTATGTCCCGTCAGCCATCGTTCCTGAGGAAACTAACGGCCTTCTAAATCCCAATCACGCGGAATTTGGCGCCGTCCGAATGGCAATCGAACGTGAATTTCACTACGATTCCAGGATGTTTGGAAGGCCTAGGCCTCGCGTCTTCGAGTCGTAGTCGGACGTTCCCAAGGAATATCGCCGCGACGGCAGGCGTGGTGGGCCAGCGCACAGGCGACGAAGCTCTTCCCGGTGCCGGTGGCGCCGGTGATCAGGACTTGCTGGTGTTCCTCGATCCAGCGGCAGGTGGCGAGCTGCCGCATGACGGCCTTGTCGAGCTCGCGCTGCGCGGGATAGTCGATGGCCTCGAGACAGGCCTGCGTCAGCTTGAGCTTGGCCTCCTGGAGGGCGCGGGCCAGGCTTGTTCTCCCGGGTGAGCCACTCGGCGTCGATGAGTAAGCCGAGGCGCTCGTCGAAACTCAGGGCGTGGAGCTTGGCGGTGCCTTGCAAGCCACTTCGGCGACCCGAGCGGGCCTGACCGGGCTTCGACTGCGCGCGCGTCATCCCACCGTGCAAGCCCCGGCGTCGTGCGCGCGATCCTCGCCCGCCTCGGACTGGTGCCGGCCCCAGTCCCCCCGGACCGACTCCCCAGCCCGCGACCCCGCCGCCACCGGCTGATACGCGGCTGGCGGCTTCTCACGGTTCTCCGGCTTCCCCCGATCGGCAGCGGCCGCTGCCCCGCTCGCAGTCTGTGCCCTCCCGCGGCCCTTGACGACGCCCCGGTCGCGGGAGCAGCATCCCCGAAGGACCAGGGGCAGCACCGGGCGGGTGTCTGCTTGTCGGCCGGGGGGGCCATGGCGCTCCCGAGGGGTCCTGCGATCCCGCCGCGCGGGTCGCGGGCGGGGACTGGCGTCAATGTTTCCTACGCGCTGGCGGGCGATCTATTTCTCGGAGTACGGTGATCCGGAAATCTCAAGACGATCCACGGCCTGGACCGGGGTCAGACACGGAGCGTAATAGGGATCCCGGATAAACCCACACAACGAGGAGGGAGCGCCATGTG
>WNGB01026283.1_pt1 | contig 12879 bp, 14 predicted proteins | sample 5400681 | NCBI WGS metagenome assembly WNGB01 (sample SAMN13153367, study PRJNA577476) | soil metagenome | isolation source: 115 cm soil or saprolite under grassland replicate 2 | place: USA:California | collected 2016-06-15 | reverse complement strand
GCTGGAAGTGGCACTTCAGGCAAAGCGTTGCGTTGCGTTCGTTTAGCAGTCGCTGATTGACCGAGCCATGGGGCGAATGACACGTCACGCAGCCTTCGCGCACCGCCTCGTGCTCAAACACAAAAGGCCCACGTTGCGCGGTGTGGCACTCGAAGCAGGTGTCGTTTCGGCTCATGAAAGCAATGCCGCCGCCTTTAAGCGTCTGTTGCACATTGGTCCCGCCGCCTTTGATCGCCATACCAACGTGTGGATTATGGCAATCAGCACAACTCACCTTACCCTCTAAGACCGGATGATGATGGGGAAGTTGGAAACTTGCCCGCACCTCGAGATGACATTGGAAGCACGTTTCCGGTGATCGGCGCGGGTTGATAATCGTGTGCGCCGCACCGCCGCTCTTGACGTGCAGGCTGCCCGGGCCGTGGCATGATTCGCAGCCGATGTTCTTGGCGTTCTCTCCCTGCGCCTTTAAACGCGCATGCGTTGCCGTGCGGAAATTGCGCGTAATCGATTCGTGACAGGTCTCGCAACTCTCCGAGCCGACGAACTCCGCGCCGGGAATGCTGGGCGGCGCGAGAATGGCGCGGTTTGTTTCGAGCGTGCTGCACGAAAGCAGAACCACCGCCAGCGCAGCCGCTCCCCTGATCGCCCAGAACAATCTTTCGCGCTTACGGTGGATCCATCGAGTTAGCCTCGAATGCCACACGGATGGCGAGTATTGCCAAAGACACCGCCCGGTGACTACGCATTTTTTCGGCAAAAGCGACGGAAGCTTTTGCGGCGCAATATTCGATTTAGCGCCGTTTTCGCTTTTGATGAGCTGCGCGATACGCACTCGGAGATTTATCCGACAGCCTTTTGAAGACACGATTGAATTGCGAGAGCGATTGGAACCCCACAGCGAATGCGATTTCGCTGATGCGCAGATTCGAATTCAGCAACAGATCGCACGCTTTGTCGAATCGGGTGCGTGCCACGTAATCGACAAAATTTATGCCGGTGACCTGCTTGAACTTCTCGCTGAGATGATTCGCGCTGATGTTGACTGCTCTCGCTACTTTGTTGAGCGAAAGTTCTTCGCCGGAATGTTCGTCGATGAACTTCCTCGCTTTCCAGATTTCCACCGGTTCGGCACGATTCCGGTCCTGGCTCGTGACCAATGTGAAGCGATTTACGGGAGTCATCTTTATCACCCGCTTCATCAGACTTCGACCGAGACGGTGATGCTCTCCCTGCCTTGGCAATTGCTCGCCTAATCTTGGCGCGACGCGGCAAGCAGCTGCTTTTGGATTGAGCAAGTTTTGCAAAGGAAAAGCCAATCGGTGCGCAGCCGCGCGCGCCGCCATTGCTACTTTCAAGACGAAAAGGAGAGAAAGATGGAATACCTGGCCGTAGTTGGAGCGGTGGCGATGATGGGATTGTACGTCATGCTCATCGCGCGCTGGCTAAACCGTTCAGAACGGTAAATCGCTGGCGATGCATCAACATCTTTGGCGCGGTCGGTATTCGCCATGTCGATGGGCTTCGCAGTTCCGGCGAGTATCGGCGTCGCCATGGCTGCAAAAAAGCTGCGGCCCTATGTTCTCGTCGGCGACGGCGCATTCCAAATGACCGGCGTCGAAATCTCCACCGCCGTGCGCCTCGGTCTGAATCCGATCATCATCGTCCCAAACAATGACGGCTATGGCACGATGCGGCGGATTCGCGAGGGCTGCTTCAATGTCATCACGCAGTGGAACTACAGCAAAATCTGCGAACTGGTGCGCGGTGGTGAAGGCACCAACGCATCTACAAAAGGCGAATTCGACGCCGCTCTCTCACGTGCGCAAAAATCTAATCGCGTTCAGCTGATCGAACTCAAGATCCCGCGCAATGACGTTAGCGATCAGCTCGCAAGAATCGCAACCGAAGTGCGCAAAATGCGCGGCAGCAAAAATTCCTGATCAGTCCGCGAAGCACCCGCCTTCACTTCGTTTCGGCGCGGCACGCGCAAAAGGACGCCAAAAGAATTTGCTGGTAGGGCGCGACCACAGCCTGCTCGCCGTGGCGAGGGCGCGCCGAAATTAGATGTCTGTCACGGGATAGGTCGACAGCGCGCGCATGTATTGGGCGCGCTCGAATGCGGTCGGGTCCGGGCAGTTTTTTTGGCTCATGATGCCTTTGAGTTGTTCGACCGATTCGTATTCGTGTTCTTCCACCCATTCGCGCATCTCGCGTTCGATCACGCGAATGTGATCGATTCCGCGGCGCAGGAGGACTGAGCAAAGCATGGTGATATCCGCGCCGGCCATCAGCATTTTCAGCGCATCGGTGCCGCGATGAATACCGCTGGTGGCAGCCAGATTTGCGCCGATCCGGCCATACAAAAGTGCAATCCAGCGCAGCGGCAGGCGCATCGCCATTGGCGTGCTGAGAAGCAGGTTGGGGCTGATATCGAGCGTCTCCAGCTCGATGTCCGGCTGGTAAAACCGGTTGAACAACACCAGAGCATCGGCGCCATTTTGATCGAGGCGTCGCGCAAACCTGGAAAGATTGGTGAAAAATGGGCTGAGTTTCACTGCCACTGGGATTTTTAATAGCTCTTTTACTGACGCGACAATCGTCAAGTAATCGGTCTCGATGTCATCGGGGGTGCGGTCTGGGTCGGTCGGTACGTTATAGATGTTCAGCTCCAATGCATCGGCTCCTGCTTGCTCAATTTGCCGGGCGTACCGCTGCCAGCCGCCAAAGGTCGAGCCGTTTAGACTGCCGATGATCGGAATATCCACGGCAGCTTTGGCCTTGGCGATATGATCGACATACGCCTCGGGATCTACCTTGAATTCTGGCTGTTCGGAAAAATCGGTTAGCGCATCCGACGAGAATTCCCCGCCATTTCCAGAACCATGGCGCAACGGATAAATTCCCGGACGAAGTTGTTCTTCAAAGAGCGAATGGAACACCACCGCCGACGCGCCGGCATCCTCCATCCGCTTAATATTATCGAGATTTTCCGAAAGCGGTGACGCCGACGGGACGAGCGGCGTCCGCAGTTTAAAGCCGAGATAAGTCGTGGCCAATTTCATTGGATTGCTTTGGGCCAATCATAGCCGCCGCCGCCGGGGACGATGTACCGCGATTGTGTTTTGCTGTGCAGTTCTTGCGCTGGAAGCCGATGACTACGGGTACAGCCACTGTTTTCGCCAACCCTTGGGAACACGCTCATAGACGATGCGCTGATGACGGCGAAATGGTTTCCGAACCCAAAATTCAATCCGCTCCGGTACGACGCGAAAGCCTGACCAGAACGGCGGACGCGGTACCTCTCCCAGGCCAAAATGGAGAGCGGTTTTGGCGACTTCAGTCTCCAGCTCAAAGTAACCGCGCATGGGTCGCGATTGTTTCGAAGCCCAGGCGCTAATCTGACTTAGCCGCGGTCGCGTGGCAAAATAAGCGTCGGCCTCTTCCTCGCTGACAATGTTTGCCCGGCCACGAACGCGCACCTGTTTGCCGATCTCGGCCCAATAAAAACAGAGCGCCACGCGCGGTTCGTGCATCAGCGCCTGTGCCTTCGCGCTTCTCATGTTCGTGTAAAAAACGAATCCGCGCTCGTCCACGCCTTTCAGCAAGAGCATGCGCACATCCGGGTAACCGCCAGCATCAACCGTCGCTACTGGCATTGCTGATGGCTCTTTGATCCCGAAATCGATTGCTTCTCGAAACCAAGTTTGAAAAAGTGCGATTGGATCGTCGGCGAGACGCGCATGTGCACTTAGTTGTTCTTGATCAGATGGCGGAGCCAGGACCTGAGACATGGTTTCTCCCTTAGCAGTCGCGAACGTATGCGCAGATCGCTTCGAATTGACTCACCCCATCGAGGCCGGCTTCCGTCATCACCATTCCCCCCGGGCCGCTCCCGAGAAAATGCCCATGCCGGAAAGGATGGAGCGAATGTTTGCGCCCGTAGTCCGAACGCACCCAACGCGTCATCGTCGCCAGCGTAAAATCGGTGATGCCCATCGCCTCCTGCTGATGCGCTTCCGGGAAAATCCGCTTGCGCTTCGCCGCCGGCAACATGTCGAAGAGCTCGGGCGACGTGATCACGTAAACGTTTAGATCCAGTTTCTCGCGATCAACCAACGGCAGCGTTTGCGTTAGAAACGCATTCGTCACGCCGGTGCCTTGAAGCACGATTGTGCCTTGCGATAGCCAACGCGCAGCCCGCAAACAATAAACACCTTGAGCTGCTGCCGAGGCGGGCGGCAAACCAAGCGCCGCCCGATCGAGTACCAGTTCCGGTGGACGCGTGACAAACGGCGCGATAATCGCCGGCCGTTTCGCCAACGCGGCGGAGACGAGGAACCAGATCTCCTGCGGGTCCCATGGCGTCAATGTGATCATTGTGCCGAGTGGAAAATTATCCTGAAGCAATTGCAATGACTGCGGGTCGGCGTGCGTTGGACCATCCTCGCCGGTCTTCAATCCGACGTGTGCGCAAACGAGAAAGAACGGCCGATACTCGCCGCCTTCTGTCGCAACGCGTGCCTGATTGCCAATCGCATGGAGCCGGGCGGCGATATGACCGAGCGGTGCGCTGAACGCGCCGTAGGATGAGCCCGCACCGATGTGTGCGCCAAGTGCGCTGATGCCTGAGAGCATCGCCATCATCGCGTCTTCGCAAATTCCGCCGACGGCGAGCTCTCGCGCGCCGGGATTTGTGCGGCGATTGTAAAAACCGCTCGGAAACTTGTCGTTTGCTTTGTTAATACTTGTCGATCCGAGCAGATCAGCAGCAGCAACCACAAAAGCGCCGTCGGTAAGAACGTTGTAATAGTTCAACACTCGCCCCAACTGCTCGCGCAGCGTTGTATTGGTTCCGGGCTTGACAGTGAGTTCGGGCGGAGCCGGCTCGTCACCAGCGCCTCCCGCGATCGCGTATGTGAGATCAATGAGTGGCCGGTCTTCGGACGGTTTGCGCTCGCGCGCGTTCAATCGCGCTTGCGCGGCGCGCAATTGCGCAGCCAGTGCTTCCACCATTGGCCGGCTCGCTTCCATCGAGTGACGGATGATGCTGAGTGTTTTCCAATAACATTCTTCGATGATTGTCGCGTCCGCTCCGCCGCGGCAGCGCTGTTTGTCGGCTTCGCAACATGGCAAAGGCACCATGTCTTTCGGCAACAACGGCGCGACCGACGCGAAAAATCCGTTCGAGCAAAGCCCGTGACCGGCGCCATGCGATGCGCGTCCCTCGATCCCATATTGCCAGCCTTTGACTGTGCGATAAACGATCGCAGTCGGCTGCCCATTGTGGAAATCGAGCGCCAAGCGTTGCGCCGTGGTGATTTGCTGCCAGTCGAAACCATCCGGAACGAAAATCACATTCCAATCGTGCAGATACGCGAGCTCGGCCGGCGTCCATTGCACGTATTCGCCCGGGGCTCCGCCATCGCGGCAGACATGGTTCGAATCGATGGACGCCTGGTTCCAATCGACATGCAAAATGATATTGTCGAGCGAAGCTGTCGCAGCGGCGGCGAAGGCCTCTGCGACGCGGCCTGGCGTCATTCCGCCTTCGCCTTCGACAATGTGCACGCGCGGCGCGTCTTCGCCGTAGAGATCGGCTGCGGCCCAGGCCAAGCCGAACGACGCGGGAACGCCGACGCCAGACGCGCCAGTGGAAAGTTTAACGAATGGTGTGGCCGGTGTCGGATGTCCATCGAGCGGTTTCGCGTGAAATTTCTTGAACAATGGCGTCGTCGTTGTCGGATTGCGCCGAAAGCCGAGCAGATCTTCGAGGCGCAACTGGGATTTCTCATCGCACGGCAACAGATCCGGCGAGGCGATTCGCGCCACTTCGTTGCGCAGCGCCCACATCGCGTAAAGCCCGAGCGCTTTGTGCCCGGCTGCGTATGAAATCATGTCGGCGTCCTGACGATTCGGCTGGGTGAGATCGTAATCCATCGCGTCAAACAACAGCCGCGCGACAAAGCGCCCTGACGAAATTGAGCCGCCGGGATGGCCCGACAGCGGCACGTAATTGTACATCACTGCGCACAGCGTGCGGTAAACCAGATCGAACGCTTCGCATTGTTCCACTGTCGCCTCGTCGAGCGGCCAGCCCTCTTCGAAGACGCGATCCGCGGCGTTAATGAATCCACCCCGACGCGGACCGAACGGCATCGTGCTATCGTCACGATGGGCCGGCGTTCTTTCGTGTGAAATGAGATTGGTCAACATAGATGTTCGCCTTCCTTGATGAAGTTTTGAAATCCAGACACGCCGGTCGCGGCCTTGCGAATGAGTGTCTCCGGATAAATCAGAGTATTCACATAATTGTTGTTTCCTTCATAAAGGGGCTTTTGGGGTAGCTGCGCCACGCCGCTATTGGGAAAAGGTGGGCGTTTTTTGCGGTGCCAAAGCGGCGGGATTTCGTCGGTCCAACCCGAATCTCGACAAACTGCTAACGCGTTTACGCCATGACCGTTTGCGTCCCTGGCCCCAGAAGCGGCTTCGCCAACGCAAGTGTCCGATGGGCGCAGATGGCTCTCAGCGTGTTCTCCAAGTCTTGAGCCGACAACTCACCCTTGAGACCACCTCCCGCTTTGAGGGCGACGTCATCGATCGACAAGATGCCGACCAGCTTCCCGTCCTCGCCATTGATAATTGGTAGCCGCCGCACCTGCTTCTGTCGCATGACGTTGAGCGCTGTCTGAATGTCCGCGTCGGACGAGCACGCGTAAACTTGTCCGGAAATCACTTCCTTTACGCGGATAGTCGCCGGGTCGCGGTGCTTGGTCGCTGCCGCCATGCAAATATCCCGATCGGTTATCATGCCGACGACTTCTCCGGTGGCGGTCACAACCGGCAGGACGCCGCAATCGCCTTTCCACATCTGCATTGCCGCCGCCGATAGATTGGTTTCCGGACGGCAGGCCTGCACATCCCGAGTCATTACGTGTTCTACTCTCATAATCTTTTGCCTTTCTTTGGTGAGCATCCAACACGAGACCGATCGAGCACGCTGCGCGAATCTTGCGAAGAACTGAGCGATTCTTGCCAGCCATGCTTATACTGATCCGGCCAGGTCGCTTCGCGCAAATTCGCAAATGCTTGCCGTTCCTTTAGCCACGTTTTTGGCAGGCGCAAAATCTGCACAGACTCTCGCAAATTATGGTGAGCGTCATGCGTGGCCAGGCTGCTTGTTTGTACAGAAAGGAAATTAAAAAAATTATGAAGACACTCACAACATGGAACCCGTTCCGGGAGATGGACGAAGTTCAGAATCGCCTAAGCACATTCTTTGGCGGTTTTCCTACTTTCCCCATTCGGTATTCTCGGTACCCGAAGAACGGCGAGAGCCTGAAGCTACCCGATTGGTCACCCTTGGTGGATATCATCGAAGATGACCATGAGTACGTGTTCAAGGCCGACCTGCCTGAAATGAGAAAGGATGACGTAAAAGTAACAATCGAGAACGGCATGCTTTCAATTTCCGGCGAGCGCAGAGCCGAAAAGGAAGAGAAGAAGAGAAAATTCCATCGGCTTGAACGCTTCTTCGGCAGGTTTGAGCGCACGTTCACAGTGCCCGAAGATGCGGACGCACCAAAGATCATGGCTGAGTTTCATGACGGCGTATTGCAGGTCCATCTGCCAAAACGCGCCATGCCGAAGCCAAAGCCGATCGAAGTGAAAGTGCAGTAAAGTGCTATTGTTTGGCTGGCGCGCATTATCGATCTTGCGCGCCGGCTGCGGCTACAAGGAAGGGCGCTTTCCCTGGCTGGCCGCAGGGTTGGCGAAGGCGGCCCAATTACCCGCGACAGTTAGGAAACCGCCGCTCCCTGAAGCGCAGCGCGCAAGGGATTGATGCGTCCTGGATCAGCGGCGCCGAGGCTAAACGAATTGCCTTTCCCTCGTCACGGTTTTATCGCCACCTTCAGGACACCGTCGCGGCGTGAACTGAAGAGATCGTAAGCCTCGACGATTTGATCAAGCGAAAAGCGATGCGTGAGCAATGGCGTTGGATCGAAGCGTTTTGTCTGCACCATCGACATCAATCGCCGCATCCGTTCTTTGCCTCCCGGGCAAAGTGTGGTCACGATTTTGTAATCGCCAATGCCGGCTGCAAACGCGTCGTACGGCACTTGGAGTTTGCCCGAATACACGCCAAGGCTGCTGAGCGTTCCGCCCGGGCAAGCAACGCAGGCAATTCTCAAACGTTCCCTGAATACCCAACGCTTCGATTGCAACGTCCGCGCCGCGCCCCGAGTAAGCTTTTTTATCTCATTGAGAAGATCGGCATCCTGCGGGTCGAGCACGACATCTGCGCCCGTTCGTTGGGACATTTTCATCCGGACCGGATCACTATCGACCGCGACGATGAATGAAGCGCCCATTAACTTTGCGCCCGCTGTTGCGCACAAGCCGATCGGTCGTTCTCCTCGAAGTGCCGTCAAATAATCCGGCGACCATCCGGCGAGAAGAACGGGCCGGCGTCGTAGCCGGGCGCATCGGTCAAGATCGGAGCCGTCCGCGTTCATACTTGCGTGCCCAGACCGGCGATTGTGAGGTCCCTCGCTCCGCTCGGGATGACAGATGGGAAACTACAACCGCACCAGATCGACCAGGAACTGGCACCAAAGATAAATCATGCCGCGCCAGGAATATTTTACGTCGCCTGCCGCAGTCTGCTTAAGCACACCCTTGTCGATGTTGTGCGCGATTTGATCGCGGAGGTCGTTTTCCATTTCCGTTTGAATTCGCTCTTCATCAAACGCATCAATCATGTCCACATTTACCCCGTTCCGGCGCAGAAAATCGCGGTGGCTTTGATGAAGCTGCCAGAATGATTGATCCGGCCGCTGGCGATTAATGCGGAACCGGGGAGTGACCTTTAAACCGTAGGAAAGCGGATAATTCCACGTCGTCCAGGTGGTGCCGTCCTTTGCCCGCGACGAAATTCGCAAATAATAAAACGAAAGATCATGCTGTTCGTTCAGGCAGATGGCGGCCTGTGTGCGGTCCTCCTCCTTGTAAAACAGGCGGAAAAACTGGCGGTAATCCTCCCAGTCCCATCCAGCGTCACCGACATGCGCGAACCCTTCGTCCTCGATCTCGCGCGTGATCTCTCTCAGCGCGGGGAAAGTATCCGAAGACGGCGGACTTTTTGGCCGGAGCTGTTTTTCCTTCGGCAGCCGAAGTGCGCGAATCCGGGTGAGAATTTCCAGCCACGGCAAAAAGAGCCAGCTCACCGCAGCAGCAATACCCAGCACCCAGCTGCTGGTAATAAAATAAACGGCGAGGAAAGTGGCGATGAGAATTCCCAGCGCGCCCGCTTTCTGCGAATACGAATTTTGAAAACTGCGCAGGGCGATGCTGAGGACCCCCACGCCGAGCGTTAGAAAAAAGCCAAAAAGCATTAGGGATTGATCTGGTGCTCGTTCAGAAATTTCTCGAGCTGATCGGTATCGAAATTGGCCAGCACCCTGTCGCCCGCCACAAAAGTTGGAACATAAGTCTGCTCCGACAGCCTTTTCATCTCCGCGTATGCTTGCCGATCTCTGCCCACATCAATGATATTGAACCGATACCCTTTCTGGGTGAGATACTCCTTTGCGTCAATGCACCACGAACACCATTCGCGACTGTAAAGCTTCAATTCCACAGCGACTGCGGGAATAAACAGAAGTGCAATGCGTCGTCAATAGAGATGCGTCCCATAAGTCTCATGCGTCATATGTGCTCAACGCCTCAATAGGACTTTGCCCAGACGACGCGCCGTGCGCTCGGTTCTCCTGTGAAAATGCAGCGGCCAGGTTTGGATGTTTCATTGATCGGAATGACGCGAATGGTGACTTTGAGGTCATTCTTGATTTGTTCCTCGACTTCGGACGAGCCGTTCCAGTGCGCGATGCCGAAGCCGCCGTGGATTTCTGGTTTATCGGAATCTTTCGGCGTAAAGAAATCGTAGAATTCCTCTTTGGAATCGATTATGCGTGTGTTCTCATCCCGGAATTTTTTGGCCCGCTCAAACAGAGTATTCTGGATCGACATGAGAAATTCCGGCGCCCGGGATACGAACTCTTCCACTGGCATCGACTCCTTCGTCTTCACCGGTTGATCGCGCCGGCTGACTTCGAGTGATTTTTTTTCGAGATCGCGTGGTCCGATTACGACGCGCAATGGCACGCCTTTCTTGATCCACTCCCAATTCTTAACGCCGCCGCCGAGATCGCGGCGATCGACTTCCACTTCGATCGGCAGGTCAACGTACCGCCTCGCGCGCAACTCTTTCGCGAGTTTATCGCACGCCTCGAGCACCGCGGCCCGCGTTTCTTCCTTTGGCGTAACCGGCAAAATCACGATCTGGGTTGGCGCGACCCGCGGCGGCAACACCAGGCCGTCATCGTCGCTGTGAGCCATCACGACCGTGCCGATCAGGCGCGCACTCACGCCCCAGCTTGTGGTCCAACCAAATTCCTGTTTGCCTTCGCGGTTTTGAAATTGGATGCCGCTCGCTCGCGCAAAATTCTGGCCGAGAAAATGTGAGGTGCCAGCCTGGATTGCCTTCCGGTCCTGCACCATCGCTTCAATGGATAACGTCTGCACCGCGCCGGGGAAACGTTCGCTCTCTGATTTTTCGCCCGTGAAAACGGGAATCGACAGATGGTCGCGCACAAATCGCTCGTAAAGCTCGAGAATTAACTTCGCTTCGGTGCGTGCCTCGGCCTCGCTCTCATGGACGGTGTGTCCTTCCTGCCAGAGAAATTCCGTCGTGCGCAAAAACAGACGCGGCCGCATTTCCCAGCGGACCACGTTCGCCCATTGATTAATGAGGATCGGCAAGTCGCGGTAGGATTGCACCCATTTCGCGTAGCTGGCGCCGATGATCGTTTCCGACGTGGGCCGAACCACCAGCGGCTCCGTCAACGCGCTCGCGGGCCGCAATTTTCCCTCCGCGTCCGTTTCGAGCCGGGTGTGAGTGACCACGGCGCATTCTTTGGCGAAACCTTCGACGTGTTCCGCTTCCTTGGCGAAAAAACTAAGCGGAATAAAAAGTGGAAAATATGCGTTGCGATGTCCGGTCGCACGAAACATCGCATCAAGCTGCCGCTGTATATTCTCCCAAATACCGTAGCCCCAGGGACGGATTACCATGCAGCCGCGCACATCCGAGGGCTCGGCCAGCTCCGCCGCGCGAATGACTTGCTGATACCATTCGGGAAAGTCTTCATCGCGCCGCGGGGTGATCGCGGTTTTTGTGGCAATCGTGGTCATGGTGAGAGGCGTTTTACAGAAACGCCCTACAATTGTAGGGCGGCCGTGTCAGCCGCCAACTGGGATTTTATGCCGTTGCCGCTGCAAGATGGCCAGCCGCCATTTGCCAGGGCTTGAGAAATAACTGAAGATTTCGCGAGGCGAAAGAGAATTGTCCACTGCGGAAAATTTGACACTCCCTGGCGTCGCCCGTAGTTTTCGTGCCTTTTCCGCCCTATGAAAACCTTTTCTGCAAAAGCCAGCGAAGTCCCACGCAAATGGTGGGTGATCGACGCCAGGGACCAGGTACTGGGCCAGGTCGCCGTCAAGGCCGCCAATTTACTGCGCGGCAAAGAGAAGACGATCTTCACGCCGCACGTCGATACGGGAGATTTTGTGGTCGTGATCAATGCGGAGAAAGTGCGATTGACGGGAAAAAAAGAGAACCAGAAAAGCTACATGAGCTTTTCGGGATACGTGGGTGGTCACAAATCGGAGAACGTCCAGGCGCGCCGCGTTCGCCACCCGGAATTACTGATCGAGCGCGCCGTGCGTGGAATGATTCCGCACAACCGGCTGGGCCGCGCGGTTTATCGAAAGCTTAAAGTCTATCGCGGCGATGCTCATCCCCATGCTGCACAGCAGCCACATGTGGTCAAACTCGCCTGAAAGGAATCTTATGCCGGAAACCCAGGAATTCACTGCCACAGGCCGCCGCAAGACGTCGGTCGCCAGAGTCCGGATGGCGCCGGGCAATGGCAAGATCGACGTCAACGGCCGGAGCTTTGAAGATTATTTTCCGACCACGCCACTGCAGAACGTGGTGCTGCAACCGCTTCAAACTGCAAAGGCCGTCAATGCCTACGACCTTTCGATCAACGCCAGGGGCGGTGGCCCGACTGGCCAGGCCGGCGCGGTGCAACTCGCCATTGCGCGCGCTCTTCTTCAAGTGGATGGCAATTTGCGCGGCGCGTTGAAGACCGAGGGTCTGCTTCGCCGGGATCCGCGGATGAAAGAGCGAAAAAAATCCGGACAGCCCGGCGCGCGCAAACGTTTCCAGTTCTCGAAACGGTAGTCGGTCTCATGCGCCGCATGTGACCTGAACACGAGAGAATTATCTCGGATTTTTTGGACTTGGTGGCGGTGCAGCCTGTGGAGTATTCGGGGCAGCTTGCGGTTCCGCCATCGACGGACGCGCCAAAAACGGCGGGATTGTTGGTCCCGCTGCCGCTGCCGGCTCCGAAGGAGCGCTTGGTTTCAACAAGCGCAATTCCTGGAACGCCTCGCCGGCCCAAAAGCTCGTGCGGTATTGCGTTAAAATGGTTTCGCAAATGCGGCGCGCTTCCTCGGCCCGTTTTTTGGCTTTCAAGATGTATACTTGTGAAAGCAGTGCCAGCGGGGCATTGAAGCTGTTTGGATAGCTTGACGCGATCTTTTGGTACATCGACAGCGCCTCGTCGCTTTTTCCCATCGATTCCAGATTGGCTGCCATCGTCATTTGCGCTGTGCTCACAAATTCGTGCTTTGGATGCTTGGTGATAAAAGCCTGAAGAGTCGCATTCGCCTGTGCGAATTTTCTTTCACGCCGCTGAGCTTCGGCGAGCAGAAGATACGCATCGGCACCGGCGGGAGTATCCGGGTAACGCG
>WNGB01019104.1_pt1 | contig 12879 bp, 13 predicted proteins | sample 5400681 | NCBI WGS metagenome assembly WNGB01 (sample SAMN13153367, study PRJNA577476) | soil metagenome | isolation source: 115 cm soil or saprolite under grassland replicate 2 | place: USA:California | collected 2016-06-15 | reverse complement strand
GCGGCCAAGATCACGGCGCGCGCGTTGCCCACGTACGTGCCGTCCTTTGCCTGTGCGCCTTCGACAGTGACCTCGTCGCCGACTTTCAGCGTGTTGCGGGTCCAGCCGGCGCGCATCAGGCCGTTGGGGCTGCCCATCTCCATGCCCCAGTTCACGACCTTGCCGTCGGTCCCCGTCACGTCCATGTAGAAATAGGTGTGAGGGTTCATCCACTCGATCTTGGTGACGATGCCCTTGAGGTTGAGCGGCTTGTTGGCGTCGAATTCCGCGGCGAACGAATGATGCGCGATCGCAGATCCGGTGGTGAGCATGAACCCGACCGCACCGGCAAACGCTACAAACTTCTTCCTCATCGCCAGCCTCCCCAAAAACCGTCTGTGAGCGGACACACACCGCCCAGCGCTATTGTCGAGAGTTGAAAGTGAAATGTCAATTGTCCGGTACAATCGCCCTCGCCAGGAGGATGCGATGACGCGCGCGACGATAACGATGCTGGGAGTGGCGGCCGCGCTCGCAAGCGCCGCTTGTGGCGGGCCGCCCCCTCCTCCCTACAAACCGGTTGCCGACGTAAAGCAGCTGATGCAGGCGATCGTGGATCCGGCGTCCGACGTCGTGTGGGAATCGGTGGCCACGATCTTCACGAAGGCCGGCGTCGAAGAACGACGGCCGCGGACCAAGGAAGAATGGGAGAAGGTCCGCACGCACGCGATGATGCTCACCGAATCCGGGAACCTGCTCATGATGCCGACGCGCGCCAAGGACGGCGGCGACTGGATGAAGATGTCGCAGGGCCTCATCGACACCGCGGTCCTGGCGCTGCGCGCCGCCGAAGCCCACGATGCCGATCAGCTATTGAAAGTGGGCGGCGACATCGACGAAGCGTGCGAAACCTGCCACAAGAAATACTGGCCCAACTATTGAGGTCCCGACTATTTACTCGCCTTTAGCTGGTCCAGTTGTCGTTTGAGCTGCTGGTTGTTCGGATCCAGCTGCACCGCCTTCTCGAGGCTTTTGATCTGATTTTCCTTGTCGTTCTTCCGGCCGTAGGCCTGCGCCATCATGCCGTAGGTCGGCGCCCAGTTCGGATAGAGCTCGGCGTTCAGCTGCAGAAACGCGAGCGCATCGTCGGGCTTGTTGGCGGTATTGAGCTGTTGCGCGAGCAACACCAGGCTGTTTTCGCTGAAGTCGTAGCTCTGCCCGCCGTAGTACTGCTTCCGGAGGTCGCGATACTGCTGGACGGCGGCCGCCGCCCCCTGCTTGGTGACCGTCTCGGTGAGCACGTCGGGCAGCAGCTTCGGCACGGCAACGCCGCGATGGCAGGTGGCGCAGCGCAGGCGTGTGACTTCCGCTGCAGGCTTGCCAGTGATTTCGGGCAGCTTGGCCGTGATCTCCCGCGACATCAGGATCATCTTGCGCGCGACGGTCTTCGCGGGCTTGGCGTCGGAGGCGAAATCCCATGTCGGCGCCGTTCCCGCGTGGCAGTAGCCGCACCCGCCCGAGGCCTGGACGCCGAGCGCAGCCACGAAGCCCTGCATGGTCGCGACGAGCTCCGGCCGCGGCGTGTCCTTCGGATATATCTGCAGATTCGTCATCGGCGCAGGCTGCTGGGGCGGCGGCGGCTGCTGCGCGACACCCGTGGACACGGCCAACGTCACCAACCCGACGACGGCGACGGCGAACGACAAGCGCTTCATGCTCGCTCCTCTACGGAAAACGTGACCGGGTTGTGCAGGTACGAAAACCTCGTGGCCTTTTCGGACGACACAAGGCGTTGAGAATATCGGCGTCCCAATCGCCCGTCAAGATCGCCGCCCGAAGCGCGCGAACACCATCACATCCAGTAGAGCCTCGTCGGATTGTCCACGAGTACCTTTCTGCGGAGATCCTCGTCGTCGGTGAACCGCGCAAAGAGATCCACCAACTCGCCGTCGTTCGGCATGACTTTGACGTTGGGATGCGGAAAGTCGGTGCCCCACAGGACCCGGTCTGGCGCGGCTTCCATGAGCGCGCGCGCGAACGGGATCGCATCGTGGAACGGTTTGCCGCCTGCGGAGATGCGTTCGGATCCGCTGACCTTCACCCAGGCGAGATCGTTCTTCATCACGTCGAGGAGCAGGCGGAACGGCTCCTGGTCGAGGCCGTCCGCCGCCTTGATCCGGCCCATGTGATCGATGACGAAGGGCACGCGCAGCCGCTCGAGAAAATCGCGATAGGTCACGATGTCCTCGGCGTCGAGATGCAGCACGACGTGCCAGCCGAGCGGCCCAACGCGCTCGAGCATGCGATCCACGGCCGTGAGGTCCGGCGCCCCGCCGAGGTGCGCGACGAAATTGAAGCGGACACCGCGCACGCCGCCGGCATGGAGCCCTTCGAGCTCTGCGTCGGTGACGGTCGCGTCGACCATGGCCACTCCGCGCCAGGCGCCATGCGACCACGCGATGGCATCGAGCATCGCGCGGTTGTCCGTGCCATGACAGCTCGCCTGAACCAGCACCGCGCGCGACAGGCCGAGCCGTTTGTGCAGCGCGGCGAGCTTCTCCCTGGGCGCGTCCGGCGGCGTGTAGCGCCGCGTCGGCGAGTACGGAAAGCGATCGGCGGGGCCGAAGATGTGGCAGTGGGCGTCGCACGCACCGGCCGGTGCGATGTAGGTTGGCTGTACGGGATTGGCGTCGGGCGGGGCTATGGTCTTCATCGCACGCTCACGGCGGCACGATGCGCCAACGTGTTGCCGCTCCACACGGAGCTCGGAATCATCACCTCGCCGCGCATGATCAACCGCGCGGTGCGCAGCAGCGCCGCGCCCCTGACGCTCTGAGGATCGGCGGGATCCATCTCGAGCTCCACCGAAAACTCGCCGCTGGGATGCTCAACCGAGATCAGCTTGACCGGTCCTGGCGGCACGGCGGCGACCGCGTGTGCGATGGATCCCTCCAACACCGCGGCAGTGGCGACAGTCACCGCGCCCAGCACGCCAACCGCTGAGTGACATTCGTGCGGAATAAACGTGCGTGTACACAGACTGCCACCAGCCATTGGAGGAGCGACCAGTGACATCTTCGGCACGACCTTCTTCGCGACGTCTCCCAAGTTCATCGCAGGGCCGGCGATGAGGCGAATCGCCTCGATTCGCCGCTTCAGCGCGTGGTCCTGGTTGAGCTGATCTCGCGACTCGTAGCCGGTGTGTCCCAGATCGCTTGCCGCGATGATGGCCACCGGCATGCCGTTGTCGATGCACGTCACCCTCACGCCGTTGAATTCGTCGACGATGTGGCCGGTTGGGAGCAGGCTCTTGCAGACGGAGCCCGCGGTTTCGAGAAACCTGATTCGAATCGGCGCCGCGGTGCCCGGACAGCCGTCGATGCGCGCATCGCCCTCATACGTGATGTGTCCGCCGGGGGTCTGAACGGTGATGTCACAGAGCGTTCCGGTGTTGCGCGTGAGGATGCGCACGGTCGTCTCCGGGTCCACCGCAGAGATCAACCCGCGCTCGATGGCAAACGGCGCAACGCCGGCGAGCATGTTGCCGCAGTTGGGGGTCGTGTCGACGCGCGGCTCGTTGATCACGACCTGCGCAAACAGGAATTCGAGATTCACGCCGGGCCGCTCGGAGCGCGACACGATCGCGACTTTGCTCGTCAGCGGCTCCGCGCCGCCGAGTCCGTCGATTTGTCTCACGTCGGGTGAGCCCATCACGGCAAGCAGCACCCGGTCGCGCAGTGCCGGATCTTCAGGCAGATCCGTGTCCAGGAAGAAGGGGCCGCGTGAAGTGCCCCCACGCATGAACAAGCACGGAATTGGAGTCAGCATGGAAGGCTCCGCAGCCCGAATTATACGGAAAAGACTCCCGACCCCTTTTCGGTACGGCCCGGCAGAGATGGGAAGTGACCGTGTAGGTTTCGCCCGCGACTGTCCGGTTTGGTGACGCGGACGCCTCGAGAGCGGCGCAAACAATCCAATCAGCGCGGCATGGCGCTTGCCGACGCCACGGCATCGCAGAGGAAGGGGCGATGGGATGAACCGCTCTCGATCCGTCAACGAAGGATTCGACAAACTGCAGGAGTTCCTCCTCGCCATGACGCCGGGCGATGAGGTGAGCGTCGCGCACGCCGTCGAAATCAGCGGGCTGGACCCATCGCAATGTGACGAAGTGCTGAGCGCGCTGCTACGCGCGGGGCTGATGATGCGGCTGCAGCAGGGCGCGTACGTCCGCTGCCGGCTCAAGGTGACCGAGCAACAATCGGCGTAATCGCCGCTGCCGCCCGCGCCGCGCTGGTACAATCGACGCGGTCACGCCATGCCCAGATCCACCGCCGTCGACGTCCAATGGCAGCGTCTGATGGCGCTCTGCGCGAACGAGTCCAGATTCAAGGCGGAAGGCACTCATCCGAAGCTGTTGAAGCTCGTGGCGGCCGACATCGATCGCCTGGCCCGGGAGATCGGATTCAGCGAACGCCTGATCGCCACGCGCGACTTCCGCGCCGTGCGAGACGGCGACCACATCACGCAGATCATCACCGAATAATGCCTTCATTTAAGCGATGCGAGCCAGACGTCCGCCTCGTTGATCGCCAGCGACACACCAATCGAACGGTTGTCCGACGACAACGTGATCGATTGCAGACGGTATGGCGCCGCTGAATACACGTCCTTGACCCGTTTCGTCACGGTGTCCAGTACGTAGATCTTCTGGCGGTCCATGAACACGACGCGCCGGCTGTCACGCAACCACGCGGGCCGCTCCCCGAAATCGGTGAGCCTCTGAAACGCCCGCGAATCCAGGGAATAGGTCACGATGCCATTGGGGTGGCCTGCCAGCACGCGCCCATCGGGTGACCAGGACCACGCGAAGTAATCCAGATCGTGATCGTCGTTCGGCGCTGCCACAATCGGCGACTGCCTGGCCCACGGCACGCGGGCATCGATGATCAACGGCGCGCTCGCCTGCCGATTGACGACGACGCGGTTCCCGTCAGGCGACCATAACGGCGCCTGCGCCCAACGCCTCTTGTCGGTGAAGCTCACTTGCTCCAGGCCGCTCCCATCGGGATTCATGCGCCAGACGTCGTACTGGCCGCTGCGATCGGAAAGGAAGAGAATCTGTTTGCCGTCGGGTGACCAGCGCGGCGCGCGATCCTTGAAGCCATCGTCAGTCAGCCGGCGAAGACCGGTGCCGTCGGCTCGCACCAGGAACAAGTCTTCCTGCATCCCTTCGATCGAATCGAAGACGAACAGCTTTCCGTCCGTTGAGAGGTGCGGATTCTTGGCGGGCTTGGCGTCCTGAAGAACCCAGGATGGCGCGCCGACAACCTGCTCGCGTTCCGGGTCGAAAACCAGTCGTTGCAGATGGACCTTGCGTGTCACCTCGACATACGCCAGTCTTCGCCCGTTACGCGAGAAGCTGAGGTGCTGGCTATAGGCAGACGGCGTCGTGACCGGCTCGAAGGCGCCTCGAATGTCGCCCGAGCGCTCGTCGATGGGGACGCGCCACAGATTCATCGTTCCGCCGCGCTCGCTCGCGAAATAGAGATGGCGGCCATCGGGGGCCCACACCGGGTTCCAATCGAGCGCCTCGTCCGCCGTCACCGGCTTGGGATCGCCGCCACTCGACGCGACCGTCCAGATGTCTCGCTGGCCGCCGCGATGAACACCCCAGTACGCAATCCGATGCCCATTCGGCGACCAGCTCGCCTGAACCGCGTCGTCTGGCGTTACGAGCCGGCGCTTGCCACTGGCCACATCGATCGCCCAGAGCTGCTCCTTGGCGACAGTGCGCGCCGTGGGATCGCTGATGGCATCGGTGTTGGCCAGGATTTGATCCCCGGTCGGCGACCACGAGGGGTTGTGACCGATCGTGGAAACGCGTTTCACGTTCTCACCCGTGGCGCCCATCACGAAGATGCCGCCGCCGTCGCGCTCGGATCGAAACGCGATCGAGCGACCATCGGGCGAGAACGCAGGTTCGGAGTCCGCGCTGTCGGAATCGTCCGTGAGATTGATCGGCCGTTCGCCGCCAACACGTTGCAGGTAGATGTCCCAGTTCCCTGCCGCCTGGCTCGCGTAGGCGACGAACTCGCCGTCCGGAGACACGCTGGGGAACAACTCCTCGCCCGTGCGAGACGTGAGACGCACGAAGCGTCCGTCGAGGGCCGGCCCTGTTGCGAGCGCCGGCTCTCTGGCCCGATACCCCACCACGCCCGACGCAGCCGCCACCGCCAGGACGATGGGCACCATAATCCGGTTGCCGATCCGCGGCTTCGGCCGGGCCTGGCTCTCGACACTCGCATCGACGAATCCCGCATTCAAGTCGAGCTTCACATCTTCGAGGTCGATGCGCAGATCCGCCGCGCTTTGGTACCGCCGGTTCGGGTCCTTCGCGAGGCACCGCGTGACGAGGCGCGCCAGGTCGCGCGGCAGGTCGCTTCTCAGGTCCGAGAGGCGCCGAGGATCGTCTTTGATGACGGCGGCAAGCGTGCTGACAGCGGTCGCGCCCTTGAAGGGCGCTTCACCTCTGAGCATCTGATAGAAGACCGCACCCAGCGAAAAGATGTCGGACCGCGCATCGACAGCCCGGCCCTCCGCTTGTTCGGGCGCCATATATGCGAACGTGCCGACGACGTGGCCCTCCTGCGTGAGAACCTGCCGTGTCAGGTCGGAGCTGCTTTCGTCCATGAGCGCGTGGGCTTGCGCGAGTCCGAAGTCGAGCACTTTGACGCGCCCGTCGTCGCTCACCATGATGTTGTGCGGTTTGAGATCGCGGTGCACCACGCCGGAGCCGTGCGCCGAGGCGAGCGCGTCGGCCATCGGAATCGCCAGATCCAGGAACTCCGTCACACGCATCCCGTCGCGCGGGATTCGGTCGGCGAGCACGGTGCCGCGAACCAGTTCCATGGTGATGAAGAGCTGGTCGTCGCCGGACTCCACCGAATGGAGCGTGACGATGTTGGGATGGTTGAGGGCGCCAACGATTCGCGCTTCACGTTCGAAGCGCTCTCGGCGTTTCGGGTCCGACGCGAACGCGGCGGGCAGAATCTTGAGCGCGACCGAGCGGTGGACCTTCAGGTCCTCCGCCACGAAGACCTCTCCCATCGCGCCCGCCCCGAGCCGGCTGACGATTCGGTAGTGGAGGAGGGTCTTCCCAATCATCGAGGCCTGACGGCAGGCGCGCTGATTATAGCGAACGCGATCAGCTTTTTCCGACCATGCGCCATGGACTGCCAGCAGCGCGTCCAGAGTCTCATCACCGGCTGCCAGCGCCGCAGATGATCCGTCCCGAGTGATTCTTCAGCCAGGCATTCCCTCTGAGGAAGACCGCGAGCGCTGTGCGGCACGCGCGATGCAGCGTCCACTACGGTTTCCGGCCGGTCTACGTCGTCCGCGGTTCCATAGCAGGCCGGTCGAGCGCCGCGGTCGGACGAAACGGTGATCGTCGTTACATATTTGATCAGCAAGAGGACGAACACAGTGAGAACCGCCGCCCTTGGAGCCGTAGTCGCCATCACGATCGCGTGCGGAGGCACGTCGGGCCTCGAGAGCTTCGGGATTGCCAACGAGCTCATGATCAAGGGGAAGACCGCGGCGGAGCGAGCCGACGCCATGATGCACCAGGATCGGCCCGATGCCGCGTACGTCATCCTGCGCCGCCACGCCGACGACATCGACGCCGCAATCGTCAAGGTCCAGAAGGATCCACTTATCAACGACCGTGATAAGACAAAAGCTGTTCTGCTTCTGAAGGACTACCAGCGCGCGTTCCAGGCCAGCGTGAACCAGGCGCGAAGGCTGATGACGTTTCAGAGCGACATCGAAACGAGGATCAGGGACTTCCGCTAGGTCATGACGCCAGAGCCCCGGCAATTGCGGCGTAGCGAGGCAGCCTCGTGACCCATCACCAGCAACCCGTCCTCGTTTACAACCGAATCGACCAGAATCGCCGGAACACCGTGGCCTTGCTCGCGTTCGTGCCCCTGCTCCTGTTGCCCTTTGCCGCGGGCATCGTCGTCTACATGTTGCCCTGGCTGCTGCTTGTCATAGGGCCCCAGTTGGCGCTTTCCGCCGGATTGTCCCACCAATTGCTGATCGAACACCCCCTGGCTTTCGAGGTTCTTGCGACAGTCACCGCAGCGGCGATCGTCCTGGGGATCATGATGGCGGAGACCCTTTGGAACATATGGCTCTATCGCACCGCGATGCTTCGAGTAACCGGTGCGATGCCGCTCTCCCGCGAGAAGGAACCCGATCTCTGGGGGATTGTCGAGAATCTGTGCATCGGTGCCGGCTTGCCGCTGCCGCGCCTGTACCTCGTGGATTCGCCGGTGCCGAACGCGTTCGCGACCGGCACCGATCCAGCGCATGCGTCGCTCGGAATAACGCACGGATTGTTGGAGCTCCTCGATCGGCGGGAGTTGGAAGGCGTCATTGCGCATGAACTGTCTCACATCGGGAACCAGGACACCCGCCTCAGCACCGCGGTAGCTGGAGTGATCGCGTCGCTGCGACTCCCAATCGGTATCGTGACGGGAATCTACCGCGCCTTGGGCGGATTCCGACTCGGCTTGGGCCCCGCGTTTCTTCTCGTCTTCTTCGGCTTCCTCTGCCTGATCTCGGCGATGTCGGCCGCCTCGATGGACTACCTTTCGTCCTTTGAGGTCCCTCGATGGGTGCTCTGGAGGCAGGTGTTCGTCACGGTGGCTCCGTGGTATGTGCTCTTCGGCCGGCGCGTGGTCGGGTCCAAAAACGTTCAACGTCGGGCCGGCGGCGGCGCATCTCTGCATCGCGGATCCGTTGCCAACGGATACTCCATGGTGGGACACGATTTTTCCGTGTCACCCATCGATGCCGGCGCGCATCGCGCTGTTGTCCAGAATGGGCAACGGGATCCCCGAATCGACGTTGCAGGTCGCGGCCAAGACCGGAGCGATGGCGGGTCAGCAGGCTGTCTACGATGCCTTGCCCGTCTCGGTGGAATACCAGAAACCGCGGATTCGTGTGCGCGGCTGGACGCCGAGCGGCAAGACATCAGGATCGGCCGCTGGCATCTCGACTCAGCGCCACAATCCCGGCGGCACGCCTCTATACGAGAAGGCCGACGGATGGTCGAATGTGCTCGGTAATCTTCCGGAACGCGCGGTCGTCACGCTCTGCGGAACTGAGGGCCATTTCCTCAGAGTCACGACCACAGATGGCGTCGTCGGCTACATCAGCCAGTCAGCGCGCGCGCATGTCATCGCGCACGTGCCGAGCTAGTATGTTTACCCTTTTCATCCTCGGGATGATGGTCGTCGCGCTGGTCTTCCGGAAATCGGCCACCGGCCACGCGCGAGCAATCGTTCCTGACGCCGAAAGTCCAGGCTCCAGCCGAACATCGCTGTTCGAAAGACCCGACACGTGGTCAAGCGTCGTATGCGAGCTGTCTGACGATGCCGTTGTGACGTACTGCGGGACGGAAGGCCGTTTTCTACGCGTCACGACGGCCGACAACGTGGTCGGGTACGTCGTGGCCTCAGTCTGCACACCCGATAACACGTAGCGGCCTGTCCTCGCTGGCGCTGAACTTGAGGTGTAAACTTCGAACGAGCCGTGAATCGAGTCCCCTTTCCTCATCGCGCGGTCAGTGTGGTGCTCGTCGGATGCGGCTGGGCGCTCGCCTGCACCGGCAATCTTAGTGGCCCGGCTGAACGTCCGCTGGCCGCCGGGCGATGGACCGGAAACGGCGCGTGTCTGTCCGTGACAGACACCGACTGCAACCTGGCCGTGGGGTGCGGACATGGCCAATTCAAGCGACCGATCGTCCGCCGCGACGGCATATTCGAAGCTGATGGAACGTATCGCATCGAAGTTGGACCCATCTCGATCGATCCTGCACCGCCCGCCCACTTCTCGGGTTACGTCGACGGCTCCCGCCTGATCCTCAGCGTTATGCCGACCAGCGCGCCGCTTCAGCCGGCAACGTACGAGATGAGGCCAGCCACCGCAGGGACATGCCCGATTCCATGCCTCTAGATTGAGAAAGCGCGAGCGGCATCTGAGTGAATCATGGGCTTCTGGTCAGGTGTCATCTGAGCGGCTGCAGAAAACGGATAATCGCGCGAATCATGTCGTCTCCCGCCAGCAGTTCGTCATCGTTGTGATCGGCGTCGGGAAGCACGAGGAGCGTCTTGGGAGCTACCGCCGCGTCGTACAGCCGTCGACTGTTTTCGATGGGCACGATCCGGTCGCGCCCGCCGGCGATGACCAGCAGCGGCACGCGGATCCGGCGAATCTTATCGATCGTCGCGAACCGGTCCCGAAGAAGCAGGCGCACAGGCAGGAACGGATAGTGATGCTGTCCCAGGTCGCCCATCGATGTGAACGGCGATCGGAGGACAAGCGCCGCGGGCGCGTGCTCGACGGCAAGGTCGACAGCCACCGCCGTTCCCAATGACTCCCCGAAGTACACGAGCCGTGATGCGTCGACGTCCGGCCGACCGATCAGGAACGCTCGGGCGGCACGGCTGTCTGCGGCGAGCCCCTTCTCCGTGGGACTCCCGGGATTTCCACCATAGCCCCGATAATCAACGAGAAGAACCTGCAGGTCGTGCCGATGGAGCGCGGCCGCCAACGGACTCCGGTGCGCTCGATTGCCGGCGTCGCCATTGGTTAGCCCGACGTCACCGAGCGTCGGCACTTCTCGAGTTGGGAAGTACATGAACCGGCGCTGCGTTGCCCAGATGAGGGCGACCACAGCAGCGATAACGGCCACACACCCGGCCGCGATGATCATCGAGCGGCTCACCTCAATGGCTCCGTGCTTCGGGCTACTTCAGGCCGAGCACCTGCTTCGAGCTCATACCCACGACATGGGCGTATACAATTGGCGCCCGGCCAACGTCAATTGCGTCCTGCGGTTGGGGACGGGTTGGGGAAGAGTGAGGCAGTCCATGTCCAAGAATGTTACTGAGCGTGGTCTCAAACGGCGCGACTTCATGTCGCAGGCGCTGGCATGGGGCGGCATGACGGTCGCAGCGAGTGTCGTCGGGCCATCCAAAGTGTGGGGCGCGATTTCACATCGCCCGCTGGACCCCGTCAATCCGGACATTCTTTTCGGGAGCACCAGTTCTCTCTGGGGCGGGCAGCACGACATCGAGTGGGCGATCAAACGGATCGCCGCGCTGGGAATGCAGGGCATCGAGCCGTACGCCAACCAGATTGAGAAGCATCGGAGCAATCCGCTGGCGCTCAAGAAGCTCTTCGATGATGCGGGCGTCACGATGATCGACGTGTCGAACGGCGCCAGGGGACAGTCGACCAACTTCATCGATCAGGATCAGATCCCGAAAACCATTGCGGATCATGTAGCATTCGCGCGCGATTTTCTCCAGCCGTTCGGTGCGACGCATTGGAAATGCAATATGGGCGCCCGGCCGCTCGGCGGTCCCAGTGACGATCAGCTCAAGAGACTCGCCAACACGCTCAGCGAGATCGGCCGGCACACACTGGCCATGGGGATCAAGTTGGCGCCGCATCCTCATATCTGGGGGCCAATGGAGCGCGAACGCGACGTGCGCCGGGTGATGGAGCTCACCGATCCGAAATATGTCTGGCTCACAACCGACACCGGGCATCTCACACTAGGCGGCATGGATGCGGTTCAGATCATGAGTGATTATTTCGCGCGCATCGCCGAAGTGCACCTCAAGGATACGTACGCCAAATATCGCGGGAACACCTCGACGCCGACGCAGGAGCAGCACGCCGTGGCGAGCGTCTACCACAATCTGGGCGGGGGCGGCGTCGACTTCCCGGCTGTTTTCAAATTGCTGCGGGACCGGCATTACAAAGGCTGGGTGGTCCTGGACCTCGATGGACCGAGAAAGGGCGACGACGGTTTCGACGCCATCGGTGGAAACATGGATCTCGCCGTCGATGACTACATCGCGCACAACGTCAATTATCTGAGAGACGTTGTCGGCGTCCGGCTACCGCCGCTCGGATGAGGACACGAAGGTGAGGAGAATTCAAGCGCTCGCAGTGTTCTCGTTGCTCGTGTGGCCGGCTGCCTTGTCCGGCCAGACCATGAATAGCCTGACGGCTCGCGAGAAAGCGGATGGTTGGCAGCTTCTCTTCGACGGCAAGACAATGGAGGGATGGCATCCCGCAGCTCCTGCTGGAAGCCGAGGCCGAGCGGGGACGCCACCGCCAACGCCGGCCGGCGCCCTCGCACAGGTTGGATCCACTCCCAAGCCGTGTGTGACTGCCGCCAAAAGCACCGCTTCCGCCGTGCCAGCCGGCAGTTCTCACTGGGAAATCGTCGATGGATTGCTGATGCCGTGCGGCGAGCCGGTCGGCTACCTCACATCGGATCAGCAGTACAGGAATTTCGTGCTGTCGATCGAATTCAAGTGTGGCGAGGACACCAACAGCGGGGTCTTTGTTCGTTCGCCCCAGGAAAACGGCGGTTACGAGGTCCAGATTTGGAGACTCCAGCCGGCTGGCTACAACACCGGCGCCATCGTGGGAACAGCGAAAACGGCCCGCGACTACAAGTTCAAGCCGGACCAGTGGAATCACTATCAGATCACGGCGGACCGGGATCACCTCGTGGTGGTGTTGAATGGCGAGACGACGCTCGACATTCACGACGCGGCATTCTCGGAAGGACACCTCCGGCTTCAGTACCAGCAGTTCCCGATTGCCTTCCGGAACATCAAGATCCGTGCGCTGCCCTAGATCATGTCTGAAGAGACACAGGCCGCCGCGACCTACACCAGCTATCTCAAGATCGACGAACTCCTGTCGCTGCAGCAGCCCCGTTCGGCCGGCCCGGAGCACGACGAGACGCTGTTCATCATCATTCACCAGGTCTACGAGCTGTGGTTCAAGGAGCTGCTGCACGAGATCGAC
>WNGB01021092.1_pt1 | contig 12880 bp, 11 predicted proteins | sample 5400681 | NCBI WGS metagenome assembly WNGB01 (sample SAMN13153367, study PRJNA577476) | soil metagenome | isolation source: 115 cm soil or saprolite under grassland replicate 2 | place: USA:California | collected 2016-06-15 | reverse complement strand
GAGGCGGGCGACCCTCGAGGATGGCTCGCCGGCGTCACGCTCGCCGCCGTCCTGGCCCTGTTGTGGATCGGGGCCCTGTCGGAGCCGCTCAGGCTCACCGACGAGCTCGTGACGTGGGCGACCGTGGGGTTGGTGGTGTCGTTGCTGGCGGCGTCCGTTCCCCGCCTCCGAACCGTGTGGAGCACGGTCACATCGCCGCAGCGGTCCGGGCTCCCTTGAGCGGATTGTGACGAGGGCGGTGGCTACGTATCCTCCTGCAGTACTCATGGACAACACCGAGACGGGAGCGAGCGTGCCACTCGACATCGATGAATCGCCGTCGCGCGTCCACGTGCTCGGCGTCGGCAAGGGCGAGTCGCGGAGAACCGGCCTCACCAGGGCCATCGTCTCCACGGCACGTCCTCGGCAATGGGCCAAGAACGTCTTGGTGTTCGGAGCGCCGGCAACGGGAGGCGTCCTGCTCGAGCCCGCGCCGCTCCTGTCGGCCGTCGCGGCGTTCATCGCGTTCTGCCTCGTTGCCAGCGGGGTCTACTACCTCAACGACGTGGTCGACCTGCCGGCCGACCTGCAGCACCCCACGAAGAGGTTCCGTCCGATCGCGTCCGGACTGATCACTCGCCCACTCGCCGTAGCGATCGGCTCGACCCTCATCGCGGTTGGTCTGGCGGTCGGCCTGTGGGGCGGAGGGGCGCCTCTCCTCGGGGTCCTGGCCGGATACGTGGGGCTCTCCTTCGTCTACACCTTCGTCCTTCGGAACATCGCTCTGCTGGATCTCGCGGCGATCGCGGGTGGGTTCTTGCTGCGAGCCGTGGCCGGCGGGGTGGCGACCGACGTGCCCCTCTCCATGTGGTTCCTCATGGTGGCAGGGTTCGGCTCGCTGTTCCTCGCTGCGGGCAAGCGCCATGCCGAGTACGTGCAGCTCGGGGAGAAGCGGGCCAAGTACCGGCCGAGCCTCGAGGAGTATTCGGAGGTGTACCTCCGCTACATCCAGTACAGCTCCTCGACCGTGGCCATGGCGGCGTATTCGCTGTGGGCCTTCGAGGGTGCGGCGGGCGGGAGCCTGTGGTCTGGGCTCTCGATCATCCCCTTCGTGTTGGGCATCTTCAGGTACGCCCTGCTGCTGGAGAAGGGCCGGGGGGAAACCCCGGAGGAGGTCGTCCTCACCGATGCTCCCCTCCTCGTGCTGGGGTTCTCGTGGGTCCTCCTGGTGGCGACGGGCGTTTACCTATATTGAGAAACCCGGGCCGCCACCTTTCGCACTGGACAGCGAGCCCCGTGCGCCGTTCTCGTCATGCCCGAGAGAGCCTGCCACTGGCTCCACCTTAGGCCCTGGCCATACCAAGCCCAGAACGCGCTGATATGCGGCAGGCGGTCGGTCTTAGATCGAAGCGGTTGGTCGCGGAACTGAACACACTCTGTACGGACGTCTGGGGACGCCTGCCGGCGGACACCGAGCGGTGAGCTGGTGTGAGCGTTACCCTCTACCGGGCGTCTGGTTCGATGGAGAGGGAGCGGCACATCGACACCGGGGGTGAGGGAATCCTGGATCTGACCGGCTCACGCGTGATGTTGACTGGGGGAGGAGGGTTCCTCGGTCACCGGATCGCGCACGAGCTCGAGAAGCGGAGCGCCACGCCGATCGTGATCCGGTCGGCCGAGTACGACCTCACCGAGCCAGAGCGCGTTCGAGCAGCGCTGAAGGATGCCGACGCCGAGTACATCATCCACGCCGCCGCCGTCGTGGGGGGGATCGGCGCGAATCGACAACACCCCGGGCGCTTCTTCTACGCGAACGCAGTGATGGGCGTCCACCTCATCCATGAAGCGTGGCAGGCCGGAATCCAAAAGCTGGTGATCGTCGGAACCGTCTGTTCGTATCCGAAGTTCACGCCCGTGCCCTTCCTCGAGGCGGACCTCTGGGGTGGCTACCCGGAGGAGACGAACGCTCCCTACGGGCTAGCGAAGAAGATGCTGATGGTTCAAGCGCAGGCGTATCAGGACGAGTACGGATTGAAGTCCGCGTTCGTGATCCCGACGAACCTGTACGGCCCGGGCGACAATTTCGATTACGACACGAGCCACGTGATTCCGGCGATCATCAGGAAGTGCATCGAGGCTCGAAAGGTGGGCGACGATGAGATCGTCCTGTGGGGCACGGGGGAGCCCACGCGAGAGTTCCTGTATGTCGATGACGCGGCTGAAGGCATCGTCTTGGCCCTTCAGCGGCTGGAGACCCCGGAGCCCGTGAACCTAGGATCGGCGACCGAGATCGGGATCAGGGAGCTCGCCGAGCGGATCGCCCGGATCACCGGATTCGGAGGGCGCTTTGTGTGGGATCCGTCGAAGCCGGACGGGCAACCCAGGAGAGCTGTGGACGGATCGAAGGCTCGGCGCCTCCTCGGCTGGTCACCGCGAGTCAGTTTGGAGGAAGGGCTGACAAGAACGGTTGAGTGGTACAAGGATCGCGGGTCATAGCGCCCTTCGATCCTCAGCCTCCCCCGCCACCGCCTCCACCGCCCCCGCCGCCGGTTCCGCCGTCGCCAGAACCACCGCCTGGTAGGCCGCCACCGCCCGGACCGCCACCACTAGAGCTGCCAGATGAGCCTGTGGACGAGTCTCCGGAGCCCGAGCTTGTCGAGGAGCCTCCGGTTCCCGAGCCGGTAGCTGAGCCTCCAGATCCCGAGCCGGTAGATGAGACTCCAGATCCGCTTGAAGACCCGGTGGAGGTCGTGGCCACCCGGGACGTGCCTGCCCGTTTTCGGTTGGTCGCGTGTCGAGCGCCGGGGCTCGCGTTTCTGTCAAAGAGCTTGATGGCGCTGACCCTCTCGTCCAAGTCTCCGAGTGCCTTCCGGAGCTCTTCGAAAGTTGTTCCGCGCGCTGACGAAGCCCCAGCTGTTCCAGGCACGCCCGTGGTCAGGGCTGGGGAGGTGCTGAGGGTTATTCGATAGGCAAGGATCAGGTCGAGGACCACGAATACGGCGACGGCGGCTTTCGCGGCTGGGTGGCGCAAGCCAACGGAGAACGCCGTCCTCGACTCTCCCGGGCGCCGAAACCGATCCCGCAGTCCCAGGGGAGCGATCCCGAATCCAGCGCCCCGCGATTGGCGCCGTGCCTTCCTGGACGAATAGCGTCTCAGACTCTGAGAGGAAAACTCCCGAACGCGCAGCATGTAACCCCCAACTCCCTGAGGAGGTCCCCAGGGGAAGAGCGCCAATCTAGAGGCAATCTTATCTCGCTGACAAGGCCGTCTTCCTGCTCTTGCATGGGGAAGCCAGTATCCTGGGACCTCGCCTGGAAGGGAGTAGATGGCCAAGAGACCGTTGTTTGATGAGTCGAACGCCCAAGGTGCGGAGCAGCCGCTCCGATCGATCCGCTCTCCCCACCCGGAACCGGCTCCCGACCTTCAGGAAGCGCTGGCCATCGTCTGGCGCCACAAATGGTGGATCCTGGCGATCGCGTTATTGACCCTCGGCGTGGCCCTGTTCGTGTCGAGCCGACAGACTCCGATCTATGAATCCGATGTGAGGATCCTGGTGACCCCCGTCGAGAACGTGGGTACAGATTCGGCGGGACTGAGCAGTTCCAATTTGAGCAGCCCCAATCTCGCCACGGAGTCCGAGCTGGTTTCCTCAGTGGCGGTTGCTCAGATCGTGGCGACCAACCTCAACATCTCTGGTCCTCCCAGGTACCTTCTCGACAATCTCAGTGTCGACAATCCGACAGATACGGAGATTCTACAAATCGCCTACCGCGATCCGGGCCCCCAACAGGCGCAGCGGATCTCGATGGGTTTTGCCGACGCCTATCTGCAATTCCGAGAGGAGACGGCCACCGCGACGATACTGAAGTCCGCGGAGGCCATCCAGGATGAGATCGCCGTTTTGACGCGGCAGCTGCAAACGATGGATCGAAGGCTCCAAGGCATGTCCGCGACCGACCCAAACCGAAGCAGCCTTGAGGCACAGGCGAGCCTCGTCCGATCCAACATCCTGGAGCGGCAGCTCGCACAGGCCGGCCTGCCCCGGGAGGTGACGGTGGGACGGATCATCCAGCCGGCTGCCTTGCCGTCATCGCCGGTCAGTCCGAATCACGTGGTCAACGGAACCTTCGGACTCTTCGCGGGGCTAGGGATTGGTATCGGACTGGCATTCTTGCGCGACCGCCTGTCGGAGCGGCTCCGCTCGTCGGAGGCAATCGAGGCCTATCTCGAGGCACCCGTTCTCGGTGCTATCCCGCGAGTGCCCGCCTGGCGCCGACGAAAGGAAGTCTTCGTTGTGAGCGCGGTTCAGTGGCGCTCGCCTGCGGCGGAGGCGTATCGGATCCTGAGAACGAACGTGCTGTCGGCCGCGTCCGCGTTCGGTGTCAAGAGCATCGTGATAACGAGTGCGTACAGCGGAGAGGGCAAGTCGGCGACTGCGGCGAATCTCGGTGTGGTGCTGGCCCGCGCCGGCAAGCACGTCACGCTCGTCTCCGCAGATCTGCGCCGGCCGCGACTTCACGAGTTCTTCAATCGTGATGGGCACATCGGACTGATCGACGTCCTTGCGGGACAGACGACGCTCGATCAGGCTCTGCAAGAAGTCACCTGGCCCACACATGGGTTCGACACTTCCTCGGCGAGCCTGCGGCTCCTGCCGAGCGGGAGCGTCGCGGATGACCCTGGGGAGCTTCTCACATCGAACACCATGGCCAGGCTCCTCGCGGAGATTGAGACGCTCTCGGATATCGTGCTCATCGACGTGCCTCCGGTCCTTCCAGTCACCGACGCCCTCGTCGTCGCTGAGGTGACGAAGAACGTTCTTCTGGTGATCGGCCCGAAGGCCAGTACTCGGCCGGCGATAACGGCCGCGCGACAACAGCTCGATCGGGTCGGGGCCCGGATCCTCGGGGGGGTTCTGAATGGATCTGATCCTTCCATGTCGCAGGTCTATGACTCGTACTGAACGGGATCGTCGGGCGCGGGAACCCTCCCTCCTCGGTGACCACGACGGCGACTTAGCGAGGTCATTGTTTTCACAGCGATGAGCAGAGCTGCTCTCGCGCCCCCTCCAACAGTGCCGGCTGCGGCGCAGGATCTCGCATCGAGCGCTTTCGCTGTAGGACGACAAAGTTCCCCCAGATGTCCGTATAGAGCGGACCCACTCGCGCCGATAACTAGTTCCGTTGTGTCAGCGGCGATACGAAGGTCGGTGCGAAGGCGACAGCTGCCGTTCCTCTGCGCGACAGTGGCGGCGATCTCGCTCGCACTCGTCGTATCTGTCGGTGCTCCTCCTGCCCTGGGCTCTTCTTCGGTGACCTGCCAATCAGCGGACCGGCGCCTGCAGCCAACCGACCATTTCCAAGCCGTCATCCAAGCCGCGGGTCCAGGCGCGACGCTGTGCTTCAAGCGGGGAATCTACAGGCTCAGCGACCCACTCCGGCCCCTGGCCGGGCAGGTCCTCACGTTCGAGCATGGAGCGGTCCTGTCAGGCGCGAAGGTCCTGAAGAGGTGGACGAGTGAGGGCAGCTACTGGGTCGTCGGCGGGCAGACCCAGGACTTCAGTAGCAGCGTGACGGGACTGCCCGATGCCACAATGTGCGGTGCCAACCCCGGAGCCTGCATCTACGAGGACCTCTACATGGACGGCAGGCCCCTTGATCATGTGACGAGCCTTGACGCGCTCGGTCCGGGCAAGGCGTACCTCGACGAGGCCGGGGACAAGATGTACATCGCCACTGACCCAACCGGTCACACCATGGAGGCCACGGTGGCCGGAGTGGCCATCACCTCGTCCGCAAGCAATGTGACAATCCGAGGAGCTGCCATCGAGAAGTTCGCGTACCACGGCATCCTCGCCGTCAAGGTGAAGCACTGGACAATCAAGCGCTCGGACATCCGATATGTGCACTTCGAGGGGATCGGAATCCACGGCGGCAGTGGCGACGTGATCCGGAACAATCACGTTCACCAGAACGGCATTATCGGGATGACCGCGGCAGGTGTTGGCCACTTCACCATTCAAGGAAACGAGTTCGACCACAACAACTATCTGAACGCCGGCCCCACGTCCGGTGGCTACCATGAGGGAAGCGTGAAGATCCTGAACTCGCACGACGTCGTGTTCCGAGACAACTGGAGCCACCACAACGACGGGGATGGCCTGTGGTTCGACTGGGACAACTACGACATCTTGATCGAGAAAAACGTGTTGGAGGATAACACCCGAAACGGTCTCCAGTACGAGGCGAGCTTCGACGCCACGGTCCGCTACAACACGATCCGCAACAACGGGACGGACTGGGACTCCCAAGGCGCCGGGATCTTGAACAGCACGTCCAAGAACGTCGAGTACTACAGCAACCGGATCAAGAACAACGTCATCCGGTCCTTCGTGATCCTGTGGGCGGACCGGGGGTCGAGCGACAAATTTGGCGAGCGACAGAGCGCCAACGTCTACTTCCATGACAACGTCGTCGTGCTCGACGACAACCTCCAGTCCTGGGTCGGTGTGTACTGGGACCAGGATCCGCGAGTCTTCACTTCCAACAACCGGTTCCAAGGCAACACCTACTACGTCCATAGGGACGGCGACCAGTGGTGGAGGTGGGATAGCGACCTCACCTGGCCTGAGTGGCAATCAAAGGGATTCGATAGAACGGGCCGTTATCGGCGGGGGTGAGAGTAGGGCGCAGCACCGAATGGATCCGGCCGTCCAGGATGTTATCGGTCGCCAAAGATCCTGTGACTATGCCCGACAAGACGCGGTTCGTGAGGCAACGTTGGCCCAGCCGTGGTGAAACGGCGTGTTATCGAATCCACGCGCAGGCCACCGCAGTGACCAATTCTTGCGGGTACCATGGGCGTGGAAGTGACCGTGAAACCGCACATAACACGACTTCTTCGCCGTAACCGATTCGGTGCCTCCATGCTCGACCTGTGGCGTGAATTCAAAGTTCTCTTCGCGGTCTTTCGAGATCCCGCCAAGAGTCTGCCGTTCAATGGACAAGCCGCACGCTTAAGAGCTGTCCGAGACCTGCTTGATCTCTTCGAACCTGATGCGGTGGTAGAGACGGGAACGGGTCTGGGAGCGACGACTTCATTCTTTGCCGGGAACCTCCTTCCGGTTTACTCAATTGAGTTGAAGCGCATCTTTCTGGTGGCCGCTCGCTTCCGCCTGCGGAGCTATCGCAACGTGACCTTGATCCTGGGAAGCTCGCCAGAGGTGCTCCATCGTCTCGCTGGTCAGAGACTGTTTCAGAGACCTCTTGCCTATCTCGATGCGCACTGGTGGGAATCGTTGCCGCTTCAGGCAGAAGTCCGAGAGCTCCTCACCGGGTGGGGTGAAGTGTTGATTCTGGTAGACGACTTCAAGGTTCCGCTGGATGCTGAGTATAGCTTCGACACGTACGCCGGTGTTCCTGTCTCAGTGGATGTGCTTGAACTTCCGAGTGACGTGACAGTGGCCTTCCCGGCTGTTCCTGCGAAAGATGAGACTGGTGAGAAGCGTGGAACTCTCTACTTGGCGAAGGGACGGACTGCGACCGCTGCCGTACGAGAGCTGGCTGCTCGCGGCTTGGTCTCTATTACCCCGAACGCCGGCCCTGCGCCCCATTCTGCGAACTCCTGATAACGCACCATCGGGAATGAGGCCGATTGCTAGTGCGGCCCATCGCCGCTATGATCGAGATCCCGACATGGTCCGATGACCGAGAGTCGAAAATCAGGGATCCTTCACGCGCGCCTCTCTCCAGCTCCCGCCTGATAGCCTTTCTCCTGCTGGGGAAGATTGACGGTTGCATTGAGTCATCGAGTTGGTTTCAAATGAGACGGGCATCGGCAGACGGAAAGTCCATCTATCGGAGTCACATGGCTTTCCACCTTCAAGGAGTTCGGGCTGACGACTACTTACGGGAGTGGCGTGTCGGTGCTCGATGTCGAAGTATCCGGATACAGAGGTGCGCCGAGATCCTGCGGAGGAGCCAGGCAGGCGTTTGAGACCGGATGGCTGGGTGGCAGAAGTTCGAGCCAGGAGCGCTCGAGCGATGAAGATCAGCTGCGTGATCGTTAGTTTCAATAACGGAAGGCTGCTCGAAGAAGCAATAATGAGCGTGCTCGCCCAGTGAGGCGTCCGGGGATTTCATTACCTCCCTTGATGGAGACGATCGCTTCCTCCCGACAAAGCTAGAGGCGGAGGAGCAGGCCGTCCGCCAACGTCGCGATGTCATCGCGTACTCTGACGTTCGACTCGTCGACAGGAACAACAACCGCTTTCGATCCTCCGGGATCGCCGAATTCTCGCGCCTTGCAGCATCCGAAAGGGTCCGTTGGCTTTTGATAAAGACCAAGCAGTTACCACGAGAGCTGCTTGTTCCAAAGGACGTTCACATGAGGGTTGGCGGTTATAACCATGGTCTTCGGACGTATGAGGACTGGGATTACATGCTACGGCTTGCCGCTCAACCCCTCTCCTGGGCCCATTCGGGGACCGTTGGGGTAGTGCACCACCCGGGCGGTGGGCTTTCTGGTCAGGCTTCACTTAAGCATGCCCGCGATGAACTTCGAGTGCTTCGACTCAATTACGAGGTTGCGCGCCGACATGTCGGACTGCCCGTCTTCTTGGCAGCTGTGGGCAGAGTGGTCGCCTCTAGATCCAAATGGGCGGTGCTCCAGTGGTATTGGCGCAAGAGGGCTTGGATTGAGTGATCTTGCAAGCTATGCAATGCGAGAAACTCGGACGGATATTCTGATGCTAGGCACTTCAATACCCCTCGTCAGTATCATCACTCCTGTCTTGAATTCTGCCAGCACGCTAAAACTCACACTCGCATCGGTTGCAGCTCAAACATATCCCAACATCGAGCACATCGTCGTGGACGGCGGGTCCACCGATGGAACAATCGATGTGCTTCAGGGGTTCCGATCAACCGTTCCTCTTCGTTGGGTGAGCGAGCCCGATGCCGGGATGTACGCTGCGATAAACAAAGGCCTCGGGCTGGCCCAGGGGGAAGTTCTCTCGTATCTGAACGGGGATGACCTGTACCTGCCGTGGTCGGTCGAGCGTGCGGTGTCCGCACTTGTATCGAGTGGAGCCGATCTCGCCTTTGGTGATCTCCTCGTACTCGTCAAGCGTCGCGGAATCAGTCAGCAGGCAAATATTCAGTTCTATCCTCGGTTCCGGACCAGAACTTACGCGTACGAAGTCAACATGGGCCAGCCAACGGTGTTCTGGCACCGCCGAGTGAGCGATAGGGTTGGAGGTTTCGACGAGCGACTGCGGTATTGTGGCGATTTCGACTACTGGCTCAGGACAGGAACTGCCGGATTTCGATACACGCACGTTCGGGAGATCTTCGCGGTGGCGGTGGAGCACGAGAGAGCTCTATCGACAGTCCATCACGATGAGTTGCGGCAGGAGATCGAACGAACGAGAGCGCGATATTCGCACGCGGTGAGCCCCCTGAGGTTCTCGGGACTCCGAGCCTTGGCGCGTCGCGTCCACTGGCGCTCGCAGGTGTGGATGCTGAGGTTGAATCTCAGAAGGGATCATCCCTCAAGCTGGGCCGACTTGATCCAGTTCCTGAAACGGGCGGATATCGATCTCGGGGGGAGCAGCGTCATACCCCTGTTCCTTCCGATCCCTCTCCCTAATTCGTGGGTGATGTGGCGGCTTGACCCGGTGGAGTTCGAGCGGAAGCTGATCGCGGAGCTTCGGAGCCGATCCTCGTCAGCCTTAGACTAGCCTTCGTCTGGACATGTCAACTCCTTCACATCAAATAGGACTGTTCGAGGCTCGTCTCTTGCGATGACATGTCCAGGCCATAAACGTCTCTGGGGCATCCCGCGAAGTGCAGAAAGTAGCTATTCCGAAACGTCGTAGTCAGTGGCTTCCTGAGCCGTGCCTCGTCGAGCCTAAACGCCAGCCTGCGAAGTCCCCGGATCTTGCGCAGCACCTCATAATTCTCCTCCAGCAGCCAGGGGTAGTGGAGCGCCTTGACGAACGTCCAGATGGTATTGAAACGCTGATCCAACCAATGGACGAGATCGTTACTGAGCAACTCGAAGGAGAGCGGATGCATCTCACCCCAGGTTGCCCCCCCGCGGTCCTCATACGTGTGATAGGTGTGCTCGAGCACGTCCTTGTGGTGTTTTGGTGATAGGACAAGGACCCCGCTTTGGACCACTTGCGGGAAGGAGCCTGGGAGCCCCCACGAGTCATAGAAGCTCTGGGGTGTTGGCCAGACATGCCCCGGAGGCAGATGCAACGCATCGCCGACCCTTCTGACTACGATCGCGTGATCGTCCGGAGACGGAAAGGCGTATTCGTCTACCGCACCCACCCGCTCCCGTGAGACTCCTTCGGTGATTAGCGGAGCACTAGGATTGATCACGACGTCGGCATCAACCCAGATGATCTGGTCGTACCTGCGGGCGAAGTCTTGGCTGAGTATGAGAAGTTTCTGCCAAGCGGGCGACCGCCTGGACGCACGAGAGGAGGCATCGAGCACGCGTTCTAGCGCGAGTACATCCAAGCCATGCCTTTCGGCGTAGGCTACCCAGTATCGCTTCGCAAACCGATGCCAATCCGCCCTATATCGATTGCCCACGAGGAGCGTGACGATGGCTTGTCTTCTCCGCAAGCTCACCCTCCGATCAGGTACGCCCAGATGATTGCCCAAGACAGTAGTTGGTCTCTTGATTTTGAAATGTTTGGCTAGAGCTGGATTGTCTCTCACCACCTCTCCGCATCCCATTCACAACGTCTGGGCTTGACGAGGGTTTGATACTCTACTTCGCCTCGAGATCGATGACTGTCCGACAGTCTGGAGACGCTGAGAGCTCCTGATTGCGGATCAGGCCCCGGAGGCAGCCAGGGAAGGGAGCACTCGATGCAGGAAGTCGTAATTCAGCCATCGAGAGGATGGGTCGGCCTACAGTTACGCGAACTCTGGCGCTACCGGGAGCTGCTCTACTTCCTCACCTGGCGGGACATTAAGGTTCGATACAAACAGACGGTCTTTGGGGCAGCGTGGGCGGTCATCCAGCCTTTCGCGCTGATGGTCGTGTTCTCCGCACTGTTCGGGCAATTTGCGAATGCGGGGAACACTGGTAGCCACGTGGCGGCCCCAATCTTCTTCTACGCTGGACTTGTTCCCTGGACACTCTTTTCGTCCTCACTTAGCGGATCCTCCCTGAGTGTCGTTGCCGGTCGAGGCCTGATCACAAAGGTGTTCTTCCCCAGACTCGTCATGCCGATCGCGGCGACCGGAGCTGTCTTGGTCGATTTCGCTATCGCCATGGCAGTGCTCGTCGGAATGATGATTTTCTATGGAATCCTCCCCACCGTGGCGACTCTCTGGCTTCCGGTTTTCGTGCTGATTGCACTGATCACTTCGTTGGGGATCGGGATCGGGGTATCGGCCCTCAACGCGAAGTACCGAGATGTTGGGTACGCGGTGCCGTTTCTGATGCAACTACTATTCTTCCTCTCTCCGGTCATGTACCCGGCGAGCAGCTCATTCGTGCCTCCCGCCATCCGCCCGTTCTACGCCCTCAACCCAATGGTTGGAGTGATCGAGGGATTCCGGTGGGCCCTGCTCGGTATCGGAGAGGGTCCTGGTCTGATTACGCTGCTGTCTGCAGCGATGGCTCTTGTGCTGTTAGTTGCAGCGCTTCACTACTTCCGCCGGCTGGAGCGCTCCTTCGCGGACGTGATCTGAATGGCGTCCGCGGTCGTCTCTGTCAGAGGGCTTTCAAAACGCTACCGATTAGGCACCAGCGCTGCGGCCTACGGGAGGTTGACGGAATCCATTTCTGACGGGATTGGCAACCTCTTCTCGAGAGGGAAACGTCATACGAAACTGCGCTCTCGCGAGTACCTGTGGGCTCTTCGGGACGTTTCGTTCGACATCGGAGAAGGCGAGGTCGTCGGCATCATCGGTCGCAACGGCGCGGGGAAGACGACTCTTCTGAAGGTGCTGTCTCGGATCACGGAGCCAACGAGCGGCCAAGCCCGTGTGAGGGGACGCGTTGGAGCCCTTCTCGAGGTGGGGGCGGGTTTCCATTACGAGTTGACAGGTCGAGAAAACGTCTTCCTGAATGGCGCGATCCTCGGGATGCGCCGTAGGGAGATCTACAAGCGATTTGACGATATCGTCGCGTTTGCGGAAGTGGAACCATTTATCGACACACCAGTCAAGCGCTACTCAAGCGGCATGGTAGTTCGACTTGCCTTCGCTGTCGCGGCACATTTGGATCCGGACGTGCTGGTTGTGGACGAGGTCCTCGCCGTGGGGGATGCCGCCTTCCAGAAGAAATGCCTCGGGAGGATGGGTGAGGTGGGGACGTCCGGCCGGACCATCCTGTTCGTCAGTCATAACATGGGATCTATCCGATCGCTGTGTCAACGCGCTCTGGTACTCGATAGCGGGGGGGTAGTTTTCGATGGCTCGGCGGGCGACGCAGTGGCGACCTACATGTCGGAGGTCGGGCGGATCGAAGGAGGGGGGGAGGTCGTTTGGTCGTCAGACGATCCCGCCCGTCCTTGCACAGAGGAGATCGGCCTTAGCCGGATACGGCTGGTTGAACCTTCCGGACAATGTCGAAGCGTCTTCGACACCGACACGCCGATCCGCGTGGAGATCGACTACGAAATCCTACGTCCGCTTAGAGGAACACGGTTCGTATTGGCAGTGTATACACCAGAAGGTGAGCTGGCGTTCCAGACGACGGACCACAGTGTAAGACCAGAGACCGACGCCCCCGGACGATATCGAAGCTCAGCGAGCATCCCTCCGCGCTTCCTCAATCGAAGGAACTACGTGATCGTGTTGAGTTTCGACATAGCGGGGCTGCGGATCATCCTTCCACCCACGGAATATCTGAGCTTCACTGTTTCGGGGG
>WNGB01025247.1_pt1 | contig 12882 bp, 11 predicted proteins | sample 5400681 | NCBI WGS metagenome assembly WNGB01 (sample SAMN13153367, study PRJNA577476) | soil metagenome | isolation source: 115 cm soil or saprolite under grassland replicate 2 | place: USA:California | collected 2016-06-15 | reverse complement strand
GCGAGAAACGGAATCCTGCCCTGGTGAGCGAGAATCTCTATCTGGCAGTCGCAAACCAAACGAGCGACAAACTTTCCCGGATGCTGCCAAAACGATTCACGGAACTGGTGCCGAAACTGAAGATGAGCGACTACGACTATATCATTTTTGATATGCCCGCCGTCAGCCAGACCAGCGTAACACCCATGGTGGCGGCATATATGGACATGGTTTTGTTGGTGATTGAGTCAGAAAAAACAAATCGAGACGTAGTTGAGCAGGCAAGATCACTGCTTGCCGAGTCGGGTGCCAATGCCAAGGCAGTTTTGAACAAGTATCGGCGCTATTTGCCTGACTCGCTTCAGGTGGAGTTGTGAATGCTTCCAAGTGAATCCAGCCGATGATCCCGGATGAACTTGAGCATTCGGTTGGCAAAACTGTACTGCGCCTTGGGATTTTTTCATCCGTGTGGCAGCGCTTGGCATATCGGCGACGGGTTCAGTGTTCTCGCGGAAGAATGCCGACTTTCGCCGTTGAAACCGAAGCCAGACGTCGCTGAACGGCAATATGCAGTCTCGTGGTGCTTTGCCATGGGACGGGTGTCCTGGCTGATCCGCCAACGGATATAATGAACTGCGAGCGATCGCGTTTGAATCAGTCAATCGCCGGAGGCGCGAATTGACGAGGACGAAGTGTGCCTTTGCGAGCCCAATCGACGGACAGTCTCGATCAATCGTGCTCTCATACGCAATATCCCTTGACCGGTCAGCAAGACGGGCTGGTCACGATTCGTCATGCGGTCTTCGGCCCACAGATTTATTATTAAGAGTCTTCGCTGGTTAGTGCCACATGTCAGGTTCTTTGTTCCACCGAACGTATTACACGGTCAAGCCGTGGCTGCCCAAACGCTTCAGAAACGTGGTCCGCAGTGCTGTGGCGCGGCGGCAGCGGTCCGCGAGTTCTGGTATTTGGCCCATTCTGTCGGGAAGCGAAGTGCTGCCACTTAATTGGCGTGGCTGGCCCGAGGGCAAAGAGTTTGCGTTCGTCCTGACTCACGATGTCGAAGGCTGGGTTGGACTTGAACGTTGCCGTCAACTGGCCGAACTCGAAATTGAATCGGGCTTTCGATCCTCATTCAACTTCGTGCCGGAAGGGGAGTACGCGGTGCCAAATGACTTGCGTGACTGGCTCGTTGCAAACGGGTTCGAGGTGGGTGTCCATGATCATAAACATGATGGAAAACTCTACCGCTCCCGGGCCGCCTTTGGTCAGGGTGCCGAGGTTATCAATCGGCACCTGAAAGAGTGGAATGCGGCTGGCTTCCGCGCCGGGTTCATGTTTCACAATCTCGATTGGCTGCACGACTTGGATGCGCTTTACGACGCCTCCACGTTCGACGCCGATCCCTTTGAACCCCTGCCGAAAGGTGTCGGAACTATTTTCCCGTTCTGGGTGCCGTGTTCCGATGAAAAGTCGCCGGGCGAAGCGCGCAGCTCGACGTGCGAAAAACTTGGCAACGCTGAAGCAATTCAAAACCGGGAGTCGAGATCCAAAATCAAGGAACGGCTTCCTTCGGGCTCGGAAGCGAGGGGAGGCTATGTCGAATTGCCCTATACGCTGCCGCAGGATTTTACCCTGTTTAGCCTGCTCCAGGAAGGTTCGATCGATCTTTGGAAAAAGAAGTTGGACTGGATCGCTGAACATGGCGGCATGGCGTTGGTGATTGTGCACCCTGATTATGTCTCTTTCGAAAAGGACGGCGCCGTCCGGGCCGGAGAATATCCGGCGAGCTTCTATCGGCAGTTGCTGGAATATGTGCAGCGCCGATATCCCGGACGTTACTGGGCCTGTCTGCCCCGAGATATGGCCCAGTTCGTCATGAAAAACCGCGATGCTTTATTGCGTGCGCCGAGTTCCCCGCTGCGTTCTGAGCGTTCCGGTGTTGGGAAGACTCCGGCAAAGATATGGATTGACCTCGACAATACCCCCCACGTTCCATTCTTCAAGCCGATCATAAGCGAGTTGGAACGACGCGGGCACAAGGTCGTTCTCACGGCTCGCGATGCTTTCCAGGTCTCCGAGATGGCCGATCGTTGCGGCCTTCGCTGCGAGAAAGTTGGCCATCATTATGGCAAGCACATGCTCTTGAAGTTTTGGGGGTTGATTTGGCGCTCCCTCCAACTGGCGCCATTCGCCCTTCGCGAAAAACCGATTCTGGCCTTGTCACACGGCGCGCGCTCGCAGCTCTTTTTGGCTAACCTCCTGCGAGTACCCACGGTGTTGATGTACGATTACGAGCACGCAAAATCCCCGCCTTTCTGTCATCCGCGCTGGCGCATTGCCCCGGAAGCTGTGCTGACAGGCCACCCGGTCACTTCGAACGGGCGAGTTCGCAAATATCAAGGAATAAAGGAAGATGTTTACGTGCCAGACTTCGTTCCGGACCCCGGAATTCTTTCGGAATTGGGGCTCAGCAGCGAAGATCTGGTGGTCACGGTCCGGCCTCCGGCGAGCGAGGCTCATTACCGCAACCCGGAGAGCGACGTGCTTTTTGCCGCCTTGATGGAGCGGAGTTGTAACACCGATGAGGTTCGGGTAGTCCTGCTCCCACGGAACCACAGGCAGGAGGAGGAGATTCGCAATCGTTGGCCTCATTGGTTTGAGAATCGGAAGACGATTGTGCCGAAATCTGCCGTCGATGGGCTTAACCTGCTTTGGTTTTCCGACCTGGTTGTCAGCGGCGGCGGCACAATGAACCGTGAAGCCGCGGCACTGGGTGTGCCAGTATATAGCATCTTTCGAGGCAAAACCGGAGCTGTGGACCGTCAACTGGAGACGGAAAACAGGCTCGTCATCATCCGAAACCTGACGGAGGTGCAGAAAAGCATCGTCTTCCGCCGACGAGACAAGACGCTGCGTCACGATGCCGGGAACCGCGCTGCACTCATGCAAATCGTCGAGCATATCGAGGAAATCCTCCACCTGGAGATGCGGCGACGTGCTGGTGACCATGGTGACCGCACGCGGGTCTGAGCGAACGTCGGTGCCGAAGCCTTGTTTGGTTGTAGCATAATGAGACCTCCCCTCAAGCTCATGATCATCGCCGGCGCCCGGCCCAACTTCATGAAAGTGGCCCCGCTGGTGAAGTGCATTCGCTCCCCCCATAGGACAGGAAAGGGACAAAACGGGATTGAGCTTGACTATCGTCTCGTCCACACCGGCCAGCACTACGACGAGAAAATGTCGGACATCTTTTTTGCCGAACTCGGGATACCCGCGCCGGATATTAACCTCGGCGTCGGCTCCGGTTCCCATGCGGTTCAAACGGCCAATGTGATGATGAAATTTGAGTCGATATGCGAAGGGGAAAAGCCAGACTGGGTGATTGTGGTGGGAGACGTCAATTCCACCATGGCCTGCACGCTGGTCGCTTCCAAGCTCGGCATCAAAGTGGCTCATGTCGAGGCCGGCCTGCGCAGTTTTGACCGCACGATGCCGGAGGAGATCAACCGGATTGTAACCGACGCCCTCGCCGACCTGTTGTTGACTCCGTCTCCAGACGCCGATGTAAATCTGAAAAGAGAAGGTGTGCCCGAATCGAAAATAAAACTCGTGGGTAACATCATGATTGACACGCTGGTCGCCAACCTGGACAAGGCGCGGGCGAACGGCCACCTCGAAAAGCTCGGATTGAAAAGGAAGGCGTTTGCCTACGTCACCCTGCATCGCCCGTCGAATGTGGATAACGAGGCGAGTCTGCGGGCCATCATGGCCGAACTGGGCCGGCTCGCCCGGCAGATGCCGGTGGTCTTCCCGATGCATCCGCGCACGCACAAGATGTGCGCGCAGTTTGGCTTGTCGTTCAGCAACAACGACGGTCTGAGGATTCTGGAGCCGATAGGTTATCACGATTCGATCTGTCTGACGGAAAACGCGCGCCTGGTGCTTACGGACTCGGGAGGACTTCAGGAAGAAGCCACCTACTTCCGGACACCATGCCTGACGCTTCGGCCCAACACCGAGCGTCCAATTACGGTGACCGTGGGCAGCAACCGTTTGACCAGCATTGAGCGATTGCATCGTGACGCCGAGGGAATTCTATCGGGACCTGAGCGGATAGGGCAAGTGCCGCACCTATGGGACGGTCGTACGGCCGAACGCACGCTGGAATATTTGCTCGCGGCGTCAGTTCTGTGAGCATGAGTGTTTGAAAAGTTCCTGGAGCTGAGTTCTGGAACTCAGCCAAAAACCCAAAGGCGCTGGTGAGCATTGGTTGATTTGGACAGCCTGATTCTGAAATAATCGCCTCACCACCTAACCACCTGAGCCGGCGCACCGGCGCGATTGCATGACACAAACAATGGCTCAAAGAACGCTCGTCCGCGAAGAGGAGCGTCTGAAGACCGCCAGAGATGTGGCCGTTCGGTTACTGGCGTACTGTCGAGCAAATGATTGGGCAGGTTACGACCCTTACGACGCTCTAAATAGTCCCGTGTTCAGGTTCCTTCCGTTCTTGGACTTCACCCTTCCTCGCATCGTTCTTACTCAGATGATGAAGAGAAGTCCCCTGAACCTCCGGTCGCTGCTACGTGTTCCTCCCACTCAGAACCCCAAGGCGCTGGGCCTGTTCCTTGCAGCGCTCCTCAAGCTCTCAAAACTCGGCCTGCTCGACCAGGAACACCTCGTCGGCGCGGTGGCAGAAAGGTTGGTCGATCTTCGCGCGATCAACACTCCCTACTGGTGCTGGGGTTATAGTTTCCCTTGGCAGACGCGGACGATCGCGGTTCCCCGGGGAGCGCCAAACCTGGTCTGCACGACTTTTGTCGCCAACGCATTGCTGGATGCTTATGAGACGGGCGGCGACTCCCGATTCCTCGGCATGGCCGTCAGCGCCGCCGAATACATCCTGAATGATCTCTATTGGACCGAGGGCGATTCCGACGCCGGCTTCAGTTATCCCCTCGCGTCGCTGCGAGCCAAGGTCCACAACGCAAACTTCCTGGGAGCGGCGCTGTTGTGTCGGGTGGCCCGGCATTCCAGCGACAAGAAGTTCATCGAACCAGCGTTGAAGGCTGGGCGATACTCTGCGTCGCGCCAACACGAGGATGGCTCGTGGGACTACGGGGAACTGCCGACCCAACGATGGATCGACAACTTCCACACAGGATACAACCTCTGTGCTTTGCGGTCCATCAGCGAAAACGCGGAGACACAGGAGTTCGAACCGCATATGCGCCGCGGATTCCATTTCTACCGCGAGCACTTTTTCAGGGAAGATGGGGCACCAAGGTATTTTCATGACCGAACGTATCCTGTCGATATTCACAGCGTTGCCCAGAGCCTCATCACACTGCTGGCGTTTCGCGATTTGGACGAGAGTAACGTGGACTTGGCCCGTTCCGTTTTCGCCTGGACGATGGATTCCATGTGGGACAAGCGAGGATTCTTCTATTACCGGGTTCTTCCGTTTTGCACGATCAAGATTTCCTATATGCGGTGGTCGCAGGCCTGGATGCTCATGGCATTGGCTTGCCTTCTGGAACACCACGTTGGCGTCGCATCCGTCGATTCTTTTTCCCCGGGATGACATCTATGGACAGGGTGATTGATCCGCACGGACAGATCTTGGTCACGGGCGCCGCGGGATTTGTTGGCACCAGAGTCGTGGCCAGGTTGCTGGGAATGGGCTACAGCAATCTGCGCTGCTTCATCCGGCCCTCCAGCAACGCTGCCGTGCTCCGAAGAATCATTGAGACAAGCGAGGGATCTTCGCGCGTCGAGGTAATTACAGGCAATCTCCTCTCCGAACAAGACTGTCTGGCCGCCGTAAAGGATGCGACTGTCATTTATCATCTGGCGGCGGGAACCGGCAGCAAATCGTTTTCGGACGCTTTTCTGAATTCCGTTGTGACTACGAGGAATCTCCTCGAAGCCACCTTGCGGAGCGGCTGCCTTCGGAGGTTCGTAAGCATCAGCTCATTGGCGGTGTATTCCAATAGAAATCAAACCCGCCCGGGCGTGCTGGACGAAACGTGTCCGGTAGAGGACCAGCCGGCATCGCGAGGGGAAGCCTATTGCTACGCAAAGGTGAAACAGGACGAGCTTGTGGTCGAATATGGCCGGAAGCATGGAATTCCATTTGTGTTGCTGCGGCCGGGCGTGGTTTATGGCCCCGGCAAGCGCGCCATCACAGGCCGCGTGGGGATCGATAGCTTCGGCGTTTTTCTCCATCTCGGCGGGCGCAACCGAATACCTTTCACCTACGTTGACAATTGCGCCGAGGCGATTGCGCTTGCCGGATTAAAGACGGGAATCGACGGCGAGGTCTTTAACATTGTAGACGATGGACTGCCTTCCAGCAGAGAATTCCTCCGCCTTTACAAAAAGAACGTAAGGCGGTTTATATCGGTATACGTTCCCCACGCTCTGAGCTGCTTTCTGTGTTATCTGTGGGAAAGGTATTCGAGCTGGTCTGAAGGACAACTTCCCCCGGTATTTTCCCGCCGCGAGTGGGCGGCCTACTGGAAGTGCACTCAGTACACCAATGAGAAGTTGAAGACTCGTGTGGGTTGGGTGCCCAAGGTCTCCACAGAACGGGGGTTGCAGCTATTTTTTGAGAACTGCCGCACAGGGCAAATCCATGCTTAAAACAGCCATCGTAGGATGCGGTAAAATTGCCGACTCACACATGGAGCAGTTGTGCCGGATTCCGAACTGCAAGGTCGTTGCTGTCTCGGACCGGGAGCCGCTCATGGCCGGCCAACTGGCTGAGCGCTTCAAGGTTGCAAGCTGCTTCAGTAGCGTTGGCGAGCTTTTGTCAGCCGCCCGGCCCGACGTTGTGCACGTTACGACTCCGCCCGCGAGCCATTTCGAAATCAGCATGCTTTGCTTGGAGGCGGGCAGTCACGTCTATGTCGAAAAACCATTTACGTTAAACACCCGGGAGGCTGAAGAACTGATCGACTTGGCTGAGCGAAAAGGCCGGAAGATTACGGTGGGACATGATCTGCAGTTCAGTCCCGTAACGCGTCGCATGCGGCAGCTCATTCAGGGTGGTTACTTGGGGGGCGCGCCCGTGCATATGGAGAGTTATTACTGCTATGATTTGAGCGCGCCTGGCTATGCGAAAGCCCTCCTGTCGGACAGAAGTCATTGGGTGCGACGGGTTGCGCGACCGCTTATTTCACTTTCTCTGCTCAATTCCGCCCGTCGCTGAATCTTTTTCGCATTTTCGGACCGAAAAACGGGTTGGTGATCGATGAGGATCAGCAAACGCTGATCCGGTGCACAGGCGCGAGGCTTAAAAGTTATGCGGAGAAGTTCATTCCGCCTTTGAATCTGGCGCGGCAAAACTTCGGAAACGTAGCGACCAACATGCGGAAGTTCCTGAGAAATGACTTTCACATGAAGTCCGGGATGAAATGCCTGATCGAGTCATTTTATCGCTCGATCACCGAGGATGCCGCTCTTCCCATACCCTACCATGAGATCTTGCGCACGAGTCGAATCATGGACGCCATCTTCGGACAGTTGAACGCGAAGACGTCGACGCACCCGCTCACGGGTAATCAGTCGCTCGGGCCGGTTCCGGTGGCCCCTGTGGAAGTGGAATTGCGGTCCAAACCGGATCCATTGGCGTCAGTCTGACTGACTTTTGCGGACAAGGCGCGTCCCAACAGCACGGACAGACATGATCGAGTTCATTTTCACCATTGATTACGAAATCTACGGCAACGGAGAGGGCTCGCTACGAGAATTGGTTCTTGAGCCAACCGAGCAGTTGATGTCGGTGTTCAAGGAATGGAACTCCGTGTTTGTGGTCTTCGCGGAAGCGCTGGAGTTCAGAAGAATACAGGAATTCCAGGCGGACCCTTCCATTAGTCAGGTGGCGGCTCAGATCCGGCGACTTCATGAAGAAGGCTTCGAGATCGGACTTCATTTGCACCCTTGGTGGTACAACGCCCGTCGAGAGAATGGGTGTTGGTATCTCGACTGGAGTGAACGGAACATATGCGCATCGTCACCGGAACGAATGGATGAGATTGTCCGTTCCGCCATCGAATACCTGAGAGAGGCAGTCGGCGACGCTTCCTTCGCTCCCCTATCGTTCCGCGGGGGATTGTGGCTCATGCAACCGACCAAGACCCTGGCGGAGGTATTGTTCCGGAACGGCATTCAGGTCGATTCCTCGTTGTTCAAAGGAGGGCGGATAAAAGATTTGGGGTTGGACTATCGGCCGTCTTTGAGAAATGGATGGTACTGGCACTTTGGCGACGACATCAACAGGGCGAGTCCGGAAGGCATGCTGCTTGAGTTGCCGATTCACACCGAATTGGTGCCTTTCTGGAAGATGCTCAGCACGAAACGACTGGGTCTCCATAGAAAAGTTCCGGCCGGCCGAAATGGGGCTCCGTTGCAGAATCGGTGGACGGACTTTGCGCGTTTCACGTACCCTCGCAAACTGGATTTTTGCCGGATGAATTTTGACGAACTTAGTTCAGCCATGAACCGGATCCTTCGTGAAGAGCGAGAAAATCCGGAGCTTTACAAGCCCGTCGTCGCGATCGGCCACTCCAAAGACCTTGTGGATTTTGAAACTGTAAAACGGTTTCCCGGTTTCAAACCTTAAAACCGTTTCACAAAAGGTGCGACAAACATGCATACGTCCGGTCTGACTGAAAACAAGCAGCAGGTCCCGGTGATGTCCGCCTCACCCGGGATCAAGCCACAAGATGGCCCGTCCGCTGGGGAAGGCGCTGCGCACGGAACTCCCGTTCACATTTCCTTGTGTGTCTGCACGTTTAAGCGTCCGGCACTGCTGGCGGATTTGCTCGACGGATTGCTGCACCAGACGACGGACGGACAGTTCACGTATTCGATTGTCGTGGTGGACAATGATCGCGAGGCGTCCGCTCGTGAAACCGTCGAGCGATTCCGACGCGAGCATCCGGGAGTCATTGAATACTTCGTTGAACACGAACAGAACATCGCTGCCGCGCGAAACCGCTCGGTGGTGAATGCTGTGGGCGAGTTGGTGGGTTTTATCGATGATGATGAAATTCCCATAAACGATTGGCTTATCCGAATGCTTACTGCTCTCAGGAGGTACAAGGCTGACGGCGTTCTTGGGCCGGTCAAGCCGCGCTTCGCCGGAACGCCTCCGCAATGGGCCGTCAACGCTCGAGTGTTTGAGCGTCCCGGCTTTGAAACCGGTTCTGTAATCGGCTGGAAGCATACCGGTACGGGGAATGTTCTTATCAGACGCCACGTTCTTGATGAACTCGCTGGACCCTTCCGACCACAATTTGGCAGCGGCGGAGAGGACCTTGATTTTTTCCGGAGAGCGATGGAGGGAGGCAGGGTTTTTGTGTGGTGTGAAGAGGCGATCGTTTATGAGATCGTCCCTGCCGAACGAACTCGGATTTCCTTCCAATTGAGAAGGGCACTACTGCGTGGGAAAGTCTCCTTGTCACATCCTTCCAGCGGGGCATTCAGCATTCTGAAATCCCTCGCGGCGTGTGCCGTTTACACGATCCTTCTCCCCGTTTTCCTTGTGTTGGGCTGGCACGTGTTTGTGGAATACCTGATCAAGGATTTCGACCACATCGGAAAACTTCTGGCAGTGTGTCGCATTGATCTTGTGCGAGAGAAATATGTCGTGAAGTGAGTCTCATTACGTCCGCGACCGCGGACACTGCCAAATCCAACCAGAAACAAGAGACTTTGAACCGATCCTTTTATGTGCGGAATCGCGGGCATACTGCATTTTGACGTCCATAGACCCGTCGATCCAAAGGTATTGCGACGGATGACGAGTGTGTTGTCTCATCGCGGGCCAGACGGAGAAGGGCTTTTCATTGAGCCTAACATCGGACTTGGGCACAGACGTCTGGCCATAATTGACCTGTCCACGGGCGGCCAGCCCATGTTCAGCAAGGAGAAAAGCCTTGTCATTGTTTTCAACGGCGAGATTTACAATTATTTGGAACTGAAGGAAGAACTGAAGTCGCTCGGACATACCTTTGATACCACATCCGATACCGAAGTGATTCTGAGCGCCTACGAGGAGTGGGGTTTTGACTGTCAGAAGAAATTCAACGGCATGTGGGCTTTTGCGATCTGGGATGTCCGGCAAAGGTGCCTGTTCCTTTCGCGCGACCGGATAGGTGAAAAGCCGCTATATTTTTCGTTGCGCGACAATTCCATCCTGTTTGGCTCGGAAATCAAAAGCATACTCGCGTCCGGTTTCAGGTACGAACCGGCCATGCATTTGTTGCACATCTATCTGTCGTTCGGCTGGGTGCCCGCTCCTCACACTTTCTACCAAGGCATCTCGAAGCTCGCGCCGGGTCGGTTCCTCATTGTGAAGGATGGGAAAGTTGACGAGCGTGCCTACTGGGATCTGCCCGCCCTTGACGAAGCAGACATGCGGAAGGATGCGCAAAGAATTTATGAAGAGTTTGGGAACTGTTTTGCCGATTCCGTCAAAATCAGAATGCGTAGTGACGTGCCCTATGGCGCTTTTCTGAGCGGAGGATTGGATTCATCCAGCGTGGTGGCGGCAATGTCGGAGCAGAGCCGCTCGCCCATTGAGACGTTCACGATCGGGTTGCCGAGGCGTTTCGGACACATCATCATGAACAGCTTGTTCAGCCTGAAACGTTTGATGAATCACTGGCGAAAATCGCTGAGCATTTCGACGAGCCATTCGGCGATGCGTCGGCTATGCCTGTTGGATTCGTGTCGCGGCTGGCGAGGCAAAAAGTTACAATGGTATTGACCGGTGACGGTGGCGACGAGGTATTGTCAGGATACACAAGCTACGTTGCTGAGCGATTTGCCGAACGGTATCGCATTCTCCCGGCCCTTGTCAAAGGGGTGCTTTTTCACTCAACGGATTTGTTGTCTCATTTTACCAGAGCCGGGTTGCGTTACCGATTGAATCGGCTGAAGCGCTCTTTGTATCTATGTGGAACAAACTTCGAGGAAAGGTTTATTTCAAAATTGGCGCTGGTCGAGCGCAACTCGATCCGGCAGTTGATCCCGTCTGCCCTCCCCCAGCTCTCGATTGAAGATTATCTTTCCGATGTATTTGCCAAGTGCAGTTTCAAGGATCCTTTTTATCGCTTGATGTATTTTCACCTTAAGGTCTCTTTGCCGGATGACATGCTGGCGAAAGTGGACCGCATGAGCATGGCTCATTCGTTGGAAACGAGAGTCCCTTTTCTCGATCATCGACTGGTCGAACTCGCCTGGAGCGTGGACAAAAAAGTGAAGTTGCCTCGCTATAATGCAAAGAAGACAGGTTGGATGAGTTGCAAAAGACCGATTTTGGTCTCGAACGTGCCGTCATTAGACAAATTGTAAACGCGAACAAGAGCAGCCGGGAGGACTACGGGAATTTTATCTGGAGGTTGTTTGTTCTGAAAGAATGCCTTGCCAGAATGGCGAAGGTACCAAGCCCATACGCGTCCACCCATGAGCATGTCGGGCGCGCCAAGGCCAGCCAAATTCTGACAGCATGACTCGCGTTCTTCTTCTACATAGCGGCTACATTCCGCATTATCGAGTTCCTGTGTACGGCAGGTTGAGCGGTTATTTGAAACAGCACGGCTTTGACCTGATCGTCGCTTCCGACCGGATCCAACCGGACAACCCTCACGCGGTCGAGTTTCAGTTCGAAGAGATACGCTTGTCGGTCGGCAGCATCACTCGGTTGATCCAAGGAAGGAAAATCGATGTCATTCTTCTGTTTGTGGACATGAGGCACTCCTATCTCTTCCCGACGTACTTCATCGCCAAAGGTCTCCTGCGCCGGAAGGTGATCTACTGGGGACAGGGGCTCAACCTTGCCAATCCCAAATCCATCAGGAACCTGGCTTATCGGATTGAACACCTCCTTTGCGATGCCATCATTCTTTACGCGGAGCATCTGAAGAAGTACGTCGCCCCCAGGTTCCACAGGAAGACCTTCATCGCGAATAACACCCTATGCATGAGTTATTCGGGACTCCGCGCCGAGAATCGGACCGCCGTCCTCGCGACGCACGGAATCAGCACGCGGAAGAACATCATTTGTGTGGGACGCCTCCAAAAGAGAAAGAGGTTGGAGGATCTCGTGGCCGCGCATGCGCATATGAATCGCGCTGATGTCGGTTTGATCCTCGTCGGACCGGATTCAGACGGGATTCTCAACGGCCTCCAGGGTGACAACGTGTACAACTTGGGGCCCATATACGGAACGAAGATGTTCGACCTGCTCTCCGCGGCGGACGTTTACTGTCTTCCGGGGGCTGTTGGTCTTAGCATCGTGGACGCCTTCCACTGCGGTCTTCCGCTCGTAACAGAAGAAGGAGATGAGTCCGCAGAAATGATGTACCTGAAAGACGGCCGGAACGGTTTTATCGTGCCGAGAGGCGACATACCAACCCTGGCCGAAAAACTCCTGCTGCTTCTTGACAATGACGACGTGCGGAAGCGGTTTTCTGACGAGGCCCGGAGAGAAATCGCCGAAAACGGCCATGTTGACAAACTTTGCGCCGGGTTTCGAGACGCCTTGATCTACGCAACCGGGCGGACTGCGCGGGCCCGGTCATCATGGGTGTCGAATGTGCCCGAATCCTCCTCCTCCGCTGACGGTCCCGGACGTCCTGGGCGCCAAGCGGAATCCGCAGATGGAACCGTCGGAACGCGCCGCTGAGGCGCAGACCCGCCACAAAATGAATCGAATGCTGACGCTGATACCCAGAGACAACTGGGAACACCGGTTCCTTGATCTTGTTCGCAGCTTGATGGCCGCCTTGGGTGCGGGAAGACGTGAAATGCGCCTGGCCATCCCAGGGCTCGGGAGTGGCATTCCAGTGGGATCGGGGAGAGCCGCTATCGTCGCCGCGCTCAGGTCTA
>WNGB01014853.1_pt1 | contig 12883 bp, 13 predicted proteins | sample 5400681 | NCBI WGS metagenome assembly WNGB01 (sample SAMN13153367, study PRJNA577476) | soil metagenome | isolation source: 115 cm soil or saprolite under grassland replicate 2 | place: USA:California | collected 2016-06-15 | reverse complement strand
CCCCTCAACGTCCGGTAGACCCATCGCCTGGAACAACTCGTCAGCGCAGTTGCGCACTTCGTACGGCCCGGCGTCGATCGCGGTGTAGTAGCCACCGAGGTAGATCGATACCCCCGCGAATCTCGGATCGGTCGTGACCAGCTTCGGCCAGTACTCCTCGCGGTTCTCTGCCCGAGGGTCAAGGTGAGTCCAACACGAGCGGCTGTCTGAGAGAACTCCGTGGACAAAGACGAGCGCCGTGTCCCCAGGCTCGAAGTGGAACCAGAGGTTGTTCTGCCCGGGCTGCGGCCAGCGATCTTGCATCGGTGTCGGAGCTAAGAGTCCTTCCGATTGTAACTGGGGTGGCCAGCACTACCCGCCGTTGCCTTGCAGGGAGGTGAGCCGTAGTAGCCCTACTATCACCGAGAAGAATGCCGTCACCGTCGAGCCCGGGCGACCCCCTGAAGGCCCTCGAACAAAATCATCGGACGCTGGCACCGGGAGGCTTGAGGGGCAGAACCAGAGGGAGCTCTTGGGGCGTTTTTGGAAGATCGGGCTCCTGGGAGCCCCTGGCCGAAAAGATCAATCCCGCTCCCGCCGCGTCCGCCCTGGATGAAATTGTTTCCAAAGCCTGTCTTCCCTCCCCTGGCAAGCGGCGCGATAGGATTTGGCCCGTGCGGGAGCTTCCGCCACGCGCCAGCACCCCCGCCGAAGTGGCCGGACAAGGAGCCGGATAACGGTCGGAGCGAAATCGGGCGTACGCGGATGCGCAAGCGGGCATTGTGGGGCCGTAGCTCAGCTGGATAGAGCAAGAGTTTCCTAAACTCTAGGTCGGCAGTTCGAATCTGCCCGGTCCCACCACCAAAGATCTGCTATTCCGGCGAAAACGCGAAAGTCATGGTCGCCGGCGGGATCAAAACGTCGCGTCGCCGGTCTTCCAGAACCTGATACACGCCTCGAGGCTGGACCACCGCTCGTGAACGACCACGCTGCCCTTTTCCCGAATCGCCTTTAAGAACACAGCTTCGTCGCCCGCGTGCTGCGCCTTGAGGCGCGTCTTGACGGTGTCCTCGTCGAGGTCGCGAACCGTGTTGAGGGGGCCGCCTCTCGCCTGCGCCATGACGCGGATGAGTCCGCTACGGCGAAGCCAGTGGAGATGGATTTCTATGAGAAGGCGCGGTTGTTCGTCGTTCATCCTGGACCTACCGGTGCCGGCGTCTTCTCCCCTGGAATCGGAGCAAGTCACGTGCCCCACGGAGAGCTCGAGTAAGACCCGGCAGGACAGTGCTTTCGGGGCGTGCACCATCTCGCTGAGCGGCGAGGACGCCGGCGACTGTCACCTTCGGTGACAAAGTCGGGAAGTGCCGTGCACTCCTGCAGCAGGTGACGGGACCGTCGGATGATCCTCGATCTTGCGGAGCCGCCGAGCACCAATTCCCGATCGCACATCCGCGGCGGGACTCCAATTGATTCAAACGAATCTACCCCTCGAGCCGGTCCACGCTGCTCAATGGGCGTGATCTGGAGGTTTCCCCATGCGCGTCGCCAAATGGATGACATCGAAACCGATCACTCTTTCGCCCTCGGACTCGCTGGCTAGGGCCATCCATGTGATGAAAGAGAAGAAGATCCGTCGGATCCCGATCCTGTCCGAGACCGGCAAGCTCGTCGGCATCGTCTCCGACCGCGACTTGAAGGACGTCTCCCCTTCGCGAGCCACGACGCTCGACATCTGGGAGCTTCACTACGTGCTGGACAAGCTGAAGCTCGCCGACATCATGACAAAGAAGCCCTGGACAGTGTCACCGGAGACGCCCATCGAGAAGGCCGCGCTCTTGATGATGGAAAAGAGGATCGAGAGCCTTCCGGTGCTCGACTCAAAGGGAAATCTGGTCGGCATTCTCACCGAAGGCGATGTCTTTCGCGCGCTGGTGGAGCTGACCGGGGTCGCCCGGAAGAAGACGCGTGTCAGCCTTCTCCTCCCCGATAAAGCCGGCAGCATCCGCGACGTGGCCGACATCTGCCGCGGCCAGGGCGGGACCATCTTCTCGATCCTGAGCTCCTCCGCGAAGACGCCCGCCGGCAAACGCGAGCTCGTCATGCGCCTCGACTGCTCTTCCATCGACGCGCTGCGCTCGGAGCTCGCCAAGAAGTTCAGCGAGGTCTCCGTCGAGAGCGACTGAGCGTCCGGCCGCGATTGTGATTCAAATGAATCATCCGACACTCGATGCCGCTCGCCAAAGATAGGCGGGCAAAACAACCGACACTTCGATAGGAGGTTCCGGATGACGACTCGACGAACGCTTGCTCTCATCGCCATGGCGATGCTCTTCTGCCTCCTGGTCAACGCCCCTCCCCTTCTCGCACAGGCCAAGACCTTCACGATCGGCATTCCCCTGCCTCTGACCGGCGCCGAAGCCAAGTTCGGCGAGATCGAAAAGCAGGCCTACGAAATGGCCGTCGAAGAGATCAACGCCAAGGGGGGCGTGAAGGGAACGAAGCTCGCGCTGGACATACAGGACTCGGGCGGTAAGCCCGAGACCGCCACGGCCATCGTCGAGAAGTTCATCACGATCGACAAGTATCCGATCGTGGTCGGCGAGTACACGAGCCAGTGCAGCTACGCCGTGGCGGGCATCGCCGAGAAGTACAAGGTGCCCTACCTCGTCGTGACGGGCGCCGCCGACAAGATCACCCAGCAGGGCTGGAAGTACGTCTACCGGATGAACCCGCCCGCGAGCCTCTACAACATGGGCGTCTTCAGCTTCTTCGAGCAGGTCGCCAAACCCAAGTCCATCGCGATCCTCTACGAGAACACCGACTTCGGCACCAGCACCTCGAAGGCGATGAAGGAGTACTGCGACGCGCACGGCGTCAACGTGGTGCTTTTCGAGGGCTACCAGTCGGGTGGCGTGGACTTCAAGCCGATCCTTCAGAAGGTGAAGTCGCTGCGGCCGGACATCGTCTACATGGTCTCGTACCTCATGGATGCCTCGCTCTTGATGCGGCAGTCCAAGGAGCTCGACATCAATCCGCAGGCCTTCATCGGCGGCGCCGCGGGGCACACCCTCCCCGAGTTCCTCCAGAACGCCGCCGAGGCCTCCGAATACTGCTATTCCGCCACGCTGTGGACTCCGCAGGTCAAGTACCCGGGCGCGAAAGAATTCTTCGACAACTTCAAAAAGAAGTTCAACAAGGAGACGGACTACCACGGCGCCGAGGCCTATGCCGCGGCCTACGTGCTGGCGGACACGCTCCGGCGCGCCAAGGACTGGACCCCGGAGGGCCTGCGCGCTGCGCTCGCCGAAACGAATATGATGACGGCCTTCGGCCCGGTGAAGTTCGGTTCCTGGGGACAGTTCACAAACCAGAACAAGATGGACACGCTCGTCCTGCAGGTCATCAAGAAAAAGTACGAGACGGTGTGGCCCAAAGAGGCGGCATCCGCCCCCTACGTCTACCCCGTGCCGCGCTGGCGCGATCGCAAGTAGGTCCCGACCCCGGTAGCCGGAAAGACGTCATGTCCCCCCAGGTTGCCGGACAGATCGAGCTCCTCGGGCAGGTCCTGATCTCCGGGATCCTGCTCGGGGGGCTCTACGCACTCATCGGCCTCGGTATGTCGCTCATCATGGGCGTCATGAAGATCATCAACCTCGCGCATGGCGAGCTGATGATGGTCGCGATGTACATGACGTACTGGGCCTTCACCCTGATACACGTCGATCCGTACGCCTCGCTCCTGCTTGTCTGCCCGGCGATGTTCCTTTTCGGCGTCGCGATCCAGAAGTTCCTGATCACTCCCGTCATGGAAGCCGAGTCGATCCTGCCGGAAAACCAGGTCCTCCTGACCGTGGGCATCGGGCTGGTCCTCTCGAATCTCGCGCTGCTTCTCTTCACAGCGAACTACCGTTCCGTTCCGGTGTCCTACGCGTCGAAGACGATCTACTGGGACGTCAAGCTGGGAGGACAGACCATCTCCCTGTCCATCAGCTACGCGTTCCTCGCCGCTTTCGGGATCGCGGTTCTCCTGGGCGCGGCGCTCTTCCTTTTCCTCGGCAAGACGGACACCGGACGGATGATCCGCGCCACGGCTCAGGACAAGCGAGCCGCCGCGCTCATGGGGATCAACACCAAGAAGATCACCTACATCACCTTCGGCCTCGGCGCCGCGCTCGTCGGAGCTGCCGGAGCGCTGCTGGACCCCGTCTACTACCTCTACCCGCAGATCGGCGGCCCGTTCACGGCCAAGGCCTTCATCATCACGGTCCTGGGCGGAATGGGGAACATCCCGGGAGCCGTCCTCGGAGGCCTCGTCCTCGGTCTCGCCGAGTCGCTCGGCTCGGTCTACGTCAGCCTCGGCTACAAGGACGCCTTCGGTTTCATCATCTTCGTCCTCGTCCTGATCTTCCTGCCCAAAGGACTGCTCGGACGGGGACGAGCGTAAGGACGAGGCGATGGTGAAGAAGGCGTTTCTGGCCGGCATCCCCCTTGCTCTTCTCGTTCTCTTCCCGCTCGCCATCAAGAACCCGTACGTTCTTCACCTTCTCATCATGTCGCTGCTCTGGATTCTGCTCGGCCAGAGCTGGAACCTGCTCGGGGGCTACACGGGCCAGGTCTCCTTCGGGCACGCCGCGTTCTTCGGCGTCGGCGCCTACACCTCGGCCATCCTCGTCAAATCGGGGCTCTCGCCCGCGGCCGCCTGGTCGGGCCTGCTGCTGGGCGGGATCATGGCTGCCCTGCTCGCCTCGGTCATCGGATGGATCTGCTTCCGCCTGCGGGGCCCGTACTTCGCTCTGTCGGTCCTCGCGCTTTCCGAGGTGCTTCGCCTCGTCGCCGTAAACTGGAAACAGCTGACCAACGGCGCCGAAGGGATCCTCTACATCCCGGCCTTCACGTCGAAGGCGTACTACTACTGGATCATCCTGGCGCTGGCCGCCGTCTGCTTCGGTGTCATTCGCGTCGTCATGCGAAGCAAGCTTGGCTTCTACTTCCTCTCCATCCGCGAGGACCAGGACTGCGCCGAGTCGCTCGGCATCGACACGACGAAATACAAGCTCTATTCGCTCTTGATCAGCGCCTTCTTCACAGGGGTGGCGGGCAGCTTCTACATGAACTACCTCGGGTTCATCGACCCCGGCATCGTCTTCTCCGTCCACGACATCTCTGTGATGATGATCCTCGTCACGATGCTCGGAGGCGTGGCGACGATGTGGGGCCCGGCCGTGGGCGCCGTCCTCTACATCCTCGTCTCAGAGCTGTTTCGCGTCTGGGTCAAGTCCGGGCACCTCATCTTCTTCGGCGTCTTGATCATCGTGATCATCATCTTCTTCCCGCAGGGGATCGTCGGGACGATCAACCAGTGGCGTTCGGGCCGGCGGCAGCGCCGGGCCGCGGTTCCCAAGCAGGAAGCGGCATGAGCCTTCTCGAGCTGAAGACGGTCTCGAAAAGGTTCGGCGGGCTGATGGCCGTCGACAACATGTCGTTTGCGGTCGAGAAGGGGGAGATCCTGGGCTTGATCGGCCCCAACGGCGCCGGCAAGACGACGATCTTCAACCTGATCAACGGCTACTTCCCGCCCACGGCCGGCGCGATCTTCTTGAACGGCGAGCGCATCGACGGCTCGAAGCCCCACGTCGTTTGCCGCCGCGGGCTGGCGCGCACCTTCCAGGTCGTCAAGCCCCTGGCACGGCTGACCGTGCTCGAGAACGTCATGGCCTCGGCTTTCTGCCGGACCGACAAGAGAGAGCAAGCGCACGCGATGGCCCTCGACGCGACGGCCTTCACCGAAATGGACGCGTGGCGCGACCGCCCGGCCGGAAGCCTGCCGCTCGGCATGCGAAAGCGCTTGGAGATGGCGCGCGCCCTCGCCACCCGGCCCGAGCTTCTGCTCCTCGACGAGAACTTCGCGGGGTTGAACCCGGCCGAAGTCGAGAAGACGATCGAGATCGTGAAGAAGATCCACGGCAGCGGCATCACGATTCTGATCATCGAGCACAACATGCGCGTCATCATGGCCATCTCGCACCGGCTCCTCTGCATCAACTACGGCGAGAAGATCGCCGAAGGAACGCCCCGCGAAGTGGCCGACAACCAGCAGGTGATCGACGCCTATCTCGGTGTGGCAAGTGCTTGAGGTTCGCGGCATCGATGTCTTCTACGGGGACGTGCAGGTCCTCTGGGACGTCTCCTTCGAGGTCAGGAAGGGAGAGATCGTCGCCCTGATCGGCGCCAACGGCTCGGGCAAGACGACGACGCTCGCGACTGTTTCCTCGCTGCTCAAGCCGCGCAAGGGCTCCGTCCAGTACGAGGGGCAGCCGATCCACACCCGGGCCGCCTACGACATGGTCAACCTCGGCATCGCTCACGTTCCCGAGGCGCGCCGCCTTTTCCCCGAGATGACCGTCCGGGAGAACCTTCTTCTGGGAGCGCTCACGCCCGAGGCGAAGAAGGCGCGCCCGGAGATGTTGGAGAAGGTTTTCACCATCTTCCCGCGACTCAAGGAGCGCGAGAAGCAGCAGGCCGGAACGCTCTCCGGCGGCGAGCAGCAGATGGCCGCCATCGGGCGGGGTCTGATGTCGAAGCCTCGCCTTCTCATGCTCGACGAGCCATCGCTCGGGCTCGCGCCCATCCTGGTCGCCGACATTTTTCGCGTCATCAAGGAGGTCCACGCCGAAGGGGTAACGATCCTCCTCGTCGAGCAGAACGTGTTCCGAACCCTCGAAGTCGCTGACCGCGCCTACGTGCTGGGAAACGGCCGCGTCGTCCTCGAGGGAAAGGGCGCGGAACTCCTCGCCAACGACCACGTCCGAAAGGCCTATCTCGGCCTGTGAGAGCAGCCGGCTCCTGAGGAGGCTCACAAAACATGGAAACTCTTGGGCTCAAGCTCGATTCCGACGGCAAACCCCGACTGGAAGTTCCGTACCGCGGCGTGCCGCTCCTTCGGCATCCCATGTACACGAAGAGCTCCGCCTTCACTCAGGAAGAGCGCGAGGCTTTCGGCCTGGAAGGGCTCCTGCCCAGCGCCGTGAGCACCATGGAGCAACAGGAGCGGCGCGTGTATGACAACATCACCCGCAAGTCCGACCCGCTCGAGAAGTTCATCGGACTGGCGGCTCTGCAGGGCCGCAACGAGCATCTCTTCTATCGGCTCCTGATCGACCACGTCGAGGAATTTCTGCCCATCGTCTACACGCCGACCGTCGGCCGCGCGTGCCAGGAGTTCAGCCACATCTTCCGGCGGGCGCGCGGGCTCTGGATAACCCCCGGCCACAGGGGACGCATCTTCGAGGTCCTCGGCAACGCCCCGTTCGATGACGTCCGCCTCATCGTCGTCACCGACAACGAGCGCATCCTGGGCCTCGGCGACCAGGGTGCGGGCGGCATGGGGATCCCGATCGGCAAGCTGGCGCTCTACACGGCGGCCGCGGGTATCCATCCCTCGCAGACTCTTCCCATCAGCCTCGATGTCGGCACCGACAACGAGACGCTCCTGCTCGATGACCTCTATCTCGGCTGGCGGTTCCCGCGCCTGCGCGGCGCGGACTACGACTCCCTCGTCGAGGAGTTCGTCCAGGCGGTGAAGCTCCGCTTCCCGAAGGCCCTCCTGCAGTGGGAGGACTTCAAGAAAGCCAACGCTTTCCGATTGCTGGATCGATACCGCAAGGTCATCACCTGCTTCAACGACGACATCCAGGGGACTGCGGCCGTGGCCGCAGCCGGAATGATGGCCGGCTGCCGGGCCACAGGGGTCCCGATCGAGGAGCAGCGCGTGGTCATCCTGGGTGCGGGCGCCGCCGGGATAGGCATCGCGCGGCTGCTGCGCGACACCTTTCGGCGCGCGGGCCTGAAGGGCGAGCGCCTGATCCGCGCCGTGGCCAGCCTCGACAGCCGAGGCCTCGTCGTGGACGATGAGGAAATCCGCGACGTCCACAAGCGCGATTTTGCCTGGCCGGCGGCTTTGGCGGCGAAGATGGGCCTCGAGAAAAGCTCGCGGCGGGACCTCCTGGCCGTCGTCCAGGCGGTGAAGCCCACGGTGCTGATCGGCACCTCCGGCGAGCCGGGTACGTTCACCGAGGCCGTCGTCCGCGAGATGGGCAAGCACGTCGAGAGACCCGTCATCTTCCCGATGTCCAACCCGACGAGCCAATCGGAGGCGAAGCCAGTGGACATCGTGGCCTGGACGGACGGCCGCGCTCTCATCGCCACCGGGAGCCCGTTTGATCCGGTGCACCACGCGGGCCGGACGATCAAGGTCGGCCAGGGCAATAACGTCTACATCTTCCCCGGCGTCGGGCTCGGAGCCCTCGTGGCCGAAGCCAGAGAAGTCACCGACGGAATGTTCGCCGTGGCTGCCCAGAGGCTCGCCGACGAAGTGAAAGCCTCGGACCTGGCCTCCGGGAACCTGTTCCCGCCCGCACAGGAGATCCGGCGGGTCAGCGCGCGAATCGCCGAGGCCGTTGTCCGCGAGGCGCGCGAGTCGGGCGTCGGCCGGGCCATCCCCGACCAGGACATACCGCGGACAGTCGCCGCCGCGATGTGGGATCCCGCTTACCTCCCGATGGTTCCGGTCCCGGCGCGGACATAGACCCGGGATGCGCTAAGGAGGCTCGCAGAATTGAGTAACACTGGGCTGATATTCACTCTGCCGATCGCCCCGGCGTCGGGCCGCCTCCCTCGGCGCCACGCTCGGGCCTTGCCTCAGGAGTCCGACCAGGCCCTCGCTGGTCGCTCGGTCGCAGCCTTCGCGTGGCAAGAGCTCTTCCACACCCTGCGGCCTCGCTAAACGCCGCCGGCGGGAGGCGATCCCGCCGCCGGGGCTTGCACCGTGGCGACAGCCTCAGTCTGAGCCCCGCCGGGGCGACTCGATGAGCCCGTTACTCCAGCTCGCGAGCCTCTCGAGTTCTCGGAGGATGGCAGCGCGAAAGGTTCCTCCGCCTGCTCCCCCATCGACCTCCCCGATCAGCCGGTGCGCTTGCTCGGAACGAAGTCGCGGGCGGGGCCCGTGGCGGGAGTTTCCTCCGGAACGCCCAGATAGAAGCCCTGGCCGTACGGGATGCCCAAGCGGCGGCATTCCTCGAGGTCCTCGGGCGTCTCGATGCCCTCGGCGACACACTGCGCGTCGATGCGACGGGCGAGGTTGACCAACATCTCCACGACGTCGCGTTTGATCGTGTCGGCGTGGAGTCCGGTGATGAGGGTGTTGGCGACCTTGAGGAAGTTGGGCCGCAGCTCCGCGATGGACTGCAGGGAGGCGTAGCCCGACCCCGCGTCATCGATCGCGATCCGGAAGCCCTGCTCGCGCAAAGCGTCGAGCGCCGAGCGGAAGACGGGGATGTCGCGGATGGCGGAGCGCTCGGTCACCTCGAGCACCACGCGCTTGCGCATGCCAAACAGCGACGCGAACGCGGCCGCGTGCTCGGTCAGACGCAGGATCGTTCCTGCCTCGACGTTCAAGAACAACAGGTGCTCCGGCCGCGCCAGGAAGTGGCTGGCCGAGGAGTCGATGCAGAGCTGCTCGAGGTCCCACGTCGACTCGTGCTCGGCCGCGAACTGGAACAGCAGATCCGGGCCCTCGAAAGCCGTCTCGGCCGGGCCGCGGGTCAGCGCTTCGTGGCCGAAGAGCTCCATCGAGGCAAGATGGAAGATCGGCTGGTACACCGTCCGGATACGCCGCTTGCGCAGGATCTCGCGGAAGGTCTCGCGCAGGAACGTCTGGCGCTCCTCCTCCTTCGTCGTGGCGATCATGATCGCCTGCCTCAACGCGCGATACACGAGCCGCTCGACGCGCATCTGCGGCGTCGGCCGGATCACGGCGTGACCGACGAAGACGCCAATGCGCTTGTGAATCCGATTGCCGAAGGATTCGTCGATCGTGTCGCGCAGCGAGTCCTCGACCTGCCGGGCCTTGCGCTGCAGGCGCGCGACCGCCTCGTCGCCCGATTCGATGGACGTGAAAATGTAGAAGTCGGAGCCCCCGGCCCGGTTGACGGCCACGAAATCCTCCGTGGCGAAGACGGTGCCGATCATCCGCCGCAGCTCCTTGCCCGTGTGCCGCAGCAGCCCGTCGAAGACCTCCCAGCCGTAGGTCTCCTCGATGTGGCTGTACTGCTCGACGTCGACGTACAGGACGCCGAGGTCCCGATTGTCGAGCAGCCTGTCCCTTGGTGATGTAGTCGTCGGCGCCGATCTGCATGCCGGTGATGAGGTCGCGGATCTCGCTCTTGACCGTCAGCATCGCGACCGGGACCTGCCGCGTCTCGGGCGTGTTCTTCAACGTCGTGCAGACTTCCCAGCCCGAGAGCTCCGGCATCATGACGTCGAGCAGAATCAGGTCGGGCTTCAGGTCCATGGCCATGTCCACCGCCTCGCGGCCGTTGCGCGCCGTGAACGGGGAATAGCCGGCCGAGGCCAGGATCGTGTGGACGATCAGGAGGATGTCCTCGTCGTCGTCCACGATCAGGACCTTTTCGGCGCTCATCGGACTAGAGCACCACGACGGAGTGGATCGGCCGGCCCGGGAGCTTCGCCCGGCCGCCGAGCTTTGCCAGCTCGATGAAGAACGAGATCCCGAGAACCTCGCCGCCGAGCCGATCCGCCAGCTCCGCCGCCGCGGCGGCTGTGCCGCCGGTCGCGAGCACGTCGTCGGCGATCAGGATCCTCTCTCCGCGGTCGAAGGCGTCGGCGTGGATCTCGAGGCTGTCGCTGCCGTACTCGAGGCCGTACGAGACCCGCTCGGTCGCTCGCGGCAGCTTGCCCGGCTTGCGGACCGGCACGAAGCCGACCTGGAGCTCCCGGGCGAGGGCCGCGCCGAACATGAAGCCGCGCGCCTCGATCCCGAGCACTTTGCCGACGCCGCGGTCTCGGAAAGGACCGGCCATTTCGAGCACCGCGGCCGAGAAGGCCTCGGGCGAGGCGAGAAGCGGCGTGATGTCCCGAAACAGAATCCCCGGGCTCGGGAAGTCCGGTACGTCGCGGATGTAGGCGCCAAAGTCCGTCATCCCGTGATCTCGAACGAGGCACATCCTCTGGCCGCCGCTTCTTCCTCGTCCAGCGCCGCCACTTTCGCCGACCGCGGACCCGTGCGCAGCTTTTCGAGGTAGAGGCGCACGGCCTCCTCCTCTCCCTCGGCGAATGTCTCGACCGCACCGTCTGGCCGGTTGCGCACCCAGCCTTTCACGCCGGCCTCGAGCGCCGCCCGCTCGGCGAAGAAGCGGAAGCCGACGCCCTGCACGCGCCCGGTCAGGACGGCGCGCCGCGCGATCACCGTCATGGCGCCGCCGCCCTCCCGAAACGGCCCACGAGCGGCACGAAGACGACGTCCTCGCCATCCTCCTGCGCAAAATGATCTTTCCGGCGCCGGATGACCCGGAGGCGCTGCCTCTCCGGCGGCCCAATGGGAACGATGAGCTTGCCTCCGATAGCGAGCTGCGCGAGCAGCGGCCCCGGGACGTCGGAGGCGCCCGCCGTCACGAGGATGCGGTCATAGGGCGCTGCCGCGGGGTAACCGTACGTGCCGTCGAACGTCTTGACCGACACGTTCTGGTAGCCGAGCATCCGAATGACGTTGGCCGCTCCGCGGGCCAGCTCCGCAATCCGCTCGAGGGAATAAACGGTGCGCGAGAGCCGCGAGAGGATGGCCGCCTGATAGCCGGAGCCGGTGCCGATCTCGAGCACCTTGTGCTCCGGCGAGACGGCGAGGCGCTGGGTCATGACGCCCACGACGTAGGGCTGCGAGATCGTCTGGCCGTGGCCGATGGGCAGCGAGTGGTCGCCGTAGGCCTTCGACCGCACGGGATCGGGGACGAACCGATGGCGCGGCACCTCGCACATGGCCGCGAGCACGCGCGGGTCGTCTACACCGCGCGGCGCGACGTAGCGCTCGACCATTTCCCGCCGTTCGGCCTCGTCTCGGCCAGACGGCGTCTTAAGCGCCGGAATTTGTGGCATTGTGTTTATTCTAAACGGGTTTTACCCGGGCCGGCGATCGTTTTCGGCCGGGACGGGTTAGAATCCGGCGTCGTTTGCCGAAACGGAGGACTCTTTGACGCCTCAGGACACCGCGGAGCTGGTTCGGATATCGGGGCTGGCCGACGTCTCGCGCGAAGAGCTCAAGAAATGGTATGGGCTCATGCACCTCTCGCGAGTGCTCGACGATAAGGCGCCGAACTACCTGAAGCAGGGACTGGGCTGGAGCTACCACGCTCCCTGCGCGGGACACGACGCGATCCAGCTCGCCCTCGGCATGTCCTTCCGGCCCAACCGCGACTACCTCTTTCCCTACTACCGCGACCTGGCGACTTGCGTGGCCGCCGGCCTGACGGCCGAAGAGATTCTCTTGAACGGCATGTCCAAGGCGGCCGATGTCGCCTCGGGCGGCCGGCACATGTCGAACCACTTCGCCAAGCCCGGGATCGGCATCCAGAACGTCTCGTCCTGTGTGTCGAACCACGCCCAGCACGCCGCGGGCCTTGGCCGCGCCGTCAAGATCTACCGAAAGGACGCGATCGTCTTCTGCTCGGTCGGCGAGTCCTCGACCGCGGAGGGTTACTTTTACGAGGCCGTCAACGGCGCCTCGCGCGAGAAGCTGCCGGTCGTCTTCGTCATCCAGGACAACGGCTACGGCATCTCGGTCCCCAAGGAGGATCAGACCGCCAACGAGTACGCCGGCGACAACTTCGCGAGCTTCAAGAACGTCAAGGTGATCCATGCCGACGGCCTGGACGTCTTCGATTCCTTCCGGGCCATGCGGGAGGCCGTCGAGTACGTTCGTTCGGGCGCCGGCTGCGCGATCGTCCACGCCACCTGCGTGCGCATCCATTCGCACTCCAACTCCGACCGTCACGAGCTCTACCGCTCGCCCGAGGAGCTCGCCGCGGCCCGGTCGGCCGATCCCCTGCCCCGTTTC
>WNGB01031659.1_pt1 | contig 12884 bp, 10 predicted proteins | sample 5400681 | NCBI WGS metagenome assembly WNGB01 (sample SAMN13153367, study PRJNA577476) | soil metagenome | isolation source: 115 cm soil or saprolite under grassland replicate 2 | place: USA:California | collected 2016-06-15 | reverse complement strand
GGGTTTCTCCGGAAACACCGATCCTGCAATCCCCTCGATGTCCAGGCAAATATGTCCTCCACTCCGCCTGCGGCTCACCAGGGCTGCCGCCAATGCCAATGCCGGTCGCTCTCCGCCTGCCTGCGCCTCGATGAATCCGACAAAGTGACGATCCAAATCGCTGAAAGCGTCGCTACCGATTACCTGGCGGAGGTCATTCATGGACTTTGCCCTCCACTTCCACTCCGCCTGTCAGCAGCCGATCCAGTCCGCTGACGAACGATTCTGCAGGCCTGGCACGATGAATCCCCAGTTCTGGACGGGCTGGGTCGATGCCGCGCAAAAACAGATAATAAACTCCGCCAAAATGTTTCTCATATTCGTATCCCGGCAACCGCAGACGAAGGTAGCGGTCCAGCGCGACGGTATACAATTGGTATTGAAAATAGTAGTGCCGGCGACGGATCTCGCCCTCTAGCGCTGCAGCGTCGTAATCCTCGATTTGGCTGCCGAGCCAATTCGATTTCCAGTCCACCAGGTAAAAGCGGCCATTGAACTCGAATACGAGGTCGATGAAGCCCTTGAGCATAGTGAGATTCGCGGAGGAGGTTTTCGATGAGTTGAGGTGAGATTTTCCGGAGTGGAAAATAAAATTCCAGTTCGTTCAGCCGTTGCCCTGTCGTGATTTTCGCCAAGGTCAGATCAGGGACCCTCTCATCGAGCCGCGCAGTCATCACCTTGCCCAACATTTCCACGATGACATTCGAGAAATCCGACGCCGACAGGCCATGCAGCCGAAGCTGTTCGCAAACCAAATCATTTGTTGCCGGTTGGTCCCACTGAATAAAATCCAAGTTTTGCAGGATTTTGTGCAAACACGTGCCGGGCTTTGAGGCAAAGATACCGCTGGCGCCTAGTTCCCTGCGAGCGCCGACACCCAATTCGTCATGATCCGGCGATTCCTCGTTGTGGTTTGCGGTGAGCGAACTGAAGCTGCTGACGCGCCAATCGCGAGCAATAGTGCCCGTAAAATTCCGATGATCCAACGTTGGCGTGTTCGTGCTGGAAACTTCAAATTTCTCGTGTGTCGGTTCGGGAAGGTCACGCACCTCAATTGTGGGTTGGCCGTCCGCATCCTCGGACTGCTCCACCAGCTTGCTCAAATCCTCGCGTAACTGGTTGTCGTCGAGCCCTGGGAAGTTGTTCTCCTGTGCCGCGATGGGATCGGGTTCGAGTGTAGGCGGCGGGTGCAGTAGCCAGGCAGGGGCCGAAGTCTCGGCGTCACGAAACGCTCCCCAAACAAAGTAACAGCGGTGCTTGGCCCGTGTCAGCGCCACGTAAAAAAGCCGCACATTCTCTGCCAGACGTTCCACTCTGGCCTCCTGCTTGTGGCTGTCGTAATCAGGACTTCCCAGATCGCGAACGAGGCTGCCGTCGCCATTCTCATGGAAAAAAACCTGCTCCTCACCATGGTGTTCGATATTCGCGCCCTTCCACGAAAAGGGGCAAAACACAACTGAATACTCCAACCCTTTGCTCTTGTGAATCGTAACCAATTTGACGGCCTTTTCGTCGGTTTCCAACCTGAGTTGGTGTTCGTCGGCCACTTGGCCCTCCAATTCCCGTTGTTCGCCAATCCATTTAAGCAGGCCTGAGACGCCCAGACGGTTCTCGACGCTGGCGCGGTGAAGCAGTTCTGCCACGTGCAGCAGGTTGGTTAACCGACGCTCGCCATCGGGGAAGGAAAGCAGACGTAGGCGCACCCGCTCGCGTTGCATGAAACCGCGAAACATCTGGATGAACCCCTTCTGTATCCAAAGATCGAGGTAATCGCGGAACCGTTCCAGAATCTGCTGCCACTCCGTCTCTCGTTTCGTGACTTCTTCGATTTGGGAACCGGTGTAACCCATCAGGTCCGTCCCGAGGGCGGCCATCAATTCCGATTCAAGGGTCGGGTCTGCGATCGCGGTAAGGACGCGCTGCGTTTCCAACACTTCCCATGTATCGAATAAACTGGCGCTGGTGTAAAGCACGCTGGGAACGTTGCGCTCGCTGAGGGCGTCCTGAACTAATTGGGCCTGACGATTTTCGGGAACCAGCACCGCGACGTCTTCGGGCAACAATTTGCGGTCGCCCAACGTCGTTTTACCGTTGAGTAGATCGACGATTTCCGACGCGACGACAGACCTGAGCTGATTGGCGGCAACACCCTTGTTGATCACATCTCCAGTTCGGTTCCAGAACCATATCTGAAAGGCCGGCTCTTTCTTGCCGTCCACTTGCATCCGCGCTTTTTCGGCCTCCCCCTTTGCTTCGACGGGATGGAATCGAATCCCTCTAATCACGAACGGCAGGCTGGAGGCGCTGAAGACGGTGTTTACCGACCGTACCAGGGCTGAGTCGGAGCGCCAATTCTCCTTGAGGGTGTAGGTCTGGTCGGCGATTTGGCTGGCCTTCAGGTATGTGAAAACGTCGGCCCCGCGGAACCCGTAGATGGCTTGTTTAGGATCGCCGATCAGGAATAGAAAATTTCCAGAGCCCGTGAACACACGATGAAAGATTTCGTACTGCAAAGGGTCGGTATCTTGGAACTCGTCGATCAACGCCGCCGCGTATTGCCCCCGTAACACCGTGGCCAGCGCCGCGCCACCTGCGCCAATCAGTGCGCCGTGCAGACGCGTCAGCAGGTCATCGAAGAACTGTATCTTCAGCTCGTTTTTTCGGCGTGGCAGCTCCTCTTGAACATACCGGAGTGCCTGGAGTCTCACTCCAATTACAAAATTCCCCTCCGCCTGGCACAACTCGTCGCACAGATCAAAGAAACGATGGGTTGGCGCCGAAAGTTTGGACCTTTGGGACACCTTTTCCCCGATGGCAGATTTCCGGAATAAATCCAACGCGTCCATCGCGGATGCAGGGAATTCCGTGGTGGTGAGACAAATGTGAACTTGGCGGAAAGCCTCGGCCATTGCTTCGTCATCCTTGTAGGGCTTGTTCGCCCATTTGGCGCTACTGCCAAAGTGCCTTCGGATAACGTCTGCCTCCAGACGCCACACGTCCCGCAGAGAATTGAAAGCGCCTTCCAGATTCGCTGCCAGCGATTCCACACTGTGACCGTCCACGGGCGAGAGCAGCTTGAGGAATGGATGACACTGGCTGCTTTGAATCAGCGGCAGAAGGCTCTGTGGGTGCAATCCGTGCTTGAGTGCAACAATGACTGGGATTCTGCCCGCCCGATAGAACTGGTTGCGCCAGTAATCCTCGACGACCTGGCCTAACAGCGGCGTCTGGTCCGTCACCAATTCCGTATCGAACAGGTTTCCGGTTTCGAACGCACGATCTTTAAGCACCCGCTGACAAAACCCATGAATCGTATAGATGGGCGCTTCATCAAATCCGTACAGTGCGCGGTCCAACCGCGCCGCCAAATCGTCCCTCTGTCTGACATGCCTTTCCAGCATCCCGCGCAGAAATGGGTCATTGCTTGACCGCGTGGTAAAGGCCTTTAGGGCTTTGGCCAGAGTCTGGCGGATGCGGTGGCGCAATTCCTCCGTCGCCGCCACCGTGTAGGTCACCACCAAGATTTCGCGAACCGACAGGTTCTTCTCAAGGATGAGTCGCAAAAAGAGACCCGCGATCGTGAACGTCTTTCCAGTGCCGGCGCTGGCCTCGACCAGGGTTGTGCCTGCATGCGACTCTGTATCCGTTAGCTGAAAGACTGGAATCGGGTTCACGCCGTCACCTCCTTCAGCTCGCTCAACATCGGCCCGAATACCGCCCGCGCCGTTTGCTGGAATTCCTCGTCCAGCGGATCGACGTTCCGGAAACACAAATCGAAGTAAGCGTCGTCACCTTCACCTGGAATGCCTGCAAACGAGTTGCCCTCCCAATTGCCTCGGGCGACGCTCGCCGGCTCCTGCTTCGAACGGCCACCAGCCTCTCGTTTGAGCACCGCGTCCACGTAGGCCAAGGAGGTCTGCGGGAAAAACTTCAGTGGCTTGGTCAATCCTCGCCAATAAAGCTCAAGCAACGCCGCCAGGATCGTCGGCGCCTGGTTCAATTGTGGGGCTTCAAACACATGCTCCCTGCCGACGAGCACGGCATTCGAATATTCTCCAGCCGGGAACACAGCGTTCAGAACGAGGTGCTGGATCCAAAATCGCAAAAGATCCTTCGCCTTGATGCTCGCGCAGCGGAAATGTAGCGACCCTTTTGCTGTCAGTCGGCGGATCTCACCAACCAGGCGGAATTTGCCCAACACGTGGTCAACCTGAATGGGGTCAACGTATCCATCACCGAGGTGGGGTTGGAGTCGCTCCAGAAAAGTCTCCACGTCAGCCTGCAACCCACGGAAGTGCACCGCCCCGGCTTCGCCCAACGGCAGCCGACCCGCAGCCTTCATTAGCCCTAGAGCGTCTTTGACCCTCGTTCCTTTCAGGCCCATCTCAACGAGATCCTGTCTCATGGCGTAACCGTCCAAAGGGGCCACCGCGAACGGCTCAACTTCCTCGAGTGCTTCGTCTTCCTCCGCGAAACGCAGCCCAAGCCGGCGTGTCACCATCCAGCGCACAGGGTTGCAGAAAAACTCCGCGAGCGCCATTACGTCCATCGTGCGCCATTCCGCTTCGGGTTCGCCTAACGGCGCATCAATGAAAGAAGCCGGCATAGCTCGGGAGGCCTGCCCGGAGTGGCTGGCACGACAGTTCTCGGATGAATAACTGAACAGTCGCGCATCCTTCGACGTGAAATAAGCCGGGCTGAACGCCTGCAAGCGATGTCGAACCTGCACGTGGTCCTTCAGAATCTCGCCGTCGGGCAACTCGTACGCCTGCACGATGTAATCCAGGAGTTCGCTCACAAGCACGGACGGCGGGGCTTCGCTGTTGTCGCGAATGGATTGACCGACGTAGCTGATATGCAATCGCTCCCGCGCGGACAGCAGCGTTTCCAAGAAGAGATAACGGTCGTCCGCGCGCAAAGAGCGGTCGCCCAACCGAGGTTTCCGCGCCATCAAATCAAAAATGAGATGACGATCACTTCGGGGAAAGGTGGCGTCGCTCATCCCAATGAGGCAGATTACTTTGAACGGGATGCTCCGCATTGGTTTGAGCGCGCAGAAAGTAACTCCGCCCGTGATAAAACCCGATCCGAAGCGGTCTTCCCGCAATAGTTGGTCCAGAGATTCCAAGATTACCGCCAAGTCCACGGGTTCATCGCAGCACGCTTCGGCCGCCTGAGTCGTAAACTCCCGCAATGTGGAGCGGATCAGCAACATCTCCGGAATTTGGGCTTCACCCGGTTGGAAGAAAACGTCCAATATGTTTACCAAAGCGAGCTCCCAGTCGCCAACCGTTCGCCGCTCCCTGAGAGTGACGCAGAAATCGAAGAGTCGCTTCAAGTATTCCGCAAAGTGACCGAGCACCTCCGCGCTACCACCCTCCAGATCATCGAAGGGAAGCACATCCTGGAACATTTTTTCACCCTTGCCGGCCATGGCATAGCCTAGGAACAGCCGTTCAATCCCTTGTTGCCATGTGTTTTCCGCCAGACCTGGTAATCCGAGTTTTTCACGGTGGTTGGCATCTTGGCCCCAACGAACGTTCGTCCTACGAATCCAAACGCGGATCATGTCGAGGTCAGATTCAGCGAGACCAAATTTCTTGCGCACCGCGTCGGTCTCCAGAATGCGCAGGACACTGCTTGCTTCCAGGCGTGTTGACGGCAGTCGCAACAAGTTTAAGAACGCATCAATGACATGGCCGGCGGCGCAGGCGCCTCGATCGGCTATACTGAAAGGAATCCGTTTGTCATTCTCTTCGGGCGAATCGAACACCGCTTGGATAAACGGTGCATAAGCTTCAATATCGGGCGTCATAACCAGCTCATCGCGGGGCGCGAGTGTCGCGTCTCGTTCGAGCCAGTCCAGCAGATGATCGTAAAGCACTTCCACCTCGCGCAGTGGGCTGTGACAACAGTGCACCAGCAGCGAAGTGTCGGTTCTGGGAACCGAAAGTTTAGGACAGTCATCCCGTCCTCGGTCTCGCAAGTGAAATATGTCCGCCTGAACGTTTTGAAGCAGAGTTCCCTCCTGCGGATCTGAAAAAGCCCTGTCCTCGTCCCATTCGCCAGAGTCCAAAACTAGATTTAAGAAATCGCGGCCCAGAAGTCCCATCGACGCCAGCAGGTGGTTACCCGCTTCCAAATGCAGTTCTTGGTCGGACGCGTCGCCCTTCTTCGCGGTTTTAAGGATTTTTTCCGATTCGCGCGCGTTGACGATCAAGCCCCAATATTCTTTCGATGGCTGAAGCAGGAAGAAATGGACCTTGGCGAGTGCACCCAGCGCGCAAAAGATCTGGAGATACGACGGGGGCAGTGCTGAAATGCCGAAGATCAAGAGCCTTTCAGGTACATTCGACGGCTTGAAATCAGGCTTGGCGGCCCGCTCACCAAACTCCTTCCACAACGCCGCAAGGTGTTGCCCTGCCTTTCCTTGACGCAGCCCCCGCCACAGCGTAGCCTGCCAAACCTCGTGATTGCCCTCATCCACGCCCGCACAATTCAACTGGCCCTGGTCCCAAGCCAGGATCAAGTCGGGCCTGAACACCAGATACGGTCCCAAGCCAGGATCAAGTCGGGCCTGAACACCAGATACTGATCGAACAGATTCGCAATTTGCGAGCAGAGCTGAAACCGCTTTCGGATGTCTGATGGGTCCGAAAGATAGTCCTTAAGCGGGCCGAATTCTGGTTGATTCAGCATCTCGGGCAAAAGCCGCATAATTTCCCAGAGCATCACCTCGCGGGTGAGTGTCGGTCGCGTGCTTGGATCTGCCGAATTCGCTGCCAGGACCTCGGCGCAGAATATCTTGGGAAACGGGAACGAACAGTTAGCGCAAATGCCATTTCGACGAGCCAATTCCAGCTTCAGCCATCGGGCCATGCCCTGGCTCTGCACGATGACCACTTCTGATTGCAGAGGCGAGGACAACGGCCGATCCAAGACCTCGGCCAGCTTCTCGGTCAAGGTTTCCAGCCGATTGCTCGTGTATAACCTCAGATTTTCCATTTCACTTCCATTCTCGATGCGATACTGCCACTTTCACTCGCGAGCATAGCACAAGGGATTGGACAAATGCTGTCCAACCAGAATCATATTCGGGTACCATTTTCCTTGACCTTTGGACAGTCAGACATTCGCGGTCCCATCAGGCGATAAGCATTCGATTCGTCCACGGCAATTCATTCGAAGATTCCTCTCATTTTAGCGGAGGGTAGCCGCGCATGAAAAATCGAGAAAATCTCCAAGTATAACCACTACGTCCGGGTGATGTAGGCCTTCCGCCAGCAAATCTTCGTCTTGGGTGAACAATGCCCGAGCCAGAGTAGTTGCACGGTCCAGTAGTTCGGGGTCCTCGAGTTCCGCCGCGCCATCGGCTTGCGCGGTCAGGACGTCCACACCCCGGACGCGCAGGGCCACCGAAATCGCGCGGCGCACGTGCACATCAGCGTAGAGTTTGAGACTCAAGGAATCAGGCCCATCTCCCGCAATTTGCGACGGCCCGGAGAATCCGCGGACTCTGCTGCCAATTTGTCGGTTCGCGCGAGGCTTTCCGCAATGTCTTTGTCAAACGCTTCCTTGTGGTCGTGATAGTACGCAAGGGCGGCATGGATTTGCGCCACTCAAAGATGAGGATACTGCAGATGCATTTCTTCCGCGCTGGAACGATTGGCGAGCCAATCCATCGCCACTTCGATCACCTTGACGCGCGTCTGATCAATCCACGCCACGCCGCGTTCATCCAACTGAATGTGACTGCTAACCTCGGTTGCCGACATGGGCATACAATACCCTGCGCCTTGGGCCGTAACAAGGCCGCAAATCCGTAAGCCGCCGTGACCAACGCGCGATTTGCTACGCTCCACGGGCCGCTGGCCGTCCCTGTCCCCCTCTCGACCACGCCCGTTCCGCTGCGCAAACCGCACGCTCGTCACGAGCGGTAATCTCCCGTGGGCCGCAAGAGCGGCGGGCTTCCGTTATGCCGGATGCGGCATAACTTCCTTCTATACTCGCGGGAAAAATTCGGTGTCATTCGAGTCCACCCACGTCTTTCCTTCAAAAGTAGAAATGGCGTTTTCCTTCGGAAAGTCCGCGCAAGTCCCGCCAGTTCTTATTAAGTATTTCGGCTTCAACTACTTGAGAACGAGACGGTCCGCGCTGGCAAAACCTGGAGTAGTGCACATCTTCTTTGCGCCTCCACGCTCGAGGAGAACACTCACAACGCCGTCACGAGTTCCCGGAGCCGCTTTACGTCCTTCTTCCACGTCTTGGTTGTGGTTCGGTCGAGGATCGCGAGCATCTCCTCCTTCGGCGCCTTATGACCGTTGGTGAGAAGGTTGGGCATCGCGGACTGCAGCGCCCGGCGGAACTCCTCGCGGCCGGGTTGAAAGTAGTGTTTGAGCACGATGTCGGTGGTCCGGTGTCCCGTCACTTTCTGCACAAGTTCCAGTGGCACACCGGCGGTCAAGGCAAGCGTCACCCAGGTCACGCGGAAACTGTGGAAGTCCCTGATGCTCGCCCGGCGCAACCCTTCTTTGCGCTCAGCGTGGATTTCGCCACGGACAAGCTCGGCCTCATCTGTGTGACCATTCTCGCCGTTCTCGCCCGTGTCCTTGAAGCCGGCTGCGGCGAAGCCCTTGCGGACGCGCCAAGTGATGCCGTCCGAGTTCTCGATATACATCTTCGCTTGCTCGGGAAACACGTACGCTTCCGACGGTTGGCGCGCGGCCAGCTCATTGTAGAGCATCGGGAATATCGGAATGCTCACGGTTTGTCCGGTCTTGTTGGTCTTGACTGTGATGAACCGGCGGGCGAGATCAACGTCCTTCCATTTCAAGAGGCAACAATCGCCGCGCCGCATCGCAGTGCATATTCCGGTGATCAGGATCGGGCGGATGAAGTCATCTTTTCGCGCCGCATCCACGATGGCTTTCAGTTCTTCGGGCGTGAACGGTTTGCGGAACATTGTCGCGGTCTCGCGCGTCGGGATGCCAGAAAACGGATTGATGCTGCCGGCTGGCAGCAAGTATTTGAATGCAGCCCGGATCAGTTTCAAAATGTCATTCCAGGTCTTGGCGGTCACCCCCCGCGACTCCTCAGTCTCCATGAACGCCCGCGCCATACTGCGGGTGACATGTGAGATCTCCTCCGCCTTCGGATTGTGCGCGCGGACAAACGCAGCGAACCGTGCCAGCGTCGAGCGACATTGCACTACGTAACGTTCGTTCGGCTTTCGTCGTCTCGGAATCTTCTGCCATTCGTCCGCCAGGTTGGCGAGTGCCACGCTCTGAACCCGCTCGCCAGTTTTCAGTTCGTAGAGCTTTTCGACGAGTCGGGCGGAATCGCGTTTCGTTCGCGCCTCCTCCACAAGGCTGGTGAGTTTCGCCAAGGCCGTCGCCCGTGATCGCTCAAAAGCAGTGTCCCCTTCCTCCATGAGTGAGAGCGACGCGGGCGGAATGCCCGTGATTTTCACACCAAGGTTGTCGCAGTAGCGCTTCCCGTTGACTTCGTAGCGCCCATACCACCATTTGCGGATCGTCCCGTCTGATTTTTTTCTGAGTTCGAGCGGCATGGGAGTCACTTTCGTTGGTCAATTCGTCTGTCGTTGAAACCTGCAGGAACGATATGCGACGGGATGGTCACCGGCAAGCAAAAAACCAACAAAACCACCAACGCATGGCAGCCAAAAACCCAATATTTCTGAATAATCTAACGATTATTGGGGTGACACGTCAGGCTCATAACCTGAAGGCCGCAGGTTCAAATCCTGCCCCCGCAACCAATTTCAAGTCAACAAAACCCCTGGGAACCTCAGGGGTTTTGCCTTTTCAGGATCCGGTGTGAGCGAAGCCCGATGGCTCCTCTGGAAGGCGCACGCTCTCTCTTCCATGAACATGAACTGCGAAGTAGGGTGGGCTGTCCCCAGCCCGCCGGCCCGCGGCGCGGTGAGAACACCGCGACCTACCAAATACGGTTCATGGTCCAATGCGCGGTCATAAAACCGTGGAGACTCTCCATGAACCGTACAAAGCGCTCGGACAGTTTCGTGTTGCATATGCGACATGAAATTGTCCAATCGGGTTCGTGGTCCCAATGCGCGACGAAAAAGTCGTGAGGGATCTCCATGAACCGTATGATGCCTTGCTTGTAAATGAACAAGTTACGTATCCTAGGTTCATGGCCTCAACTCACGTCAAAATTTTGGAGGTGTTCCCTTTCCATGAACCGACCAAAGGGCCGCCAGGTTTTGGACTGCGCCAGCCCTCTGGCGCTTTTCGATCTGGACTGGGAGCGCACAAAAGCGGCAGAAGACTGCCGCAGTCCAAGACGCTATCGCGGCGGCGCGCCCACCTCCGCGGTCCATGGTCCCAATGCGCGATTCTGAAATCGTGGAAGTTCCCGATGAATCTCCCCCCACCCGCCCTTCCGCCTTCGCCAAGGCTACGGCGGACAGGTCGGGCACCCTCTCCCCCCCCTCGGCTGAGAGGGATGGGGTCGCTCGCGGGTTCAGTGACAGAATGCGCGAAATAAATGGCGTCGAGGCTACGCGTAGTATGGCCGCAGCGCCGGCGGCAAAGTGCCAATCTTTAATGCGCGCTCAATCATTTGATCGTCTTCCCCGGCGCCCTTTTCCATCTTGATGATCTGACCGGCCTCGAGCGCCGCCAGCGGCAGACCGTCGCGCAGGAGAATCCGATTCGCGGCGATGGCCGTGACCCGAGGGCCGGAGGTGAGGATGCCCGCGAGATTTAACGGGTCCGCCGCGCTGATCGCCAGCAGCTCGCCCGGCGGTTTGGTCTTTCGCAGCGAACGCAGCAGGCCGATCGCTTCAGGCAAGGCGAATTGCTCGCCGCTGACTCCACTGATGAAGTAGCCGCCGCGAATTTCGCCCCGCGCCTCCAGCCGGCGATACAGACGCCCCAACTCGAACCAGGAAACCTTCAACGATTCCCGCTCCAGGAGCCGGCGGAACACAACGCCGTAGCGACGCAGCAACACGCGCGCGTAAGTTTCGATCGCCTCGTCGCGCGGCGGGCCGGAGAGCAGGGCAGAGGACTCGCCTGCCCCGGCGGGCTTGCCCGTCACAGCGGAGGCGTGACTTTTCGCGGGTTGCAGGCCAACCCGGGGGAGCGGGGACGCCTGCCCGCCTTCAGTTCGGAGCAACGACCATCGTCCCGCAAACTCGATGCTCGTCACGGTCTTGTGCCGCCGTTTCCGCTCCAGATCGGCAAACGGCGCGCGTTTTTCCGACGGGATCAGCAATGCGCGCAGCCCTTCAAAACTATCGGCCGTCACCCAACCCTGCGCGGCCAGCTCCCCAAGGGCCTGTTCCACGCGTGACGGCAGCAAACCGCTTTGCCGAACGATTTCGCTGAAAAACAACGCGCCGGCGCGGGCAAGCGTTTTCCAAACCAGCTCCGTGTCGGGCAGGATTTCCGATCGCGCTTCCGCCGCCGAGAGTTCGAGCCAATGCGGCAGGTTGTCGCGCGAAAAGAGCGACACCGGACTCGATCGTAGCGGCGTGAACGCGCGGGCTCTCTGATTTTGCGGCGGCGTCAAACGCCCCCAACCGATCCGCCCGGTGGAGCACAATCGGTCGAGCCATTGCGGCAGGTATTCCCTGACGCGCAGCGCGAGCACTTCCGGTTCCCACGCGGCCGCGGGCAATTCATAGCCGTCGAGTAATTCCAGGACCGCCGCCGCTCCCTCCGGTCCTTCCGCACGGTGCGCGGTATCCACCCGCTGCCACGCGAGCAGGTAACGCTGAAATTCGGCGAGTGAAACCGGCTGAATCTCCGCGCGCAGCCGATTGATCGTCAGCCGATGGATTCGCGCGAGCATCCGGCGGTCGCACCACTCCAGCTCCCGGGCGTCGGTGTGAAATCGCCCGCGAAGCACGAACCCTTCCGCCTCCAACCCCAGCAAGGCGGCGTCGATTTCCGATTGGGGCAATTGGTAATAAACCGCCAGCGCGGACGCGGTGACCGGCCCGCAGATTTCCATCCGCCCCCGAACCAATTCCCGAACTGCTTCCCCGCGTTCCCAGGAGCGTTTCGATTCGGACTGCGGCGGGGCAATCGGCGGTTGGACCTGACCTTCCGGATAAACGGCGCGCAGCAGGGACAGCCGCTCGGCGGCGATCCAGAATGTGCGCACGTCCTGGGATCGGCCGGAAGCGGGGGCGGTTTGCCTCTGCAATTCTTTTTCGGGCGTACTCTCGGTCGAGACTTTTACGCTCCCCATTCGCGTCGCCGCATCAGCCCCAATGGCGAATCGGCCGGCCCGTTTCTGCGTCATCAGCGATTCAAAAATAGCGCGCGTCGGCTCGCTCTCGCCCGCCCTTCGGACACCTTCTTCCCCGTCGGGGGAAAGAGTGTCGGCGCGAGGGGGCAGCGCACATCGTTGCACTTCCTCCTCGGTCATCGCACCCAGCAGCAGCAGCGCGTCATGCAATTCATCCGCGTCCACCGCCCGCGGCCACGCTTCCTCGCAGACACGCTCGATGGCCGTGGCGTCGAGGATGCCCAACTCCCGGTGGTCCGACGATTCGCCGGCGCGCCGGGTTTGGACCGCTTGCGTTCGTCGCTCTTCCAACGGTGCGTTGTCCAGGAAAGCGTACGGTTTCGCGTTGAGAATCTCGTGCGCCAGCGGCGACGGCTCCGGCAAATCGCGCGCCAGGCACTCGATCGCGCCGCCCTCGATCTGCCGAAGCAACTGGATCAACCCATCGACGTCCATCGCCTCGCTCAGGCAGTCCTCGATTGTCTGTCGCACCAGCGGGTGGTCGGGGATTTCACGATCGCCGGCGATGTTTTCCAGACAGGCGAGCTGGTCGGGGAACACGGCGG